>Ga0247763_1001793_pt1 | contig 11810 bp, 8 predicted proteins | sample UWRJL141409B4_FD_179926 | JGI IMG/M metagenome (GOLD analysis project Ga0247763, IMG submission 179926) | Plant litter microbial communities from Arlington Agricultural Research Station in Wisconsin, United States - UWRJ-L141-409B-4 | ecosystem: Environmental > Terrestrial > Plant litter >...
AGCCGAGGGCGCCGCCCCACCCGCTCGCCTCGGGGTTCTGGATGCCGGCGGCGAAGCTGCTGCCGGCGCCCCCCACCATCGAGAGCGACTGGGCTCCAGTGCCGTCGCCATACTGATACGGACCGGCATAGACGGCGAGCGGGGTGCCTGCCGGCGCGTTGAAGCTGAAGCCGAACGTCTCGGCGGGGGTGCCCGCGACGTAGCCCTCGAAGTCAGCCATCAACGGCGTGGTGACAGAGGTCGTCACCGCGCAGTCTTTGCCGGCGGGGCATGCGCCGCCAGTGCACGCGCCCGCGGTGCACGCGCGACCGCAGCCGCCACAGTTGAGCGCGTCGCTCGCGACGTCGACGCAGGCTCCGCCGCACGGCGTGAGCCCCGCGGGGCACATCGCCGCGCACGCACCGCCAGCGCACACCTGGCCGAGCGCGCACAGCGTGCCACAGCCACCGCAGTGGCTGGCGTCGTTCTGCAGATCGACACAACGGACCGCGTCACCCGCGCCCGAGAGCGGTGACTCGTTGCACGCGGTCAGCCCGGCGCTGCACGAGCAACCTTCGCCCATGCACCCGGCGCCAGCCGGCATTTCCGATGGACCCACAGGCCCTCCGCCCACGGGCGTCGGCGCCGCGCCCATGCCTGCTCCGCCGCCGACGGGGGTGAGAACGCCCGACCCCGGCGCGCCCGACGCGGACTCACTTCCGCACGCCGCGAGCAGGCTCGATGCGAGAACGATGATGGATCGACTCGTGAAGGAACGTCGCATTCACAACTCCGGGAGCATCGCGCCGACGCCTGAAGCGCACGCGCACCATCCATTGGTACGCGCTCGAATGCGCATCGTCAATGAGCCGGCTCGACGAGCGAGGCCGCCGAGCGTTCGCTCGACGCACGTTGGATCGTGCGCTGCACACAAGTCATCGATTGCCAGCCATCGCTTGGCAGTCATGTACGGCAACCGCGCACGGCGACGCATGCAACACGGTGCCGCTCTCAGTTCTGACGAATGATTCTGACCAGAAGCAACGCGGAAGACAGGAAACCGAGCGAGCGCCCCCAGAGCAGCGCGCAACGCGCGTCATCGAGCCTGACTCGAGCGCAAGAACCCGAGCGCGCGATGCTTCTCGTCCACGACACCATCGACGCACGAGTGCACGCTCACGGTACGTCGGCGGGCGCTCACCATGCCCTCCGCTTGCACATCTGACGACGCACCCGGAGCTCTCTCATTATTGACGTTTCCCACTGATTTTATGCGGCGAGGAGCTGCTGCGAGGCGCAGCGCGCGTGCTACGAAACGGCACGTGCAGCACGACTTCGGTCGCCCCGTATACCTCAACCGCTTCGTGACACCGGCGCTGCTCCTCGGCGCCTCGGGCGCGTTGCTCATCAGCGCCTGCGGCGCTGCCGGCGGCAGCATCGAGGGCGGGGAAGACCTGCCGCGCTTCAGCGGGGTCGGGCCCATCGGGCCAGCGACGAACGAAAGCCCGAGCCCCAACACCCCGAGCTCCGGCGCTCCCGTCGGCAACCCGAACTTCGGCGCCGGCTTCGTCGAGGACGATCCCGCGGGCTCGATGACGGGCGGCGTGAACGATGGGTGCGGCTCGGCCTTGATCGGCGTGGTCCGCGACTTCCGCGACGAACATCCGGATTTCAACGACGCCGTGGCGGACGATCGCGGGCTTCTCCAGCACCAGCTCGGAGCCGATCGGAAGCCCGTGTACGCACCGACGGGGACGACAGCCACCACCTCGGGCGCCGCCAACTTCAACCAGTGGTACCGCGACACACCCGGCGTGAACCAGACGCTCGAGTACACGTTCGAGTTCGTCGAGCGCGACCGCGGCGTGCTCACCTTCGACAGCCAGGAGTTCTTCCCGGTCGACAACCAGCTCTTCGGCAACGAGTTCCAGCCGCACAACTTCAGCTTCACCTCCGAGCTGCACACCGAGTTCGCCTATCGCGGCGGCGAGGTCTTCACGTTCACCGGTGATGACGACCTGTGGGTGTTCATCAACGGGCGGCTCGCGATCGACCTCGGCGGCGTGCACCCAGCCCAGACGGAGAGCTTCGATCTGGATCAGGAGGCGGGCGCCTTCGGGCTGAGCGTGGGCGGCACCTACCCGCTCGATCTATTCCACGCCGAACGGCATGCCGGCAACTCGACCTTCCGCGTCGATACCACCTTGAGCTTCGTCTCCTGTGGCACGATCATCTTGCGCTGAGCGCCGCCCCGGCCGCGCCATGAAGAAGGCCGTCAATGGGCTCGATCGTTTCACCCGGCGCTGCCGGCGATCGCCGCGGGCACGCGCTGCTCTCGCGCTCGGCGTCGGGCTCACGGCGGCGTGCGCGGCGAGCGCGGGCAACGACGAGCGCATCGCCGTCGAGGCAGACGGCGACGGGCGCGGCCCGACCTTGCCAGCGGGCGCGACGCCGGGCGCGGCCGGCATCGACGGTCTGGTCGACGGCACCCCCGATCCCGCGCAGAGCGCCAGTGCTCCCGCGGCGCCCGTGTGCGGCGACGGCTCGATTCAGGGCGCCGGCGAGCGCTGTGACGACGGAAACACGCTCTCTGGCGACGGCTGCACGGCAGAGTGCGACCAGCTCGAGCTCGGCTTCGCTTGCCCCACGCCGGGCGCGCCCTGCATTTACGCGGTGCGCTGCGGCGACGGTGTGATCGCCGGCGCCGAGACGTGCGACGACGGCGCGCTCGGGCTGGGCGCGGGGGACGGTTGCGGCGAGACGTGCCAGGTCGAGGCGGGCTTTACTTGCCCCGTGCCGGGCGCCGCTTGCCGTGCCGTCTGCGGCGATGGCCTGGTGCGCGGGCGCGAAGCGTGCGACCCGGGCGGCACGGGCGCGCCGGGGTGCACCGCAAACTGCCAGCTCGAGGCGGGCTGGGTGTGCCCCGATGGGGCGCCTTGCCGCCCGACGCTGTGCGGCGACGGGCAGCGCGAGGGCTCCGAGGCGTGCGACGACGGCAACGTGCGCCCCTACGACGGCTGCAGCCCGGTTTGTGTGCCCGAGCCGCGCTGCGGTGACGCCACCTCGCCGAGCGGCGCGTGCGTGTCGACCTGCGGAGATGCCATCCGGCTCGCGACGGACGCCGAGGCCTGCGACGACGGCAACGGCGAGAGCGGCGACGGCTGCGACTCGGAGTGCCAGCTCGAGCCGGGCTACAGCTGCACCACCAGCGTGGAGACGCCCCCCGCGGTGCTCGAGGTGCCGGTGGTGCTGCGCGACTTCGGCATTTTTCAGCGCTTCGACGGCCCCGGAGAGACCAACCCGGTCGGGCACCCCGACATGAACCGGCTGTGCTGCGCGCTGCAGACCGGAATCGTGGAACCCCAGCTCGGCGTCGATCGCAAGCCGGTCTACGCGGGGACGGGCGACGTCAACCCCATCAACCAGACCAGCGGGCAGACGTTCTTCGATCAGTGGTACCGCGACGTGCCCGGCATCAACCAGCGCTTCGACCAGACTCTGCGCCTGCTGCTCCAGCCCGACGGGGCCTACCGCATGAACTCCAGCACCGACGCGCCCTGGGCCGCGCTCGGTGGCTTCTTCCCGCTCGACGGGCTGGGCTTCGGCGCCGAGAACCTCGGGCACAACTTCTTCTTCAGCTCCGAGCTGCGCTACTGGTTCGAATATCGCGGCGGCGAGCGGCTCGACTTCAGCGGCGACGACGACGTGTGGGTGTATATCAATGGGCGCCTCGCGGTAGATCTCGGTGGCGTCCACAACCGCACCTCCGCCAGTGTGCTGCTCGGCGCCGACGGCACCGGGCTCGGCTGCACGGGTGACGGCTGCGTCCCCGCGCAGCTCGTCGACTACGACATGCAACTCGGCAACCTGTACGAGGTCGTGCTGTTTCAGGCCGAACGCCACCCGGGCGACTCGAACTACGGCCTGACCCTCGCCAACTTCGTCGCCGGCCGCAGCCAGTGTTCACCGCGCTGCGGCGACGGCGTGGTCACGCGCGACGAGGCGTGCGATCTGGGCGTCGCGGCCAACACCGGCAGCGCGGGCGGCTGCAACTCCGACTGCACGCTCGCGCCCTTCTGCGGCGACGGCCAAGTCGCCGCCGGTGAGGCCTGTGACGACGGCATCAACGCCAGCGCTTACGGCGGCTGCGCGCCGGGCTGCCTGCTCGGCCCGAGCTGCGGCGACGGCGTGGTGCAGCCGCCCTTCGAGGCGTGTGACGACGGCCGCAACGACGGCGGGTATCGCGAATGCGGCGCCACCTGCCAGTACGACGAGCGCTGCGGCGACGGCGTGGTGCAGGCCGAGTTCGAACAGTGCGACGAGGGCGCCGAGAACGGCCGCGGGCGCTGCCTGCCCAACTGTCAGCTCGGACAGGTGCGCTGAGCGAGACCGAGCGCGCCAGGCCCCGAGGCTGCTCCGCTCATCGAGCTCGACCCATCTGCCCGCACCGTGGGAGTCACGCGCTGGCGGGTGGGTCGAAGCCGAGCCCTTCCGGCCAGCGATCTCGTGCCTCGAAGCCGAGCAATCTCCGCGCGGGATCCATGTCGAAGACCCGCTCACCACCGGCGCCCACCGCGTAGACGACCGCGAAATCGATGGCCCTCGCCTCGACCGCGAGCGCAAAGAAACGCCCGACGTCGCCGCGGCTCAAGTACATGTCGTGCACCTTCTTCTGCACCAGCCGCAGCGCCTCCGCGGGGTTGCGCACCATGAACGCGACGCGCACCGCGAGGACGCTCAGGCCGTAGCAGCGCGCGTACATCTCGCCCATGTGCTCGGCCCACACCTTCGTCAGCGCGTAGTGATTCGTCGGCAAGCCGTCGCGAGGCCCCGCCGGCGCGCCGCGCGAGGTGTCCCACCATTTGCCGAGCGCCTGAATCGAGCTGGCCAGGATGACCCTTCGCACACCTTCCAGGCGCGCAGCGTCGAGCACGTTGAAGAGGCCGCGCACGTTGGGCCCCTCCAGCACCGCGAAATCTGCGTCGTCGGGGTGCGCAGCCAGGTGCACGACGCTATCCACCCCCCGCACCGCGGCGCGCACCCCTTCCCGATCGACCACGTCGACCACCACGGCATCGCCTACGCCCGGTGTGCTCACGCGATCGAGGCCGCGGACCTGATGGCCTCGTCGCAGCAGCTCCTCACACACGGGCTGCCCGATCGCGCCCGCCGAGCCAGTGACCAGTACTCTCGCCATGCACGCGCAGAATACCCCGCGAGCGCAGCAGCGACAGCCTCGATGCGGGCCCCGACTCAGCCTTTCACCGCTCCCACCAGCATGCCCTTCGTGAAGTTTTTCTGGACAAAGGGGTAAATGATCACCGCGGGCAGCACCGTCACCACCACCACAGCCATCTTCACGGCCAGCGTCGGCGGATAGGCATTGAAGCCGGGCAGGCTCATGCCGCTCAGCTGGGGTGCTTGCCCGGCCAGAATATAGCTCTGGAGCACGCGCTGGATCGGCCAGAGCTCGTTGTCGTCGATGTAAAGCAGGGCGTTGAAGTAGGCGTTCCAGTAGCCCACCGCATAGAACAGGCCGACCACGCCGAGCACCGCGCGCGAGAGCGGCAGCACGATGCGGAAGAGCACGGCCCACTCGTTCGCGCCGTCGATGCGGGCGCTGTCGAACAGCTCGCTCGGAATGCCCATGAAGAACGAGCGAAGCACGACGAGGTTGAACACGCTGATCGCGTTGGGCAGGATGAGCGACCACAAGCTGTCTTTCAACCCGAGCCCTGACACCACCAGGTAGCTCGGCACGAGCCCGGGGTAGATCAGGAACGTGACCAGGAAGTAGAACAGCAGCGGACGATGCCCGATGGTGCTCGGCCGCGACAGGCCGTAGGCAGCGAGCACCGTCAGCACCAGGCTCACGGCGGTGCCCACCAGCGTGACGAGGAAGCTCACGCCGAGCGCACGGGTCACCTGACCACCCGACAAGATCGTGACGTACGCCGAGAGATCGAGCTCGCGCGGGATGACCACCATCCCGCCCGTCAGGTTGATGGTCTGTCGCGACGCGAAGCTGGTGACCAGTATCGACCACATCGGCAAGAGCACCATCAGCACGACGAGCGTCAACAGGGCGCTCTTCGCAAACACCGCGGGCGTTGACGGCGCCTCTTGCCAGGCCGGGCGCACCGCGCGCCGCGCCACCCGCACCGTGGCCGACGCCTCGGTCAAGATCTCGGCTCGCTCCGTCATGATTTGGAGTACACCCCCTGCTCGCCGAGCGCGTGCGCGAGCTTGTTGGCGGCGACGATGAGCACCAGGCCCACGACGGCCTTGAACAGGCCTGCTGCCGCGCCGATGCCCCATTGCTGAGGCAAGATCGCCTGATGATAGACGTACGTGTCGAGCACCTCCGCGGCCTGCCTGCCGACGGCCTCGCGCTGCAGGAGGTACTGCTCGAAGCCCACGCTCAGCGCGTCCCCCAGGCGCAGGATCAGCAACAGCACGATCACCGGGCGCAGCGCGGGCAGCGTGACATGCAGCAAGCGCCGGTAGCCGGTGGCGCCGTCGACGGCCGCGGCCTCGTACAGCGTCGGGTCGATGGTGGAGAGCGCCGCCAGGAACACGATCGAGCCCCAGCCCACGTCTTTCCAGACCGCTTCCGCCGTCACCAGCACGATGAAGCTGTCCGGGTTGGTCATGATGTCCCAGGGCTCGAAGCCCTGCTGGCGCAGCAACTGCGCGAGCAGGCCGGCGCCCCCCAGCATCTGGACGAAGAACGTGATGACCAGCACCCAGCTAAAGAAGTGCGGCAGGTACACCACGCTCTGGACGAAGCCCCGCAGCCTCGCCGACGCGACGTCATGCAAGACCAGGGCGAGCGCGATCGGCAGCGGGAAGAAGAACACGAGCTGAAAAAGCGTGATCGCCAGCGTGCTCCGCACGGCCTCCCAGAACGCGGCGTCCTCGAACAGCTCCAGGAAGTTGTCGAACGCCACCCACTCGCTCTGTAGAAACGCGCCGAGCGCGCTGTCGCCGAGGAACGGGTTGTAGTCCTGAAAGGCGACCAGGTTGCCGATGGTCGGCACGTAGTGAAACACGAACAGCAGCAACGCCGCCGGCCCGACCATCAGCAGAAACTGCCAGTCACGCTTCAAGCGCAGCCAGCGACGCGACGCGCGCGCGGGGGGCGCTGGGAGTGATGTTTCGGTCATCGTCCGTTGTCCGCCAGCACCTGCTCGAGGAACTCGCGCCCCTCGTCGCCGCCCGAGCGCCGCCACTCGTGAACGATCTGATCGAGATCGCCGAGCGGCCGCCGGCCGCGCACGATATCGGTGACCTTGGCTTCCGTCGGCACGACCACGCGAGACATGTTGGGCGGCATCTCGATCTTGATGCCAGTGAAAGGGTCGGGCTCCCGATACTTCAGCGTATTCTTCGCGTAGGCGAGCGCGTCGTTGACGTAGTTGGGCACGTCGGAGGTGCCGACCAGGGTCGGCACACGCCCTCCGAGAACCTGGAACTGAGAGGCGAGCTCCTTGCGGCCGAGCTCCGTGGGGACCGGGCTGCCGTCAGCGGCCCGCTGGAAGTGTTTGCCCTCGACCCCGAACTCGTTCAGGCAGTGCTCTGCGCTGCCGAACGGCGCGGCGCACCAGTCGAGCACCCGCAAGATCTCCTCGATGCGGTCGCGGCTCAGCTTCTTCTTGATGAACGTGTAAAAGACAGGCTCCTCGCCGGCCCAAGCGTGCGGGTCTCCCCCGGTGGCTGAGAACAGGTAGACGGGCTGCATGTCGAAGCCCGGCGTGATGCGCGACTCCTCGCTCTGCATGACGCGCCAGGCGCCCGGCCCTTCCTGGCAGCAGAACAGCTTGCCGGAGCGGAACAGCTGCTTCTGATCACTACCGTTGGTGGCGATGATGTCGGGGTGCACCAGCCCTTCGCGGTGCAGGCGGGCGGCAAAGTCTATGGCCTGCCGGTACTCGAGCGTCTCGTATTTGTGCTCGAGCCCTCCGCTCGCGCTCTTGCGCCAGCCACCGTTGGGGCTCGGGCACTTGAAATACATCTGCACCATGTCGAACACGCCGCCGAACGCCCAGACGTTGCGGCTCGGGTCGGTCATCTTCTTGCCGAAGCGGTAGAGCTCGTCGATGCTGGTCGGGGCCCCGACACCCGCCCGATCGCAGAGGTCTTTGCGATAGAACATGGCCCACGGAAAGGGCGGCCCGTTCTGCGGAAAGGGCACCGCCGACAGCCGCCCGCCCCAGACCGAGTACTGCCACGCAGCTGTCGGCAGGGTTGCGAGCATCGGGTACGCCTTCACGGCGTCGCCCTGCAGGAACTCGGTGAGGTCGGCGAAAAGCGCGGTCACCGCCTGCGAGTAGCGCGGGATCTTGGCGACCTCCCAGCTCGGCACCGACAGCACGTCGGGGATATCGCGCGCCGCGAGCACGGCGCTGAGCTTGGCGGCGAAGCTGGTGCCGTCTTGCACGCTCGGAGCCACAGGAACACCGAGCTCGGCGTTGACGGCGTCGACGTAGGCGTTGCGCCCGCGCCCGGCGGGCGTCGGCCCCCACCATGCGCTCATGCTCGTGATGGGCTCGGCGCTGCGCCCCGGCTTGCGCTCGATGACGCGCACCAGCTGCGAAGGGTATTTGAAGAACCCGTCGGGCAACGGCCCTTCCGCAGGCACGTCGGGCGCGAGCAGGGCGCGCGGGATGTGCGTCGGCACGACGGCGAGGCAATCCTTGGCGCTCGTGGCCGCGCCGCGAACGCGCGTGCGCGCCCGACACCCCGTGCCCAGCGCACCCAACGTCGCAGCACCGCCCGCGAGGCCAGAGAGGAAGGTTCGACGACTCTGCATGTGGTTGCCACGAGAGGATGTCACATCTGGATGGACGTGTGGCGAGGGGTGGCGTGTGGCGAGGGGCGGCGCGGCGCTATTCGGAAGGCTGCAGTCGGTGTGACTCCGTCTGCGCTCGATCGGGGCGCGACGCGATCGAGTCTTTCAGAAGCCTCCTCCCGCTTCAAGGCGCGGAACCGAAAGAAGACGCGCAGAAATGATTGAGGATCCAGCTTCCTTTCAGCCTTCGCATGGCGCCGCGCGCCAACGCTTGGAGGACCGCTCGAGCCTCGACGACTCGCTCCGAGTCGCGCTATCCCGAAGCGCATGAGCAAGCACCCGTTCCTCGATCCCGACCTATCGCTCGAGCAGCGCATCGACGATCTGCTGGGGCGAATGCATCTCGACGAGAAGATTGCGTGCTTCGGCACACACCCCGAGGTCCCGCGGCTCGGCGTCGTCGGCTCGCCGCACATCGAAGGTTACCACGGGGTCGCTCAAGGTGGGCCCAGCAATTGGGGCCGGCAGAACCCCACCCCCACCACGCAGTTTCCCCAAGCCTACGGGCTCGGCTCGACCTGGAACCCCGACCTCGTGCGGCGCGCGGCCGAGCAACAGGCGATCGAGGCGCGAGCGCTGTTCCAGAACCCCGACTACGCCCGGGGCGGCCTGGTGGTGCGTGCCCCCAACGCGGACATCGCGCGTGACCCACGTTGGGGCAGGACGGAGGAGGTCTACGGCGAGGACCCTTTCCATGTGGGCGTGCTCTCGGCCGCCTTCGCGCGCGGCCTGCAAGGCGACGATGAGCGCTACTGGCTATGCGCGGCGCTGCTGAAACACTTCTGCGCCAACAGCAACGAAGACGACCGCACCCGCTCCTCATCGAACTTCGACGCGCGCCTGTTTCGAGAGTACTACGCCTGGCCCTTCGAAGTCGCCGTCGCCGAGGGTGGGTCGCGCGCGCTGATGGCGGCCTACAACGCCGTGAACGGAACTCCGCCCACGTCCACCCGATGCTGAACGACGTGGTGAAGGGCGAGTGGGGCGTCGACGGCATCATCTGCAGCGACGGCGCGGGCCTGCGCCTGCTCGTGAGCGATCACGCGGCATTCCCCGATCTCGCTGCCGGCGCGGCGGCGTGCATCAAGGCAGGGATCAACCAGTTCCTCGACCTGTACATCGAGCCCGTGACGGAGGCCGTCCAGCGCGGGCTGCTCACCGAGGCTGACCTCGACGCCGGCCTGCGGGGCGTGTTCCGCGTGATGATGCGCCTCGGTCTGCTCGATCCGCCAGAGCGCGTGCCCTACTCCACGATCGGACGCAGCGAGCGCACGAGGCCGTGGGAGCACGCCTCGGCGCGCGAGCTCGCGCGCGAGGTGACGCGCGAGTCGATCGTGCTGCTGGAGAACCGCCACGGCCTGCTGCCGCTCGACCGCAACCGCGTGCGCTCGATGGCTATCGTCGGGCCGCGCTGCAACGAGGTGCTGTTCGACTGGTATTCGGGCATGCCGCCCTACACCATCACCCCGCGCGACGGCATCGAGCGCGTCGCGGGCCCGGGTGTCAGCGTGGGTTGGGTCGGCGACACGGGGCCGGCCGCCCTCGAGCTCGTGCGCGAGCGCGAGGTCGCGATCGTGTGTATCGGGAACCACCCGGAGGGCAACGCCAGCTGGGCGCGCGTCAGCTCGCCGAGCGAAGGCAAGGAGGCGGTGGATCGCAAGAGCCTGGCGCTGCCGAGCGACCAGGAGGGCTTCGTGCGCCAGGTGGTCGCCGCCAATCCGAACACCATCGTGATCCTGATCAGCAACTTCCCGGTCGCCCTGCCTTGGGTGATCGAGAACGCCAAGGCCGTGTTGCACGTCACGCACTGCTCTCAGGAGCTGGGCACGGCGCTCGGCGATGTGATCTGGGGCGACCACAACCCCGGCGGCAAGCTCGCGCAGACGTGGCCCCGTTCGGTCGAGCAACTGCCGCCGATGCTGGACTACGACATCCGCAACGGACGCACCTACCTGTACTCGCGCGAGGACGCGCAGTACTCGTTCGGCTACGGCCTGAGCTACACGCGCTTCGAGCTCTCGACGCTCACGACGAGCTCGGGCCAGCTGACGCTCGGCGGCAGCGTCGACGTCAGCGTCGACGTGCGTAATGCCGGGGAGCGCGACGGCGACGAGGTGGTACAGCTCTACGTTCACCACGTCGGCGCGCCGGGATCGCCCGGCGATCTCTCCGCGGGTGACGGTGTGGGTGGCTCTGTCGAGCGGCCCGAGCGCGCGTTAAAGGGCTTCCGTCGCGTGCGCGTGTCCGCCGGCGCGACGCAGCGCGTCTCTATCACGCTGCGCGGGCGAGACGTCGCCTACTGGAACGAGGCGCGGCAGTGCTGGGATCTAGAGCGCGGCAACATCGAGCTCTGCATCGGTACGAGCTCACGCCCCGGCGATATCGCGCTGCGACAGGTCCTACAGGTTCATCCAGATCGTTGACGGAGCGAAGCGTTGCACGCGCATGAATGCGCACTCGATCGAGCCGCGCGTGGCGTCGACGCCGAAGAAATACCGTTCTGGCACCAGAGCTCGTACATTCACGCCGATCATGGTCGACGGAGATTCGTCTCGTCACCAGCGACGGCGCGCCGACGCCGAGCGGCGAGTGCTCGCTCGAGACTGCGTCAGAGCGGCGTCCGCAATTTCCGCGCGCCTTTTGTTTCTTTCTTTTGTTTCAGCGCCCGCCGCGATTCGGTTAGCATCACTCCTGCCCGCCTGCGCATTGCCAGGTCCTGGGCACCTCACGACATGCGTCTCCAACGGGTCATCGCGGCTTCGTGGGCGGGGCTCCTGCAGCTGTCGACGGCGTGTACGCTGACCGACGACGGCTTCGAGCCTGCGCCGCTGGTCGCGCGCACCCTCACGCCCGACGCTGGCGCCGAGCCCCGTGTGGAGTCCGGCGTAGAGGTCGCGCCGTCGCTCATGAGTGAGGCCGAGCCGAGCGCCAGCGAGCCCGAGCCCCAAGCGGAGCAGGAATGCAGCGCGTCGTCGGAGCA
>Ga0247763_1001794_pt1 | contig 11805 bp, 8 predicted proteins | sample UWRJL141409B4_FD_179926 | JGI IMG/M metagenome (GOLD analysis project Ga0247763, IMG submission 179926) | Plant litter microbial communities from Arlington Agricultural Research Station in Wisconsin, United States - UWRJ-L141-409B-4 | ecosystem: Environmental > Terrestrial > Plant litter >...
CCCGCCGCCTCCAGGTCACGCCGCAGCGTGGCCACCCGCTCGGCCAGCTCCGCGTGTGCCGCTTCCAGCGCCTCGACCTGCTCGGTGCGCTGCGCGAGCTCTGCCCGGAGCTCGCCGATCTCTCGCCGGCGCTCGATCTGGGGGGCCGCGACGCTGCCGCCCATCACCACGCCCGACGGATCGACCAGCGTCCCATCCAAGGCCACGGCGACCACGCCGGCCTGCGCGCTCACCCGACTGGCCTCGGCGACGTCGTGCACCACCACCGCATCACCGAACAGAGCGCGAACGAGCGGCTCGTCTTCCGGGGCGTACGCGACGAGCTCTGCCGCGCGCCCCACGATACCGGGGCTCGGCTCGACGCGCGACCCGCGTGCGGCCACGAAGCGCGGGTGCGCCGAGAGCAGCGCCACGCGCCCCTTCTTGCCGCGCCGGATCTCGTCGAGCAGCGGCTGCATCTCCGACGGGTTACGAGCGATCACCGTCTCGAGGCGCTCGCCGAGCAGGCCCGCGATGGCGTCCGTGAGATCCGCCGGCACGTGGAGCCGGTCGGCGAACAGCCCCACGACGCCGGGGTGCCCGCTGCTCATCACCGTCTTGGCGGCGGAGCGCACGCCCTCGAGCCGGCGCTCGAGCTCTTCGAGCACCTGCAGGCGGCTCTTGCGGCTCTCCAGCTCGCGGCGGGCGGCGTTCTTGGTCTTCTCGCTCTCTGTCAGCCGCGGCTGCGCGGCCGAGAGCTCCACCTTCAAATCTGTCTGGGCCTGCGCGGCGCCGTCCTTCTGGGCCCGGGCTTCTGCCAGCCGAGGCTCCGTCTCGGCCTGTCGCTCGAGCAGCGAGGCCAAGCGCGCCGCGTACTCCTCGCTCTGGCCGCCGAGCATCCCGTGCCGCTGTTCGGCAGCGCTCCGGCGATCGAGGATGGCCTGCACGCGCACCTCGTCACCGGCCATGCGCGACGTGATGTCGTTCACGCTGCGGCGAAGCCGCTGCGCCTGCGCTGCCGTCGCGGCCTCTTCCTGCAGCAAACGCGAGAGCAGGTCGCTCTGCGCCTGCGTCTGCCCGGACAGCGCCGATTCGCTCTCGGCCAGCTTCTCGAGCCGTTGTGTCAAGCCGAGCTCTTCGTCTGCAAGACGCTCGATGCGCCCGACCAGCTCCTTGCCGAGCTGGTTCGAGCTGCGCAACCGCTCGTCGAGGTGCGTGAGCCTGTCGCGCCCGCGCGCGAACTCCGCCTGCAACGTCGCGACACGATTGTCGGCCTCATACGCGCGCCGCGACGCTTCCTCCGCGCGCGCCTCGATGCTGGCGGCCTCGGAGCGCGCCTTGCCGAGCTCGACGTCACGCTCCTCGACGCCACGCCTCAGCTCTTCCGAGCGGGTCGCGAGCCCGGTGCGGTGCTCATGCTCGTATTGCCGCACGACCAGCAGCTCGAGCAGACGGTGCGACGCCTGGTGCAGCGACAGGTCTTCGAGCTCTTCGCGGTATTTGACGAAGCGATCCGCCTTGGCGGCTTGGCGCTTGAGCGAGGAGCGGTTGCGATCGATCTCCGCGACGATGTCGGAGAGCCGCAGCAAGTTCTGCTGGGTGAGCTCGAGCTTGCGATCGGCCTGGCGCCGGCGCTGGCGGTACTTGGTGACGCCCGCGGCCTCCTCGATGAACATCCGGCGATCTTGGGGGCGAGCACTGACGATCTGCCCGATGCGCCCTTGCTCGACGATCGAATACGCCTTCGTCCCCACCCCAGTGCCCAGGAAGAGATCGGTGATGTCGCGCAGACGCACCTGAGTTCCGTTGATCAGGTATTCGCTCGTCCCGTCACGGTACAGGCGGCGAGCGACGCCGATCTCACCGTAGTTCCGATACTCCTCGGGCAGCGACGCCGCGTAATCCGCGTCGCTGTTGTCGAAGGTCAGGACGACCTCGGCCATGCCGTGCGCCGGCCGCGATTCCGAGCCGCTGAAGATGACGTCTTCCATCGAGCGGCCGCGCAGATGCTTGGCGCTCTGCTCCCCCATGCACCAGCGCAAGGCGTCGACGATGTTCGACTTGCCGCACCCATTCGGGCCGACAATCCCGATCACGTCGTGATCGAAGTGGATAACCGTCCGGTCCACGAAGGACTTGAAACCGGAAATCTCCAACTTCTTGATATGCATGCGCGAGTACCGGGGGCCTTTCTCACGGCTCCAACGTGGGGGCTAGGGAACCGACCGGTCGCTTCCAGCTGCTAGCACCCACCTCGGGAGACCGCCAATGGCGAGCGTCTCAAACGACCATGTGTGACGATACAGTGCCCCACATGACAACGTCATGATACACTGAGCAGTGAGTGATACAAGCGTTCAAGTGCTCGAATGAGCACTTGCCTGAACATTTAGCGACCTACTCTCGAGACGCTTTGCGGCCACCGTTCCATCGGGTGACCGAACCACGCCGCTGGAATTGTTGACATCCAGCAGGGGCCGATACATCTGAGTGCCACCCCAAATGACCTACGAATACGTATGTGAAGCCTGTGGCCACCAATGGGAGGCCGAGCAGTCAATCAAAGACCGCCCGCTCGACAAGTGCGTATCTTGCGGGGAAAAGAAGGCAAAACGCCTCATCTCGGGAGGGACGGGCTTTCTGCTCAAGGGCGGCGGCTGGTACGCGGATCTCTACGGCAGTCCCGGATCGGGGTCGGCCAAGGGCGCCGACGACAAAGCCAGCAAGGGGACCTCCACTGCGCCCAAGTCCGACAGCGCGGACACGAAGAGCAGCAGTGACGGCAAGTCGTCATCGGGCGACGGGAAAGCTGCGTCGAGCGGCTCATCTTCGAGTCCGTCTTCGGGCGGCTCGTCTTCGGGTGGCTCATCGTCGTCGGGCTCATCGTCGGGGGGTTCCACGGCGTCTGCCTCCACCCCGAGCGCCAAGGCGAGCTGAACCGTCATTGGGACAGGCACCCCGGCGCGCATTTTTTTGCGTGCGGGGTCCCCGAGCCGCGCGATCTTTTTTTGCGCCGGCGCCCAACCCGCGCGAAGGTCTCGCATGCCCCTCGTCACGCCGAGCATCGAGCGTATCCAGCCCTATCAACCCGGCACCCCCATCGAGCAGGTCGCCGAGAAGCTGGGGTTCGCGGCCAGCGACGTGGTGAAGCTGGCCTCCAACGAGAATCCGCTCGGCCCGAGCCCGGTGGCGATGGCCGCTGCGGCGCGCGAGCTCGAGCGGGTGCATCGCTACCCCGACTCCGAGTCGCCCTCGCTCCGAGCCGCCCTCGCGAAACGGCTCGGCGTCGCCGTGGAGGAGGTGGTGGTGAGCAACGGCTCGAACGAACTGCTCGAGCTGCTGGTGCGCACCTTCTGCGCCGGCGGTGAGCACGTGGTGTTCGGTGAGCCCGCGTTCGTGGTGTATCGGCTCGCATGCCTGGCTCAAGGCGTGCCCCACACCGCCGTGCCTCTGGACGCGGGCTACGTGCACGACCTGCCCGCGATGGCGCAGGCTATCCGTCCCGATACGCGTCTCGTCTTCATCGCCAATCCGAACAACCCCACCGGCACCTATGTCGCGCGTCGCGAGCTCGAGCGCTTCCTGCGCACGGTCCCGCCCGAGGTCATCGTCGTCCTCGACGAGGCGTACATCGAGTACGCCGACGCGCCCGACTACCCCGACGGTCTCGCGCTTCGCAGCGTGCATCCGCGCCTCGTCGCGGTGCGTACGTTCTCGAAGATCTACGGCCTCGCGGGCCTGCGCGTGGGCTACGCGGTGATGCCCGCCGAGCTCGCCGGCTACATCCACCGCGTCCGTGCCCCCTTCAACGTCAACAGCATCGCCCAAGCCGCTGGCGCCGCTGCCCTCGATGACGGCGCTCACGTGGCGCGCACCCGCGCGCTGAACCTGGAGGAGAAGGCGTTCGTGAGCGCGCGGCTCGAGCGCCTCGGCGTGCGCGTGGTGCCGTCGCAAGCCAACTTCTTGCTGGTCGACGTCGGGCGCCCCGCACGGGACCTGTATGACGCACTACTCCAGCACGGCGTCATCGTGCGCACCGTGCCACCACTGCCCAGCATGGCGCGAGTGACGATCGGAACGCGCCCCGAGAACGAGCGCTTCCTCGCCGCATTGCAGACGGTGCTCGGGTGACGGCCCCCCGAGCTTCCCGGCGCGCGTTCATGCTCGGCATGAGCGCTACGGCATGTGGGGGGCTGGGTTGTGGCGGCGGTCGAGACGTCATCTTGCGTACGGCGGCTGGCCAGGAAGCCACGGCTGAAGACATCGACCGAGAGCCGCTCTGGTTGCTGCCGCCGGGCGGCGTCGGCTGGCTACACCTCGAGGTCGCCCCCTCCGCCAGCTCGGTCCTCGGGAAATATGTGCTCGCCGATCTCCAGGCGCGCTTTCCGTTGCCCGAGGGGGCGGGCTTCGTCTTCGAGCGTGACGTCGCGCGCTTCAGCCTCGCCAGCTACTCCATGCAGGGCTTCGACTTTGCGGGCGTCGCCACCGGCCGCTTCGACGTCGCCCGCATCGAGGCGGCGGCCAGCGAATACAAGGGTGGAGGGTTCGCGCCTCCGCTCGTCCGATCGCAGTACGCCGGCCGCTCGCTGTTCACGGCGGCGTCGGTCGGCTTCGTGATCCTGACGCCGCAGACAGCCCTGTTCGGCAACGAGACGGGCATTCGGCGCTGCCTCGATCGGATCGCCGAATCCCGAGTGGCCGACGACCTGCCGCCCTGGGTGAAGGAGCTGCTGATGACCCCGAACGCCGCCTTCTCGCTCGGCGCCGACTTGCAAGCGAACCCGCTAACCGCGTCGCTGGCGGGCAGGCTGTCGGCGCTGCGCGGAGCGACGACCGCGCGCGGGCTCGGCAACTTCGATGCGCCGGGCATCAATCTGGCGGGCACCATCGGTCACGCCGATCACGACGCTGCCCGGGCCACGGCGGTTGCCCTGCTTCAGGCCGGTGGCAGCTTGAACATCTACGGGCGCCTGTTCGGCCTGGGGCAGCCGCTCCAGAAGTTAGAGACACAGGCGGTTGGAAACGACACACAGGTCGTCTTGGCCGTCGACGGCGGCGCCGTACGAACCTTAATGCAGAAGTTTCTGCCGCCTCCGCCCGCGCCGCAGCAATACTCGGGAGAGCAACACTCGCTGCAAGGCTGGGCAAGCAGCGCTGCGAGCGCACCCGCGCCCTCCTCCTTTCGGGCACAACCATGAACTCCAAGCCACGCCGTTTGAAGCCGATCGTCGCCATCGATGGCCCAGCGGGGTCGGGCAAGACGACGGTGTCGCGCCAGGTGGCGCAACGACTCGGATACGTCGTGCTCGACACCGGCGCGCTGTATCGCACCGTCGCCCTCGCGACCTCGCGCGCGGGCCTTGGCCCCGCGTCGCCCGAGCTGCCCCGCTTCTGTGAGGCGCTGGTCGAGCGCGGAGCGATCGCGCTCGAGCCCCTGCCAGGCGGTAGCGCGCGAGTGCGCCTCGACGGCGAGGACGTATCTCAGGCGATCCGAACTCCCGAGATCAGCCAGCGCGCGAGCGAGGTATCGGTGGTGCCGGGCGTTCGCGCCGCGCTGCTCGAGCTACAGCGGACGATGGGGCGGGGTGGTGGGGTGGTGGTGGAGGGGCGCGATATCGGTAGCGTCGTCTTCCCCGAGGCGGAGGCCAAGTTCTTCCTCACCGCCAGCATCGAGCGACGAGCGGAGCGCCGCCACACCGAGCTCTCTGGGTCGACGAACTCACCGACCTTGAGCTCGGTGCTGGAGCAGGTGGCCCAGCGCGATCGGCGCGACTCGGAACGCGCGGCGTCGCCGCTCGTGCAGGCACCGGACGCCGTCTTGATGGACAGCACACACCTCGGCGTCGAGCAGGTCGTCGATCGCATCGTCGAGACGGTGCGTCGGCTCGAGGCCCAGCTCGCGGCCTCGAACGCTTGACTCGGCGAGCCCTCCTCACCGGCTTCAGGCCCCGGGCGAGCGTCTTTCTGGGCGCGGCGCTCGCGCTCGCGTGTGCCACAGCCGCGCGCCCGCCCGCACGCCCGCCCGCGCCGAGCCGGGTGCTCGCGCCCGAGCTCGCGCTCTCGGACGGCCTCGACGTCGCGGTGCGCGTGGACATCGCCGCCCTGGGCGCAGAGCTCGGACAGGCGCCGGCGCGCGAGTTCTTGCTCGACGCGCTCAGCCTGGGAGACTCCGAGCGCGCGACGCAGCTGCTCGGGCGTTCGCTGGATCGGGCCGCCTTGCTCTGGTTTGGGCTGCCCATGCCTCGCGCGTCGGCGGCGTCGAGCGTGCTCGTCCTGCGTGGTCACTTCTCTGATCTGGCAGAGGAGGCTGACTGGTCGCGACGCGACTCGGGCGTCGAACAGCTGGAGCTCGACGCGGGCAACCCCGGCTACGCGCGCGTCTATCGCTTGCCGGGCGACGAGCAGCTGCTCTGGGCGCCGAGCGACGAGCTGCCGAGCGTCGAGCGCGCGATCGCGGGAAGCGTCGCCGAGGCGGCGCTCCGGCCTCCCGAACGCGGGGCGGTGTCGATCGCGGCACGCCCGGCGGGTGTGCTCGAACGAGCCGGGGCGCGCTATCCCGAGCTGACCGAGCATTTCCGCGGCGTGCGGCGGATCGAGGCCTTCGCCGAGCCCACCGCCGGAATGTGGCGTGCCGATTTGACGCTCGATTTCGATACCGCCACGCAGGCCGCCGACGCCAGCGCCGTGCTCGAGCGCCTGCGCCAGACGCTCGCCGAGCGCCGCTGCGCGATCGGCGTCGTCGCGCGAGCGGTCGCCGTCACGCGCTTCGAGCGCGACGTGCGCGTCCAGACGGTGCTGATCGGGCCGGAGCTCGAGGCGGTAAAAGCCTGCGTGCTCGGGGAGGGCTGCTGTGCCTGAGCCTAGCGATCGCCCGCTGACGGAGCGCCACCCGGTGTCGGCAGGCGTGGTCGCGCTCTGGGCCGGCATCGGCGCCGTCGCGCTCGTGCTGGTGGCCTATGTCGCCTACCGGCAGCTTCTCCATTACGAGCGGCGCGCCATCGAGCACGTCCCGGTCGGCGCGGAGCTCGCGCTGCGGATAAACCTGGAGCAGGTGGTCCTGTTCGATCCCGTGCGCCGTCACCTGTTGCCGCTCGTCGATCGGGCGGCTGTGAGCATCAGCGAGGGCGAGCCGCCGCCCTCGCGGCTCCTGCGTCTCCGAGAAGCAGGCCTCAACCTGGGCATGGAGCTGCGCGAGCTCGTCTTCGCTCGCGAGCCCGGGGGAGGGTGGTCGCTCGCGCTCGGAGGCCTCTTCGCTCGCGAGCCGCTGCTCCCGCGGATCGAGGCGGTGCTGCGCGCCGAACCGGGCGCCCGTTTGCGCGTCGAGGGTGCGATGATCATCTTCGAGCCTTCCGGCGCCGCGCTGGCCCAGGCCGAAGACGGCGTGCTGATCCTCGCGAGCGACGCGGCGATGCTCGCCCGTGCCCTGCCTGCGAACCGTGGCTACGAAGGCCTGGGCCTGCGCCGCGACGGCGCGGCATCGCTCGGCGCCCTCGGCAGCTGGCTCCGGGCATTGAGCCCTCCCGCGGAGGGCGGCCCTCTCGCTTCGAACGAGCCGCTCCGCGTCAGCGTGCGGCTCGAGCTGGGCGACCCGCTGGAGCTATACGCCGACATCGAGCACGCCGCGCCCAGCGCTGTCGCCGCCGCACGCCGCGAGCTGGACGGATGGCTCGGCACTCCGGCGGACGGCAGCAACTTCGCCCCACAGGCCGATTGGGGGGGAGAGCGCGCCTTGTCGGCGAGAGCCCGGTTGTCACAGGCCTCGCCCACGCAGATCGAGGTGAGGGCCTCCTGGGAGCGCGCGGAGCTCGACCGAGCCACGAAGAGCCTGGCCGCATGGCTCGATGCTCGCATTCACGCCAGCGGGCCAGTCGCTCGCTGAGCCCTTTCTGCAGGCAAAAGACTCTCGCAGCCGGCATTGGCTCGCGGTGCCGGTCCTGCGATCGAACGAGGGGTGGTGGCCCAACGCGGGAGGGGCTACACTCCAGCCCGGCGAGGAGGAACGCTCTCCCACCTCTCGGGACCTTGGGGGACCCCATTCGGGGCCACCGAGACCCATCGGGGCCACCCTACGGGGCACCTCGAGGGAACTTGGGAGCGAGTTTCTCGTTGCCGCGCGTTTTCTGGTTTGACGCAGCCGAGGCCGCACGTTACGTGGGCGCCCCTGCCTGTGGGCTCACCCCGTGGTCGGCTCTGGCCCGAACCCCGGCGCACCCGCTGCATCATCACGACGGAGTAACAACCCCTACCATGCCTGAAACCATCACCACCACCAAGAGCTCAGCCGCAGACGACAGCTTCTCCGCCATGTTCGAGGCGACGATAAACGAACCCAACAGCACTGAGACCGGTGCTGAAGGACAGATTGTTTCCGGCTTGGTCGTTCAGCTCACGCACGATGCGGTCGTGGTGGATATCGGGGGCAAGAGCGAAGGCGTCATCTCGAAGTCGCAATTCCTCGATGCCCACGGACAACTGCGCGTCGCGCGCGGTGACCTGGTCGACGTGTTCGTCGAGAGCCGCGAGAACGACGACGGCCTCATCAGCCTGTCCAAAGAAAAAGCCGACAAGATGAAGGTGTGGGACGAGATCTCGGGCGCGTGCGAACGCGACGAGATCATCGAAGGCACCATCAGCCAGCGCGTGAAGGGCGGCCTGTCCGTCACGATCCGCGGCGGCGTGAAAGCGTTCTTGCCGGGCTCCCAGGTCGACCTGCGGCCCGTGCGCAACCTCGACAAGCTGATCGGGCAGACCTACGAGTTCAAGGTCATCAAGTTCAACAAGAAGCGCGGAAACATCGTGCTGTCGCGCCGCGTGCTCCTCGAAAAGGAGCGCGACGCAATGAAGCAGAAGACGCTCGAAACCTTGCACGAGGGCATGGTCTGCGAGGGGACGATCAAGAACCTCACCGAGTACGGCGCCTTCGTCGACCTCGGCGGCATCGACGGCTTGCTCCACATCACGGACATGTCGTGGGGCCGCGTCAACCACCCGAGCGAGGTCTTCAAGGTCGGCGACAGCGTCACCGTCAAGGTCCTCAAGTACAACGCGGAGACCGAGCGCGTCAGCCTGGGCATGAAGCAGACCCAGGAGGACCCGTGGAACCACGTGCAGGAGGCCTACCCGCTCGGCAAGAAGGTGAGCGGCAAGGTGATGAGCATCACCGACTACGGCGCCTTCGTGGAGCTGGAGCCGGGCGTCGAGGGTCTGATCCACGTCTCGGAGATGAGCTGGACCAAGAAGGTCAAGCACCCCTCCAAGGTGCTCGAGGTGGGCAACGACGTCGAGTGTCAGGTGCTCGAGGTCGATTCGCGGGCCAAGCGCATCAGCCTTGGTCTGAAGCAGCTCGAGCCCGATCCCTGGGCACTGTTCACCGACAAGTACAAGCCGGGTGATCGCGTCAGCGGCAAGGTGCGCTCGCTCACGGATTACGGCGTGTTCGTCGGCATCGAGGACGGCGTGGACGGCATGGTCCACAAGACCGACCTGTCCTGGACGCTCAAGGTCGGCAACCCGAGCGACCTCTACCAGAAGGGCGACGACGTCGAGGCCATCATCCTGTCGATCAATCACGACGAGAAGAAGGTCAGCCTGGGCGTGAAGCAGATCCACGACGATCCGTGGGTCTCCGAGCTCGACAAGGTGCGCACGGGCCAGGTCTTCGAAGAGGTCGTCGTCACGAGCGTGTCCGAGCACGGCATCTACGTGTCGGTTCTGCCGGGCGTCGACGCCTTCGTCCCGAACGGCGAGATCTCGGACGGCGCCAACCCGAGCCGTGGCGACAAGGTGAAGGCTGAGATCGCCAACATCGACTCGATGGATCGTCGCATCACCATGTCGATGCGTGACGTGGGCTCCGGCCCGGCGGAGGCGAGCGGCAGCAAGGGCTCGTCGCGCGACCAGTCGTCGTCGAGCTCCAGCGGCACCCTGGGTGACCTGCTGAAGCAGAAGTTCGGTGACAAGCTGACGAGCATGACGCAACAAGACAGCTCGTCGAGCTCGGATGCGGAGAGCGATCGCTGAGCACCGCGAGGGCGGCTCGTGTCTCCAAGAGCCCAGCCGCCCTCCGCGTGGTCGCCCCGTGATCCAAACGAGCAGCGAGCGTGAGCCCGGACGACCCTGGCTCTAACGTAGCGGATGCAGCTCGTGCTATGGGCAGCGCCGTGCCCAGCAGCATCGACCCCCTGACGCCCCCCGACGTGGAGATTCACCACGTCTGGGGGCGAAAGCGTATCGCCTTCTTGATCGCCAGCGCGGTGTTCGTCGTCGCGGCGATCTGGTTCACGCGCGAGGTGGTGCTGCCTTTCGTTCTGGCGATGATCATCGCGTACGTGCTCACGCCTCTGGTCGCGTGGTGCGAACGGCGCGGGCTGGCCCGGGCGGCATCCATCATCGTCGTCTACCTAGTGACATTCACGACGCTCGCCGGGTCTATCGCGCTGATCGCGCCGCGCATCTACCAGGAGACGCTGGGGTTGACGCGAGAGAGCCCCGAGATCGCTCGCCGCCTCGCCAACCAATGGGGCCCCGTGATCGAAGAGCGCGTCGAGAGCTTCGTCGATCGCGCGGCGGGACCGAACGCCGCGCCGCCCGCGCCGACTCCGACCACGGCGCTCGAGGTGGTGCGACGCGATGACGGCAGCGTCGGCATCAGCGTCGGCGCCGGCGTCGACATCATCCAGGAGGGACCCAAGCACTGGCGTGTCCGCCAGCACACCCCCGACGACGGCACCTTTCGTGTCTCCGATCTGCTCAACGACAGCGTCGAGGGCACGATCCACTACCTGAAGGGCAACGCTCTCCAGCTGATTCGGGTCGGGCAGGCCATCATCGCGCGCGTAACGCGCGGCATCTTCCTCACCTTCATGACGCTGATGGTGGCGGGCTACTTGATGCACACGCGCGATCAGATCTTCGGCTTCTTCCGCTCGCTCGTGCCGCCTCCCTCCCGCCGCAGCTTTGACCGCCTGATCTACCGCATGGATCGCGGGCTCGCCGGGGTGGTGCGCGGCCAGCTGGTCATCTGCGCCGTCAACGGCGTGCTATCCGCTATCGGCTTCTTCATGTTCGGCCTCAAGTATTGGCCGGTGCTGGCCTTGATCGCCGGGGTGATGAGCATCATTCCCATCTTCGGTTCGATCCTGAGCACCGTGCCTGCCGTGATGATCGGGCTCACCCAGGATTTCTGGATCGCGCTCTGGGTGCTGCTCTGGATCCTCGGGATTCACCAGGTGGAGGCGAACTTCCTAAACCCGAAAATCATCGGGGTCGCCGCACGTTTGCACCCCGTCTTGGTGGTGTTCGTGCTGATCGTGGGCGAGCACTTCTTCGCGCTCTGGGGAGCGCTCCTGGCCGTGCCAGTGCTGTCGCTCACCCAGAGTCTTTTCGTTCATTTCCGGCTCGAGACGATGCCCGACGTGCCGCTCGACAGCGTGGCCCTCACCACACCTCCTGCCCGCAGCGAGTAGCACCACTCCGGTTCTGACTCGGCTCTTTCGGGCCAGACGGGCGTCACGTTTCGGGTGCTTCGGGGCTCCCGACTTGCGCCCCTGCGGTAGGCGGCGCTATGACCCTGACGTGGCCAGTGAGTCGCGAAGAATGCGTCGCAGCAGCGAAGGGCCGTCGGCAGCCAGCAAACCGCCCGCCGCGGCCGCGTCGTTCGATCCCCTGAGCCCGGACCGCATCAAGTCGGTGCTGCTCCGGCTCGGCGTGCCGCTGCTGGTGATTTGGTTCATCGGGGTGATGATCGCGGGGTTTGCGACGACCTCTTGGGTCAAGGGGCTCGCGCTCGGCGTGCCCGCCGCGCTCACTCTCGCCGCTATCGGTCTG
>Ga0247763_1001795_pt1 | contig 11797 bp, 8 predicted proteins | sample UWRJL141409B4_FD_179926 | JGI IMG/M metagenome (GOLD analysis project Ga0247763, IMG submission 179926) | Plant litter microbial communities from Arlington Agricultural Research Station in Wisconsin, United States - UWRJ-L141-409B-4 | ecosystem: Environmental > Terrestrial > Plant litter >...
ACGCGGCGTCGCTCCGTCAGGCTTTCGCCCATTGCGGAAGATTCCCGACTGCTGCCTCCCGTAGGAGTCTGGACCGTGTCTCAGTTCCAGTGTGGCTGTTCATCCTCTCAGACCAGCTACCCGTCTTTGGCTTGGTGGGCTGTTACTCCGCCAACTACCTGATGGGCCGCAGGCTCATCCTCTAGCGCGAGCTTTCATGAAGAGGCCCGCTTTGGTTATTGCTAACATCATGCTGTATTAGCTCTCCTTTCGGAGAGTTATCCACCACTCGAGGGTTGATGACCTACGTGTTACTCACCCGTGCGCCGCTTTACCGGGGACGAATCCCTTTCTCGCTCGACTTGCATGTCTTAGGCGCGCCGCTAACGTTCGTTCTGAGCCAGGATCAAACTCTCCAGTTAAATCCTGTGCTAGCTGAAGTGTCGTGGGTGACTCGGGTTAGGAGCCTCTCGTCCGCCGCGGCACTCGACCCATCCGCTCTTTCGAGCTTCTGAGAAGGTGCACTGGACCATCCAGGTGTCGCCTCACGGCTTCCCCTGGAGCGAACCACTTCAGCGCTAATGCGCTTTGCTCATTGTCACCGCTCGGTTGGTCTTGGCTGATGTGACTCAGCCGAGGTCCGGCGGGACAGGGACCCGCGATATCTATCGCGGGAATAGGACTCAGTTTTCAAGGACCGGCGGGGCGGCGTCGCCGTCCCGAGGGGTGCCTTTAGTAGGCGGGGTGCCCTCCCTTGTCAAAAACATTTTTTGGAAAAAGCGCCGACCTGCCCCGGAAGCGTCGTGGCCGCTAAAATGTCAGCACATACGTGCAGTAATTGGCCCAGAACTGGAGTGTTCGTTCAGCGTTTTTCGGCCCTGGCGTGTCGATCTGGGATCTTTCAGGCGGCAAATCGGTCCGAAGTGGGGCGGCTCGTTGCGGGTGGGATGCGAGACGAACTCGCGCTCCCTGGTCGCGGCGAGCGCGCCGCTGAAACGTCTGAGGCATCCAGCCTCGCCCGCCTGATGCGGCATCTGCGCGCGTGACGCGGGGGTGGGCATCTCAGCCCCTCGGCGACGGCGCGTCTGTGCCCTGGTTACCGTGCGCCGGCGCGCGAGCGGTCGAGCTGATGCTGGTTTTGCAAGGATCAGCTCGACCCGATGGCTCGCGCGGGTCTGCTCCTCGCCGCCGTCATACAGACCAACCAGTCGGCATTCTTCTGGCAGCGCCTCCGCCCGCTCGCAAAGCGTCTCTTCGCAACGGCACCCGTAACAGCGATGCCCCTCACCCCTCACCCCCGCAGCTACTGCAGCGCCGCGCCGGGATCCGCAAACCACTGCGCGAGCGGCTCGCGTACGAGCGTGACCTCGGCGCCGCCGAGCAGGCGCACGCGATAGCCGATCTCGTTCGGCAAGAGCTCGGAGCCCACCCAGCGACCCAGCACCTCGACGGGCAGCCACTTGCGATGCACCCAGACGGAGCGCGGGCGGCGCTGCGGCGCGGGCGACTCGTTGACTTGCACGCGCATCCACTGCCCCGTGGCAGACTGCCCATCCGGCGACGCCCAGTCGAGCCCGGCGTTCTCGCAGATCTCGCGGACGGCCTCGGAGAGCGCTCGCGGCGACACGCGAAAACAGCGCGGAAGCAGCTGCAGCACCAGCGCGTAGCCCTCGGGCAAGAGCACGGCGCCGAAGCTCTTGTTCACGCCGCGGATCATGACCTGGCGCGTGTCGCGCAAGGGCGCCTGGCGGCAGCGCTCGAGGCGACTGAGGATGATGCGCCACTCGGCGGCGGCGACGCGGATGTCAAAGGGCGAGACGCGCCCGGCGTAGTCGACGGCCTCGCCGTCGCAGTCGACCAGCGCGGCGCCGACCACTCCGGCAGAGGAGCACAGTCGCCCGAGCGTGGGCGCGAAGCTCGACGGCATCTGGTCGCGCCGACCAAACAGCTGCCGCGAGGTCATCGCTGTACCGGCCGCTCTTCGGCGGGCTGCCGCGGGCTCATGAACTGCTCCATCGAGGCGATCGCCGAGCGCGATTGAGAAGGCTGTAGCTCGCGGCGCTGCTGCTCGAGGAGCGCCGCGGCGAGGGCAGTTGCCCGCTGCGACATGATTTCATCGTGCAACAAAGCACGGCGCTCGTCGAGGGAGGGCTGTTTCGGCTCGATCACCTTGACCAGGTGGATCACGTGATAGCCGAACGGCGAGCGCACGACCGGGCTCTGCTCGCCCGGCCGCGTGAGGCGCTGTGCTGCAGCGGTGAAATCCTCGTCGAAGTGTTGCACCGCCGGACCAGCCGGAGGGGGTGACGCTGGATCGACCGCGCGCCCATCGAGCGCGACGGGCGGCAGAGACTCGGCCTTGACCCGGTAGCGGCCCGGCTGGACTGCCGTGGCGGCGGCGCGGAACTCGTTCGGCCCCGTCGCGGTCGATGTGGCGTTCGCGATGCGCTCTGCGAGGGCTCGGGCCTCCGGATCTTCCTCGGCGCTCATCACGACGGCGTGGACGACCTGCACCATGCGCGGACGGTCGAGCTCCCAGAAGCGCGCCTCGGTGATGGCCTGGACCTCGGCGTCGGTGGGCGGCCCACCGGCTCTGGCCTGGTCGGCTAGGCTGGCGAGCAGCTGCCGAGCGAGCACCACGCGCTCGAGCCAGCGCGCACGCTGTGGATCTTCCTCGCCGAGCCGCTGGGCGAGCAGGGCATCTTCCCCGCCGAGCTTCAGCGCTTCTTCGCGGCTCGTGCGGAGCTCGCGCGCGATGGCGTCGAGCGCGCCCGGGGCGACGGCGATCTCGCTGGCCCCGCTGCGAGGCGGTTGACCGGGCGCCGGGCGTTCGCTCGAGCAGCTCGCGGCGGCGAGCACCAGGGCCAGGCACAGCGGCTGCCGCGCGAGAAACAGCGGCTGCCGCGCGAGAAACAGCGGCTGCCGCGCGAGAAACAGCGGCTGCCGCGCGAGAAACAGCGGCTGCCGCGCGAGAAACAGCAGCTGCCGCGCGAGAAACGGCCGCTGCCGCGCTGGAAACAGCGGATGCCGCTCAACGCGCCGCAAAGGACTGCTCCCGATCGCTGGCCGCGGCGAGCCCGAGCGCGCCGCTCACCAGCCAAAACAAAGCCCAGAGCTCCACGGGCTGCGCGAGCGCCCACATCCCATACACCAGGCTCGCGCACGAGAAGAGGACGAGCCCCGCCGATACCGCGTTACCACCCCGCGCCATGTTCCCTGAACCGTACCTCTGACGCCCCTCAGGCTACTGACGCCCCTCAAGCTACACCGAAACGGTGCCTCGAGGAGCCGGCTCGATTCTACAGCAACCCAATCACTGCTCCGAGCAGAAGCCACGCACAAAGCATCACAATCCACAGCCGGGGCGACTTGACCCGCGCCGGACCCTTCGGTGAGAGCAGCACGCGCGAGCCGACGCCCAGCAGAGCCACCGATGCAGCGAGCGCCGCTGCCTGCGCGAGCAGCGCCACGCCCGGACGTTCCACACGCCACGCGAGCAGAGGCAGCGCGAGCGCGGCCGCGAGCAACGCGGAGAAGGCGAACGATATGCTCTTCGGGAGCCGAGCCCGCGGCGCCAGGCGGCCTGACGCGATCGCGTGTGGATCTTCCTCGGGCAGGCGCGTTCGCCCGGGAAATGTGCCCCAGCCGAGGGCGAACAGACCCCAGGCCAGGGCCCCGAGCGCCCCGCGGACGGTGTCGAGCTGCGGCGGTCGAATCGCCGCGTCGAGGGCCCCCCAAGCCGCCGCGGAAGCGCCGACGAATCCGAGCACGCCGAGCGCGCGGCCGCTGCGCAGGTGGCGGCGCGCCACCAACGGCCCGCTGAACAGCAGGATCGCAGCGACGCCAGCCGCCGCACGCGCCACCGGCGAGGTGCCGCTCAGCGCGAACGCCGGCCACGCCACGGTCGCTCCCCAGGCATAAATGCCAGGAAGGAGAATGGTGGCGAGACCGCCGAGCTCGAACGGGCGGGCCTGCGCCGCGAGCTCGGCGTTGCCGTCGGCAGCGGAGGGAGCGGCGTCGACCACGGTCGTCTCGAGTGGCGCCTGCCGCGGCTCAGCCGAACGATTCGACGAAGCTCACGAACGTGAGCACGGGGTGGCCCGTGGCGCCCTTGGGGTAAATGCCCCGCGCGCGGTCAGCCAGGACGGGGCCCGCGACGTCGCAGTGGATCCACGGGGTGTCACCGACGAATTCCTGGAGAAACAGGGCGGCCGTGATCGAGCCGCCGTAGCGCTCGCCGGTGTGCTTGAGATCGGCGATGTCGCTCTTGAGCTGCTCGCGCAAATCTTCGATGAGCGGCAAGCGCCAGAACTGCTCGCCCGCGACGTCGGCCGCGTCTTCGAAGCGCTTCGCCATCTTGGGGTCGGCGGCGTAGAAGCCCGAGCAGCCCTTGCCGAGGGCGACGAGGCAGGCGCCCGTCAGGGTGGCGGCGTCGACGATCAGATCGGGCTCGAGCTTGCGCGCGTAGGCGAGCGCGTCAGCCAGAACCAGGCGCCCCTCGGCGTCGGTGTTGATGATCTCGACCGTCTTTCCGTCGAGCGACCCGAACACGTCACCCGGGCGATAGGCGCTGCCGTCGGGCATGTTCTCGGCGGCGCCGACGATGACGTGCACCTCGACGGCGGGCTTGAGCAAGGCGATGGCCTCGGCCAGCGCGAGCACCGCGGCGGCCCCGCCCATGTCGCTCTTCATCTCACCCATGCCTTGCGCGGGCTTGATGCAGAGGCCGCCCGAGTCGAACGTGAGGCCCTTGCCCACGAACGCGAGCTTCGCCTTCGGCTTGGCAGGAGAATAGGTGAGATGGATGAAGCGCGGCTCGTTGGTGCTGCCCTGCCCGACCGCGTAGTGGAGCTTCATGCCGGCGGCCTCGATGCCCTTCTTGTCGAGCACCTTGAGCTTGAGCTTGCCGCGCTTCGAGATGCCGCGTGCGATCTCGGCGAGGCCCTCGGGCGTGAGCTCGTTGGGCGGCTCGTTGACGGCATCCCGCGCGAGGCTCACGGCCCCCGCCAGCTCGACGCCGAGCTGCAGCCCTTTGGCCTCGGCCGGGCTGGACTTTCCGGCGCGGCTGACCTCGACGCTGGTGAGCTCCGTCTCCGGCTTGCGCTTGCCCGTCAGGTATTTCGTGAAGCGATAGGCGCCGAGGCCCACGCCCTCGCCCGCGGCCCTGAGCAGCTCGGGGCCGGAGGCCTTGTCGGGCAAGAGCAGGCTGAGCGAGCTCGCGTTGATGGCCTGGCGCGCCGCGGTCGCCGCGAGCGTGCGGATCGTTGCCGCGTCGAGCCCACGCTTTGGCTTGCCCATGCCCACCAGCACCACGCGCGACGACGGCAAGCGGCCGAACGTCGGCGCGTCGAGGATCTGCCCGCCGCCGCCCGTGAACTTCACGCGCGCCGCGTGCGCGAGCAGCTTCTGGCCGAGCGCCTCGTCGAGCTGCACCAGAGCCTTCTGCTTGTCGAACGGTGACTCGGTCACGCCGAGGGCGATGACCTCGCTGTCACTTTCGAGCAAGGTTCTGGAAGAAAGCTTGAGGCTGAGCGGCATGAAAGAGTCTCCTTGGCAGCGCCTAGTCGTCCTGACCGGCGGCCGAGAGCCGACGGTAGACGGGATCGCTGGGGCTCGCAATGCCCTCGCCGGAATGCTCTCGCCCGGTGAGAGTCGGCGCGCATCTCATGGAGCGCGGGCGCCCCAACCCGCGCGCTCTCGAGCGATGTGTCCCATCGCTGTCATGGAGTGAGGCTCCTACATCTCAGCCCCAAACGTCTCGGCGATGTGTCGAGCGTGCGCTTGCTCGAGCGGCGGCAATGGCCGCAAGCCGCGGCGACGGCCAAAAGCCGACGGTGACGGCCGCGATCAGACGGCGACGGCCGCGCTCACCAGTAGCTCTCGATCGTGATGTGTCCCGGCTTGCGCGGGCGGTGCTTGTCGAGGCCGCGCCCGCCGAGCAGCGACTGGACCTCGGTGATCATCGCGGGGTTACCGCAGAGCAGGACGTGATCGCGCGCGGGGTCGAGCTGGAGCTCGAGGCGCCGCTCGAGCTCGCCGCTCGCGAGCAGCGCCGGCAGCCGCCCTGAGCAGACTCCCGCCGGCGGCGCTTCGCGCGTGACGGCAGGCAGATAGTCGAGCTGCCCCGGATGCTCTGCCACCAGCCGCGCGAGCTCGTCCTTGTAGCCGAGGTGCGAGAGATACCGCACGCCGTGGACGACCACGATGCGCGAGAAGCGTTGCCAGATGGTCGGGCTGCGCAGCATCGAGAGGAACGGCCCGAGCCCCGTCCCGGTAGCGACCAGCCAGGCTCGCTCGGCGACGGGGACATGGTCGAGCGTGAAGAAGCCTAGCGCGCGATCGTCGAGCCACACCGTATCTCCCTGCCCTCGCTCGAACAGCGCGGGCGTGAGCCCGCCTTCGGGCACGAGAGAGAGGTAGACCTCGCTCGGCGCGCCGGGCGCCGACGCCAGAGAATAGGAGCGCTTCACGCGGGCGCCGGCGATGTCGAGGCCGAGATTGATGAACTGTCCCGGCACAAACGGGTCGGCGCGGGCTTCGAGCTCGAGCGACATCAAACCCGGTGCCCAATCGCGGCGGCGTGCAATTTTGGTTTCAATCCACGTCACGACGCGGACTCGTAGCACACAGCCTCAGCGCAGTGCGTTGACACTGGAGCGGCTCTGGGCCATGGACCGGCTCCTCATGAATGACCCAGCGATCGACCTGACGGCGACGGAAGCCCCGGAGACTCCTCCTAGCCCGGCCAATTTTGCAGCGTCTGTCGCGGGGCACCCGTACGCAGCGTTCCTCGAGTCCGTGGCGAAGCCCGCCCGCTACATCGGGGGAGAGCACGGCGAACGAAGGAAGCCCTGGCAGTCCGTTCAGGCGAGGTTTTGTTTGGCGTTCCCTGATGTCTACGACATCGGGATGAGCCACCTCGGCTACCGCATTCTCTACAAGCTGCTCAACGACGACCCGGCGCTGCTCGCCGAGCGTTGTTACGCGCCGTGGAGCGACATGCAAGCGAAGCTGCTCGAGAAGGGCGAGTTCTTGCGTTCGCTCGAGAGCGCGCGCCCGCTCTCGGACTTCGACGTGGTCGGCTTCTCGCTGCAGTACGAGCTGACCTACACGAACGTCCTTTCCATGCTGCAACTCGGAGGCATCCCGCTGCGCTCCGAGCACCGCAACGACGCGGACCCGCTGGTCGTCGCCGGTGGGCCGGTGGCGACGCACGCCGAGCCCCTCGCGCCCTTCATCGACGCCTTCGCGATCGGCGACGCCGAGGAGCTCGCGGTCGAGATCGCGCACTCGTGGGCGCAATCGAAGCGCGAGCGGCTGCCGCGGCGCGAGGCCCTGCGCCGCCTCGCCCAGCTGAAGGGGATCTACGTACCCTCGCTCTACCGGGTCGAGCCGGATCCGGAGACGGGCATCGGGGTGGTGGTGGGCCCCATCGACGACGCGGCGCCGCCGCTCCCGATCCAGCGCCGGCTGGTGGAAGACCTGTCGAAGTTTCCGTTCCCAGATGACGGCCCCGTCGGTGGACCCGAGGCGATCTTCGATCGGGTGAGCGTGGAGGTGGCGCGCGGCTGTACCGAGGGCTGTCGCTTCTGCCAGGCCGGAATGATCTATCGCCCGGTGCGCGAGCGCAAACCCGAAGAGGTGGTGCGCACGGTGCTTAAGGCCCTCGAGAACACGGGGCACGACGAGGTCAGCCTGACGGCGCTCTCGACCGCCGACGTGAGTTGCATCTCGCCCCTGATCAAGAAGCTGGCGGAGGAGACGGCGCCCAAGCGGGTGAGCCTGAGCGTGGCCTCGCTGCGCGCCTACGGCCTCGCCGACGATCTGCTCGACGAGATGCGGCGGGTGCGCGTCAGCGGGATGACCTTCGCGCCAGAGGCCGGCACGCAGCGGATGCGCGACGTGATCAACAAGAACGTGACCGAGGAGCAGCTCATGGAGACTGCCGAGCGCGTGTTCTCGAAGGGGTTCGATAGCATGAAGCTGTACTTCATCATCGGGCTACCGACGGAGGAAGACGACGACGTGCGCGGCATCATCCACGTCGGAAAGAACGCCCTCGCCGTCGCGCGCCGGCTGAAGCGCCACCGCGCCAAGATCACGGTCAGCGTCTCGACCCACGTTCCGAAGCCGCACACGCCGTTTCAATGGTGCGCCATGGACGACGCCGACGAGGTGCGGCGCAAGCAGGCGCTGCTCAAGGCGGAGCTCGGCCGCGAGCGGGGTATCCAGCTGCGTTGCCACGACAGCGCTGCCAGCCAGCTCGAGGGCGTGTTCGCGCGCGGCGATCGCCGGCTCGGCGACGTGCTCGAGCGGGCGTTCCTGCGCGGGGCGAGCTTCGACTCGTGGGACGAGCGCCTGCGGCTCGACGTCTGGGAGGAGGCCTTCGCTTTCCACGGCATCGAGCCGGCGAAGTACCTGGGCACCTTCCCGCTGTCGGCTCGGCTGCCGTGGGACCATTTCGATATCGGCCTGGAGGCTTTCTTTCTGCAGCGCGAGTACCAGAAGGCGCTGAAGAATAGACTGTCTCCGCCCTGCGGCAAGGTCGCCGGCATGTTCATTCATCACACGAATGTGAGCGACGCCAGCGCCGACGAGCGTCGCCTCGTTTGCTACGACTGCGGGGTCGCCTGCGACATGGGGAAGATGCGAAGTCAGCGCATCTCGTTTCTCGCCGACATGGGAGCGTTCGAGCCGACGGCCCCTCGCCGCCTGCCCATGGCCGGCGCCGTTCCGAGAGCGGGGACTCCCCTCGACGCGGCGCCCTCTCACTCGGCCGCCTTGGAATCGGCGGACGCGGCGGACGCGGCCGGTGCAACGGATCGGGCAGAAGAGTCCGCCGGCATGGCCGCCGCGGGCAGCCCGGAGGCCTTCGCGGGCGTCGAGCCATCGGATGTTGCAGCGGCGTCGAACGGAGCATCCGACGAGCCGAGCGCCAACGAGCGCTCTCCCGAGTTCGCTCGGCCGCCTCAGCCCGGTGAGCGCCAGGAGCGCTGGCGGCTGAGCTTCGAGAAGCTCGGCGCGAGCGCGCTGCTCGGCCATCTCGACTTCATGCGCGAGATCGGGCGCGTGATTCGTCGCGCGGGCCTGCGCCCCGTCTACAGCCAGGGCTTCAGCCCGAAGCCCCGCTTCACGTTCGGGCCTGCGCTGGCGCTCGGCGTCGCCAGCCTGGACGAAAAGATCGAGGTCGACTTGATCGATGCCCCGGACCCCGAGCAGATGATCGCGGTGCTCCAGCGCGCGAGCGGCGCGGGCTTGCGCTTCACGCGCGCCGAGCGACTCGAGCGTGGAGCTGCGTCGCTGGGCTCGATCGTCAATGGCGCTCGTTACATCATCTTCTTCGCGAGCGCGGCACAGCGTGATTCAGAGCATCTTCAGGCCAAAATCGCTGAATTTGTTCAACGTGACAGAAGCGTGATCAAGCGCATGGTGAAGGGGCTCGGCCGGCTCATCGACGTGAAAGCGCGCACGCGAGCCATCCGCATCGGTGATGCACGAACACGCGAACGCATCGCCGCGGCGGGCTTCGTCGGCCGATTCTCGAGCATCGTGGTCGACGTCGAGATGAGCCCCGAAGGCTCAGTGAAGCCGAGTGAAATTGTCGAAGCGTTGCTTGGAGATGGCGAAGTGCCACACCAAGTGATTCGCGACGCGCTGTTGCTTGGGCCTGCAACTTCGACGAAACCTGATTCACCCGAAATTTCCGGGTCGGTCGTGAGCGCGCCGGCGCTGTCGTGAAGCGCGATTCACGCCGTAGCGATCGAAGGCTGCGACGAACGGTGCGCCCCGACGTGAAACGCGGTGAGGCACGAAGGAACACGAACGAGCGCGCCGCTTCGGGGCAGTAGATTTACAAGGCCAGACAAATCAACTAGAGGAGGTTTCGGGAGCGGGAATCGCGACGGGGAGCTGTTCTCGCTCCGAGGTCCCGCGAGGCAATGTTGACTCGTGGAGCAACCGTGTCTGATGGTGACGGCAGTTGTCTTCTGGTGGCAATTGACTGTGGTGGCAATGTCAGCGTGGGGGGGAAATAGGGAGCACCTCGCCGGTGATTGATGCACCGCAGATTCACTCGCTGCCGACAACGGCCACTTAGAGCCGCTGGCGGCGTGTGGTAGCAGGCACTGATGCGCTGATCGAAAAATCAAAAAACTCCCGCAGCAAGTACAGAGCGATGATGGCCCAGAGACGCAAGACCACTTCAACCGACAAGAACATTCGCGACCTGCCCTGGCCGGACGCTTTTTTGCAGGCGCAGGCGCTCACGACCAACGACAGCTACAAGGTGGGGCAACTGCTGGTAGAACGGGTGTACGAGAGCCGGCGAGACGCGAACCGCTCGCCGAAGCCGTCGAGCCTTCGCAAGATCCAGTCGAACGCGCTACCGGAGGTCAGCGTCTCCACGCTGCTCCGCTGCATCCAGGTTTACGAGACGTGCCGCACGCTGGGCATGAAGCCGCCGTGGACGTACGTGCGGGCGGGGCACCTGTTCCGCGTCGCGAACCTGCCGAAGGCGCAGCAGCGCACCTTGCTCACGCGCGTGGAGAAGGAAGGCTGGACGGTCGCTCGCCTGCAGCAGGAGATCGACAAGCTGAAGGGCAGCCGCACGCCAGACGGACGCCGCCCGAGCGGTCGCCGCCGCCTGCCGGGGTTCGTGAAGGCACTGCAGGCCCTCTCCAAGCACAGCCTCGTCGACGGCTTGAAGCAAGCCGAAGAGCTCGATCCGGCTCGCCTGCGCCAGCTGGCCCGCCAGATCTCGCGGACGCAGACAGAGCTCGTGAAGGTTCAGGCCGCGCTCAACAAGCAGCAGGCGAACTGACCTCGATCGTCGGGGGTTCACATTGTTTGGGGGTGAGGCCCCGCCGAGGGAAGGCGGGGCTTCGAGCGAGGTTCTGAGAGAGGGGGGCCACCGAGGGGTCGGCGGCAGAGAGGGGATTCATCCGTGGAACGCCGATGCTCGGAGTGTCCGACTTTGAGACACTCACTGGCGCTGTTCGCTCCACTTGCGGGCAAGACTTCGCTCGGCCGGTGCGTGCTAAGACGCGGCCATGACTCCGCCCCGCTCTGATGCCCGATGCAACACCGGGGGCACCATCGGTGTCTTCGACTCGGGATTCGGTGGCCTCACGGTGCTCAGCGCGCTGCGCGCTCGGCTGCCGGAGTACGACTATCTTTACCTGGGGGACAGCGCGCGGGTGCCCTACGGCAACCGCAGCCACGAAATTGTCTACGAGTTCACGCGCGAGGCGGTGTTCGAGCTGTTTGCACGAGGCTGCCCGCTGGTCGTGATCGCGTGCAACACGGCGTCGGCCCGCGCGCTTCGGCGCATCCAGCAGGAAGACCTTCCCCGGCTCGCGCCCGACCGACGGGTGCTCGGCGTGGTGCGGCCATCGGCCGAGGCCCTCGCGGGGTTGCCACCCGGTGCGATCCCGGGCGTCACCGAGCCGGCCCTCGTCTCGGGGACGGTGGCGGTGCTGGCGACGCAGGGAACGGTCGCGTCAGACTCGTTTCGGCTGGAGCTGGCGAAGCTGGCACCCGGGCTGACGCTGCTCCAGCAGGCGTGCACGCTGTGGGTGCCGCTGGTCGAAGCCGGGGAGACGGAGGGGCCGGGGGCCGAGTACTTCTTGCGCAAGTACCTGGCTCCGCTCTTTGCACCGGGTGCAACACCGCCCTCTCGCATCCTGCTGGGTTGCACGCACTACCCGCTGTTGCTCTCGGGCATCTGCGCGAACGTGCCCGCCGGGGTGGAGGTATTGCCGCAGGGGCCGCTGGTGGCGGAGCGCCTGGGTGACTGGCTGCGGCGGCACCCGGAGATGGA
>Ga0247763_1001797_pt1 | contig 11792 bp, 15 predicted proteins | sample UWRJL141409B4_FD_179926 | JGI IMG/M metagenome (GOLD analysis project Ga0247763, IMG submission 179926) | Plant litter microbial communities from Arlington Agricultural Research Station in Wisconsin, United States - UWRJ-L141-409B-4 | ecosystem: Environmental > Terrestrial > Plant litter >...
GCTCGCTATCCTCGGCATAATGAGACTTTGGGAGATGACGAAAGCTCCGAACAAGTCACACCGGTTGCGGGATTGCCCACTCATCCCGAGGAACTTGAGGCACCAATAGGATCACTCGCAGAGGAAGAGCCCGTTGCTGCGAAACCAACAAAGGAAGACGGCGGAACTGGGTTTGACTTGTTCTTTTTGCGGTGGAGTCTGGTGCTCGATGGATTGTTGACCGCTGTGGCAGCGTTTGCGACAAAGAAGTGGCACATTTTCTTGGGTGAGACCTCTTCCCGGTCTAGTATTCAGGTTTCCAGTCTAAGCTAACTCACACAGCTGCGTATCTGTTACCTTTTGCCTCAGGCACGGCGCCCGCTGCAAAGGGCGTCATGACGCAAATGTGTGCCTCATCCCAGCGGGCTGATGCCTTGAACGCCCTGACTCTGGTCGAGAATATCGCGATATTGTCCACACAGGGACTCTTTGGCTTTGTGTTTGCCTTCTTGGCCGAACGTGACGCGGCTTACCTGACATTTTTCTGCAACGCGGTGAGTTTTGAGTTGGAGTGGGGACTGTTTGCCAACTGAATGCTAACCTGAATTCGTGTGACAGGCCATTGCACTCATTGCTGCTGGCGTCTTGGTATTTTCCCGATTTCCGCCCGACGGGAGCCGGATTGTGGACCATTCGGACAGTTCTGAAGTTGAACAAGCATGAAACTGAGTTACGCAGACTCTGTTTCAAGAACGAAATCCCATTCGATGTACCACCATTCGGGAAGTATCCGCACAGGTGATGGACAACGGTGGGGAGTTGACATGACGTGGGGCATTTTGCACAAGTGTATGTCCCCACTATATTCTCGCACACGAGGTGCGTTCGGACTGCAGCTGGTCCTTGTGTCTGCGCAAAAGAAGGACTTGATGTCTGGGAATAAAAAATGAAATGGGATTGGAAAGCAGTCAGGCCCCAGAACAAAACACAACAAAGTCTCCACCATTGACTCATTGGCCGAAAGTTTCTGATCATATGTTGCGGGGACACAGCCGCTGATTGGTCATATGCGGGGCAATCCGTCCTCAAACGCTCCTTCCCACCATCGCAACCTGCTGCCTTCAAAATCACTGCACACAAAATTCTGGAGCTTCCCAGCTTGGTTTTTGCTTCCCCGTCGTCATTCCCCCTCCCTCAAGGACAGTAAACATGGCGTCCTCGGAAGAGCAGCCGAAGCGGAACCCGCTGTGGTTCCTCGATGCCAAGTGCCCGGTCTTTCTGCCCAAGCTCGAGGCCCTCTCGCTTCCCCGCGACCAGTTTGAGGCCCATTTGACCCAGCTTCTCAAATCGGGCAAGACCGACGGCGAACTTCCTCCCTCGAGCGCGAGCACCGGCGACGATGACACTTTCACCCTCGTCCACGAGCAGACCACGACGGCCGATGCGCGCGGACCGCTTGTAGATCTGGCAATCGCCTCAGAGTCGGACACGCCCATGACTACTGCCGAGGATGATCAGCCCATGCATGATGTGCAGTCCGGTTCCTCCGGCGAGCAGACTCCCAAAGTCGACATGCAGAACAAGATGCTCACCGACAAGGGCGATGTTACATTCCAGTCAACAACAAATGCCCCCCTCGACCTGTTTGTGGAGCTTGAGGATGTCATTTCGGCCCCACGCCTCAACGAGTTACTCAATAATGCTTGGCGCGACAATCCTCTGATGACTCTCAAGATCATCTTCAACGCCCGTTCTATCCATCTCGGCAAGGCTTCCCGCTTGACCTTTTACCGATGCGCTGGTTGGCTGGCGCAAAACCACCCCCGCACCCTGATTGCCAATCTCCGCTGGCTGAGTCGGCCGGTTATCCAGAAGAAGGCCGAAAAGAAAGAGGAGGGAGAGGACGAGATGGTGGTTGTGGAGTCAGAAAGATCGCCGGATCCGGATCACGTGACAAGATTCGACGTCAGGCATGGAGTGGCACACGGTTACTGGAAGGACATGCTAAATATCCTCGTCTTGTCGGCAGAGAGCAAGCTGAGTGTTCTGGCACGTCCTAAAGACGTCCTCAACGTCGAGGGCGAGCACAGCAACGTGAGTCAACAGGAGGCCAAGGAAAAGCGCAACAGCCTTCGTTGGGATCGCCACGAGATTATTATTCGCGCTCTTGAGTATAATCCGGTTCACCGCGCGCTTCACCTGGAAGTTGCACGCCTCTTTGCCGACCAACTGGCTGCGGACATGGTTGCCCTGCGTGGAAGCGACAACCAAGCCAAGCGAGCCATCTCTCCGTGTGCCAAGTGGGCGCCGTCAACTGACCGCTTCCACGACAAGCACACTTTCATCACCTCGTCTATCGCCGAGGCGCTCTACCCGGAGGAGTACTTTGTGAACAAGGGAATCCTCCAGCCCGTGACGAACGACCTCGAACGCAACGTGTACCTTCGCTGGGCCCGCGAAGAGCTGCGCAAGGATGTTTCCAAGCTCCGGAAGCACCTCGAAGTCGTCGAGCGGGATTTGACTGCTGGAAACTTCAACAAGATCAAGTACGAGCGCGTGCCTTCGATTGCCATGAGCAACTATTCCGATATCTTTGCCGAGAAGGATACGGAACGATTTGAGAGCTACCTGGAGAAAGTGGCCAGCGGGAAGGCACAAATCAGTGGCGCCACCCTCTTTCCCAGCACTTTCATGAAGGAGTTACGGACCGCACGCAACATGGGAAACATGAGAAACACAATGTCAGAGACAAAGGTGAAGGCAAAGCTGGACGCCGCAATCCAGGAGCGTATAGCTGAGCTCCGCGGCAAGGTCCTCGACGGACAGTGGAAGACGCTGGTTCAACGCATCAAGGACTCGGGCACATTGGAGAACTGCATCGCCGTTGTTGACGTTTCGGGGAGCATGAACCATCCCGAATTTCCGGATGGGACATGTCCGATGGATACCTCAGTCGGTCTAGGTCTTCTTGTCGCTGAAGTAACCGAGCCGCCGTTTGGAGGGAGCTTCATCACTTTCTCCTCCACACCGTCGCTCGAGAGGATTGACAAGTCGGCAACGCTGCGGGAGAAGCACGCAGGGCTTTGTGATGCAAACTGGGACATGAGCACTGATTTTGAGGCCGTCTTCACCGAATTAATACTCAAGAAAGCGGTCGAGGAGAATCTCACGCAGGAGCAAATGGTCAAGCGCATCTTTGTCTTTAGCGACATGCAGTTTGACAGTGCGGGGGGTGGCAATTCCTGGTCAACCAGCTTTGAAAGGATCCAGAAGGCGTACTCGGAAGCAGGATACGAGGTGCCTGAAATGGTCTTCTGGAACCTTGCCGGAGGAAGACATGGCATCGCCCCAAAGCCCGTGACGACGGATGAAACCGGCGTGGCTCTAGTTAGTGGATACTCGCAGGGCATGCTGAAGGTGTTCATGGACAAGGGGCTCTTTGGTGAAGAGGATGACGAAGTCATTGAGATGGTCGACAAGGTGGAGGATGATGAAGGATTGGTAACTGTGGAGAAGATTGTCAAGAAGCAAAAATTGGACCCTATGGCCACGGTGCGGAAGGCGATTTCTCACGCTGCGTACTCGATGCTGGAGGTCGTGGACTAGTTAGAGCCTCTGGATACCAAGTGTCTGCCTAGATATGATAGACAGCGAATTGTATTGTCCCAACACCGAGAAGGTCGATTCTTATTGGCTCGTGGTGATTTATCAAGGCCAAATTCTCCGGATCTTGTCTGGCCCGGGCTCGGCACTCAACCGGGCAATGCCATCTCGGGTAAAGAGTTTCACTTTGTACCCGGCTCATTCGACCAAGGCAAACCAGTATTATCCCGACGAGTTTGATATGGCCATGCGGGGTAAGAGGTTTGCTATTCCTTGTTTTTTCCCACAAACCAAGACGGGATTTTCGTGATGGGGCTATACTCGTCCCGTCCATTCAGTACCCACCTGGCGGAGGATTCCTGAGACAGTTATCTTTACCGAACGCCACCTTGTTTTCTCATTTTGGATTCGGTAGAGCCTCATTGCTACCTCGTCGCTGACCATGGCGCGCCTCTCGAGACTAACGCTGATTGCGGCCCTAGCCCTCGTGGGCAGCAGTGCCACGACACCCTCGTCCCGGTCCAGGTCCAGGTTACACAATCCAAATCTCAATATTACCGTCCGGCGCGAAGGGGAGGAAGCATGTAATGCCGGAACTAATATCCCAAATCTATGGTCCATATCCGACCTCACCGTCGCATATACCGAAGACGAAACCGTCCGAAAAGGCAACGCCTCCTTTACCGTTACCGATACCCGATCGAAGCGTGTACAACATCTGCAGTGTACGCTTCGCTTCAACTACCTTTGTGAATTCCTGGGAACCCCAGAAGATAAAGAGCTGTACATATGGGTGCAGGTTAACCTGTTGGCTGCGGCCATCACGGTAACGCAGCCCTGGTCTTGCGAAGGGATATCCAAGTCTCAGGTCACGGGCACGGCAGATGTTCCGCTGGTCTGTCCCGATCGCTCTCTGGAAGAGGGTCTGGCTTGTAAGAGTGGGAACACGCCGAGTTTGATTGATGGGTCGGTGGTGCTGCTTGATAGTGCGGAGCCGGTGCCACAACCGGAACCAAACCCAGCACCAGTTTTGACCCCCAGGCGACGACGACGCGGACGACAGTTTGAGACACAAGTCCTGAACACTGAACGACGGCGGTTTAATGGGGAGAATGCACACGTCCAACCACGCGCCCTCCACCGGCGCGGTTCCCTCCCTCCCCCTCCTCCTCCACTTCCCCCTGTACCACGCAAACCCGAAATAGAACGGGCACCCTACCCTATCCCGGAACGAGACATCAAAGCCAAAGAATACACTCCCAACCCGCTTTCCGGTTCCGCATCTCTAGCCATGCATAACCGCCTAATGGGTATGGCGCGACGAGGGCGCGCAATGGCACATGCGTTGGCGCATTACGATTTACGACATCGTGAGCCTGAGAATATCTCACCTTCTCTTTCTCCGGGGTCAGGCCATGTCGATGGCAAAGACAAGAAAGAAAAAGAATCCGGGGACGGGGATACGAAAGGGAATAAGTCAAAGGAACAGGAACAGGAAGGGAAAAAAGAGCCGCTCTCGGAAAAAACACTCATCGATGAACTAGAGCACCGCCTCTGCTCCCCCTCTTGTCTCCGGGAAACTACGCCTGGACCAGAAAGCGGCAGGGAATGGACGGACAGTGGAAGCAGACGGAGAATAAAGATTCGAGAAGAGATGGAAAAGAGAAATAATGAGAAAATGGGGAGATGGCGAGGAGGAGGGAGGGGGCATAGGATGAAAGGGATGAAAGGTCTGAAAGGCCATGCTTGGGTTTAATGTCCTGTGTGTATTATTTATATCTCTTGTTGAACTGGGATTTGTGTCCCATCAAGGAGCTAGCTGGCAAATTATTAAGGTATATATATAGCTTAGTACTTATAGTATTATAATTTTATAACGGAGATTCTGCAAGCGACTTGGACGGTACCTTCATGACGCATCCCAGCTGACGGCGAAGGGTATAAAATTACCCAGTCATAGCCCTCTCATCCTATCCTCGATCCCGTGTACAGTTTTCATAGCAGATCCGCACGGGTTTACTATAGCACGTCCTGTCCGATGTTCCCCTGCCATACGCTCATCAAACGTCGTATTCACTACCCGCCCCATCTTCCATAGAATAATCGCTATCCTCTACTACCGTCGGATCTCCCAAGACCCGTGAACGGAGAATCTCCCGGTCGTCATGCCACCTTAATAACGCCATAGTGTGACAAAGAGCGATACGTCTCCCCTCGCTTGACTGAAGGTTAAACCATGCTGTGCTGCTCATGTGAACAAAGGTATCCCGATTTTCATCCTGGATCAAGTCCTTCTGAGTCTGCTCACTGATACAGTCGAGATAATCCTCGTAATGAGAGCCGAATCGGAAATGTAGGAACCGGAGGAAGGCGTTGGTTGCTGCGATGAGAAAGACGCTATAGGAGGGGGAAACATGGTCAGCAGGTATGAAACAATTGGGGCGGGGGGGGGGGGGTAGGGTAGATAAGGCGAGTCGTTACCCGTCCCTTAGGAGCCGCCTTCCTCCGGCTTGGCACGGCGTGCGTCATGCTCATCCTCATCGACGACGTTGTTGAATCAACGTAGCTCTCCCTCGCCACCGCCCGTCTTTCCCGTTGCGGGTACGGCCTATCTGGCACTTCAGGGCGAACCACCCGCGCAAGCGCGACCTAGAAAGGTCCATCGGGCAGCCGCATAAGCTCGGATTCAGCACTGGTGAAAAGGTCGCATGGACAAGGGCCTCCTGTAAGGGCCTTGGTCCTTACGTTGTCGAGTTTCTGCGGACAGTTGGCCAAGTCTGGTTTGCATACAGGGCACCGGTCCTCGTGGTCAGCCTGGAATATGTCTAGGAAAGGCTTCTCGGTTTGACCACTTGCTTGCAGAGCATTTTAGTTCTTCCCTTGAAAGTTGCGCAACAACTTGCAACCCCCCCCCCCCCCCCCCCGGCTCGGGTTGCTCCATCGATAGCCTCGTGAGCTCAACGGGAGTCGAAGCGAAATAGGCTGTGGGTATCATAATTCCGTTTGAACCATGACGACATGATACTAGACTAAGTGGGGACCCTTGCCTGGAAAGTCGGGTGGGGTAAGTTTAAATTGCGGGTACGTACGGCTGCAGTCAGATATTTCGTCATCATTCAAAACAGACGTCGTACGGATCCAGTTTTTGGCTCCCTTCAAGGTGGCGGCGTCCACAGCGCCGCCGCGGTCGACAGCTATGCGGGAGCGACAGCCGCAGACCGAACTCACAAGCTCGTCGGCGCGAGCGCGACGTGTCCGTCTCTCCCCCCCAGCGCCTTGCGCAGTTCCTCCCCCCGCTCAGGCTCCTCACCTGGCGCCTCGGCCAGCGCAGCCCTCGACCACCCCCTCCGTTTCGGAGCCGCCCCAGCTATTGTCGATAAATGCTATTATTCGCGAGCACTGCCGCAGCCGCCTCTACGTCCCGCCCATCAGCTGGAGTTCAAGTCAACCCCGGCTTCTAGGATGCCGCTTTGTTGCCAAGAAAATACGACCCCATGCGGGATCAAGACAAGAAAGCCGAGAAGAGGGCAAGGTGAAGGATACAGTCGAGGGGAGGGAACGGCGGAGCAAAGAGGCTCTCCGTGCGGCAAACCAATTGTACCGGTGTCTCAGCCTCGAGGTCAAGAAGCTGGCTGTCAGAGAACTCCTTGCTGCCTGTGATATTCTCCCGTTGAGGTATCACTCCTAGCCACCCGCTCGATTTCGCTGCTAACAACGTATCCAAGTTCTGATTGTTTGCCTTTTCGCTTCAACCGCTCCGTAGTCAATACGCTTCAAACCGACGGCGTATTCACGTCCCCCTCTGCGAACCCCCTCCTCGCCTACATCAACCTCGATAGCATTGTCTCGCTCCGCCGAAAATACGTACACAGGCCGCCTTGCGACAGAATAAACCCTCCGGTTGCTGCCCTAAGGCAGAAGAGGTTACGTTTTCTTACCCCCCAGGTGGAAGCCGAAGATCCATGCCTGGTGGCTCTTGCCATCGCCTTGGCCCAGGAGCAGCGGCAATGGCAGGAGGAGCAGAAACAGGTAACAACCGCTGAGCAAACGCCAAGGGCCCAGGTACCCGCACCTTACTATAAGGTATATATCCACATAACCAGCGGTAACAAGCGTTGTGTTCTAACCCAGCGTCACAAGATTCACCTGCTTGTTCTCCCTGGAATCGATGCGGAAACTCTTTATATCTACAGTGCTCATATCCCATCCAGCCTTCTCGATGGGTTTGACGTGCCTTCGCAACCCTCTCTAACAGGCTGCCCCATCTCGCTTTTATACTACCGTATCACCCTTGCCCGCCCAGAGACGGTTGTGAAGAAGTTGCTCCACGTGCTCTGCGCTGATGGCGAGGCCCGAGAGGTAGGATCAGATGCAGGGTAGTGCAGTATCCAAGTTTGGTGGAGAAGTAGTACAGTCGACGAGTATCGACGATTCACCAAGCACATTCATTGTTAACTGATAACGACATTCAGTTATTCTGGATTGCCCGTAATGATCTTGGCACAAGATCCCATGTTTGGTTGATCAACATCATGCTCATTGTGGCTTGATGCATAGGCAAATGGCATTTTGCTTCAAGCTTACTGGCTGATATGTACGCCATAGCTGGCGTTGCACTCACTCTGGGGGTTGGGCGTCAGTGTGAGCGGTCAGATCATTTTATCCCTAGCAGAAGGCGGCAGTATCGTCGTCGTTGGGCCAGCAGTTTGTATGTCCTTGAGCTCTCCCTTATAAGTTCGCGCTTGGTAAAGAAACTCGATCGGCCTGTGGAATGTGATTGCACTATCTCTGGCAGCGGTAGTGCACATGCATGGCCGTCTTGTGCTCTGCGCCCGACACGGGGAACAATGCAAGGTTCAACAACCTTTTCCAGCCTATTCTAAAGGTCTGAAAGGTCTGAAAGGCCATGGCTGGGTTTAATCAGTTTTATTTGGAGTAGTGGAGTAGTGGGGGTTTGTGGGTTATGGGGGACGAGTGGCTTTGGGAGGTTATAAGAACTCTGGATTTGGTAGGTAACTTTGGAGGTAGCCAGTAGTTGGACGGCCTTGCAAGGCTTCAAGGGTGACGGAATTGTACGATGATGTATTAAGGAAACTACAATTGCCGGGAGGGATGATATATTCTCAAATACGATCGCTTCCAGGCCCTGCGGCTGTGGTTACGTTCTGAATTTGCCATGGCTCCTGCCACAAGCCGAACAACCCACTGGCTGTCACACATCAAATGTGAAGATGACAATGTAGTGCGTATTTGAATTTTCTGTATTTTACGCCCATGAAGGAGCTTCCTCCTCCAACATGTCTTGCATTGCGGCCTCCCGTGGCTCACAGCAGGACGGTGGTGTGGCTGTGGCTGGTCAGTTCCGGGGTATTTCTTTCACGCCACTCTTCTTCAATGGCGGAATCAAGATCTATTGAGGCCCGCAAGAGGAGAGTTGACATGTCGAGAGGGCCGTTGCCGTCCGTGCTTGACTCCTGGATCAAATCATCCGGTTCGGAACTCATACGACGGGTCCACCGGGAGGCTGTCGACAGAATCACCTAGTATTTCGCGGGGGCGGCGGCCCGGTGAAAAGATGTAATCCTTTGACCACTTAACGAAACGTTTTTTCAACAAGCAGGCCTTTTGGTCAAGGTCAGAGCAGCGTTCGGCCGGCAGTCGTTTTGTCTTGCCGTGTGCGAATTCCGTCGAAAACAGTCTCGTGTCGTCATAAAGGATTACCAACTCGGAGTGCGCAGTGTCTAGGTACTCAACAAAAGTTAGATAAAAATAGGATGGAAGATCAGTACACACTGACTCGTCTCTTCACTGGGGATTAAAAGGTCGGGGCAGGCCCTCTTCATATTGAAAACTTGATCCACAAACTCGTAAAGGAGCAAATCCGTTTTTTCACATCGTGCGTCTTTCTGAAGAGATTCTCTGAATTGCACCAGCAGTTGCAACAGTGAGCGAAGAGTGCCGCCGATTTGTCCATGTCGATCTTTGGACACCTGCGAGCAGTCGCTGCGAGCAGACCTAACACTGTTGCGAGATGATGCCCCAGCTTTCCGTTCAACTCGCTTGATGGACCACCTGACGCGATTCCAGACCCCTCTCCATGTCCAAGTCCATTTGGGTTTCTTGCGATACGTGATAGTGGCTACGCGAGTCGGGATTGGTAGCTTAAAGGTGCTAGAAGTAGCGGCCATTGTATATATTGAGATAATTGCTAGCCCTCAGGTAAGACAAAGGAAAAAAAAGAAAAGAAAAAAAAAACAGAACCCTTGGAAATAGTAGCCAAGTGTAATTCATGAAAGGAGATCATGTCATGATAAAACCGGACATAATGCCCGAGCAAGCCCAACAGACAAGTTGGTGAGTGTTCGGAAAGGATGGCAAGGTTGAAAGAGGTTGCCAACTCAAAACCTAGCGCATGGGCTGAGCGACATTTGAATGTGGTGGCGAAGCACTACAAAAAACTTGGTGGTTGGGCATCAAGCGTGATGGATGTGCATGTATGTGCGTGGGGAAACTCGATTGGCTCGTGGAACGTGATCGTGCTCTCTTTGGCGGCGGCAGTGCACATGCATGGCTGTCTGTCTTGTCTGGGCTTAGTCCGCCGTCTGAACAAATTTCCTCAGTATCCTATGCAATTCCAAGTTCAACAAAACTGTCACAGCCTACTCTGCTCCAACGCATTAACTCTGGCTTTTGCTGGTTCAAACCTGCAAGATGCTACTAGAGTCGGATGGCGAAAACTTTGTCCAATATGTTAACAGATCACTGGACGAGGAGGAAGACTTTCATTTTTTGAGATTTGAGTTTCTGCAGCGTCTGAACATTGCCCAATTCGAAGTAAAGCTTGTGCGCATGAAGAGCCAGTTCCAGAAAAGCGGCAAGGCATCACCAGCGGAGCTTGATACTCTTCAAACCACACTGGCAGCATATGGTCAGTCGTCCTAGCCCTTTTCAGCTGCTAGACGCAGCAAAACATCCAAACCATCCAATGTAGATCCCCCCCCTTTATTGACACAAATCTACAATTTTCAAGCCACGGCCATCCGCGACTACCGCGAACTCAGAAGCTCCAAGCCAATCGACAACACATCGGAAACCACCAGACGCAAACTCCTCCTACAACGCTTTTTCCAATCCCCATCCGACTTTAACGACCCCTTCCACTCCCACTACGCCTTTTTCAAACCCGGAGAAAAACAAATCGACCCTGTCCGCCGAGCATTAATGCGTATCCTCCCACCATGGCTCGCCTATTCCGATGAAGAACGCACACACCGAACCAGGGAATACGAAGAAGGCAGACCCCCCTTGCGAGTCTCGCAGTTTGTCGATAGGCTTGTTCGATTTTCTGTGTCGATTTTGGGAGGGACGTTTTTGGTTGTGCCGATGCTGATTATGGCGATTGATTCGTCCCAAACCAAGAGTTTAGCTACAGTATCTGTGTCGGTTATTGTCTTTGCTCTGCTTCTGTCGTTTGCTATTCGGCTGAGCAATGTTGAGACGTTGGTCTCGACGGCAACGTATGCGGCAGTTCTGGTGGTTTTCGTGGGTACAAGCGTGGGGGGTGCTTCGTAGGTGTGTCTGACACACCGACATGTACATCTTTGGGATGAAGAGTAGGGATCGGAGGAAGTGGTCTGCTACTTTATATCCAGAGATTGTGTTATCCTTCCTGTTGTTGACACAACACAACACATTTCACTAGTCTCCCTCTACAAATACACTTGGATTCTGAGCTCCGTGTTAGTTCAAGCGATATATTCGCCCAGCCTTGCCACACTGCCCCAAAATCCACCATCATCGCCGTGACCCACAGACAGTCATCGCAATCGATCGCCCAACTTCCACCGCCCTGCGACAAGAAACCAAATCCATCTCCCTGGTGCGCAACACCTATCCAAGGTAAGAAACACCTTTTCTTTTTTTTCTTCTTTCGGCCCTTACCAGCTAGATTCCAGTTACACGGCAATGCCAGCGGCAGCGATTCGGAGCGCGATGTTATCGTTGAGAATTGGCCAGTCAACACCCGGGTCAGATCTGACCAATTAAAGCAGCGGATTTTGGATTGGGCAGTTAATCGAAACAGGAGGTTGTTATGGGATTTGACTGCAAAGATGAAAGAATTGGCTTTGGAATCGGATTGGCGATGGCCCGATGGTGGGTATGGTGAAGCTCAAAGCGGGTCAGATCTTTTTAACAGGATGGAATGCGGG
>Ga0247763_1001798_pt1 | contig 11790 bp, 3 predicted proteins | sample UWRJL141409B4_FD_179926 | JGI IMG/M metagenome (GOLD analysis project Ga0247763, IMG submission 179926) | Plant litter microbial communities from Arlington Agricultural Research Station in Wisconsin, United States - UWRJ-L141-409B-4 | ecosystem: Environmental > Terrestrial > Plant litter >...
ACCTCGTCAAATTCAAAGGAGGGCTCCCAGCACGAAAGAGGACTCTCAGGCAGAGCTGGCAAGTCTAACAAGTCTTCGCTGGACTCAATTGGAGCGGGCTGCCGCACAATCTCGGCTGGCTCGGCCAAAGCGAACGTCGCCGCCTTGGGCGTGGCCTCCTGTGACCCCAAAAGATCCTCCAAGCCTTCAAAGGCAGCAGGAATGTCAATGTTGAGACCATAGGCGAACCTGCGGTTGAGATCTCTATGCTCGCCATCGGACTCGGGAGCGGGGGACTCTCTTGAAGGCGGCTCGCTGGGTGGAAGTGCAGGGTATTGCTCCCCCTCATGTTGTGCACCCAGCGAGCTGGCGCTTGCCTTCTCAAGAAGATACAGCGGCCTGATCTCGCGGCTGCTGTCCCACGACATTGGCCGCGAGCTCCTCTTGCCTGAGGGCGTGCTAGGCGTCACTTCACCGGCTGCGGCATAAATGGGAGAGTATGCGGCGCCAGGTGACGAGGTTCGCGCGACGAAGGCGGGAGATGACGGAACTGACTTCCCGCCGAGGCGAAACTGAATCGGCACAGCCGTCTCGCTGCGCGACTTGACAGGGGTCTCGAAGGCGCTGCGACGACGCGTGTGTTTTGCTACTGCAGCCCTGCGCTCCTCCGGGGGCGTGTCGGGGCGGCTGTCAGGGAGCTCAGGGAGCTGGTCAAGCGGAAGATTGGGGGAACCAGGCTCGCTCGGGGGAAGGGGCAGCAAGTCGCCAAACTGAGGATCGATGGCGGGTTTGACGACACGCTGCACAACAATCTCGGGATCAACAACCTGCGAGCCATAGCTGACGCTGCGCTCACGCTGCTGCCATATCTTCTCTCCATCCGTCTCGGCGGAGGCCTGGGTGGCATTTGGGCGGGACAGCTCGGCCGCGATAGCAACCGCAGCTCCCGCCAGGCCGACACCTGCGCCAAAGGTGCCGGCATTACCTAAAAAAGAATTCCCGTCGCCATCCTCTTTTACGGTTGTCTCGTCTTTGTGCTCCAAGGAACCGTTGGTAGGCGTGACTAGTTCAAAGCTGCTCTCGCCGTCGCTCTGCTTGCCGCTCTTCTCCGGAACAGCAACAACAGACTTGGTTTCCTCCCATTGCTCGACATGGTCGACCGAGCTGGCCTGGAACGAATCCCCTGGAGGATCTGGTGGCTCGTTTTGTTCGGCCATGTTAAAATCCTCCCGGGTCTTGCGGCGGTTCTTTTTGCCCTTTTTGCCCGAGCTGGCCACCGAGATCTCAGATGCTGGGCCAGAGTAGGTAGTTGAGGAGTCATCGTACACGCCAGAGTTGCGTTTCCCCTTCTTGGGCTTGCCTTTGACTGCCTGTTCTTCTGCTGGAGCCGAAGCATCTTCCGCCTCGATCAACGCCAATTGCTTTCCCTTCTTGCCTTTCTTTTTCGAGGTGTCAGCCCACTCATCATCCCCCACGAGCGACGTTTGGGTTTCGGGAGTGGTAAAAGTGTCGGCATTTTCAGCGGCCTTGGCAGCCTTGTCTCGCTTCCGTTGCTCCTTCTTGGATAGCTTGACTTCCTCTTCTACCAAAGGTTGGCTGGCGGCATCGATGGCAGGTTGGGTATCCCGAGAATCTTGTCTCTTTGCCTTACGGCCTTTTTTCGTCGGTGTTTCCAGCTCGACCTCAACCTCAGGAGCATTCTGCAAATCGCGAGAGGGCTCGTTGTCGACACCTAGATCGGCCACTGTCTCAACTGAGGGAGGGTTGTAAAAGACCTCATCGTGAGTCAAGGGGGAATCACTGCCCTCGCCAAAAACCCCGGGTATTGGCATTGGGGGACTGGGAGATTTCTCGACATCATCGGGTTCGAGGGCCACAGCGGGTTTCAGCTGCGAAACGGGCGGTTCTGATTCCGCGATCGACTTGGACCTCGGTGATGAGGTTGGACTTGACGGCTTTGGTCCGACCCGGGGAGGGGGAGCATCATCCAAGTCCACAGGCAAGACCGGAGGGGTTGAAACTATCTCCCGAGCCTGTGCCTCTGGAGCAGGGTCCTTCGGCTTGTCCTCGACTGGAACCTCTCCAGGCTGCTCGGTCCCGGCAGGCTTGGCTGCACCGCTGGCTATTCCGGCAAGCATACCCCAGGTGATGCGCTTCTTGCCAAACTTGGACTGAATCATTTGTTTCATGGCCTCGGAAGCTTCAGCCTTGTCCTCGGCCTTCTCAGGCTTCGCAGGTTCGGGCGCGGGGACCGACTTTGACTTAGCTGGCTCGTCATCGTCAGAGAAGTTAGGCTCCACCGTAATGATAGTCCTATCCTCGGAGCCGGCATCATCAACAGACGCCTGCTTCTTCATCTGCTTCTCCGGGCTGGGGGTATGATTGGGGGTCGGTAGAACCAAGTTCAAGAGCGGCCGCTCCCGCTCCGCTGATGGATCTCTAGACTTGAATACCGGCATGAGTGTCGGCCCGCCAGGGAACGTAGTCACCGGGGCCTGGTACCGGACGAGATCACGCGGCAGGATGACATTGTCGATGCGGACGTCAGCATCAGGACCGTCGTACTTGCTCTTCTTGTGGGCACGCTTCATCTCGGGCGGCGTGACAATGCGGACGACGGGCTCCTCAACCTCTTCGTTCCACTTGCCGACAACTGAAGGTTCAGGCGAGGCGCTGCGCGAGCGGATCTCCTCCTCGACAACCTTGACCTGCATCTTTTGCTCACGGAAGATGCGGTTGGCCTCCTCCAGAACCGGATCGCGCATAGGCTCAGCCTCTCGTTTCCGCCCGGGCTCCTCGACTGGTGTCGCGCCCTGGACTGGCGTATCGGGGGTGTCCGGATCTTGACCTGCTAGGATCTGAGCACGGTGCTTGGCCTCCTCAAAGTTATCACGGCGGCTCTTGCGCTTGGCAATGTCATCCTCCGATTCAAACTCGGCTGGTGGCTCGGCCATGACGATGGCAGGCGTCAATGGCCTCTGGGGTGTGCGGCCGTAATCCGGGGTGGGGAAGGCGTCGGTCTCGACCTGGTAGTCAAAAGGATTGACGGGTGCTTTGGACGACGCTGAGGGTTCCATTGGTGCTTTGGAAGACGATACTGATCCGGCCACTTCTCCCGCGGCGGGGTCTTTGGCGAGAGTCTCTTTGTGCAACTTGGCGCGCTCTTGTTCACGCTCCAGCTCCTTCCGGATCTCCTCGAGCATACGGCGGTTCTCTGCGCGTTGAGCACGCCTCTCCTCCTTGCTGAGCTTCCCGGGAACCTTTTCTGCATGGGTGGGGTCCAGGCCTCCACTGTCGCTCCTTGAAGACCGTTTCTTTGACGATCGAGACGAAGACGAAACCTCGCTAGGGTTAGCAGCGCTTGCCGCAACAACGCTTGCCGCGACAACGCTTGCCACGACATTGACAGCAGTCGCGCTATGGGTGACATCCCGGTTGTCAACGATGGTGACATCTTCGCGCTTCCTGCGACGATCGCTCGAAGTCTCCCGTGGAGCCTTATCATCACGCTGCTCCGCTTCCAGTTTCCTGCGTTCCTCACGCTGGAGTTTCTCCTGCCTAAGCATGAGAATGCGATCCCGTTCAGCACGTTCGCGAGCATCCTGTGAGATCCGTTCCTCCTTGTAACGGACTTCACGTTCGGCCCGGACCCGGCGTTCGGCTTCCTCACGCCAGGCGTTGTCTTCGCGGAGTTTGCGGGCTTCCTTTTCGAGCCGCTCCTCTTCCAAACGGCGCTTTTCCTCACGCAGTTGGCGGTCGCGCTCACGGTCATCGCGCTCTCGGTGTAGGCGCTCCCGGTCCAAGCGACGGTGTTCCTCACGCTCTCGCTCCTGCATACGCCAGTCTTCGTGTTCTTGTTCCTCACGAATGCGTCGCTCCTCATCGCGCTTTTCCTTGGCATCGGCAACGATGGCGGTCCCGACAGCTCCGGCGAGGGCAGGTGCGACCACCGAGGCAACCGACCCGACCAGGCTTTTCTCCTCAGACTTTGGGCGGGAATAGCGGTCGTCTGGACAATAAGGCCGCTCACGCCTATCTCGATCGTTGGAGCGAGTAGCGGTATCACGTTGGGAATAGGATTCATCACGTTTCTTGCCATCACGTCCATCATGAAACCTGCCGTCCCATCTGTCATCTCTGTCATTACGTATGTCATGCTTGCTGATCTTGTCCGCCAAAATGGCCGCTCCGGCTGCCCCAGCTAGGATAGGCACAACAGACTCGGCCACGGTTTTGTCTTCAGAAGTCTGGCGAGAGCGGCGTGGAGAGCTGCCGCCGCGCTCCTCCACGATACTGCGTTGGGCCTCCAGGACAGCAGTCGAAACAGGGGCGCGGGGCTTGGGAGTGTGGATCGGCAACGAGCCCGGACGAGCATATATCGGGGCTTCCTGCTGTGTTTGTGGCGGTGGTACCGAGACAGCATCAGACGGCACGTAGCCGCGACCATAGGAATCACGCGAGGTGTGAAGAGAGACGCCGGAATGGCTGGCAGCTGTCTCGAAGTTGTTGGGATCCTTACTCGACACGGCATGAACATGCTGCATTGGCTGACGAGCTTCGAGCGAGGCGCTGCCAGGGTGGAGAATTGGCTCCAACGGCTGCTCGGGCTGCTCGCCAGGCCGGTAGCCGCACGGCGTGTTGATGAATCCAGTCAGGGAGTTCACAGGACCAAACAGTCTAGGATCGACAGCAGAGCTCTTCCGATCGGGTGGTCGAATAGCTTCGGGAGGACGCTCCGATATGATGCTCGGTTGGCCTGGAGCGGGCGCGACACTTGGTGGGAGGCTCAGGTTAGAATATTGGGGGCCCGAACCGTAGGCAAGACCAGAATCAACATCGTCGGTCGAGGATGAATCTTCCTCGGACGCCGACTCCCAGTCCTCATCATCACTTTCCCGGGGTCGAGACGACGAGATTCCACGGGAGCCTGCAGGAGGGCGATTATGACTATGTCGATCAAAGTTGGAGATGGCGGCAACGGCAGCCGAGGCAACAGCGACTTTGGTAGGACGTGACCTCCCGGCTCTCTCCAAGTCCCTCAGATTCTCGACGCGTGCGAGATCTGACAGCTGGCGACCGATACGGCGAATCTCGGCATCCGTCTGAGCCTGGTCCAGGCGCGGGCGACCGTCGCGTCCAAACAGCGAGTCGTCATGGGCGGGTTGATGTGGGTGAGGGTGGTGCACGTACTGGGAATGCGACTCGTGCTGGGAATGAGGACTCCCAATTTGGGCATGTGATTGACGTCCCTTGAGCGATGTTTTGGATATGTAGCCATTTCCGTACGCGAGATCAGCATCAAAAGAAGAGGAGGATGAGGTAGATCGGAAAGATGGTCGCTTCTTTACCCGCTTTTTCGACGAGGCCCGAGTAAAAAAGGATCGGATGCCGAAACGGCTCTTTCTCGAAATGTTGAGCAACGAGGACGAGGTGGATGACGACGACGAGGTACTAGAATCGGCGCGCGACCGCAGGGAGACTTGAGACTGCTGGTGAGTAGGGGCGGCGATCGCCGCCGCCGCCGCCGCGGCAAGCTGCTCTTTGGAATGTCGGCGCTGGGCGCGTCGGCGGCGGTCCCGTTCAGGGCTCCGCCGACGGGGCTCACGCATCGTTACCGAGGCTGAATTATTCACGGCCCATTCATTTGTAGTTTTTTCGCGCCGGGTCGCACCGTGTTGTGCCGTGTTTCGACCGGGTTTGCGCCGACTTGGATTGAGTTCAGTTTGGTGTTTGGATATTCCACATTGAGGTGGACTTGGGATGAGGACGGGAGGCTGGCTCCCGCTGGCTTTGGCCCCTCTTTTTTTGCCCGACTGAGCCCTGGACGACAACAAGCGGTCCCACATGGGGTCCCGCCGAAGACATAAGTTACAGCGGGGGACCAGGGCTGCACGTTGACGATTGGCTCGGATTCCTAGCAAGCAGCCGCACGCCTTTGCCCGTGTGGCATCCCTTCACCGCTCAAGTGGACGCAGGCCCTTGCGCACCATTGGCTCAAGATGGAGGCCTACGAGCGGCAGCTTCCATGTGTCGCCCAATCTTATCGCTGCACTGAGCGATCCGCCGATCATTCGTGCACAACTGTGTGGTATCATTTCTCAAATTCGCAGTAGATGTCGAGTTGATGACCCCAAACTTAACCTTGGAATACACAACATAGGCTTTAGGATGCGCCTTTTCGGCCGTCGACGGTGCCCCCGCCTCGGGATCGCCGTCCGCCTGAACGGATCGGCGTCATTTGGGAGACGGCTGTCCAGCCAGTTCATCCGAACAGCGTGTTCCCAATCCGACAACACCAAAACCATCTTGGCCGCGAAAGGGATGAGTAATTATACTCATCGCTAAATAAGCAAATAACAGAAGGATACACCAAAACCATCTCGGCCAAGCTCTTTCCCATCGCGGTGATGCCTCCAACCGACGCAAAATAGTTGTTGTCGCCAGAAAAAGAAAAAAGAAAAAAGGACCTTCTGCTGCTTGCAAAATTCGTCGCTAATGTGGTTGACAGCATCGATGCCCTCAAAGTCGGTGTTGGGATTGGGAATGACCTTGCCCTCCCGCACGTAGAAGCGGTGTATTGGCCTCGCCGTTGATGAACTTGATGTCCTGCGGACACTGCTGCAGTAGCGGGTCCCGTACTTGGCACCGGCCTTGTTGCCCGTGAAGCGGGGAAAACCCACCGTCCTCATCCATCTTGGAGAAGTTAACAGGGCCGTTCAGACCGCACGGCAGCTTACTCACGTTGACATCAAGCGCGAACTCCTTGTTGATCAGGTTGAAGGTACGATACTTGGTCTCGCTGACCATAAGGTCTGGCAGACGCGTGACCCGACGTGCTGCCCGTTGTCGTTCTTGGTTACGAACTGCAAGCGCGCAGGGCACCTAACGATGGTGTCGTGAATGTCGTATGTCTTGGAGTCGTTGTGTTCCACCCGCTGCCGCCGCAGCAGTTGTGATAATGGGGGGTGTGGCGGCTCTGATTGCGCACCGCGATGCAATATCGCCCAGACCGCGGAGCCCTGGGACTGAGTGCCTGGAAGCCTGGATCCGGGTTATGCTGGCGAAAGTGGGTTTGCCCGTGCCTTTGGTGAAGCCGAACCGGCGGCAACATATTAGCTATTCATATTCCGCGTGAGCCGCAAGCCAATTTATTTACTGACAAACATGGACCGTGGGGGGTAGCATCAGTTAATAATCTGATAGGGGTTCGTTCAAGTGCTCCTTTGCGTGCATGCAAGCAGCCCAAGGCACCCCCCCTAATTGTCAATCCGACGAGAAAACTCGATGGCTCGACGTGGAAATATAAGGTCTTGAGTTTCAAAATCAGGGCCTGGATGATTTTCCTCGACATCAGACCCGATACGAAGCCGGGGAGCTGTTCAAGCTTGTGCGCCGGGAAGAGATACCTATTCGAAGCCTTGAACTTCTGCACTGAACCTGTGACTTCTTCATCCAATCTTTGATAGATACATGTAATCCCAGGCAGTTTGACGAGCCTTTGCGGCTACTAGTCCCAAACCACTTTGCGGCTCAGAAATAGACTCTACCTCCCAGTTCCAGACGCATTGGTTCAAGGAGACACGTACAGAGCATGAAAACCTCTCATAAACGCGCTGCTTCCACAACTTAGCACCCCAGATCCAGCAGCTTGAGCCATGGGTGTGAATTCGGGAGGTGCATCCGGCTGACCAGGCGGGTTTTTAGCCGCGTGCGCTTCCAGTCATTCTTGACTAGACCCTCGATTTCACCTCCTAGGGGGGTCAATAGAGATCTGTGCCTAAGATGTTTGGCCGGGGAAGACCTCAAGTGGGTTTCACTAGAGATCTAGGAGATCGCGGACCAACGAAGCCTCAGCTCCAGTGCTGGGCAACAGGGAGTTAGCAATAACCATCCCACTAGCAATCATTTTGGCAGTATCGGCAGCTTCTATCCCAGTATAAGTGTAGGTGCATGGTGTCGGGCGGTCGGGTACGTTTGAGCCATTTTCTGCGGGAAACTTGGAGCGTGAGTAACGGCTCGGAATATCATGACGTACGGTTGCTGGTAAACACTCAAGGAGTAAATTTGGGGTCGTTTCGAAAGACAGACCTACTGAAGGGAGAAAAGCTCCCTCACACTCGACAGCGTTGCGTTCGAGATTAGCCACATTAGCAGCCAATATGTAGGGAAGGTAAGTTGGATGTCGTCATGACGCATGTTTCCGTTATGAAGAAAAAAAAAGTGAGAAGTGGAGAGATCCCGACAACAAAAACATCCGTGGGATTAATTCGTAGCGATGCTGGGAGGAGGCAGCAAGAATTATCAGGAGGTGTGGAAGCATGGCCCGCTGCTCGCACATGGCTGGCTGGAAAGCAAGAACAATAAACAAGGTAGGCATTGCCTTCAGCGGGGACAGATCGCAACACGCTTTGTATATACTCTAGGTACTTATTGTACATCCACTCTCGTGGAGTCATATTGTACATCATCCTCATATCTCATACACCGGTCTGACAAATGCTTGTGCACCAGGATACCGTCTCCATGATTGTAACCGTCACACAAAAGAAATATATGAATAAATATAGTGAAGCTAATACCTTCTCGGAGTATATGTCGGTTGGTAACCGTAGGCTCCAACTGCGCCGTAGCCCTGACCATAAGTAGGGGGCTGGGGCCGTGAGAAGCCGCCGGGGGTAAAGCCACCCACGTTCGGGAGAGTTGGTTGCCTCTCCGAGCTTGCAATGTTGTTGTTCGCCATACCCATGGACACGGGCGTGGATGGGGTGAGAGGGCGGAAGGGCCCGCGCGGGGCAAGCAGAGGCTTATCGCTGCTTGCCGAGTTCAGACGCTCGGGGGACGGATCGCGAGATTCGACCTTGGCAAGCGTCGGCATCGGGGGAATGGTGTCCGTCTTTCGGTCGAGAAGCAGCGAGTTGCGGGCGTCAAGCGGAGTGAGTGTATCGCGCTGCTGCATCTTCTCCATCTCCTTGCGGCGCTGGCGGTGAGGGTTCTTTTTGCAGCAGGCGCTGATGGCGTTCCAGGCAATCAGGATGGCGAGAATACCCGTCAGGGCGGATTGGACGGCAATGAGAACAACGCCGGTAACAGTCTGGGTGGTCTGGGAGATGCCAAACTGCTCGACAAAGACGAGAATGCAGCAGACGGAAAGAACGCGCACAACTTGGATGGCGACGTTGATGACGTTGCTCGACCTGCGCTCATATGGCCGGCTCCAGAGCAGAAGAATCAGCATGACAGCCTCAATAATCAGCTGGGTGATGCTCTGGGCCATGCCGTGGCCGTCCATGGCTGCCAGACACACCCCCTTGGCGAACATGTAGACGATGGTAGGGACGAAAATCCACCAGTAGTCCTTGCGGTACGACTCGTAGAACAGGCTGTATTTGACCCAGATGCTCTTGTCCTCGTACAGACCGGCAATGTCGCCTTCCATGCGACGTAGCTTGCGGGCCGTACTCCAGATCTTCCAGCAGAAAAAGACCAAAATCCCAGTAAAGAGGGCGAGAGTGACGCCAGCCAACGTCTTGGCGACGTACGAGTCGCCGTGCGTGAACTGGAAGACGCAGTACAGGACCCACACGCCATACAACAAAAGGATCAGGGCGGTGATGGCGCGGCCGATGGAGCCCCAGTAGTGCTTGCGGAATCCGGCGAGTGATTTGGGGAAGCTGCCGAACAGGGCCCAGAACTCGAGGATCAGTTTGACGAGCAGGATACCAACGGCAATCGCGAGAATGAGAATGGCCACAACGAGGAGAACCGTCATGAAGGTGTTGGCCGAAGGGATGCTAAGCGCCTGAGCGTAACCCTGGATACCGGAGACGGCCACGCGGATGGTTTCGGGGGCACCGTCGACGGGTGCTGCGTCGGGGTTCGTGGTGTTGACGCTGGTCTCGATCTGCCTGACAGCAAGTGCCGCAAACTCGTCGAAGGCCCGCTTGACCTTGGCAGCCGGCTTCAAGTTGATGGTCGAGCCGTCGGGATAAACAAGCGTGGCGTTCCGCAGGAACTCGGTGTTCATCTCGGTAAGATTGCCACCGGTCGAGGCGCGGAAGCTGTCGATAGATCTTTGCAGCTGGTCCCACTGAACTAGGCCGGTCGAGAAGCCAAAATTCTTGGAGAAGCTGCGGTAAACCGAGGGGTAATTCACAGAAAGCATGCCGTTCATGGCCATGCCCTGGAACCAACCGAAAACCTCGGTGAAGCTGGGGCTGATGGTGCCCACGCCGCCAGCCGCTGAGCTACCGCCGACGGCCGCGCTGCCTCCCGCAAAGGCGGCACCCACTGCCGAGACACCACCGAGAATGAGAGCAGCTCCGGCTACGCCGACAGCCACATACGACACCGCTGGAACGCTGGCTGTCTTGCCGTTGGAGACAGTCGACTGGATACAGGCGACCCGAGCGCCTGTGTCCTTGGCTTGGAGCTGGAGAGTGGCCATGGCGGCGATATCGGGGACCTGGAAAGCGATGGCAGGGACGAGATCGGCGAACTGGGGGGGGATCGCCTGTGAGCCTTTGGCTGAGAAGGTGCCAGCGGGCACAGGGCAGAGCTGGGCGACAAAGGTGCCCGGAGAGCAGGGATCGAACGAGTTTGAGTAGATCTGGTTGCCGTAGGCCGTGACGTTTAGGGTGGCTGTAACATTTTGGACTCTGGTGCTGGTGCCCATGACATCGAAGGAAACTGTTTTGTTGTCGTTATTGTACCGGATATTCGCCCTCTGGACGGTTACCGAGGCGTTGGTGTTGCAACTGCTGAAGCCTGTCGTTTCGAGTATATCGGCACCGAGAACGCATCCTGCGCCAGCGAGGGCGAGGAATGCCTTGAAACCCATCTTCCCAATATATCTGTATCCTGTATGAATAATCGAGACCCAATGTGTTCTATCGAGAACTAAATCTTTTTTCTAAGCGATCGAGTGAATGTCGTCGAGCCGGTCGAAACGAAAGAAACAAAATCAACGCCGTACAACGGCCGAGGATCAACCTGGAACGAACGAAAGATGGCAACAAGTTGCCTCGAGATGGTGGAAAGGCGGAAGAAAATCAAGATTCTTGAGACGATGCCAGCCCGTGGCGGGTCTCCTGGAAAGAAACGCCCTCCCTGGGAATACGTCAAGGGATGTCGCCGCCATTGGACAGGGGTTGCGGAAACGAGTGGTTCCCGCGCATGCTCGACGCAGGGAGGGTGAGGCCTCGCCAAGGAGGCCCTGACGACACAACCAGCCTGAAACCTAGCGCGGAAGGAGCGGCTGAGTCTGGTCCAATTGGCTCCACTATAGTGTAGGATTGGATTCACCAAAACAGAACGACGAAGTGACTGGAACTTTTGCGCGGCTGATGATCGTTTTCAAGATGAACTACGAAGTATCATGAATAGCGACGCGAATTGTCGTCCGCAGACAGAAATTTGAGAATACCTATCCGACGCAGAGTCGCAGATGCACACACGGAAGCGGGTCGAGACTATCGTTTAAGGGTCGACCCCCTATCCTCGGACCTGGGTGGCGGGAAGCCAGGATCGAAGCGTCAAATGCCTCAGAACTCATGCAAGGTGGATCCGGGGCCAGCAAATCTGGCCTAGTGTAGTGTATCCGTAAGTAAAATTCATCTGGCTTCGTCACGGTGATCTGGTGATCATTGCGGTACGAAGCGACCTTATGCGCACCAAAATAGCTTGAACAAAAAAAAAACCCAGATCATGCATCGAACCCTACAGTTTTCCGACCGATCCGACTTCACTTGAACATCTATTCAATAAACTCCAAAACCCAAGACCCCAAACGTGTTCATTAACCGTAAAATGCGC
>Ga0247763_1001799_pt1 | contig 11789 bp, 11 predicted proteins | sample UWRJL141409B4_FD_179926 | JGI IMG/M metagenome (GOLD analysis project Ga0247763, IMG submission 179926) | Plant litter microbial communities from Arlington Agricultural Research Station in Wisconsin, United States - UWRJ-L141-409B-4 | ecosystem: Environmental > Terrestrial > Plant litter >...
CTCGGCGACGACGAGATCGTCGACCTCGAGGTCGTGATTGTTCTCGGCGTTCGCGATCGCCGATTCCAGGCACTTCTTGACGTCGACCGCGATCCGCTTGCGCGAGAACTGCAGGTCGGCGAGCGCAGCCGAAGCCTTCCGGCCGCGGATCAGCTGCGCGACAAGATTGAGTTTCTGCGGGCTGACGCGCAGCATCCGGGCAATTGCCTTGGCCTCGTTTTCCGCGAGGCTACGTTCGCGCTTTGGTTTGCTCATCGTCTATTCCTCAAGCCTTCTTGGCTTTCTTGTCGCCAGAATGGCCATGGAAGGTACGGGTCGGCGAGAACTCGCCGAACTTGTGACCCACCATTTCCTCGTTGATCGAGACCGGCACATGCTTCTGGCCGTTGTAGACGCCAAAAACCAGGCCGACGAACTGCGGCAGGATGGTCGAGCGGCGGCTCCAGATCTTGATGACGTCGTGACGGCCGGACGCGCGCGCAGCATCTGCCTTCTTGAGCAGAGACGCTTCGACGAACGGGCCTTTCCAGACTGAACGTACCATGTCCGGCGTTCCTTACTTCTTCCGCTTGTGGCGGCTTAGGAGGATGAATCGATTGGTCGACTTGTTCGAACGGGTCTTCTTGCCCTTGGTCGGCTTGCCCCACGGCGTGACCGGGTGGCGGCCGCCCGAGGTGCGGCCTTCGCCGCCGCCGTGCGGATGGTCGATCGGGTTCATGACGACGCCGCGGTTATGCGGGCGCCAGCCGAGCCAGCGGGTGCGGCCGGCCTTGCCGATCGAGATGTTCATGTGATCGGGGTTCGAGACCGCACCGATGGTGCCGCGGCAACGGCCGTGCACCAGGCGCTGCTCGCCCGAGTTCAGGCGCAGAATGACGTAGTCCTGGTCGCGGCCGACGATCTGGGCGTAGGTACCGGCCGAACGTGCGATCTGGCCGCCCTTGCCGATCTTCATCTCGATGTTGTGGATGATGGTGCCGACCGGCATGTTGCCGAGCGGCATGACATTGCCGGGCTTGACGTCGACATAGTTGCCGGCAACCACGGAGTCGCCCACAGCCAGGCGCTGCGGCGCCAGGATATAGGCCTGCTCGCCGTCCTGATACTTGATCAGCGCGATGAACGCGGTGCGGTTCGGATCATATTCCAGCCGCTCGACGACGGCGGGAACGTCGACCTTGTTCCGCTTGAAGTCCACCATGCGGTAGGACTTCTTGTGGCCACCGCCGCGGAAACGCACCGTGATACGGCCGGTGTTGTTGCGGCCGCCGTTGCTGATCTTGCCCTCGGTCAACGCCTTGACCGGCTTGCCCTTGTAGAGCGCCGAACGGTCGACCATGACCAGCTGGCGCTGGCCTGGCGTCGTCGGATTGTATGTTTTCAATGCCATCGCTGTGTCGCCTTATAGTCCGGTAGTGACGTCGATGCGGTGGCCCTCTTCGAGGGTCACGACTGCCCGCTTCACGTCCGACTGCGAACCGAAATTGCCGCGGAACACCTTGGTCTTGCCCTTGCGGACCAGCGTGTTCACGCGCTTCACCTTGACGTCGAACAGCTTTTCGACGGCTTCCTTGATTTGCGGCTTGGTCGCCTTGGCGGCGACCCTGAACACGACCTTGTTGTGCTCGGACGCCACCGTCGCCTTTTCGGTGACGACGGGAGCCACGATGATGTCGTAATGGCGCGGATCGATATTCTTCATTTGAAGCGCGCCTCCAGCGCATCGACGGCCGCCTTCGTCAGCACGAGCTTATGACGACGCAGAATGTCGTAGACGTTGATGCCCTGGATCGGCAGCACGTCGATATTCGGAATGTTGCGCGCAGCGATGGCGAAACCGTTGTGCACCTCGGCGCCGTCGATGATCAGCGCATTGGTCAGGCCGAGACCCGAAAAATGACCGACCAGCGCCTTGGTCTTCGCAGCCTCAAGGTTCGCATTGTCGATCACGATCAGGCCGCCGTCCTTGGCCTTTGCCGACAACGCATGCTTGAGCGCCAACGCGCGCACCTTCTTCGGCAGGTCGGTCGCGTGCGAGCGAACCACCGGACCGAACGCACGGCCACCGCCGCGGAACTGCGGCACGCGGGCCGAGCCGTGACGGGCGCCGCCGGTGCCCTTCTGCTTGTACATCTTCTTGCCGGTGCGCCACACGTCGGCGCGGCCCTGCGTCTTGTGCGTTCCGGCCTGGCGCTTGTTGAGCTGCCATTGCACGCAACGCTGGATGATGTCGGCACGCGGCTCCAGACCGAAGATCGCGTCCGAGAGCTGGACCGATCCGGCTTCCTTGCCTTCAAGGGTTGTGACCTTCAGTTCCATCACGCGCCCTCCTGCTCGGCCGGAGCCTGAGCCTGCTCACCGCCGGCGACCTTGAACTTGCCGGGCTTCGGAGCTTCCTTCGGCAGCGGCTTCTTGACGGCGTCGCGCACCGAGATCCAGCCGCCCTTGGAGCCGGGAACGGCGCCTTCGACGAGGATCAGGCCGCGCTCGACGTCGGTCTGCACCACGCGCAGATTGAGCGTGGTGATGCGATCGACACCCATGTGACCGGGCATCTTCTTGTTCTTGAAGGTCTTGCCGGGATCCTGACGTCCGCCGGTCGAACCGATCGAACGATGCGAAACCGACACGCCGTGGGTGGCGCGCAGACCGCCGAAATTCCAGCGCTTCATGCCGCCGGCGAAACCCTTACCGACCGAGGTGCCGGTGACGTCGACGAACTGGCCGACCACGAAATGGTCCGCCTGAATCTCGGCGCCAACCGGGATCAGCGCGTCTTCCGACACGCGAAACTCGGTCACCTTCCGCTTGGGTTCGACCTTGGACACCGCAAACTGGCCGCGCTCTGCCTTCGGCAGATACACGGTCTTGCGGGTACCCGAACCGAGCTGCAACGCGACGTAACCGTTCTTCTCGGTCGTGCGGTGGCCCAGCACCTGGCAATTACCCAGCTTCAGCACGGTCACAGGGATATGTTCACCGGCCTCTGTAAAGACCCGCGTCATCCCGACCTTTTGTGCGATCACTCCGGAGCGCATCGGCGTGCTTCCTGTTCTTTCTGTCCGCTAACTTCGGACGATCCTGAAAATCTTAGAGCTTGATCTCGACGTCGACACCGGCGGCCAGGTCGAGCTTCATGAGAGCATCGACGGTCTGCGGGGTCGGATCGACGATGTCGAGAAGGCGCTTGTGGGTGCGCATCTCGAACTGCTCGCGGCTCTTCTTGTCCACGTGCGGCGAACGGTTGACGGTGAACTTCTCGATGCGGGTGGGCAGCGGAATGGGTCCGCGAACCTGGGCACCGGTACGTTTCGCCGTGTTCACGATCTCGCGGGTCGACGTATCGAGGATACGATGGTCGAACGCCTTGAGACGTATGCGAATATTTTGGCCGTTCATTGCCGTTGTCTCTTTCTTCGTCGCTTGATGCGAGTAGTGAGCGACGGATAGCGAATGAGATCATTCGCTATCCGCTTTTCGATTTCTCTTTACTCGATGATGCTTGCGACGACGCCGGCACCGACGGTGCGGCCGCCTTCACGGATCGCGAAGCGCAGCTTTTCTTCCATCGCGATCGGCACGATCAGGTGCACTTCCATCGCGATGTTGTCGCCCGGCATCACCATTTCGGTGCCTTCGGGCAGATGCACGACACCGGTCACGTCGGTGGTGCGGAAGTAGAACTGGGGCCGGTAGTTGGTGAAGAACGGGGTATGACGACCGCCCTCCTCCTTGGTCAGGATGTAAGCCTCAGCCTTGAACTTGGTGTGCGGCTTGACCGAACCCGGCTTGCACAGCACCTGGCCACGCTCGACTTCCTCGCGCTTGGTACCGCGGAGCAGCGCACCGATGTTGTCGCCGGCCTGGCCCTGATCGAGCAGCTTGCGGAACATTTCGACGCCGGTGACGATGGTCTTCTGGGTGTCGCGAAGGCCGACGATTTCGATTTCCTCGCCGACCTTGACGATGCCGCGCTCGACACGACCGGTCACGACCGTACCGCGGCCCGAGATCGAGAACACGTCTTCCACCGGCATCAGGAACGGCTGGTCGATCGGACGCTCCGGCTGCGGAATGTAGGCGTCGACCTGCTTCATCAGCTCGAGGATGGCGTCGTGACCGAGCGCCTTGTCCTTGTCTTCAAGGGCGGCCAGCGCCGAACCCTTGATGATCGGGATGGTGTCGCCCGGGAATTCGTACTTCGAGAGCAGTTCGCGGACTTCGAGCTCGACCAGTTCGAGCAGTTCCGGATCGTCGACCATGTCGCACTTGTTCAGGAACACGACCAGCGCGGGAACGCCGACCTGACGGGCGAGCAGGATGTGCTCGCGGGTCTGCGGCATCGGGCCGTCGGCGGCCGACACAACCAGGATCGCGCCGTCCATCTGGGCGGCACCGGTGATCATGTTCTTCACGTAGTCGGCGTGGCCCGGACAATCGACGTGGGCGTAGTGCCGGTTCTGGGTCTCGTATTCGACGTGGGCGGTCGAGATCGTGATGCCGCGCGCCTTCTCTTCCGGCGCCTTGTCGATCTGGTCGTACGCCGTGAACGTCGCACCGCCGGTTTCAGCCAGCACCTTGGTGATCGCTGCGGTCAGCGATGTCTTGCCATGGTCGACGTGACCGATGGTTCCGATGTTGCAGTGCGGTTTATTACGTTCAAACTTTGCTTTGGCCATTTGACTCTCCGTTCAGTCGTTAGCTTTGAACCAACGACAATCAGGCAAATTTCTTCTGGACTTCTGCCGACACGTTCGCCGGCGCTTCAGCGTAGTGATCGAATTGCATCGTAAAGGTCGCGCGTCCCTGGCTCATCGAGCGCAGGTTATTCACGTACCCGAACATGTTCATGAGCGGCACCATCGCGTTGATGACGTTGGCGTTGCCGCGCATGTCTTGACCCTGGATCTGGCCGCGCCGTGAATTCAGGTCGCCGATGACGGAGCCGGTGTAGTCTTCCGGGGTCACCACTTCGACCTTCATGATCGGCTCGAGCAGAACGGACTTGCCCTTCTGCAGCGCTTCGCGGAACGCCGCGCGCGATGCGATTTCGAAGGCCAGCGCCGAGGAGTCGACGTCGTGATACTTGCCGTCGACCAGCTGGACCTTGACGTCCACCACCGGGAAGCCGGCGACCACGCCCGAACCCATTACGCTGTTGAGACCCTTTTCGACGCCGGGGATGTATTCCTTCGGCACCGCGCCGCCGACGATCTTCGACTCGAACTCGTAGCCCTTGCCGGGCTCGTTCGGCTCGACGATGATCGACACTTCGGCGAACTGACCGGTACCACCGGTCTGCTTCTTGTGGGTGTACTTGACTTCAGCGCGCTTGGTGACCCGCTCACGGAACGCCACCTGCGGCGCGCCGATATTGGCATCGACCTTGTAGGTGCGGCGCAGGATGTCGACCTTGATGTCGAGATGGAGTTCGCCCATGCCCTTGAGAATGGTCTGGCCGGACTCCTGGTCGGTCGACACCCGGAAAGACGGATCTTCGGCAGCGAGCTTCGCCAGCGCGACGCCTAGCTTTTCCTGGTCGGCCTTCGACTTCGGTTCGATCGCGATTTCGATCACCGGCTCCGGGAATTCCATCTTTTCGAGGATCACCTGCTTGTCGGGATCGCACAGCGTGTCACCGGTGCGCGCTTCCTTCAGGCCCGCCAGTGCGACGATGTCGCCGGCATAGGCTTCCTTGATGTCTTCACGGTTGTTCGCATGCATCAGCAGCATGCGGCCGATACGCTCTTTCTTTTCGCGGGTCGAGTTCACGACGCCGGTACCGCTGGCCAGAACGCCAGAGTAGATGCGGCAGAACGTGATGGTGCCGACGAACGGGTCGTCCATGATCTTGAACGCGAGCAGAGCCAGCGGCTCCTTGTCGTCCGCCTTGCGCACGACTTCGTTGCCGTCTTCATCGATGCCCTTGATCGCGGGCACGTCGACCGGCGACGGCAGATAGTCGACCACGGCGTCGAGCAGCGGCTGCACGCCCTTGTTCTTGAACGCCGAGCCGCACAGCACGGGATAGAAGGCGCCGGTCAGCACGGCCTTGCGGATCATGCGCTTCAACGTCGCCTCATCAGGCTCGTTGCCGTCGAGGTAAGCGGCGAGCACTTCGTCGTCGAGTTCGACGGCGGCTTCCAGCAGCTTCTCGCGGTATTCCTTCGCCTGCTCGAGCATGTCCTCGGGAATATCGACGTCCGAGAATTTGGCGTCGAGCTTCTCTTCTTCCCAGATCACGCCCTTCATGCGGACGAGATCAACCAGGCCCTTGAAATTATTCTCGGATCCAATCGGAAGCTGGATCGCAATCGGCTTGGCGCCGAGGCGATCAACGATATCCTTCATGCACTTGTAGAAGTCGGCACCGGTCTTATCCATCTTGTTGGCGAAGACGATGCGCGGAACCCTGTACTTGTCGCCTTGGCGCCAGACGGTTTCAGTCTGCGGTTCGACGCCCTGGTTCGAATCGAGCACGCATACCGCGCCGTCGAGCACGCGCAAGCTGCGCTCGACTTCGATGGTGAAGTCGACGTGGCCGGGGGTGTCGATGATGTTCAGGCGCTTGCCGTTCCAGAACGCGGTGGTAGCAGCCGAGGTGATCGTGATGCCACGCTCCTGCTCCTGCTCCATCCAATCCATCGTCGCGGCACCTTCGTGCACTTCGCCGATCTTGTGGCTCTTGCCGGTGTAATAGAGGATGCGCTCGGTGGTCGTGGTCTTGCCGGCATCGATATGCGCCATGATACCGAAATTACGGTAGTTCTCTATGGCATGAACGCGGGGCATGGGCTGTTCCTTAAAATCCGTGTTTCGCCGTTACCAGCGATAGTGCGAGAAGGCTCGGTTGGCTTCCGCCATCCGGTGCACGTCTTCACGCTTCTTGACGGCGTTTCCCCGGTTGTTCGACGCGTCGAGCAGCTCGGCCGAGAGCCGCTCCGTCATCGTCTTTTCGTTGCGATCGCGGGCCGCCGTGATGATCCAGCGAATGCCCAGCGCCTGACGGCGAACCGAACGCACTTCAACCGGCACCTGGTATGTGGCGCCGCCGACGCGGCGCGAGCGCACTTCGATGGTCGGCATGACGTTTTCCAGCGCCTGCTCGAACACCGGCAGCGGGCCCTGCTTGGTCTTGTTTTCGATCATGGCGAGCGCACCGTAGACGATGCTCTCGGCGGCGGACTTCTTGCCGTCGTACATGATCGAGTTCATGAACTTCGTAATGATGATGTTCCCGAACTTCGGATCCGGGTTCACTTCGCGCTTTTCAGCAGAATGGCGACGAGACATCGATTCTGTTCCTGATTACTTCGGACGCTTCGCGCCGTACTTCGAACGACGCTGCTTACGGTTCTTGACGCCCTGGGTATCGAGGACGCCGCGGAGGATGTGGTAGCGCACGCCGGGCAAATCCTTGACGCGGCCGCCGCGGATCATCACCACCGAGTGCTCCTGAAGGTTATGGCCTTCACCCGGGATGTAGCCGATCACTTCGAAGCCGTTGGTCAGGCGCACCTTGGCAACCTTACGAAGCGCCGAGTTCGGCTTCTTCGGTGTCGTGGTGTAGACGCGCGTGCAAACGCCGCGCTTCTGCGGCGACTGTTGCAGCGCCGGCACCTTCTTGCGTGACTTCTGCACCGCACGCGGTTTTGCGATCAGCTGGTTGATCGTCGGCATGTCAGCCTTCACCCTTTAGTTCGCGCGAAACCATCAATGGCTTTCGCAAATTCTTCTCGGAACTAGCCGTTCCGTTCGGCCCGCCTTGCGCGACAAACATTCACGCAAAACGAAATCGCGCCAACCACTCATCGCTGAGCGGAAAGCGCTTCGACGCCACAGAGGACCGCAAGTAAGGGCCGATCAGCGGTTGCTGTCCGGCCTGCTACCGAGGTCATGCATCCGAATTCACTCTCAAGAGAACGGGCTCAAGAGAACTAAATCGTTCTGGCATTGCCTAGCAATATGATCGACAGCGTTTGAGCGGCATTCGTCGAGGTTGGTGCCCGTCCAGGTCCTTTAGGAAACTTCCGTAAGGATTTGAAAGGGTGTTCCGTTCCGACGCTGGCGTTGCTCACCGCCTGTCGTTAAGTGGCCGTCTTCTATAAGCCGTGGATAGCTAAGTCAAGCGAAACGCGAACGCCGAAATGGCTATGGCGGAAGCGGATTCAGTACTTGGCGTGACGGCGCGAAGCGCCGAAGCAAATTCGCGGCGTACCGGAAAGATAGTGACCCGGCTGGCCTGACACCACCCCGAGACGCCATTTATATCCGGGTAAATACAACCATAAACATTAATCATGCGGAATCCGGGCGATTATCGGCCTCCGGCTAAGCCTTTCTTGGCATTCCGGGTACAAAATGTCGCACCCGGGCTGAGATTCCCCATGAGGTACACCGACATTGCGATCATCGGCGGCGGCCTCGCCGGCTCCACTGCAGCCGCCATGCTGGGGCGCGTGGGTATTGCGACGGTCCTGATTGATCCGCATCGAACTTATCCATTCGACTTCCGCGTCGAAAAAATCAGCGGCGACGACCAGCTCGGCCGATTCTACCAGACCGGAATTGCCGATTCGGTGCCGCGCTCCGCCACCCATGACGGCGAGAACTGGATCGCGCGATTCGGCTATTTGCTCGACAAGAAGCCGAGCCGCCAATACGGCATCATGTACGACGCACTGATCGGCGTGATCCGCGCCGAAATCGCAGCCCCCGCCGAACTCGTCTACGCCAAGGTGACCGATGTCGCGACCAGCGCGGAGCGACAGAAGCTCACGCTGTCCGACGGCGAAACCATCTCGGCGCGCCTGGTGGTGCTGGCCAATGGCCTGAGCGTTGGGCTGCGCCGCAATCTCGGCATCGAGCGGCAGGTCCTCAGCGCCAGCCATTCCATCTCGATCGGATTTGACATGGCGCCGGTCGGACGACTGGCCTTCGAATTTCCTGCGCTGACCTATTTTTCGGAACGGGTAAAGGAGCGCGTCGCCTATGTGACGCTGTTCCCGATCGGCAGCCGGATGCGGGCCAATCTGTTCGTCTACCGGGAGGTCGACGACCCCTGGCTATAATCCAGCAGAACAATATCGTCGCCCGGCCGAACCAACCCCTCCACCAGCACGGCGGCGTAGACACCGGCTGTCCCGTCATGATTCTTGGCTACATGCCGCAAAATCTCGGCATTCTCGTCCAGCGTCTCCGGATCGATGCTGATCATGCGGCAACGGATATCGCGTTCCAGAATATGGATCGTCAGTTTCGGACCGATCCGCAGTTGCCGGCCGACGAATGCATCTTCGGCAAAGCTTTCGCCGGAATTGAGATCGACATAGAGGTTTTCGCGAAAGCGACGCTTGTCGAGCGCCAGGCCCACCGCGCCGCCAATCCCGTCGATCGTCTGGGTTGCAAGCAGCGAAAGCGGACGACAGTCCGTCATGGCGCGGTCCGAGCGTATGATGGTCAGGTTGGAAGCGCTGAGCTGTTCGCCTCCGATCAGACCCGGCAGTGCCGGATCGGAGGCCGACAGCGTTTGTCCACCCGGCGCTTCGATCTCGAGCGCCAGATCGTCGTTGGAGGGAAACAGCGGTGTCAGGCCAGGACCACGGGTTTCGGCATCGGTCAGGTTGCCCGGTGCAAGCGTCAGTTCGGGACGGCGAAACTTCGGCCGAAAGCGCAACATTTCCTTCCTGCTGCGCGCGGTGAGGAATGGAAAGGCCTTGGGCGCGCCCGCATGATGGACAGCGTAGAGCCGGTCGCCGAGCACGCCCGCAAAGCTGACATAGGCCTCTGGTAGCGATTCTCCCCGCATGCTCTTGATCGGGTAACGCCAAACGCTTTCAAGCCGCCCAACAACCTTCATTACAATTTCTCGTCTGACATCTGCCGGTCGCCGCCGTCCAAACTACTCCTCGTCGTCCTCGTCATCCTCATCATCGTCTTCATTGTGATCGTCGGCCTGAGCAGCAGCGTTGTGCGGGGTATGGCCCTGGTCGTCCCAGAGCTTGCGATAGACGCCGTTGGCGGCCAGCAGTTGCAGATGCGAGCCGCGCTCGATCGCCTTGCCGCCTGAAATCACGATGATCTCGTCCATCTCGACCACCGAGGTCAGGCGGTGGGTCGACCAGATCATGGTGCGCCCCTCCGCGACGTTGAGGAGCGTGCGATTGATCGCGGCTTCGGTGGTCTGGTCCAGCGCCGAGGTCGCCTCATCGAGCAGCAGCAGCGAGGGATTGCGGATGATGGCACGCGCGATCGCGATGCGCTGGCGCTGGCCGCCCGACAGCGTATCGCCGCGCTCGCCGACCGGCGTATCGTATTTCTGCGGCAGGCTCATGATGTAGCTGTGAATCTCGGCCTTGCGCGCGGCCGCCACGACCTCCTCGTCGGTGGCGCCTTCCTTGCCGAGCCGGATGTTCTCGCGGAGCGACATGTTGAACAGCATGTTCTCCTGGAACACGATCGCCATGCCCCTGCGCAGCGATTCGCGGGTAACGCGGCGGATGTCGACGCCATCGATCGCCACCCTCCCCTCGTCCGGCACGTAAAGCCGCAGGATCAGGTTGAGCAGCGTGCTCTTGCCCGACCCGCTGGGACCGACGATCGCGATGCGCTTGCCGACATCGAGCTTGAGGCTGAAATTGTCGAGCACCGGCGTCGTACTGCCCTCGTAGGCGAAGGTGACGCGATCGAAGCTGATGTCGTTGGTGATCCGCGGCAGATCGGGGGCGCCCGGACGATCGGCGCCCCGCGTCGGCTCATCGAGCAATTCCTGCATGTGCCGTACCGCCGCGGCAGACTGGATCGAAACCGGAATGAAATGCATCAGATGGGCAATATTGTAAGACACCTCCCAAAACGCGCTCTCAAAGGTGACGAAGGTGCCGATGGTGATCTGGCCCTTGGTGGCGAGATAGGCGCCGATCGCCAGCACCACGAGGTGCAGCAGCAATACCGAAATGGTGACGGTGCGCTCTACCATGGTGGAGAGAAAGACGGCCGACGCGGTCTTGATGCGCACTTCCTGGTTGCGCATGGTGAACCAGCCCAGCGTGCGCCGCTGCAGGCTGAACGCCTTGACCACCGCCTGGGCGGCCACGTTTTCCTGCACCGTGCCGAGCAGTGCCGATTCATTGAGCTTCTGCTCGTAGTTCGCCTGCACCGCCTTCGGCGTCAGGATGCGCGGTCCGATCAGCGTGATCGGAAACACCAGGAGAGCCACCGCCGCAAGCTGCCAGTTCAGAAACAGCATCAGGATGATGCCGGCGATCAATTCCAGGAACGGCAGTGCCGCGCTGTTGGCGAAGGTCTTGACCGAGCCTTCGAAGGCCGCAAGGTCGATCGAGAAACGTGAAAGGATTTCACCGCGCTTGGTGCGTGCAAAATACGAGGACGGCAGGTTCTGGACGTGCTCGAACAGCCGGTTCCGCACATCCGCGATGATCGACGCCGCCAGTCGCGCATCCCAGCGTTCATACCAGACCGCGATGATCGAGGTGATGATGCCGGCGGCCGCCAGCACGCCGAGGATCTTGTAGAGCGCCTGAAAATCTTCTTCGCCGAGCGCGTCGTCGATCAGGAACTTCAGGCTCAGCGGCATGATGACGTTGAACAGCGTCTCGACGAGAACGCCAAAGGTCACGAAGGCGATCAGCTTGCGGTAATTCCCGAGATACGGCCGAACGAAGCCGTAAATGGTGGCCATCGCACCGGCGGCCTCCTTGGCGGTGAAGACGACGAGGTCCTCGTCATCCTCATCGTCGTCGAGTTCCAGTGCGTCCTCGTCGTCGTCC
>Ga0247763_1001801_pt1 | contig 11786 bp, 11 predicted proteins | sample UWRJL141409B4_FD_179926 | JGI IMG/M metagenome (GOLD analysis project Ga0247763, IMG submission 179926) | Plant litter microbial communities from Arlington Agricultural Research Station in Wisconsin, United States - UWRJ-L141-409B-4 | ecosystem: Environmental > Terrestrial > Plant litter >...
GGTGGGGGGGGGGGGGGCGGCCGGGGGGGGGGGGGGGGGGGGGGGAGGGGGGGGGGGGGGGAGGGGGGGGGGGGGGCCGGCCCGAAAGCGCTGGCGCGCCCGGGACACAGCGCGACGCCACTTAACCCTAAGTCTTCTAAAAAACATTATTGTTTACTAAGCAACACGTCAGCAGGCGACCGGGGAAACGGAAATAAGGTCCATCTGAGGCCTGAGCTGACCGAAAATGTGAGGGTGTGAGGAGGGTTGGGGCGATACGTACCAAGCTGGAGTGATGCCTGAAGAAAAAAAGAAAAGAGAAGAGAGATGCCGCACCTTGACAGGATTTTTATTCTTTAACTCCCCGTGATGTGCAGGAAAGAGACTCTTGCCCTTCTGTTCCTTCCTGTTGAACCAGACTTGAAGCTTGACATCCGCATACAAGCAGGAGCAAGCTTCTCCCTGATTGTCTGCGTGTTAGGTCTACATTGCCAGGAAGGCACGGTTGTTAGGTACATGACCGAGCCTGCCTTGAATCCGGCAGCGAGAACCTTTCTCACAACCAGCTTCAGCAGCCTCGATAAACCGCCCATAAGTCGTTGGAAACCAAGTTAACCTGACAGAGATGACGCAAGTCCGAAGTCCTTACAAATCCTGCCATTGAACACATACACATGCCGCATGCCTGCTGCCAGGTCTTGCAGAAACCAGATGTTTCTGGTCGTGCATGCCACTGTGAGGAGTTTCAATGAGTGAGGTTCGGGAGGGAGTCCGGACACAGTCGTGTTGCAGCAGGTGTTCCCACAGCCCTACGCCAAAGGAAGGAGAGGTACTCTTGTGCTCGGCCTATCCAAACTGTCTAGGTGCATCAAGGGTACCACAAAGCCCGGTATGATCTTGGCGACGCAGCTGCTGCGATTCTAGATCAGATGACTCAATACGCCAAGTTGGCCTTGCGATATGATGGGTATATGGAAGGCACGTCTCGGGTATTAGACCCACTAACCAAGGCTCTGAGGCTAGAAAGTAAGTGCTCCAGGTGGGGCAGCAAGCAGCTTCAGGCAATCCAAGCACCACTTGCCTAGTGGGACTTCAGGGGCGACCTGAGACCACATGCAACATGAAGTTTGTGCTGCGGCTTTGCACCTGCCTCAATGGGAATTACGAAGCAACCTCCGCTGGCAGTACCCCCGGGTCCAGCGCTTTCCTGTATAGGTAGTTGGACTGCCCCTGCATGCTAGAAGGCAATTGTGGAGCATGACAGATACTTGCTGCCTACCTCAATCAGGCACAGACACAGCTCCCGCTTCCCTGGCTGGAGAAATTCAAGAGCACCCGACAGGGGTGGGTGACACCTCACATGACCGCACTTTTTGGAAATAGCGCTGTGCAACCCAGACCACCGATAGTATGCGTCTTCTGAGCCTCAACTTCGAGGAATGTCATCTTGATGCTTTCCGGCAGTTTCTGTGAGAATTTCGGCATCGGAGCTCTGCTAAGGCATTCCAGCAGTCTTTTAGTACAATAGGTATACAGCTACAAACATTGAGGTCGGTGCTTTTTAAACGTGCACTACCAAGGATATCGTCTGGACTCTAGGTGCACCAAGATACAGCCCAGGCATAACGCATAATCCCCAGCAGCTCGAATGGATGGCCAACGGGATACCATATGAACTTAAGGCCCCGGATCCCAACTGGTTGGCTTCGTATATAGGGTATATCACGTTTTGCAAAACGCAGCTTTGGGTGGTTGGTACCATGCATACCTTGGTGCGAGGCATGTCCAAGACTACTGGCCGGGAGGCGTATCTATCGTTTTGCAGGATAGCTAACAGTTCGAGCTAGCCAACGCTTCATCTCATATCTTCACGTCCTTGATTATCCATCGCCTGCCAACAGAAAGCGCCAAGAGAGGTAAGCTTAGCAAACGGCTCCTTTCAATCAACCTACTACCTATACCTACCTTAGGTACCCAGGCTGTCAGTCTGATTCGATATTCATCCATCGCAACTTAGGGGACAGTAGTTCTAAATGAGTAAGGTAGTTTGTGCCAAGAAAGCCCGCTGTTCAGTACACTCGTATCCCATTGTGACGGGAATAATCCACAATGCCACTTACACCACGCCGCCCCCTCCTTCCATGCACGGGGTACTCCTTCCGGGTCATTCTATTGACCACCACCTCCACAGGCATCTCGAAGCAGTTACATACAGACAGGAAAATGCCTCAATCAACTCAAAACCGCGTGTGCATACATCAATAGATTACCAAGATACCACCAAAATAGTACACTCACTCAACAACCACCCCACACCCCTTGATGTGCTATCCGGCTTGGGTGCCGCGATAAACATGACAGATCCATGGCGGGATACACATTTGACTCCTCCGTGTGGTAAAAGATCAACTTGGGCACAGCCGGCCGGAACATGATGGCCAACGACAAGTAGAGCTCAGAGCATGCATGTGAGCTGGCCGTTACAGGGCAGTGTGAGACAGTACTCAGCGGCTTGGCTATAGCCTGTGGGCCAAAACTGCCCCGGCATTCTTTTTCTATTTTGGGGGGTTGGTGATGGAAACTTGAGGCCTCAATGAAGAGGTTCAAGACCTTGGCGAGTAACATAATTTCGGGGTCTTAAATACCAAAATTAAGGCCTAAATGTTCTACCCTAACCCTCCTGCAGAACAGCTTTCCAACTGTTCATATATTGCACAAAACCCCTCCTCAATACGCGCCAACTCGCACGCTAACAATCTTCCAGGGGTTGGATTGTGTAGAGTGTGTTGAAGAAGGCACTGACCTTTGACCGAGATCGCCCATGGATTGATAGGACAATGGGACTGGACCTAATTCACCAGTAACTTATAAGTCCGAGCTATCTCTACGCAGGAACTGCCAAGGTCGAAAACTCACCGTATTTGTCGTGCATCTTAGCCACCGCGCAGACATATTGGCTAGGTACGCAAGCACTGGAAAACCGCATTTACTAATGTCCGCCGTGTCGTCCCCGAGACTTTGACCAGACTACCATGGAGAGGCTGTACCAGTGGAACAACATCCACCGAGACTCGAAAAAAGATTTATTCTAGGAGAGGGGAGGGGTTGTTTCTGGCACCCAAGATAGATTGGAAGTAGATTCTCTCGGGCATCCGGACCGCCTGGCTATGGTCCCTGTTAGACCTGGATGTAGATAACCCTTGGGTTTTGGAAGATGGCATATCTTCCCGGGCTTCAGAGTTCCGATAATAGGTCATGACAATGCCGTGTTAAAGAGAATGTCGAGTAATCGAGATCGTATCTTAGACAACGCCTCTTGCCGGATCGGAAGTTGCATCAGCAGTAGTTGCGTCACCGACGGGGAAGTCATTCACTTTTATTCACTTGCGCTCGCGTGTTCCAAAAGATAGATATTTTTAGTGCTGAAAACGCGCTAGTATCTGCAGCGAGGTAACAGATCATGGTGATACATGCAGCGTTGTGGTGCGTGAATGTCGTGTCTGTAGGTAGGAACTAGACCATGGTGATACATGCAGGGTGGTAGTGGGTGAATGTCGGTCTGCTGTTCACGCGTCGGAAGAGCCTTCGGCATCAGATGTATGGAGATATCGACGTGGAGACTGGAAGCGATCCTAATAGTTCTTGACAGCTTCAGCAGACGACATATTATTAGAGCGAGACGCTCTACTACCAGCTTCGTGCCTCGCTAGATGCAATTGACCAGACAGCCTAGACCTAAAGGATATGAAATCAACGTAGGACTCTGCATGCATCGGAAAAGATAGCTTGTACGCCAGTGATGACGAGACAGGCGCGAAATTCTTTTGACAAAAGCCTATGTCATACTGCAGCATCTCGCATAGTTGGCTAGATTGAACGGCTAGAAACAACGTGGGACGACTGTTCTCGCCTACTTTGCGATAACTGAGTCTTCGAGATCAACAAATTCAGACTTGTATCGTGGAAACAAACCCCCTCAGTGACAAGCTTAGGTCCGATATAACGACCATCTGCGACATAGTTGTTTACAGATCCGCCAACGATATCCAACCGGCATGCGTCAGAACGGAAGCCTGGGCCGTGTGAAGACCGCGGCGGCTCTCCTGCATTCGGCCGGGACCACGCCCGAGGTGGCAGTTGTACTCCCTGATCTTCCGATAATCGCGCAGCAGGCCTTTAGCTTATGATATAAATCGATGGACTTGGTATCATCGTCTGCGATCAAGAGAACGGTAAGCTCGTGCTTCGTACCCAAACGAGTAAACACTCACCACCTTGACAAATGGAGCACCGTTATTCTTGTCTTGTTGACCCCCCAACCCACGAGATAGCTGGTCTTAGTGACGAAGTCCCGCTACGGGTACACCAGAACCAGGAGACAAAGGATATTGGGGCCATTGCTGCCCAATGGGACTGGAGAGCGCATGTTGAACCTCTGCACGGGCTGCGTGCGAGGCAGTCTGGGCCCTGAACCCAATTTTCTGTCGGCGGCCTTCCCGGAGATCATCTCGGATCACATGGAGCTGTTGGCCTACTTCAATGGGTTTATCTTTCTCACGATGATGTTGTTGAGGCCGTTGACCAGAACGAGGGAAACGATAGCGACCCAAAGAGGTACTTCCCTTTTCTTTGTCTACGATTGCTGACTTGAAACGCTTCGTCTTCGGGGTGACCAACAAAATGATGAAGCCCGGGAAGCCTGTCGGCTTCATAAAGTATCGCGAGACACAGGCAGACGTTGGATGGTTTCCAAGGTCGCCGAGCAGATGCTCACCATCGACTCAGGTCCGGCTTCAGATGCCCTCGGGCTGTGTGGACTGAATGGTTCGACAAAGGAGCTGGTCGGAGGAACCATGCCAGATTCTCCACCTTAGACAGTTATCTGGAATACTGCACCCTAGATGTGGGAGGGATGTCAGTGTTTCTGCGGTGTGCTCGGTCATCACTGACGATTTTGCTTGACAGGAATCTGACTGGCGTCGCCATCCTCGGCATGTGTTTGGAAATCCTCGAAAGTGAACACAAACTTCGTTCCCAGTTATGTCGTCCAGCTTGGGTTGTCATTGGCCTTACCAACGACCTCAACTCGATTGATAAGGAGCGCGCTGCGGCCAAGGTGATGGGCGAGGATCATGTGTGTAATGCTGTTTGGGTTGCGCAGCATGAGCATGGATTCGACGAAGACGCAGCGAAGGAGCTCTGTCGCTAGAAATCCAAGGAGGATGTCGCCGAGTATCTGCGTATCGTACGCGAGACCCGTCTGCGGAATGGATGGCCAACGGGACACCACATGTCCAAGGCTGAATTCAAGGCCCCGGCCCCAAATCGATTGGTTGGCTTGGTGTATGGGGTGTATCGGTTTTTTCAAAGCGCAACTCGGGGTGCTGCTGGCGCCTTCCAGACCTTGGTGCGAGGTATGTCCAAGTTTACCGGCTGGGATGTGCGTCCATCGTTTCGCGGGATGGCCAGCCGTTCGAGTTGACCAACGCGCCAACTCGTTTCATCTCATTTCTTGGCGTCCTTGATCAGTGTTTGGAAGGGCACACCTTGTTGATAACCCACACTTGTTCTCTCCCGACCGTCCGTCCGCTTCAAGTTTGAAGGCCTCGCAAATGTAAAGCAGTTAGGTGCTAAACGCGTCATCCTTTCTGAATCAAGCCTGGCTTATGCACTGTTAGCAGTCCGGCTCGCCCTTGTCACTCATCATACTAGGCACTCAAGGGCGTACCATAGTCTAGGCATCAATGAGCCTCATTAAACCAGGCTGTCCACACCTGGCTGTCCATCGGGTCTGCATATGACACGCCAATCCTCAACCCTGCCTCGAGGCTAATCTTGGCAAGGGACCTTTTGGAGCACGCACATTGACACAAGCTATCCTTTCACTCATGATTGGATCTCTGGATGATGAGGCAAATTACTGCCACCCTTTTTCGCTTCAAGTGTGTAGGGGTTAGAAGATTCATGCTGACTCTGAGCGATAGTGCCGATGGTGTCAGGCCAGTCGTCTTCCGACCACGTGAACGGGTAAGGGGATTCGACCGTGTCAAGATCTGCGGGAGATGGTTTAGTATACCCCTCGGGGCCCGGCGATCCATTCATCTCTTCTTTTCCTTCAAAAGGGCCCCGAGGCGTTTCCGGGGACAGGGCAGACATGAGGGGGTCGACCGCTGTGACGTCCGAAGCGGTGACGTCCACATCAATTGACTCGCTTCTTTCAACATGTGTTAAGAAGGTTTCCATCACTCGATTGAAAACCCCCCTGTCCATGGTTTCCTCCACATGCTTATCCAAGTTGAGGGCATTGTTCACAATCTCTTCCCGCCGCTCGTCCCAAAGTCTCCGCAGCATACGCACCCTTGCCTCCCTGGCATTGTCGAGAAATATGCTAGGAGGACGTAGTTGGCCAGGAAATATGACATCCCACATATCGTACCATTGCTCTTTGACCGATCTACCACGGCTGTGATGTAGGCGAAGCTGTTCTCTCTGCTGCTCTGTGACACCCTCTAGTGGCGGAGCCTCGCGGACCTCGCAAGGGGGGTCCTGGCGGACGTGGCGAGTTTTCTCCTCGCGAGAGCCGAAGGCTTGATAGCAACGGTCACAGTAGAATTCAGGCAGCTTATGCTTTCGGTTGAGGTGCTGCTTGACATCTTTGATCCGGCGTAATGTAAAGCCTCTGCATTCAGAATACTTACGGGGATTCGACTTGAGGAAGTGGCAAGCCAGGGTGGGCGAGCTTGACTCGCTGCCTTGGCGTATTTGCCGTCCATGTCTCCGGAGTCGCCGCGCCTCTGTCTCGTTGTCACCGCCCCCAAGGCCGACAGCGGCAGGCCGAGGTGGCGCCGGCAGCAGCACTTGGCGGTGTTCGTGCTTTGCCAGGTGGTCAGCTGGGTTGACAACTTGGTTGCCAGCTTGTGTGCCAACTGGGTTGCGTGGAGTGCCCGACGTGACTGCGGCGGTGTCGGAGCCCAAGCCGAGTCCATTGGAATTGCCATCCGCCAGTCCATCCTCAAGCTCCAGATCAGGGGGCCAGTCGCCATGGAACTCCGAAAGGGAGAATTGGGAGCCAGCAAACTGATCGGGGAAAGCATACTGGTGAATTGGCCAAAGTTAGTTTGCGGCTCTACAGGGTCTGAATTGAGTTGAAAAGAAAATTTTGACGTTACCTCGCCACTGTCCAGACCGAAACCCAACGACATTGCTGGCAGAATGCGATTCTGTGAGTCTTAACAGCGAAAGAAGAAGGAATTATGGCCAGCGAATGTGGCTTTGCAAGCATTAGCACCAGGCTCCGATGAGGGTTGAGACGCAAGGCATCCGCGCTGTGGGAGAAGCAGATGTGCGTGGTAAAAGCTGATACAGACGCAGAGTTACGCAGCGCAACCCTAAAGCCAATAAGCGAAAGCCAACACACCACGCGACTTTGGCGCAGCAACCAACCAATCTGACACACCAACCACGAAACGTCGCATTCGTCAGATTTACACAATTGTGTATGCCCTTCCAAGCTGATGCTGTCATACGGGTCGCCACGACATTTTTTGCCGCCCGATGGACTCCTGCAGTCTCAGGCATGGCCTGACATCCTCGGAAGCACGATTGATTCCTATTCACGTTATCCGACCGGGAAAAAAAAGGCCGCATCCGCCATGACATTGTCACCCGCTCCATTCTATATGCCCGTCATCATTGCAGCTGCGTGCTCGATCCCAGATACAACAAATGCGGCCCATCTTGCATCCGCCCTGTCACGCACAAGTGCACACGCGTGAAATTTGCCGATGTAACCATTGTCGGTGAGCAATCTCTTGGATGGGAATACCCTCACCACCCAGTTGCGGTGAAACACACGCACTAATGTTTCAAAACAAGAGCACCTCGGAGACGATGTCCCAATGCGGGAATCCGTGGTCCTGGGCCCCTGGGCGTGTCTCTGTGGCAGTATCTTCCGACCAACAGATTCAGAAATGCACATTGACTTCATCTTGTCAACCAAGGTATGATCTAGGACCCAATGGGCCAGGGCACAGCCGTTATTCTGGATATCTCGGTGAAGCGTTCAGCCTCGGATACACTTTTGTGTACGAAGGTTCTTGTGTCTCGAAAAAATAGGACGCAATTTCAAGGGGCAAACCTAGGTGTATACACTGGGCAGAATCTCCTCGTGGTCTTTAGCCATCGATATGTTTACTTAAAGCTGCTAGTGCTGCCGAATCTACTCTAGATCACCATCACTCCTCATCGAGCTGTCTAGTCAGTCATTACTGTTAGCGAAGCTACTTTCTTTCACTTCTCTCCAGGGCCCACTACCGCATTCGTGGAACCGCTCATTCAAACACCTATTCATTCATTCTCTTGAGAAACAATCTTCAATATGGCCGACCAGAAAGGAAATCTGCCGCTGCCGCTGCCGCCTGCTGGTGACAAGTCGTTGAGTTGTCCCAACCCTTCTTAGAGGAACCTTGACTGAGTGGAACTGACCAACAAAGTCCTAACAGCCAAGCTGAGCTCGCTGCCGCACGTCTTACCGGCTACTTGATCGATCCCAATAAACCTTGGGTCCCACCGGATAACAAGGACAAATCTGGAGGCGGGGGCAGCTCTGGTTCGAAGCCAGGTCCGTCTCAATAGTACAACACCAAGGCCTAGGATTGAGGTTGTCGCCACGGCAGACTCAATTCATCAGAGACAGCGTCGTTCGTCGGAAATGGGGGTTCTCTTTGCATATCTGAGGAAGAATATTTTGGGTTGGAAGAACTCTTACACATTGCACCGGCTGGTTTCCGGGCAGTTCCCATTCGTTTAGTTATGGAGATTGCGAGCTATCTTAATTTGGGAGGTTTCTTTATCGAGTCATAGAGCATAATATAGCACTGGTCTGCCCGTATCTAGACAGAACATCACCCCTCCTTATACCATCCCTTTCGCTTCAATTCCAATTTTGTATCAACTCTTTCCAGGTGATATCCAGGCGGCATGTTGGTCGATTTAAATCGGCATGCCACTGTCGTTATCAACCTGCTTTGACTTGTTCATCAAGAATTCAAGAGTAACTTGAAGACCCACTTCGCAACGGTAGTTACTCATATGACCCGACCAGAATGCCCAAGAGAGTTTCACACCTATTGAGCATTCCGATTTCTTTTGTCAAGATGTCCGGATGGCAGATATTAATCTTAGAGCTGCCCCCCCGAGGCGGCCCGGCGTGGCCGGTCACATTGCAGGTCAGAGCCTTGTGCTGCACTCTTTGGGAATTCGGATCACCTGCAGATGCAGGCATCAGCTTCGATTGGTAGGATTGGGTATCGATCAATCGATACCCAGGCGCACTTCCCGCGGCTCGCGCGCAGACCAGTTTGCTGGCCCCAGATTTCGTTGGGCGTTGGGTTCTCCCCTCAACATTCCCCCAAAGCCCAAGCAACTCCTTACCTGCCCTGGCTTCGTTTTCACGCTTACCTTCGCCGAGAAATGAATGAGAGAAAGCCGTGACTCGCATATAAGGCAAATCTGCATGCACAAGGTATTCGTTGACGTGGCCGCTGGCTGGGTGCCAGCTCATCGGCAGACTGCGGCCATTGAGGCAACCGACAACGAAGCTGAGATATGAAGAAGCCGCCTACGACACGTCTTAATTGAGGAGATGAGAGCCCTCGAACCCGGCCAGGCCACAACCTTTTTCGTCGCCATTTCTGGGAACGCGCCGAGCACATTTAGTCCCCCCATTCCTACGATCGCATTGGTTCCTGCCCAGGAGCTCCCCGCCACCCCCTCCTCAGCTGCACTTCCTTCTCAACGATCCAACGTCGATTACCCCGCCCTTGACCCGACGTTTAACCTCGACCAGCCCATCAAACCCGCGCCGCTGGGCATAAGTTTTAGCTCCAGTAATACCGACAGCCGCGCATGGAGGTACGCTTCCTTTTATGTCGCTGGTCTCGACGCAAGCGCTATCACCGCTGACACACTCTTCCCAAAGCCCACTTATGATTTACAGCCCTATGAGCAGCATCCCCATGCGCTTTCCCCGAATGTTTATAACACACCTTGCCGAGAGCCTTGGAGGCAACAGCCTGTCCTCTTAGCTAGTCCAGGCCCGATGCCCAGTCACGCCAACAACCAACACGGCGGTTCTTTGTTCAGCAACGCTTCGCATCCAGCTTCACCGGGTGTTGAGCAACTAGTTAGCTCCGGCATTCCCCAAGATCGCAAGCGGAAACGACCCAGCGAAGCTGCTTCAGATGGCGGCGAACCGTACGGGGACGAACCCACGGGTGATGGCTCCGACAGTGGCCCCCGTGAGAGATACTGGGCTTGTCCCTTCTTCAGAAGAAATGAAAACTCCAATCTTTCTTGCTTGAGGCTCGAACTGAAGCGCATTGTTGACGTCAGGCAACACATCAAAAGACATCACATGCCGATTCGCTGCCCCAGATGTCATGATTTGTTTCAGTCGAAAAAGGAGAGAGATACCCATGTGCGCCTGCGCCAATGCAGAGCGAGTGATGCTTCTGCATCTAATGAGGCAGATGACGGAGCTTGGGACAGTATTGCGATGAGGGGTATGGCAGAACGGGGCAGCAACTCTGATGAACGCCGCTGGTACAAGATCTGGGAGATCCTTTTCCCTAACTCACCGCATCCTGAATCTCCATATATAGGTCAGGAGTTCTCTGAGCTTCTCGAGCGAGCGCGTAACTCCTTCTTCTCCGACGACGACGCCTTCAAGCTTCTGGTTGACAGCTTCCCCGAAGAAGCTCGTGGCAGCTTGAAGCTATTCTTGCCCAGGGCGATTGACGGCTTCATTGATTATGCCCAGCGGCAGAATACTGTGGCTGCAACATCGGCGATCTCCCCAGGCGCGCCAAGGATATCACTTTCACCTTCCGGTACCTTCGGGCCTGTTGGACCGCAGCCGAACCCACCTGGCTTCCCGTGGCTACCCCCATCGGGCCCCTTCGCCTTCCCCCTCCATGCAGGAGGATACCCTGTAACCATGGTACCTCACATGGAGGTCTTTCCGAGCGTCCGCCCGTATGGACATGTCCAGGGTATCCAAAACCCGATTCAGAATGTTCATGACCAGACACTTTTCGATAATACCGTCCTCGGCTTTTGCTACTCAGCTGACAGTGGCCAGTCAGACTTTGACGCGCCACACCAAGGTCGTGACACCTGACGGCCGATCAACCGGACAAGGACTCCTATCACCACACGTGGCGCAACCCATCACATCGCCCACCCCCACCCCAAACTTGGCTTATTTCATCTCCTTCCAGCGTTACTAGGCATGTTTTCCTCTCCTCTTTCGTTTTGTCAAGATTTGTCTGAGAATGCCCATTCACTGATACCCCATTAGATCTTTTGCATTTGCTGTCATGTTTCTGTCCCCATGCTTGGATTGGTCACCCATCATTTGGCTTGTTACCTAGTTTGGGCTTTATAAACTGGCTGGGTTTGGACTATCATTATCTGGTTGCTTCCTCTTCGGATGGTCACTTTGGCTTTCCTCAAGGTTCTTTTTCATATCTTCTCTCTTTGGCACGAGCATTTTGCATGGTTTATGACGACGACGTTACGGCTTTACGACATGGGTTGGCACTTTGAATGAGATGTTTCCTTTTGCTATACTGCTTAATCATGTAAACCTCTGTATTGTATTTTACAGTGGCGGCTATCATTCCAGGCGGAAAGCAACAGAACAGTTGGAAGGGAACAACTGGCGGGACCGACAGACTTGTTTCTTGCTTGGATGGACCATATAACTAGGTAGATAAAAGGTTTGGGGGTGCAATACATGCGAGGAT
>Ga0247763_1001803_pt1 | contig 11766 bp, 10 predicted proteins | sample UWRJL141409B4_FD_179926 | JGI IMG/M metagenome (GOLD analysis project Ga0247763, IMG submission 179926) | Plant litter microbial communities from Arlington Agricultural Research Station in Wisconsin, United States - UWRJ-L141-409B-4 | ecosystem: Environmental > Terrestrial > Plant litter >...
CACAATACCGAGACGACCCGGGCCCACATGTTGGGACATATTTTCAGGCCTCCCAAGTTCATGCACAGCAAATAGCGACAACGGATCTATATTTATGTATGGTGTTTTGTACGGACTAGTATCAGCTTTCCAACCCCAAGCCGACCAGACACCCGCCCACCTGCTGCCTACCAGGCTGTGATATCCTCCACCTCCGCTTCGCCAAATGTACTGCTCTTGGTCATCTGTCCAACCGAGTTTTCTACAGCCACGCCGTCGGTATCCTTGGTCATGATATCCGGCAGTACCTCACTTAGGAATGCAACAATATAACGGTTCACCTGCTCAAACTGCAGCAGAAAAGCATCATGCCCCTCGGGGCTGTCTATGCGCTCTAGCCGAGCTTCTTTGATGTGCTCAGCGAGCTCCTCTTGCTCGGCAAAGGTAAACAACCCATCGCTTTCGATGCCAAGCACCAAGACGGGCTGCGCAATCATGGCGAGCGCCTCGGGGACGGAGGCAGCCCGGCCGCGGCTCACGTCGTGAGTGTCAAGCTTACGCGTCATGGCAATATAGCAGTTGCTGTCAAAGCGCTTGACAAACTTCTCGCCCTGGTAGCGCAGGTATGACTGGGCCGAGAAGTATGTAGAGCCTCGAGGCAGAACGTCTCCACCCGTCAAACTGCCGTTTTGCGACCCGTGAAACTGAGGGTCTGGCGTGTCGGGAGCGGACTTGTTGAGGTTAGGATCCGTTGGGATGCCTTTTGCGCCGTCGCTATTCTTCCGAGAAAGGGACTCGGGCTTCCATTTGTGACCATCGTTGTGTATGTGAAAATGTGCTTCCGAGGGTGTGGTCGGTGTTGGCCTTTCGCGAATTGTCTGCCTCCGCGATGGGTCAGGAATATTCCGGCCGAACCGGGCCTCGAAGGAGTTCCGGCTGCGGTAGGTTAGGAGCGCAGCCATGCGGGCCGCCGCCAGGCCTGTTGAAGGTGGATCGTCAAAGGAGTAGTAGCCATCATCGTACTTAGGATCTGCGTAGATGGACTGCCGCTGGGCCTCGCCCCAGCTGATACCCCAAGCACTGTGCCGACTTGAAGTGGCAATAGGCACAATGCAGCGGACGTAGTCCTTGCCAAAGTACGCCCACTCGAGCACAAACATACCGCCCAGAGAACCGCCAATAACTGCCGCAATTTGTCGCACACCCAGCTCATCAAGAAGAAGTCGGTGGAGCCTGGAAAACAGTCAGAGAAGAATTTTCTTCTAGAACCATGCTCACTCACCGAACATCATCCCTGATTGTGGTCAAGGGAAATTCTGGCCCATAGCGGCCCAGACTCGGGTTGCCATCTCTTGCTGTGACGGGGCTCGCAGTGCCGTAGGGGCTGCCCAGACTGTTCATGCAGACAACAAAAAAGCGCGATATATCAAACGCCCGTCCGCCACCACCCAACAACGGGCCCCACCAATCAGCCACGTCAGCGCTGCCTGTGAGGGCGTGACAAATAACCATGGCATTGTCGCCCTCGGGCGAGAGCTGGCCGCGGACGGTGTAGGCGACAGGGACATTGTGCAGGGTTGCGCCTGACTCAAGTGTGAAGGAGGGAATTACGGCAATCTGCTGGTCTGGGATGAGAGCCGCAAAGGGATTTTCGGGTTGAGATTGGATTCTTTCTTGGAAGTATTCAGCCACCGTCCAAAGAGACGAACAGAGCAACAAGTCAGGAAGACAGAGAGCAATAGTAGAAAAGATGAAAGGCACTCAAAGGGAAAAGTGTGGGAAAAAGTCGCAAAGCCGTAAAGGGACATGTCAGGGAATACGACTGACCATATCGCGGTTTGCAATAGCCATTGCTGGCGCTGGAAGTGGCCATTGTGATGGTAGGTATCAAGACGGTGAGTGGATGAGTGGATTCGAGCTGTTGTGAACTCTTCAGAAATGGGCATCCGGGGTTTCGCAGGCGGCGGTTTTAGGCCAAGGGACCTCGGGCAGGAAAGTGTGATGGTTCTTTGACTCGACATCTACGTCAGGTGAGTGAGTGTATAAATGGTCTGGATCTGGAGTAAGCGTGGATTGCGCAATTCGCTAACCATGCCCAGGACGGAAGGGAGCGTGTGAGCAAGAAGATAGGTACAGGGCCCTTGTACCGATGCCGGCACTCGGCCGTTCGGATCAAGCAAAAAGGCATTTAGGTGACCATTGCGCCGCTTTGCTGGCCAGCCCTGGCAGGGGCATGCAGCCACAGCAGTGCCTGTCCCACCCACCCCAAAGGCTCTGCGGCTGGCGGGCCGTCGCAACTGGCTGGCGGGGTCACTGGAATGCCATAGTGAATTTCTTCGACGCTGGCCCCCACATGTAGCCTTACCGAACGAGGCTGGCCCCGCCAAGCTTTCGCAAACGAACAAGCAACACGACGCCAGAGCCAAAGCTTTGCGAACGCGAGCCGCTCCACCACAGCTTTTTCTTCTGCAACGTTTGCAGCCAGCAATCGCCATCATTTCTGGCAAGCCGGCGCGAATCCACTCGGCCATCGCTTCGAGCTAGAGCGATTGTCGTTCTTTCAATCGGCAACTGGTCATTTACCGCTTTGCAAAAGTCGCTAATTTCTCGTTTCTTCGTTTCTGCGGCTTCAACGTCAGTCTCTGCGACCATTTCCACCCTTCTTTTGTTCCTTGTCTCAGCCACTCCCGCGCTGCTTCCTCGCCTGCCGTTTCGCACACCCTTCGACCACCTAGACTCTAACTTTCGCCAGACCAGGGCGTGTTCTGAGACCGCATCGCGCTCACGTTGAGAATTTGATGCTATCGCCACAGGCCGCGAGCCGCATCCTTCAATAAATGCAGCCCCAGTCGTTAAGTCGCGGCTGAATACGCATTCACCATGCCGCCCAAACGTAAGAGACCCGAGCGTCAGGGTGATTCAATCCCCAGACCTTCTCCCCACCGACCTGGAGACACTTCATTAGGCCAACACGATCGAGGCTACGATGGCGGTCGCGGTAACCGAGGTGGCAGGAACCTGCGCCGAGGAGACCGTCGTGATTCCTCCAACTCATACACCTCTGCGCCCGCATCTTCCGCAGCACCGGGCACCATTTCGCCGATGAACCCACGTCCTTCTAGCTCGTCCTCGTCAGCTCCCTTTGTCGTCGCCAACAGCACTCAGCCGGTAACGGCGCCTGCCCCGTCGGCCCCCCTTCCGCCGATACAGCCCGGCTACTTCTACGCCATCATAACCGACAATATCGTCGAACGATGGACACAAGGTGCCCGACAAGAGGTCATCGATCATGGCATCCGGTCGCGTCAGGATGAGGATCTGACCGAGGTTACGACCATCTTTCAGGAGTTACTTCATTCCGTCGCAGATGGCCGTCTATCAGGGGCTGATGCCGGAGGGCTCGTCAAGGACATCATGGGCCCGGAACCATCTGAAGCCGACCGCGCAGCCCTCGTTTTCGATCCCCATACACTCTTCCTCGATACAGTTTCCACCTTTATGGATATTGAGCCCGATCCCTTCCGGCCTCAACTCGCCGAATTTATGAAGGCAACTGGTGTGTCCCCTGCTCTCATGCGGCTCGTCCTAGACCCGCCGATCCTGCAGCAGCTCGACCTGATCCGAGATACGTTTGTTCGAATGGGTATCCGCCAGTCGACGAACCTCCTCTATCGGCAGGCGAACTATAACCTCTTGAGAGAGGAGACAGAAGGCTTTTCCAAGCTTATTACCGAGCTCTTTACCACATGTGGTACAGAACCCCCGTCGTCAGAAGTCGTCCAATCTGCATTCCATAGGGTTATGGGCCTTATCGGGACTTTCGACCTGCATCCTGGCCGAGTCTTGGATGTGACCCTTGACGTCTTTGCGGCTGTGCTTATCAAACAATTTCGTTTCTTCGTCAAGTTTCTTCGTGTCAGTTCGTGGTGGCCTCGCAACCAACCCAAGAACCCATCGGGCACTTTTGTTGGTGGGCTACCCGTCTGGGCACTTCCCGATCACTTCAACTGGGTTGCAAGCGAGGAAGAGGAGGCCGAAGGAGCTTCTCAACGACTAAGTCGCGACATTTCATTCTGGGAGAGGGCTCGCAAAATCAAGCTGGATGCATTTTTTGAGCTGGGCGGCAGGCAACTCAGCGCAGCAGATGAGGAGCGCCTCGCCAATGGAGAAATTGAAGACAGCCAAGAAACAAGCATCGAGCGCGACTGGGTCAGGCTGACCAAGACATTACCTCCCTCCGGCAACAGAGACGCGGCCCAGATGCTTGGGTTTAAACTCCGGTTCTATGCTTCGGAGGCACGAGATGCTGAAGATATACTCCCTGCAAATCTGTGCTATCTTATTGCACTCCTCGTCAGGATCGGCTTTATTTCGCTAACCGACATATGGAATCACGTCTGGCCAGCGGATGAAGATATCGAGAGCGTCAAGGCGAAGAAGCTGAAAGAGCTTGACGTCAAAGAAAGGGAGCGCCGGGAAGGTGGTGAGAAGAATGCCTTGATGATGGCTGGGGCGCTTCCCGACGACATGCCCCCTCCCCCCAGCACCACTTCCCGCCGAGATGCTGCGATCAGCAAACCAGAGGCCGACGCGAAGGCCGCAGCTGACGCCGCCGAGGATAACCACAAGCTCCCCGAGCCTGACGATCAAAAGATCATCCTTCTTAGGTGCCTCCTCACAATTGGCGCCATTCCCGAGTCGCTCTTCATCATCGGCCGGCACCCCTGGATGCTCCAAGCTTGCCCTGACGATCTCCTGCCTCTTATATTTCGCATCCTGGACCAATCTATCGACTCCGTCTTCCAGAACAGTCGACCAGCTGCGTCAGTGTCCCTTGACATACCATACAAAGCACTTCCCGATGTGGACCAATCCGGCCTTCCAAAGGGCAGTGTTAGACTCAGCCCAGTTACACCACGCAGACCTCTGAGGTGGCCGTTCCCCGATAAGGCCGATCCGAGCGAGGGAGGTATATACCGATTTTACTGGGATGAATGGGCCGACAATATCCCGATATGTCAGACGGTGGAAGACATCTTCACCCTGTGCGACACCCTGCTCAACACGGTGGGCGTCTCCATTGGCAGGGATCCAGCACTGGTGGCAAAACTCACCAGCATTGGCGCCAAAAGTCTAGCAGACGATCCGTCCCCCGAAAACAAAGTACGGTGGCTCGAGCTACTGAAGCGACTCCTTGTTCCGTGTCTCAGCCTCAGCAAAGCCAACTCGTCGGCGGTCAACAGTGTTTGGGAACTGCTCAAACAATACCCAATCCAAGCCCGATTCAACATATACGCAGAGTGGTACGAAGGCGCGACCTCTCGCCTAGAGCCTATCCAGAAGGCCTTCGCCCAAACCCGTCTTGAGACGTTGAGTAAGATGAAGCGCTTGTCCCTGACGAACATCCCGCAAATGGCGAAAAGTCTTGCCAAGACAGCATATGCCTCTCCTGGTATCCTCTGCAAGGTCGCCCTTCTACAAATTGAATCATACAGCAACCTCATCGATGCCTTTGTCGAATGTGTCAAGTATTTTACGGCTCTCGGATATGATGTGCTTGTCTGGTCGGTGCTTAGCTCCATCGGAGGCCAACGGAGTAGGACTCAGGAAGGGTCTGTTCTTCTCACCAGCAAGTGGCTGCAAGCATTGTCCAAGTTCTCGGGCAAAGTCTTCCAGCGCTATTCCAACATGAATCCAACCCCTATTCTTCGATATGTCAACGATCAGCTTTTCCGGGGCAATTCAACCGATCTGCTCATTCTCCGAGAACTAATCGAGTCAATGGGTGGTGTAGTATCAGATCTCGATTTTACAGACGCCCAGCTGCGCGCCATGACGGGAGGAGAACTGCTACGCCGCGAGACGCTGATCAGCCTAGGTGATAAGCGCGCAACTTCTGTTCGCAGTGCTGATCGCCTCATGAAGTCCCTGGTTGAGACCAAGCTTGCTGGCCGCCTCCTCGTCAACATCGCCCAGTATCGCCAAAATGCGATTTTCAAGGTCATGGATGGTGACGCGCATGTCAAGTACCTCGCTTCTGTGCTGGACGACACTCACCAAATCCTTCTACAATATCTGGATTTATTGAGGACCAACCTTGATAGAGAGACATTCTCTTCTCTTGTCCCCAGCATCATCCAGCTGATGAGGGATTTCGGTCTTGATGCCGGCCTCGCTTTCATGATTGGGCGTGCCAGCCTTCGCCACGACATCGGGGCTTCCAAGACCAAAGATAGCCAGCTAGCAACTCAGACATCCAAGAGTGCTGCTGATGTTGATGGCGATGTTTCGATGGATGGTTCTGCTGCCGAAATAACCGAGCCCAAGTCCGGCATTGCAGATGAAAAGGTTGAAGCGGACACTAGGGTCGCCAACAGCCGGAAACCCGATCCTTTGATGGATGCCCTACAGCCGCTGATCGAGGAGATACCGACAGTCCTACCAGAACAGAACTGGCGGTTTCTCAACCCGGTCTGCTACGTCTCGTTCTGGTCTCTACAACTTGGGGACTTTTCATTTCCCCAAGAAAGCTATAGCGCCGAATCCAGCAAACTTGCCAAGCAGGCTGAGGAGGTCATGAAAGACAGGACAGACATGACCCGAGCAGGCATGAACAAGAAGACGCAAAAGCGCAACGACATTTTGGACCGGCAGAAGCTCCTCCTAAAGGAGAATAACCTCGAGATTGAGCGATTTTCCAAGTCGAGGCTACAGATCGCCAAGAACCTCAGCAACTGGTTTCCCGCAGAGATCGCCAAAGTCGACATGACTTCGGATGCTTTCCTCGAGGAGTGTATCCTTCCCCGTCTCCACATGTCGCCATTGGATGCAGAGTACTGCTTCAGGTTGATCAAATTTCTGCATGAGTTCTCTGCGCCCAACTTCAAGCTGATGTCGCTCTATGATCGCCTGCTCAACCACAACAGATTGCGCGCCGTCATCTTTACATGCACGGTCCGCGAAGCTGAGCACCTAGGCCGCTTCCTGAGATTGATTCTCGGCGACCTCTCAAAATGGCATGGTGATAAAAATGCGTACGAGAAAGAGGCTCTCGGAGTCAAGGACCTACAAGGCAAGAAAACCAGGCAATACCTTGGGTTCGCCACGGCGTTTGAGTCTGACGGCAAGCCCACTGCCTTCATCGAGCATGATGCATACCGGGATCTGCTATTCCGTTGGCACAAGGAACTGAATAGTGCTCTGAGATCTTGTCTCAATGGGCTAGAGTGGATGCACATCCGGAATGCCATTACCGTTCTCAAGTCTGTCATCGACTACTTTCCTGCAATCAATTTTATGGCCGACAAATTTCTCGAGCAACTCAAGACGATTGCGGAACGTGAGGCAGCATCGAAAACTGCTTCGGAGTCTGAACAGGGCCACCGGGTGGACTTGTCTGTCACGGCACAAACCACTTTCTCGGAACTCCAGAGGCGGAAGTCGAAATGGATCCTTGTACAGGCGTTCCGACCTGGTCTAGTAAGTCATTTCAAATGTCCTAAATTCTGCATCACAGACACTGACAAACGCAGTCGAACGAGTCGAAGGATGAGGCACGGTCTACGCCATCCACATCCTCTCTACGTGCATCTGCCCCGGAGTTTAAGCCTCCCGGCTCACGCAAAAACCCGGCTGAGGTCGAGGACGGCGAGGTCAAAGACAGCAGGGGTACAAAGGCCCCAGACGGCCCGGCAGACAACAAAGTGTCAACAGCCCCGAAACCGCCAGCAAAGGATGTGGTTAATGAAAAACTGAATGTGCCACCCACGACGACCGCATTGCCCATTGGGAAGCCAGCTGCGCCAAAGCCTGCGCCCCTGCCATCTTCTTCCCAAGGAAACCGCACTGAGCAGACAAGGTTCAGTACATTGCCTCCGGCGGGCCATGGTCTCCCTAACAGGCCAGAACTGCCCAGTCGGCCAGAAGTGTCATATCCTAGCAGAGGGCCCAACATGGATCGGTTTGGGCAGCCTCGTCACGATCGAAGAGATGCACCCCGTGATTCAAGAGACTACAGAGAACCTCGCGACGGACGAGAAGGGCGGGAAGCTCGGGATTCGCGAGATGGGCGGGAGATTCGGGATTCCCGCGAGTCTCACTCACGCGACAACCGTGAGCCACCCAGTTCGCGGGAAAGCAGAGACTACCGAGCAGGAGATCCTCGGCCTGAGAGACCAAGGGACTTCCCCGCATCGGACCGACGCGCTGGAGAGTCAAATCCGCGGGACATGGGACGACCTGACAGGGAGTGGCCCAACCGTAGCGAGCCACCGCCGCCACGGTGGAATGACCATGCATCCGGCCCTGACAGAGAGAACCGCCAGTCTCGGGACCGGGCCCCTCACGGATCCGGCCGGGACGACCCTCGCCCACAGAGAGAGCATGCCGTGTCGACCCCGCCGGCAGCTTCTGCGGCGAAAAACGATGCTTCAGAGCCTCCGGTTAACCTTGACCGCCTGCGCCGTCTTAATGAGAGCGACAGGCCTGATATTATCAACCCAGCCCGTGTCGCGCTTATTACGGATTCGCGTGAGCCGCCTCGCTCAAACTCGAGTTCACGGGACCAACCCCGTGAGCGGCCCTCTCGAACGGACTCGCCACGACGTGCTGAGCACCAGCAACCCAATCCTCCACCGCAGGAAAATTCCCGGGACGACCGTCATCCACGTCACCGTCATTCAGATTACCATGGTTCTGGCAGGGATGGACATGGAGACACGCCTACATCGCAATCCCGACCTGAACGAAATTCTGAACGGGAACCAGAGAGAGGCACAAGCTTCAGGGATGCTCCGTATGCTGGCCGCGGCGGGGAGTCAGACCAGAACAGGTCTTTTCAACAGGATCCTAATTACGGCAGACTCAACAATATCCCCTCGGTCGGGGATTCTCCATCGGGAGCACCGTCGGGTCCGCGTGGCCGTGGTCGTAACGCGGCTAGAATCAGCTCAGCCAACGGTCCTTCGATGAGACCCGATAACCGCTTCTCAGGCCCCGATCCGATCCGCCCTCCTTCTCCCGACCGCCACCCGCCAACTGGACCTTCATCCTCACGGGCACGGCGCAGCCAATACGATAGCAGCAACGGCAACCTCAATTCGCCCACCTCAGTAGGACCATCTCCCGCTGCTGGCATCCACCTGGACAGGCCCAGACAGACCCACCCACAGCAGCCACCTGCTGCGCCTAGCGCTCCTGCTTCCGGTCCCCCTACCCCGTCGGCTCCATCTGGCATTCACCCCGATCGCTTGAAACAGATTGGGACGGGATCTCAGGCACCCGGGCAGAATACAGGTTCAAGGTCATCGCTGAGTACTCCCAACCGCCCACCAGTGACAGCTCCGGGATCTGGATCGCGACCTCCTGCTCCTCCCATGGCGGATTACCCAACGCCCACGGGACCCTCGGGATCCAATGATCGTATGAGACCTGGCGGGAGCCGGCAGCTTCGCGGCATCCTGAATACATTAGAGAAGGCTTCAGTCGACAGCGGTCGCGGCCCCAGTAGCTCCAGGATGGGCCGTCTCCGGACAAACCTAGCGGGTTCTGACGCCCAGATATTGGCTGGGTCGTCACCCGTAACCACTCCAGTCCAGGAACGACCCGACCCGGTGCGGGATGCTTTCCGACAAGATACAGCCAATGATCGCGCACCCCGTCCACCGCCTGAGCCGAGGCCCGAGCCAATCCAGGTGGTTAGCGACAGCCGTGATGATCGCGGTGGGCGCAACAACGATGATCACAGTTCAAGTAGGGGAGATCACGAACGCAGTAACCGCCGCGATCACCACCGATCTGACCGGAGCAACCGGCCGTCGAGACGCAGTAGCCGTGAGCGGACTCCGGACAGGGATCGAGATATGAAGGATCGGGAATATCGAGACAGAAGGGACAACACGTCGGGTGGGGCTCTAATCAACATCCGTGAGAGCGAGCGAGATACTGGAGGGTCCAGACGGTCAATGCGTGATTCCAGTGGCGGCGGCAGAGATTCCCTACCGGGAGGCAGAGATATGGGACCCCCTCGTGAACCCATGCGAGAGTCGGGCCATCGTGGTCACCGGGGCGACGGTCCTCCCAGCTCGAGGAATGACGTGCATAGCAATCGGGACAACTTGGGTGGACGTGGAGGTGATGAGTACGGGAACAGTGGAAGAAGTGGTTCGTCGCGCGGGACCGGCGGTCCGAGAGATTCGAGAACGAGGTTGGGCGATGAGCGCAACGACCCGCGGGGAGACGATAGGGGACGGAAGCGTAGAAGCGAGGGTCCCACGGATCCTGTCCATCAGGACAAGCGGCCACGACGTTAGTAACGATGGTTCTTTCCGATGATGGCTTATGTGGAGAAGGATGGGACGGTTTCGATGGAGAAGAAACAGTATGGTCTTTATTGCGATCGAGGTACGAAAGGCCGCGGACAGACTGAAGTCACACTACTACATTTTACGTCCGGCCGGGTATGTTTGGAGTCAGATTCGGGCGGATTAGGGTTACTTGGAATCGATTCGCTCAACATCATCCAGCATTTTGTTCTTTGCAAACTTTCTCCGACACCGAGATTAGTGACTACCATAAAGGATTCGAAGCAGCTTTCATCGTCACCTTTCTGCGTCACCTTAATTCAGCTCAGGACGGTCGCTTGGGAACTAAGTGCCCTGCGGGTCGAACCTGGTTCCTTCTGGCCGGTGTACAAAGTCCTAAGATTTTTCTTGTCGAATTTCCAATGGGTTACAGTGGCAGCGTGCTTTATTTTGCCGATGGCCAGCGAAGCGTGCGAAAAACTGGGTCATGTGCATTTCCGGCGTATTGTCTCAAGCCATGTTCCACGGTAACACACTTATTGGGACAACTTCTACTGTCACTGTCAGCGTCACCACCTCATCACGGTCCGCGTTACGGCCTACTGCTTACTCCACACCCGACATCACCGTGGACATCCCCACCACCACTTCTTGCTGCCGTAGTCGACTCTCAAAGTCCGTCGATGTGCTTGATTGAGAGAGAACTGCTCAATGGCAAGATGGCCAGCAGTTGGGCATGAACACTGTATAAAATGTATTAAACACTGCATCCCCCCTTGCCACTAGGCCTCTTGTACATCACTGTAGATAAACCTAGATACAAACATTTCATAAAGCTAAACCAGGGAACGGAAGCAAGGAAGCTGCGAACCCGAGCAAGGAGAAGCCTGGTCAGGCACAGGCAAGTTGGTAGACAGGGTCGAGAAAGCGTATAGCAACTAGAAGGAAGGACGGAACACCATGATTCCCACCTACTGTGAATGGCATAATGCGGTGTATCTGCCCTATCGTGACGTACCAGTTCAAATCTTGATCAGACTCAGCCCATCACAGACACGGATTTTCCACTCGCATCACCCAAAACCTGTGAATTGCGGGGAGAAAAAATCTGACCGACTTTGTGGGACATCATCACCACCGTTCCCGTCGTCTTCCCTGGTGGAGAATAGAGAACGGCAAACAGAGAACGGGCATCAGACAACGGACGGCGGAAAGCAAAGAGACTCCGAAGAAACCTCTGGTCCTCAGCAAGGCGTAGCGCAGTGCAGCTCGGCATTCGCCCTCGCTTGCGCGATCGTCTTTGGGACGGGCTGGCTGGCGGGGTGGGGTCTTGAATGAGTCCTGATAGAGAGCGGCTAGTCTAGTCTAACTACCTAGTGTATTGTAGCTTGCTAGGCGGATAACAGGTCCCTTATATTATTAGCTGGGGAATAGGACAGGGTTTGTCGAGCTGAAAGTGTATTTATACTTGGGGGGGGGGAGAAGG
>Ga0247763_1001804_pt1 | contig 11766 bp, 9 predicted proteins | sample UWRJL141409B4_FD_179926 | JGI IMG/M metagenome (GOLD analysis project Ga0247763, IMG submission 179926) | Plant litter microbial communities from Arlington Agricultural Research Station in Wisconsin, United States - UWRJ-L141-409B-4 | ecosystem: Environmental > Terrestrial > Plant litter >...
CAAGGGATTCTTTTCCTCTCGGCAAACAGAAATCAGCATGTGCAAGTAAACGCCGTCAAACCCCCAAATGCTCAATCTGGTGCGCGGGCAACAGCATGCCCCTCGTTTTAAGTTTCCCGTCCATCCATGTAGTATATCGTCATCACACACAGCTCTCCTTCCCCTGGGGCGGCAAAGGAGCGCAGGAGGTCAACCTTTGACGGGGCAAACAAACGGCGCAGCCATGTTCGTCACGACCACTCCGAAAGCGAGGCAGCCAGCAGTGAGGCAGAGGCAAGAGACAAGCCACTTTCGATGAGTCGTCCTTTTGTTGGCCCCCATTTAGCGTCCGAGATGGCAGGCCAAGCTGGTTTCTCCACCAGGCCCTTTTGTCAAACAGGGGCAGAAAGAGAAGAATGTCAAATGGCCAAGATATTAATACCAGATGGGAAACCATTCCCTTGCCGTGTTTGATTTGTTTTATTCCTTATGTTTTCTTCGCGTCTGCGTCGCCGTCGTTGATGAGAGAGTTCTATACCACACCACGCGTATGTATTACCGTGCGTCTCGTTGGTTGCAGGCGGGATGCAGTTTATCTTTGTTTCGTCGATCGTGGTACCGCACCTTTGATGTCCAAGAGATCTTTTCATGCACAGCCTAGCTCGATCCAGCCCTGTATACCTACCTGCCGAACTACACCTACATACATATACACAGACCCGAGGTGCAACCAACAGAAAGGCCCGGGCTAGGGATAGTTATACGACACATTGGTCTTGTGTGTAAAGCCAGCGAAAACAGCTACATCTCACCTTCAGCTCACCAACACCCTCGGCCAGTTCACACATGCCCCCCTTAAGTACCACTGCCATTGCCACCATCAGCGGAGCCATCGCCTTCATCTCGATTGGCGCCATCGGCGTCTTTGCCATCTGGCGACTGCGCAAGAGGAGAGCACTTCAGCAAGATACTGTTTTGCCTTTACATCACCAACGCTCTCTCACCCGATCCCTCCCCCACGGTCACAGTCATTCCTACAGCCAGAGCAACAGCCAAGGTCATAATCATCATCATCATCACAGCTCGAGCCATAGCTACAGTAACAGCCAAAGTCAAACTCAAAACCATCTTGCAGGCCAACAACATGAGAATCCCCATCAAAATGACCGACCCAGCACCGGATCCATAAAAGAAAACCAGCAACAGCAGCCCGGGACTTGGGAAGGTCTCGGCTTCGCCCGGTTGACGGCGGCGCTGAGCCGGTCGACTGGCTCAGTGGGGTCGCCGAAATCACAAAATTCTCATCAGAGGGCTCAGCCCGAGGTGTCGCCAAAATCCGCCTGGTCCCCGATGTCAGACACGTCCCCGAGACCGCAAAGGTCTTCGCCATGGTCTCCGTGGTCACCCAAGTCAGTTCGATCAGCTCGGTCAGGCTGGTCGATTAGGTCGAACTGGCCCCTCGGGTCGGCTAGGTCTCCTAGGTCTCCTAGGTCGGTCAAGTCAGTTAGGGGTTGGCCGCTGCGGTCTCCTGGCCCACTTGGGACTCAGGGGCGGAGAGAACGACAACAAGGGGAGCGTTCAAGGCAGCTGGGAAACTTGAACCAACAGACAACAAGCCAGGGCCAGCAGCAGCAGCAACTGCCTGGTGGCAATCGACAAGAGGGCCAAAGAGAAACAACAACCCAGAGAGGGAGAGAGCGCAGCAGAGGAGCTCCCAAAACCTCGGCGAGACGAAAAGACGAATCCCGCCCACCAACACCCCCTCCCAAGGACCGGCCCACCACGACCTCCCTCGGAACCTCCCCCCCGCGAAGATCACCACCTCAAGGTAGTACCCACACCAGACTCTCCTTACATCTAGTCGCAGGTCCCCCCAAGGACTACTCCCTGCCGAAACAAACCTCTGCTTCCACCGGCTCACCACATACACATATCCCATCCAACAGCTATCTGAACCCTGCTGGCGAACCCTGGGTGCGCGTCCCGCCCCCAGCTGCTGCGCTGCCTCCACGCCCCTTGCGTCCGCCATCCCGGACCGCAACAGTGCCGGCGCCGACGCTGTCGCTTTTTCCCAGGAATAGCTCAGCGGCCACCGGGGGGGCGGTGGTGCCAGTCATGATGGGAGGGAGAACGGGAATGGACACGCGGACAATTACTGGTATGGGGACAGGTATCGTACCTACTACCAACCCGCAGCATCGACGAGCGCGATCAGCGAGTCAACCGCGACGGGCGCGAAGCCAGTCGGTATTGGTAGTCAAAGTGCCGCCGTTAACGTCGCCAAAGTCCACATCGCATTTGTATCATGCCATGATTTCGGGTGGAAGCCGCATTGGTGCTGCGAGGTGAAAATGGGAGTCCGGGAGGGGGTTTTGTATTATGTATCATTATTGTTATTATTTATTCTGTAACATTTTCTAGCATGTTTTATGTATCCATGTCGGGAGGGGGGGATATACCTCTTCGTGGTAGGTTCAAGATCACTTTATGTCTGTTTCTGGCGAACTCTGGGTGGACGGAGAGGTGAGGGCGTTGAGGAGAAACGCATGATGTTTTATAGAGAGAGAAAAAAACACTGTCATTACATACGCTTTGTGACTAGATTTGAACGACAAGTCTGCCTGCTGCTGCACCCAAACCGACGAACACTCGAGCAGTAGTAACTCTAACAAAACCAAGTCTTTCTGTATGTACACCAAATCACCAATCTGACGTTGCCTGCGGAGGAGAGAGTGAGAGAAAGAGAGAATTAGAAAAAAAAAGTCGGTTGTACGCGCTCTTCTCGAGGAGGCCAGGGTGACAGCCTCTCGCGGTATCCTGCCAATCGTTGTGTTCGCCAAGTCTCGGCCATGCGCATGGTTTGGCCGAGGAATGCTTCGTACTCTGTTGCCATTAGGGACTCAAGGCCCCGGGAAGCATCGTCAGCCATCGGAAGAGCGGCAACTGGACTGCCCTGTTCGAATGGGCTGGCGTCGCCGCGACTTGAAACCCGCTCTCGACTGTGTCCCAGGCTCAAAGTCTCCAGACTTGGTCGGTGTATCTGAGCCCTCAGCGGCGACTGCGGCCGAGGGGGCACCATATCTCCCGATATTGATCCTCTTCCTACTCGCCTAGGGCGAAGATGCGGCGAGGGAAGAGGAGGTGAAGGCTGTGGCGTCATTGAAATTTCATGCTCATCAAATGATGTCTTGAAAACGCTCGGGCTTGCTGCAATCGTGATGGACGTCTTCGGAGCGAGCAGATTTCTGATTGCTTTGTGACTTGGCACCCGGCTCTGCCGTCCCCGAATGTGGTCCAATTGGTTCTCTGATGTTCGGACGGAAACATCACCTGGGATGCTTGTTGGCTGGGTCGTGCTGGGGTTTGCTGGATGTTGAAACCGCGGGCTTCGTAGAGCAAAAGGTACTACCTCGCCATCCCGTGACCCTAGTGATCCGAGGCTTGAATGCTGGCTCATCTTCCCCATCCTACGCGGCGATCTATTCGCAGAATGCTCGACATGCGGGGTTGGTGTTGCCATGGTTTGTATCTCGGGAGACTCTACATCTTCTGCCAGTGCCTCAAGGCTGCCCATGCCTCTACACATCGCATTTCTGAGGCCTGCAGGCGAAGTAGGTAAATCTCGTCGCGTCGGCGTTCGTGGACTTGTTGGCATCTTAGCTCGGCTAGATAGTCCCCGAAAAACCGCCGCATCTACCTTGATCGGTGATACAGGCAACTCTTCCCTGGTCGGTGTTCCCGGCAAGGACCTTGACCCGCTTCGATTTGAGAGAGTTGCTGGAACTCTTGTATCAATCCTGATCGGCGCCCTACTTGTAGGTTGACTTCCATCCCGCCCTGTAGCCTTCGTCGAAAGGTTTACGCCACTGGTTGGCGCTCCGGTGTTATCCATATCAGCGGAGTTATCTGGTTGGATGGGTGTTCCCGGTAAGGATCTTGCGCCGATCCGCCTTACAGGTCGTTTTGGCCAACTTGTGTCAATACTGATCGGTGGGCGCTTTGATTCGGCTCGAGTTTCCGGTTTCGGTGGTAGATGAGTTGTCCGCACGGTGTCAGCTATCGTAAGAATATTGGATACAGGCCATACGGGTTCCTCAGGGGTAAGGACTCGAGCCGAAGGGGACAGTGGCTGGGTTGGGCTCCAAAGGTAGCGGCTTGGTGTTGGGAGGGTGTTGTTGTGCATTGAGGTAACGAGCTTGTCGTCGCCTGCCGATGCAGGCGGGGTGAAAAGGTCGCGACTTGGGAACCCTTGTGCGGGCGTCTTTGGAGGGGGAGACCATAGCCCAGTTGAGATGGAGAGTTTTGGGCGGGCCGAGATTGGGGTTGGGTCGGTGTGGGTAATTGTAGGAAGGGTATTTGTGACAACTAACGTACCTGGGGGGATATGCTCGTGGCGGCCATCACAGGATTCGGTTCCCGAAGTTACTTTGCAACCGGCGAGTCTGGCTGCTTGAAGCTTTGCTTGCTGGTCACCACCGTGTGTAGCCTCTTCATTGCTTGTACGGGTGGGCTCTGTACCTCTTTGGGTGGCTGCTGTGGTGTCGGCTTCGTAGCCAATGGCTTGCCAAGGGCAGTTGACACAGTAGGTCCCTCAGAGCTTTCCTCAGCTTCGGGCAAATGTCCCAGTGTCTCTCGGATTGGTGACATGGGTATTTGTGGTTCCTGCTTGGGAGATGATGGGACTGGCTGTTCTTCTGCGGGTGGTTCTGGCTGGTCCTCCACGAGGGGCGCAGGTTGTTCTTCCGTCTTTGCCTTCTTGGGTCGATCGATAAGTCTGGCAAAAGGTTGGACGTCGGTATCGACCATCAATAGTTCCTTGACGCCTCGGCCTAGGAGGCCATAAACGGAAACTGTCCCGTTCTTGACACCGATGACAGCGCTAGATCCAGCATACACAACATCGTCTTCAATGCCGCAGCGGTTGCAGAAAACAACGATGATCTCATCGTCTTGATCTGTCCGGATGACGGGCTCTAATCTTTGAACCCAGTAGGTGAGTGTCTCCAGATCTGGTTCTTTGGCTAAAGGAGTGAAGGCGGAACGGTCCTGAAGGGTGAGCCAGGCCATGGAGAGAATGACAAGGTTTGCCTCGACCTCAACGACGTGGAAGCCGAACTCGTAGGCATCCCACGGGGCTTCAAATTTGTAAGGGCTGGAATAAAGTTAGCGAGCCAATTCGGGTGATAAACGAGGGAACGGCTGGCTCTACTTGATATCCATACCTGGCAAATAAATGTCAGTCACAAGGAATCGGCTGCCATGTTGGGGGGGAGAGGAGACGTACAGATGCCCATTGCAACCCTGCCCAATCCATCCATGGTGCCACTGTAAAAGCCGCCGCCCTCCTGAGCCCAGGTTGCATCGGTGTAGTACAGGAAACTCTTTCGGTAATTGGCCACAGTTTCACCGTCACCGTTGACAACGATGAGAGAGTTGTAGTACTTCGGGGCAGATCCACGAATGCGTCGAGACGAATCGACGACCTCGGGATAGCCAACGGCGACGTTGCAGTCGTACTTGAGCGCCGTCGTACGAGCCCAGAGAGCTGTGATGCCACAACCCGATGGCTCGAGGTAGGGCATTATGTCATCGAGGGATTTGAAGTTGTAACCTTGGCCTGCTGTCAGCTATTGAGAATCACCTACTGGAAGAAATGTTTGGGTGTCTTACCACTGAAGGCCATCTCGGGGAGCACAAGTATATCAAGTTTGTCAAGCTCCTTTTGATCAGCCTTGGACAGCACAGCATCGGCGCGGCTGAGGTTGTTAGCGACATCGCCAACCTGGGGCGCGAACTGAAGACAGCCGATTCTGGTCATTTTTATGTCGTCTCTGCTGTTTGCGAGAGGAGTTGGAAGGGGTGAGAATTTTGGTCCTTGGAAATCAGCTAGGTCGATAGCTGTCGGCTCGGATACCTATTGATGAACCGCAGGCAGGTAGCACGGCCCGGTGGTAACTCTGTCTCAAACGGACCGTGGGCGCCCGGAGAATGAAATTAAGAACATGACACAATGAAACACGTGTGCTCCTGCAACCTGTGAACAAAGAAAGGGCTTGGTGCTCTATGTGTTGGAGCGTGGAAAGGACAGTACGGGTACTTAATGTTTTCGGCCAATATGCCAGCTATGCTCCATCCTATTGTCTATATGTAGTGTGCACCAGTGTAGGATGTGAGAGCAGGCGTCAAAAGTGGCCGAGTTGGGAGGACATGAGGTGGGGTTGGCTGTGGATGTGAGGCCCGGACAAAAGTCCCCTGCTAACTGCCAAGTGAGCAAGCCCGCCCCCGCAGGGCACTGTACTCATCTTGAATGGGTTTGGCTCTGCCAGATATGTGATTCCATTCTCTGGGTTGGTATTTCAATGGCGTGGTGACGACGTGTATAGCTCTTGTTTGGACGGGATGTGGGGTGGGGGAGAAAGGATAGGTTACTGAGGTACGACAACCAAGGCAGGAGCCTCCCACTCCGGCTGCCCCTGCTCTGCCGACTCTTGGGTAACACAACATACTTCAACTTCAACAGAGGGCTAGTTGTTCGTGGGATAAGCGCCTTGCCTCTGATGCTAACCTGAAAGAGCTTTTGCATCCTGCCATCATGAGAAGTACATTTGTGGGTGCGGGACAAAAGGAAGGACTGAACGCATTGCGAGCCGTCCCTTTTGGCAGGTGCAGTGGGATATGGGGCCGCTGCTAGCATGCGGGGAGCGGCTTCCAAGCATCCCCGAGTTGCAGTTGGTGCTCTTTCCCTTGCTACAGATTTGATGGCAATTCCTCCTCAAGAGATGAAATGAGACAAGGAGCTAATGAGAGGCTTTCAGAACCCATCGTCATTCCACCACTTCAAATACAGCTCTCAAGGCCAACTTTTTCACGTCTCGTCTTCCTGGGAGAGTGACGGGCAACCGAAGTATGTCCAGCAGTTCTCCCGTCTCATATTCTTATCACCTCGGAAACTGTAGTCCGCGACCATGGCCTCGGTTCGGTTTGAGTATTCCATGCCTGCCTGATCTGTCAAAAGTACCAAACGCCGTCCCAGACATGATGGGACGAGAAGGATTGGCGACGCATGTTGGTTGGTGGCCCTCTGGGGAAGGGTCGTCCGGAAAGGATTCTAACTTCGCCAACAGGTTCCCGTCTGCATGCACTGCGCATCCACGGGCTAGGGACGGCTCATAAGGTAAGCGCTTAGCATCGTTACACAGCTGTGAGTGCCGCGGTGCAGCAGGAGAGAAAAGCGCGCTCCTTGTGGGCTTTCAGTGTCATTGGACATAAACGCGGCTGTTTGACAGCTACCTCGCATCCTCGGCTGTTGTTTGACGCATCCATCTGGCGCAGCAACCCACCACTTCTACCAGATCGAGCGACTTGGATGGCTTGAATCAACGTTGACTGGCTCCTTTCGCCGCCTCGTGGCAGCACTTAAGCGCGGTAACACGGCAAGACCGCGATCCGATGATGCATAATGCCGCAAGTCCGGCAAGACAGTTGACGCGGCTCGCATCAATCAGCATGGCTAACTCTTCTCGGGGACCTCCTTTTCCACCCGATCTGCAAGGATCCTATCTTCCAGTGGCTACTTGTACACGACACTGCTTGGCCGAGAAGCAATAACCTCACTGGTGCGAGCAATTCGCCAGTTGCCTGTATTGATGCTGGCCCCCTCACACATGTTAGTTTCTCTAACGTAACGGGTTGGCACATGTCCTGGCGCCCTACCGCGGTTTGCGAGTGGTTGATGCGCACAAAGTACGTGGTGTGTTTGTTTCTCATCTAGACATGACTAATACGCATATAGGAATCTGTTGGCACGCTGGGAACTCGGTTGGAACCTCCGAAACGTAAAACACGCCCCACCTTGAGCCCTCCAAACCCAGAGCTACCCACCAGTACTAGCCACGGGCCTACGGGGCCTGCCGAGTCATGAACAATCCACCTCTAGGCTGATGATCGTTTAAAATTCATCAATTCAAGCCCACAAGCTCAACAACTCAAGGGCGTGTGGCTCAGTTGGTAGAGCGTTCGCTTAGCATATCCTCAGGTATCTTCTGGCATCTTGCAGTGTCCTTAGGTAATCCTTTCCGGTATGCGAAAGGTCCTGGGTTCGATTCCCAGCTCGTCCACTAGTCAGTTTGCTGAGGCTTTTCAGTATCTTTTTCTTTTTTCTTCTTGTTCTTTTTTGTTGGTGAGAGACTTTACAGAACTCAAACTTATGAGGTAGGTGTCAAGGGCAGGATTTCAGGTGATGATGGTGGATGTGAAGGTTGGAATCATGTGTGCAAAGATTAAAAATGCCCTTGGAAGTTGGAACTAGCACTCCGGGACATTTTGCCGTGCAGGGCGAGTAACAGGGGCTTCTGCGATTGGGCCTGCGGCACAATGGGTAGGGCTGACCGCTGATGGCGATTGGTTTTCACCCCTGTAATAGCTCAGAAAACGGCCCCCATGCAGTATCACAGGCATGGCAAAAAAAGTTTCGTGCATCGTTGCGCAACACACTAGAACTACTCCGTAGGGATTATCTTGAAAGATTTCTCAATGACACAAGAAGCTGACTTAATCCCGTCCGGACTGTTCTCAGTTGGGCCAGCCCAGAAACCCGGCTGCAAAATGCCGTTGATCAGTCCAAGGGATCCGAAGGAAGCTTACCAATCACGGCACCGTCAATCCATGTCCAAGTGACGTGGTCTGGTCGGTAAGCGGGTGCCTTTATCCCCACGACAACAAGTCTGACATTTTCTTGTCTGCGACCTTTTATTATTATTATTATTATTATTATTATTTTTCTCTCCAAGTCATGGTTTCGACGATTCGTTCACCGAATTTATGACGACAAGATAGGTATCATGTTAGCTAGAGATGAAGAAGGCGCTGTGCGCCGAACTGGCCGAGCGGCAGTACTGGACGGGACGGGTAGCGATAGCTTCTCAGTGTCGCTGACTGCTGCAGATGGGGAATCTACTCCCTTGCTCACGTCTGAGAGTAGCTCTGATACTGCAAGAGATGCCGGTTTTCTGACGCCGACGCAAGAACCGTTGAGTTGGACAAGGGTGGCTTGTATCGTGTTGAGCATGTGGGCTCTGATATTTCTGCAAGGTAGGTTTTGGGGGTCTCTAGTCTCTCGAGGAAAATGAAGAAAAGAAATGCTAAGGTGGGGGCGCTTTAGCAAGCAACATGTCGGGCATCTCCACCATCCAGTCCACCATTGCCGCCGACCTCGACGCCTACGAGTCGGCCATGTGGCTAACTAGCTCATACCTCATCAGTATGTCAAGCGTGTCGCCGCTGATTGGGCGACTGGCCATGCAGTTCTCGCCTCAGGTCATGATCCTGTTTTCGTCAGCTTGGTTTTCCATCGGTGCGGTTGTCACATCGCAGGCCAGGAGCTTTGCCGCGTTTGTGTTTGGGAGGGTGTTGGTCGGGATTGGTGGAGGAGGTGTCATGACTCTGTCGCTCATTTTGGTCATCCAGCTGACCTCAAAGCGGACGAGGGGGTTGATGATTGGCTTGACAAATGCGGTGGGTGTGCTCTTGGTGTTTGATCGGTTCCATGGCGGGTTGATGATGTTGACTGATGATTTAGGGGTTCACCATTGGCCTCACCGTGGGGGCTGTGGTGTTTGGGGCGCTACTTCCACTGATTGGATGGGTATGTTGTGTCGCCATTGGAAAGACTCTACTTAACCCTGCAGGAGGTTGGCTGACCTGATCTAGAGAGCCATCTTTTGGACGCAAAGCCCTCTGGGATTACTGGCTGGAATCGGTCTTTATAGCAGCATGCCTCATCCCCCTTCCGATCCGTCTGCGAATGAGAAGTCTGCCCTGCAGAAGCTTGCAGGTGTTGACTACGCTGGTGCGGCTACTCTGGTAGGTTTATCATTGATTTACTTGATTTGGGTTACTTGGTACCTATCAAGACTGACAATACAGTTACAGACCGTAGCTATCTTCCTCTTCCTCTACTCCCTCTCAACGCCAAAGATCGAACTCGTCCCCCTCTTTCTCTCCCTTCTCATATTCCCCCTCTTTCTCTACATTGAATCTTCTCCCCGCTACGCGCCAACTCCCATCCTCCCCCTCTCCATCCTCTCTCATCAGGGTATCCTCTTGTCCTGCCTCTCTCAGCTTGCCTTCATGGCTGCTCGTTGGTCTCTACTCTTTTACTCGCCCGTATGGGCTCTCGCCGTCCGCGGAGCCTCCCCTGCCGCCGCTGGCTCGGTCCTCATCCCCACGAACCTAGGCTTCGGCTCGGGTGGTCTCATCATTGGCTGGCTTCACGTCCGCCGGGGCGGATCGTTCTGGCTGCCCTGCATTGTAACCCTGACCATCTTTGGCGCCGCCCTCTTCGCACTGAGCTTCGTCACCGCAGCCTCTGTATCAGCCGTAGCTTACCTCGCCGTCATCTTTGTCCATGGACTGTGCACCGGCGCTGCTCTCAACTACACGCTCGCCCACCTGCTCCATCTTAGCGACCCGGACACTCACTTCATTGTTACGGGGCTGCTGTCTACCTTTCGAGGGTTCGCAGGGAGTTTCGGCACCTCAATTGGCGGAGGCATCTTCAACCGCACCCTGCGCCGGTTTCTTGTCAACGGCTTCGCCAGTCTGGGAGGAGGGTTGACCGATGTGAGGGAAAAGCTGATTATTGTTCTGGTTGGCAGTCCCGCCGCCGTGCATCGCGCAGGGTTCCTCACCGACGCGGAAAGAGAGGTTGCTGTCGCGGGCTATGAAACCGCTCTGCGCACGCTGTACCAAGCTGCCGCGGCGCTGTGTGTGGTTGTTCTGTTTCTACAGGCAGGCACGGGCTGGTCTGGTACGGTTGGGGACGAAGAGGGGGAGGAGATTGAGGAGGCGATGGAGGAGCATAATCCACTTATGGAGGCGTAACTCCCCGAAAACGAGTTGACCTCTCTAAATCTGGATGGGCCAGTCATCTTTGACAGATGGCAGGATATGGTTATCACGTCAGTCTGTACGACAACAGGCACTGAAGGCCCCCCAGATCGAGCCTGGGTTCAATCAAGAATTGGGATGTCTGACTTGTGAGAACAGGTCTTGATTTTTTTATATAAAAAAAATCTATTAGCTCCTCTGAGGCACCTGGCGGAGACAGGGACTGGCCTTGAAGAAAGGAAAGTGTAGACCACTAGGGATATAAATACACCCAATCACGTGTTTCAGCGCACGATACGGTAATGTACGACACGTTACGGCAGGAATGTGTCTTGAACATGTACTACATACAAAAAAAAACGAGTGAACCCAGGTGCATCTCAACTTCTTCTACCCGTTGCCAATAATAAACGGGACAACTCAAATACCACGTGTTTCGATGGCCGACTCGTAACTGCATTCAATTCTTGCCCATATCCCAATTCTGGGCGACAAAACCTGATCAAGAGCAAATCATCTCCTTCTCAACGACAGCAAAGGGTATCAAGTCTATGTTTACACTTTTTTTTCTTTCCCCCGCTCCTCTTCTCCAAACCTACTTGCTTGCGTGCCTGTTACAGTGAAAACCAGCGAGAGTGCCAGTCTAAGGCAGGAGGAGCAATGTGAAACTTGGGGCCGCAATAGTCGTGCGCTAGCTCTCTCTCCATCACCCACCCCCCGTTTCCACTACCTCGCCGGTTTATGAGCACGCGTAGGATGCTAAATGTAACTTCCAACCCCCCAGCGTATATACTTATCATATCAGTCCTGCAAAATCCTCGTATCCAAAATCTGCGTCTCCAAAGGCTCCAAATGGCAACCTCCTTCCCTATCATGATCCCGCTCACCCCCCCAAGCCAA
>Ga0247763_1001805_pt1 | contig 11745 bp, 12 predicted proteins | sample UWRJL141409B4_FD_179926 | JGI IMG/M metagenome (GOLD analysis project Ga0247763, IMG submission 179926) | Plant litter microbial communities from Arlington Agricultural Research Station in Wisconsin, United States - UWRJ-L141-409B-4 | ecosystem: Environmental > Terrestrial > Plant litter >...
AGAGCGCTTGTCAGCTCTTACAATTTGCTCAGTTCGCTCGGAAGCTCTTGAGCGGCTCGAAGAATCTCATCCTTGTTGAAGAACAAGTTTTTCGATATGTACTCAATCACCAGTCGTGCCCAGATGTACATGCCTATGATTTGAGTCAGTTTCTTGAACTCAAGCGTGAAGCGAGCAACTTACCGTCGGCTTTCTGGGCGATGGCGGCAGCCATCTCTCTGATGTCGACATCACTAATCCCCATGCCCATAAGGCGTGAAAGAAGTGCGCTAAGCTTGGAATGGGCATATGATTGGATTGCCTTTTCGAGGATATGTCCTTCTTCCGTCAGGGATACTGTGGTCGCTGTTTTGCGAAGCCGTTTCCCGAGGAAGTTCGTGCTCCTGCTCAAAATTAATACTTTGTAGATGGCTGGATTTGGTGAACCATATGCTGTAACCAATTGTCCGAGCAGGTTGATGAGTCGTCCTTGCTTTTCGTCTTCACACTTGTTCCTACCTTCCTCTAGTCTGTTCGATGCTCCCCAACCCTGGGCCCATGCATCATGGAGTGGGCAACACGAAAGCTGTTATACTAACACCGTCGACGACTGCATTCAACAAGAAATTGTCTGTTTTGGGATGGTGAGTAACTTTTTTGGACCTCAATGTAGCTAGGTACTCACCATGGCACTACCAACACCCAGATAGTCAACATCGGCTGCGTTCTTGACCGTACAAGCGCTCTCCCAGAGCCCTCTGAGAAACCTGTTTTTGTATCTTTAACATCGGGCGGTTCCTTTGTAGGGGTAAGTGACGAGGGCTTTCGTGGGAGGGTTCAGCCGGGCTTTCTTCACATCACCGGGGCTCTTCTCGAGGAACAGACCCTCGAACTCCAGATCCAATATGTTGCAACCGTCCCAGATTCCCAGACAAGTGACAGCCCGAGCAACAATGCCCAACAGAATCAGTTACAGCCAACTGGACCGTCGCTATCCATCACCATGTACGGGCTGGCGGAGCTATGTTACGAGATCGGCGAATTCTTCTAGTCTTATGATATGTTCATCTAGGACCCGTCAAATTGCAATCGTTTAGTCCGATACTGCAACCCTCATCGCCTCTCATCTGCCGATCCAAACAATTGTCAATGGACCTGGGATCTCATCCCCGGCGACCTTACGTGGGAGACAAAAGACGTCTCGGCTGGGCCCGACATTTTAGACTTGCTCGACTCACAAGTCGACCTTGCCGAGACACCGCAGCCTCTGGTAATCGAGACTGTTCTCAAAAGGTATCAAATCCCATCCCGTCATTCCCTTCCCCTCGTAGTGTCACAAGCTAAAGTGTTATTTGGACAGACATCAGAAACAGGCCTTGACCTTTATGTTCCAGCGGGAGAAAGGATGGAGGTTCGATGAGAATAGTTTGGACATTTGGGACGTGATTGAGACTGGACGTGGACACTTGTAAGCAACGCATACCTTCCCGTGTTTATGGCTACTGAGGCAGCGAAGCTTCATCAACAGGATATCCGGCGCCCACCAAAATGAAGAGCCGGAGCAGTTTTACGGAGGCATTGTTGCGGATCCAATGGGCTTCGGGAAAACCCTAACCACTATTGCCCTGGTAGCGGCAGATGTCTGCAAATCACAAAATCTGCTGGGTTATGACTTCAACAATAATGAGGCGGGTCTTGACGCGACCGACACATCATCTCAGACGCTTATTGTGGTCCCCCCGCCCCTCCTTGACACGTGAGAGGAGAAACTTACTGAGTAAGTCTGGCCTAGTCTTTCTGATTCTTATATTGATCGAGGCATGTCTCTTATTCTGGTTTCATATAGGCACGTAATTCCGGGCGGCTTGACCTGGGTGAGATATCACGGGAAGGGCCGTACGAGCCAGCCATTAGATTTTGGATCAAACATTGTTTTGAAAACATACCATACGATCGCCGCTGACTGGAAGAACAAAGGCAACTCCGAGGGTTCTGTGTTGCACTCAACCCGGTGGAGGCGGCTTGTTCTTGACGAAGGTTTGTCTGAACCCGCCTCCCTCTTTCAGATGGTCACCAATTGCTAAACTCTTGAATGATCAGCCCATGTAATCCGCAACAGTAACTCTCAGATGGCTCGCTCAATATACGAACTCAACGCGAAATGCAGGTGGGCCATCACAGGAACACCGATTCAAAATCGCTTAAAGGACTTTTCATCGCTGCTCAAGTTCCTGCAAGTATATCCTTACCGCGACCAGAAGGACTTTGACAGGGATATATCTCATTTGTGGAAATCAAATCAGGTGAACGAGGCTAGAAAGAGGTTACAGCGCCTGTCCCGCTGTCTGCTGCTCCGGCGCCCCCAAGGGACTGTCCAACTCCCGCCGAGAAGGGATCTCGAGCTCGAGGTTAAGTTTACACCCGCTGAGAGACAGTTGTACGACAGCATCCGCGATCAAGCCATTCAGCAGATTGAGGCAGCGAACAGTCAGGCTGGAGGCGAGGCTCTTGGCCCCAGCACATACATGAACGTTTTGCAGCAAATCGAAGCCATGAGAATGGTGTGCAATCTCGGTTGTTACTACAGCTCCCGACACAATCTATCAGGCGGCAGCAACGGCGCCATAAACTGTTCGAGACCATCACCCTAGCAAGATTGGGCCGTGTCGGCTCAGAGAATGTTCAATCTTCATCGAAATATATCATCAATCCAGTGCAGAATCTGTTCCCTGCCACTCGAAACCGTTGAGCGCCTACTAGTCGACGATGAGAGAAAGCCATCTCTCTTCTCCCAGTGCCTACAGTTGACCTGCAGCGATTGTGTCCAGACCGCCAAGGATCGGTGTCACTGCGTTCATACGCCGCCCTGCGCCATAGCTCCTATTTCGATGGCCCCGGCCGACTTGGAGGAGTCGGCAGTTGCCCACTCTCGTCTTATCAGCCCCGCTCAGGGGATCAACGCTATGGGGCTTCCCACCAAGGTGGCAGTATTGATCACGCAACTAAAAGAACTGCCACCGGGCGTTAAAAGGTATGACGAGGATTCTCCATCTTTGCTTGTTTCTGTCCCCCGTTCTGACATGCAGTAGTATCGTCTTCTCAACCTGGCGGACGAGCCTTGATGTCGTTGAGGTGGGTTTGATACAAGCGGGTATACTCTGTCTTCGCTATGACGGAAAGGTGCCCCAGAGAGAAAGACATAGTGTTGTCACCAGATTCCGCCAGGATCCATCCGTTTGGGTTTTGCTCTTGACGCTGGCCTGTGGAGCAGTTGGGTATGCAAATGACACCGCCTATTTTTTCTGACTTCAGCCCGATGGTAAACTAACAGGACAAAACCAAGGTTAACTCTGACCGCCGCATCTCGCGCCTACTTGTTGGAACCGCACTGGTAAGGACTCCGCTCTCTAAAGACGATAGCATCCCAAGATGCTCACCGAAGCTACTAGGAATCCGACGCTAGAAGATCAAGCCCTGGCTAGAGTGCATCGAATGGGTCAGAAACGAGAAGTCACGACTGTCCGCTTCGTTGTGCGTGGAACATTTGAGAAGGTACTCTTACTTGCCTGCTTCCCTCGTCCGCACAGCGGGTTGCATTCCTTGTTTTACCAGGAGGCATTGCATTGTGCTAAGTATAGTGGATAGCGTGTTCTCGAACTTCAAGGTTTGAAAAAGACACTTGCGAGTTTGATATCGGCCCCTCATGACGGTAATGCCGCCCAAAACGGGCTGAATATGGGCTCACTTGAGGTTGGTATTCCCTTGTCAGTCGTCATTTCTTTGTGCTGACGTTGGTGAACCTTTAGAAGCTTCGGTCTCTGCTCTGACAAGTTGAGCTACGGCCTAACTACTTACAACTTGCAAAATCATCGAGATGTGTTGTGCCTGGTGAAGCGAAGAACGCGAGTTGAGCAAGCAGGATGATCTCTGCATTTCCAAGATGCCTTCGTGTGTGGTAGGTCCATGATCAGATCATGTGATATCTGCCCCTAGTGCCTTCCCAGGCAGATCAAAGGCAGCGCTTCGGCTGATATTTGCGCAGCCCTGATCAGGCCGTTCAACCAATCATTGCGATGCTGCTCGTGGTGCCTGCATTGGGCCAGTGGCAGTGTCGACCGCGACCGACTGGAAAAGGTCGCACGAACTTCACTTTTGTCTCCTGTCAAACTCGACTCATAGCATCCACCAATTTCAGCTTTCCATCCCACAACTCAATAGAGACCAGAAGTCATGCCGCTGACAAGTTTACAGCGCGCACCTGATGCGATGAGGATTATGCGCACCGCATCTGAGGACCTGCAGCAGATCATCAAACCAACCGATGCAATCGAACTCGGGAACACCACGCTGCAAGATGTCCAAAAGGTCTCGCTCGAAATCGAAAGCTGCCTCGAGAAGCGCAATGCCCTATGTAACATGCGCCGCCTCTTACCGCTTTTCCTTGGGCTCGAACATTTTGCCAAGTTGATCGAGGCCCTTTGGAATGGCACCTCATTTCTACCCTGGATATGGGCTCCGCTCAAGCTGATCTTGAAGGTGAATATTCAACAATCCACGACTGTGGAGACCGATCTAACATGACCAAGATCGCATCCGATCACGATTATGTCTTTCCAGTGTTCATTGAACACTACTCTCGCATCGGCGAGACTCTAGCCGCGTTTACGAAGTTCCCAGGTGATATTTGGCATACCGATCGCGAGTTCCTCAATATCTGTGCCATCTTCTTCTCGGAAATACTGTGATACCACGGGGAAGCGTACCAGCTTTTCCGGAGAGAAAGTGAGCTTGGAGACCACAAAGAGTTTGATTCCCTGACTGAAACTTTCTGACTTGTTTTCTCAGAGGGACTCTTACTATTAAGAACGTCATTTGACCGCGTTCAGCGCCGGTTGGCGGTAATCGTTGCAGATCTGAAAGACTATGAAAAGACACTCGATGAAATGGTGAGTGGCACTAGGACCGACGCTTTCTCGGTATGGATGGCCTTGTGGCGCTTCGATTTTCGACAGGGGCGGCGACGACAGGACTTGGCGAACGAAGAAAGCAATAAAGCTTCACAGCAGTATCAGGAGATTATGAATCACTTCGGATTTTATATGCTACAGAGGGAAAAGTCAGACATGTTGGACACCCTCAACCAAGAACTCCAAGATACTCGACTACCCGAAGGGTGTGACCGGATCTTGAGGAACAATTACATGAAGTCCTGGCTACGGAAATCACCCTCAAGGCTCTTCCTTTGCCTTCAAAGAGAGCTAGGAAGCAGAAATTCCATTCTGGCCGCTAAGATAATCAGCAATCTACGCTCGGTCAATAGATCGCTGGTGATTTACCACTTTTGCAACTCTCCCAGCCCCGAAACCATGCTTTACAGCAATATCTTAACATCCCTCCTTCTTTCGCTGATCAAGGATGATCCGGACCTTGTTGCATACACGTTCAGAGCCCTTGCTGTACTCGACACTTCGGAAACGCACGAGATTCTTTTCCGAAATCTGGCTCAGGCGCTTTCGAAAGACCCGGGCGAGACGAAATACGTCTATGTCATCATCGATGGACTAGACGAATGTACGGATTACACACAGGAAAGAGTAGTCGCTGTTTTAGAACAGCTGCTGGCTCCAGTATCGTCTCCGCCTGTTATTTACAAGCTGCTCATATTGGGTAGGACATTTGAGGTGCTGGCGCCAAAGTTTCGGAACAAGAAAACCATCATTTCTTCGACCGAGCAACTGGCGGATAATCCGACAATTGATTCGGAATTTGACCCCGATTCCGGGAGAAAAGTTGCTGCATCAGTCGGGATGACGGCTGGGGATTCAGCCTACTGCTCCGCCTCCAAAGCGTCGCTCGAGATTGGCGACTTGCAAGCCACCGGAGAAGAAAGGCCGGACGACGTGGCGTCCGATGTCACTGACAACTTGTCGATTGATGTTCCCTTGACCTCCCAAAAGGGGTACATCAAACTCTTTACGGAGAGGCTTGGGGATGCGGTCCTTGCTGGGCTGCCAGGGGCAGTTCACGCTAAACAGAGCATCCCAGAACTCTCAGAACTGCTAAGAGCATTTTCATTGAGGCTCTGCGCAACTGAAGGCATAGGGACTAAGAATGGCAAGGCGGGCAACTTCGCAAGGCAGCATAAGGAGTAAGTCAACATCCGAACTACATCTGTGAGCCACATGTCTACCTCGAGCAGGTGGGCACTGACAACCTCAACCAGATGGATTGCCGAGGTTTTGCAGAGCCTTGTCTGGGACGGAGCAGCCGAGGGGTCTGACGATGAACAAGAAGATTCAAAGTTTAACAAACCAAAAACCGGCAAAGACATGACACCTCACGAAAAATTTGCGTTCTGGAAGACGACGACGCCACAAGACCCTACTGAGACAAGCATCCCCGAGAATGATACTCCACCTCATGACTTGATGAAGGAAGCAGATAAAGACCATATTACCTGGACATTTTCCATTATTGAAGAAACGCGGAACGTGGACGCCTCAGTCATATCTGCCGTGGCTGAAACCCCTGCGTACCAATGGCTAGTTGCCATGGTAAAGCGAAACATGACATTAACTGTGTCCGCAGCACCTGTGTTTGACAAAATCGCTTCCGTGATGGCTTCAGGTCTCAAATTCAGAAGAGGACGTGCTGCTTTGCAACCAGAGCAAGCTGCGATTGTTGTGCATTGGAATCCGGAGCATTTCGTTCAGGAACAAGCATACGGCAGCTACAAGGCCCTCCGCTCAGTTCTAGTTATCACTGGGGAGGCCCTGAACGGCCAAATGACAAATGCCGCACAGTACATCCAGAAGACTTGGCCACTGACTGGCCCCCTTATCCTCGAAGGAGTGGTCGCAGCGGCTACGAGAGGTCGGGAAGCCATCGCCACAAGTAAGTAAATGCGTCGACGGCGAAGGGTTTGTTCTTTTGCTAATCATGTCCTTCCCCTGAAACAAGAAATCCTTCCCGACAAGACAACGCTTCGTATAAGTTGCATAGGTGGTGCCCTTCAAGTCGAGTGCTTCGGCCTGCCTTATACCATCATTGAAGTGGCCCAATGCCTGGCCTGGATTGGTGCTTCGATGCGAGCATCATTGGATCCCAACAGTACTCAATATTGCGATTCGAGACCCAGCTTGGACTGCACTTCATCGGGGTCGTCTGAGCAACATCCCACTCTAACAATTGACTTTTATCAGGTCCCGCTCAATGATAGTGAGATGCTGCCAGCTCATGGTAGCTGTTGGCAAGCTCTTGTCGGGAACCCGGTCATTGCACGGGGCTTTCCAATACCCCAGCGAGCTACACCCACAGATGGCATTGAAGTCTCCGTTGATGTCATGGGAGCACTCGTAGATGCTGATTACATATCCATTTTCGACGGAATTGTACTTCTGAAGGGATTTAATGCGGCAGTCACCCTGGTGGACCAGTCGGAATTATTTCTGATTTGGCATTCCATCGTCAACGAATCTGGAGACCGGCTATCGTACTGCGACCCCGAGGTGCTGAAGTCGCCCGCCGTGATCTCACCATCTGAGGTCTCCTCAATCAAGAAATGCCGACATATTCTTGGGTGGATTCCCAAGGTTTCTTACAACGTTGGTAAGTTTCCTAATCAGAGTTCTTGTTCCTGAGCTTTATCCGGAGTCAGGCACTCCCGCAGAGCTACATATAACTGACTGTTGACCAGGATCGCCGCATGCAAGCTATGACATTGGGTGGTCAAGTCCAGACCATGCTAACTCCAAGTGCGCCCTGGATAAGATAATAATTTCCGGCGGGCTTGAATTCCTGACCATTGGCGCTGAGATAGCCTTGGGGCCTAAAGATAAAGCGCCAGCTGTTCAGCGTCGAGACAATCACTATCCAGCCCTGAACGCACTCCAAAGAACATATACCGTCCTCTACGACATGGCATCTCACCGCGCATGGCTCACCAATGGCCTCCACACACTTGTTCACCTCCTTCGGGCGTCATTTAAGGTCGACCAGGACAGCGCGTTTGGTGGTGATTGCTTGTTCAATCCAGCATGCCTAAATGAGCCTCTTGACCCTGCAAATCCACGGGCGGCTGTTGAATTTCTCCGAGACTGTCGCAATCTCGAGCAACCCATCTTTCCAAATCTGGACGAAGTTTACGAGGAAGAAACCACGGTGAATGGGATATCTACAAGGTCGCAACACCGATCTTCAAGTCTGTTCCGCATGAAGCATCGAATAAACCAACTGGTGCATGTATTAGAACAGCTCATCGACCATCAAGCACGAGCCTCCAGTAACTCAGCTCCTGGAATATCGCTGAAGCTGACCCCCAGAAGTCAACTGGAAGGATACAGGTTCATGGATATTGCCGCGGGTCGCACCCCCTTACCTCGGGTGGCCAACTTACAGATGTTCCGAGGCGGCGGCAAATCTTGGGTGGACTTTATTCGACAAATACACGCCATTACGCTCTTTGGCGAGGGATTCGGCGAGTTGCTCACACCAGCTCCTGGCGGCGAACCACCCTGTGTTCATTGGGAAACTCTTACCGAAGGACGGGACTACCTTGCGGTGGCGGGCTTTGATCTCGAGCGCATCATTCGAGAGAATGGAAGCGCCGCCTCCACGCCGCTGAAGTTGGCCCCGGGTATATTCTGGCACAAACCGGGAGCTCTGTTCGAGGCCTGCGCTTGCAAGGGCAAAGCGGCACCCAGCATGTTCGGAGTGGCGATGCAGAGATCATGCGATAGAGTCCAGGTTCTCCTTCCCGGCCCGAAACCGGGACCCTCCTCCATACATGTATGGGGCCGACAACTACCCGGCATGCATGTGCAACAACCAAGTCCTCCTCTAAAACTCCAGGCCGAGGGGGCTGTCATCTTTGGCAGAAGTGAGACATTTCCATGGCGATGGCCAGAAAGTGGTGATCCACAACAAGAAGCCGCTGCTGCATCGGCCCAAAGCGATGAGATGGACCTCACGGGTAGTGGGGTGGGAGGCACGAGTTCGACCGAGACGCAGTCGTTGACATCTCCGGGATCGAGCCAATCTGTGGCCTGGACTTTGGGGGCTTCAGCAGCAACCTCGGCGACTAGCAACGAACCTGTTGGGTCCACCAATCCGGGCGATAGCGTTGGCGGAGGCCCTGCTGTGAACATGACAGCTCCAGTAGCGGCTAGTGAGAGGGGGACTTCGCGCAAACGGATCTTGCAGCTGTGGGACACGAAATCACGGAGGTTAAGACAACGTACGAAGAAATGATGGGGGGATTGACCCTACTTGTCTTGAATATACCCTAATGATTCCGGTTCCAAGCTTAATGAGCGATATGCTGCTCTATGGCATAGCTTCTGTGCCTACCTACCTACCTAAGCAGGTTGTCAGGTTTGAGGCAGATAGGTACCTAAGGACGGTAAGATTCCCCGCTCATAACTCTTGACGATCGGGATCAGCGTACATTGCGTCTCGTTCTGCTGTGTAACTGCAATGTAACCTTACTTGTGGTCAGCGGCGGAGTGACCTAACGCGGGGTATGGAAAGACAGGAAGTGTAATCTGTCCTGACTAGGTACCTTCTCTTGAAATTTGAGATTAATCTTTAAGACAGAATACTTTTTGGATCATCCGACTTGAGCGAGGAGGGTATTAGTGTATTGGTTGCTCAAACGGTTATTGTTAGTAATGCTCACCATATCCCGATTCCCCACCCCGCTCCTGGCTCCCCGCTCCCCTCGTTACCCGAACCGGGAATGCGAGAAACAAGCCGTGTCACACCTGCACCGCACCGGGTAGCGAGGAACCATGGCTATTGGTGAACTTGGTTTTAGGTCTGGGCCAAAAACGTAGTAGTGACTCACGAACCACGATGGAGGCGACTGTGCTACGTTATTGGCCTCGGTGTGGTCGCCCATTTCAAGTTAGATGGCATGTGTCTATGGAATTGGGATTACCTACCTCGGGGTAAGTAGGTGACGCAGGAGGAAACTTAATACACACAGCCGTCGATTTCGCGACCCGAGATACCAAGCACACACACACACATGGACCAGGGCTCTCACGTCAGCGTTTTGCATACCTAAAGTACCCTTGACGATCACTGACGTTGGGCGTGGGACGTAGGACGTGGGGCTCGGTTATCCCAGGCTTTGCTCTGTATTTCCACAAACCAACCCCCTTTTTACCAAACCATTACTTTCACCACTCTTTTTACTCCGCGCAAACAAACCAACATCACCACATCCATAGAGCTTGGAATTCCAGCCATCGTCATGGAGTTTCTATCGCTCATCTCTTCAACGACCCGCGACGGCGTCAACACGCACCTGGCCGCTCTCACCGCCGGTGTCCTTTCGCATACCCTGTATTTCATCCGGGGATATCACGACACCAGCGCGTTTGGAATATTTCTCTTCCACGTTTTCGCATTTTTCGCCACCTGTCTGACATGCATTTTCATCTCTCAAGAAGGGTTGCTCTCGGGAATGATGTCTGCAACTCTGATATTTTCCGTTTACTTGGGATCACTGTTCTCAAGCATAGCCATCTACAGAATATTCTTCCATCCACTCCGACGGTTTCCAGGTCCGTTAGCGGCGAAACTTACGAAATTCTATGGTCCGTATCTAGCGTGGAAAGGACAGTTGCATTTGGAGCAGAATAAGCTTTTTGAAATCTATGGTGACGTGGTCAGGATCGGTGAGTTTTCTCTCCTCAAAAATAGTGGTTGGGTTGGGGTTGGGCTGATGCTAAGATATAGCGCCAAATGAACTGTTAATCCTCTCGTCCAACGCGCTCGACAAAATCCACGCCGCTAGAAGCGGATGTCGAAAACGAAACGCCGGAGTATACAATGTCATTCACTACAAAGGGGAATATAACCTCGACACCATCCTCGATCGGGAAGAGCATCGGTGGAGGAGACAGGTCTGGGAGAGGGCGATGACAACCAAATGTCTGTTTTTACTCTCTCTCTGTTGATTCTCAGGTGAAAATTAACAGAGAATAGCACTGGGCACGTACGAACAAAGTACCCACGAAGTATGCCATACCTGGCTCGAAAAGATCGACTCCTTCAACGGCAGTCCCATCAATACTTCTCTCTTCTCATTGCTAGTAACGTTCGACCACATGGGCAAAGTCGGGTATTCGCATGATTTCGGCACTATTCTAGCCGGAAAAGAGAATCGTATGCTACATATGTTGGAACTGCTGTTTGGTCAGGCCGGCCAGATGGGCGAACTAGTTTGGCCAATTGCGTTTATGCAGTCGGCGGGAGTGCCGGGTGCGAGTGACGAGCTAGATGCGTTGACAGAAAAGATTGCAAAGGAAAGGATTAAGGTATTTATACTCATCTCCCATCTTATGAGTATAGTTTGCCAGCTAACAAAATTCAAGAACCGTGACACCGCTTCACCCGATATCTTTAGCCACCTCCTCGCCGACTTTGAAGCGGAAAAGCCAGTGGCATATTTCAACCGCAATATTTTATACGCTGACGCTTCCATTATTTTTGTTGGTGCTACGTAAGTCTCCTATCCTCCGCCAGCACGAGACTCTTCACAAACACGAGACTTACCCAGATGAAAAAAAAAGAGACACCATCGCTGCCGTCCTCTCCTACGCCTTCTACCATCTCTCCGCCCACCAATCATACCAAACGCAACTGTACAATGCTCTCACCCCAATTTTTGGCAGGACTATTCCCGGAGAGTTTTCTAACCGTGATCTGTCGGGGGTTGCCCTCCTCGACGCTATTCTCAACGAGACTATGCGTCTAGAT
>Ga0247763_1001806_pt1 | contig 11739 bp, 10 predicted proteins | sample UWRJL141409B4_FD_179926 | JGI IMG/M metagenome (GOLD analysis project Ga0247763, IMG submission 179926) | Plant litter microbial communities from Arlington Agricultural Research Station in Wisconsin, United States - UWRJ-L141-409B-4 | ecosystem: Environmental > Terrestrial > Plant litter >...
CGACTCTGTCATCGACTGGCACCGTCTGAACATCACGGACAAGGACCAGGCGACGGAGTTCATCCGCAACCACGAGCTGGATCCCGACGACGAGCAGGATGCCGTATACATCACGGCGCTCAAGGAGCAGGCGATCGCCTACCTGCGCCGCAACTTCTCGCTGGCGTTCCCCAAGCCAGTGCAGAACGCGCGCGCCGAGGAGCTGGTGATGATGGCCTCGGGCACGGGCCACCGCCAGCAAGCGGCGTGTACCGTGCTCAAGGCGATGCAGATCATCAACCACACGAACGGGCGAGAACTGTTGTTTCGCCTGCCCGTCAGCGACCGCGACCTCTTCCACCTGGTGGAGGAGAAGGTCTACCGCGTGGTCGGCACGATGCTGAGCGAGGGCTTCCCCATCACCGAGTTCGTCGGCGGGCGAAAGAACCTCGACTCGACCTACACCAAGCTGCTCTCGAAGCCCGAGTCGTCGGCTGTCGCGCTGTACGACAAACTGCGCTTTCGCATCGTCACCCGCCAGCGGGAAGATCTGCTGCCGATCTTGCTCTACCTGTCGGAGAAGATGTTCCCCTTCAACTATGTCGTGCCCAAGCAGAGCACGAACACGATGTTCCACTTCCGGAGCTTCTGCGAGGCACACTCCACGCTCAGGAAGTACATTCCGAAGTTCCAGGGACCCGTCGAAGACGCGCTCACGCCCGGTGACAATCGCTTCAGCTCTCCCGCCTATCGCACCATCCAGTTCGTGGCCGACGTACCCGTGCGGGTGCCCGCCCACATCATGGAGCTGGCGCCGCCCGGGTCGGGCAATTTGGGCCCGATCGTCTACATGCTGTGCGAGATCCAGCTGCTCGATGCCGAAACCGAGGAAGCGAACGAGACGGGCAGCGCCAATCACGAAGCCTACAAGCAGCGCCAACGCGAAGCGGTCCACCGCCGCATCCGGCTGGGTGCCCGAACGCCCCGCGACCCGAACTCGAAGAGCTGACGGGGGCTGAATATTTGCCAGGCCAGGCTTTACCGGGGCCAGTCTGCACGGTAGCTATCGGGATCATGTGGCTGACGCGAGCCAAATTACCGGCGCTCACTTCCGCGATGGTCAAGGCGCTGGTCGACGGCGGGTTGATTGAAACCGAGGCGCCCAACGGCGTGCAGGCCGATCTGGTCGCCGTGATCGAGCAATACCTGCGCGACGAAAATGAGATCTCCACAAAGGCGCGTGACCTGGCCGCTGCGCGCGGCGCAGCGCCCACCGAAGCGGCCCGCATCCGCAAGGAGCTCGCGAAGCACCAGGGCGTCGGCATCGGCGACGATGCCATCGACTATGTGCTGGCGCAGTGCCTGGAGATGCTCATGCACTCGGGCAGCGTCGAGGAGATCTTTGGTCAAGACCACGAGCTCAAGCTCGCGATGCGCACGCCACTGCGCAACGAGCAAGCCGCTGCCGAACAGATGGACGACGTCGTTCGCAAGCGGCTCAAGCACGTCCAAGAAGGCTCCTCCCAGTGGGAAATCGAGTATCAGCGCATGCGCGAAGAAGTGACGCGGCGGCGCTCCTGAGCGCGGCGTCACCGGGCAGCGCGGCGCTGAGCGGGCTCGCGCACAGGCGCTCGTCGCCGAGATGTCGCGCGCGGGGCTCGGCGGATCGTGTCGTATCCGTTCCGACCGTCCGTCGGGGGTTTGGGGCGCCATGCGCAGCATGACCGGGTTCGGCCTCGGCGATGCCGCGCTGCGCGGCGGCCGCATCACGGCCGAGGTGCGCTCGCTCAACCATCGCTTCCTCGAGATCCGCATCCGGCTCCCGCCGGAGCTGGTGGATCACACGTTCTTCGTCGAGCAGCTGTGCCGCGAGCGGCTCGGGCGCGGCCGCTATGACGTGAGCGTGCGCATCGACGGCGGCGCCATGCCGGCGCTCGAGCTCGATCTCTCTCGCGCGCGCTCCCTGTACGCGGCGTTCGCGCGGCTGCGAGACGAGCTGTCTCCGGGCGCCGAGCTGCCGCTCGCGGTGCTCGCCAGCGTGCCGGGGCTGTGGGTGGGCGCCGAGGTCGCCAGCGCCGAGCCATCTCGCGACGCCCTCGGGGCGAGCCTGCGAGCGGCCCTCGACCAGCTCGACCAGATGCGCTCCGCGGAGGGTGCTGCGCTGGCTGCAGAGCTGCGCGCCCGCCTCGGCGAGTTGCGCCGCGTGGTCGATGCCCTGCGCGAACAGGCGCCGGGCATCGTTCTGGGGCAGGAGCGCCGCCTGGCGGAGCGGGTCGCGCGCTTATTGGGCGGCACCGAAGGGCTGGACCCGAGCCGCCTCGCCATGGAGGTCGCCCTGCTCGCCGATCGCTGTGACATCACCGAGGAACTGGTGCGGCTGAGCAGCCACTTCGAGCAGTTCGACGAGCTCACGGTGGCCGCGGGTCCGAGCGGGCGCAAGCTCGACTTTTTGCTCCAGGAAATGGCACGAGAGGCGAATACCGTCGGGGCGAAGTGCCAGGATGCGAGCCTGTCCCACCTCGTCGTATCGCTCAAAGCCGAGATCGAACGCTTACGCGAACAGGTCCAAAACATAGAGTAGACTTCCGCGACCGTTCGACTCGACCAAACCAGCTTCTAATCCCACATCGGACCATGGAAGAGCCCACGCGATCCCCGCTCCTGCTCATCGTTTCGTCGCCCTCGGGCGCCGGCAAGACGACGCTGACCAACGCGCTCCGCAAGCGCGTTCCCGGCGTCAACTTCAGCGTGTCGCACACGACGCGCAAGCCGCGCGATACGGAGCAACACGGCCGCGAATACTACTTCGTCGAGCGCGCCACGTTTCAGGAACTGATCACGACGGACGCTTTCCTCGAGTGGGCGATGGTGCACGGCAACCTGTACGGTACGAGCCGCAGCGAGGTGGAGCGCGCCCAGGGCTCGCGGGCGCTGCTGTTCGACGTGGACTATCAGGGCGCGCGTCAGATCAAATGCGCCGAGCCGGACGCCGTGACGGTGTTCATACTGCCCCCCGACATGGCGACGCTGGAGAAACGCCTGCGCGGGCGCGCCAGCGAGGACGAGGCTGCGGTACAGAAGCGCTTCAGCGCAGCCAAGCACGAGATCGCGCACTACGGCTCGTTCGACTACGTGCTCGTCAACGACGATCTCGAGATGGCGACGCAGCGGCTGATCGCGATTTTTCTGGCCGAGGAGTGCCGACGGCAGCGCAGCGCGCGGCGCGCCGAGCAGCTGCTCAACCAGGTCCGCGGCTACGGCGGCACCACGCCGCCGCCCTGAGGCCCGAGCCGCCAGGTCACTCGGAGCCGCGAGCGTCCGCTCGCCGAGCCGTCGACCGACCCCGCGCCGGAGGAGCACCCCGCTCGGGCGTTGCCGGGCGCGAAGGTGCCGTGTTACCGGGTCGACGTGGCTCAATACGTTCTCGGCGTGGTCGGTGGCAGTGGGATCTACGATTTGCCGGGGCTCGAGCGCGTATCGGTGGAACGCGTCGAGACGCCGTACGGCTCGCCCAGCGCCGATATCGTGCGCGGCTGGTTGGGAGATACGGGGTTATTGTTCCTGCCTCGGCACGGCAAGCACCACGCCTTACCACCCCACCAGATCAATTACCGCGCGAACGTCTGCGCGCTCAAGCGCCTGGGCGCTACTCACGTCGTGAGCCTGTCCGCCGTCGGCTCGATGCGCGAGGAGATCGCGCCTGGTCACGTCGTAGTCGTCGACCAGTACATCGACCTCACCAAGCGCCGCGTGAGCACGTTCTTCGAGGACGGGATCGTCGGCCACGTCGCGTTCGCGGACCCGGTTTGCCCGCTGCTGTCGGCGACCCTGGCAGACGCGAGCGCTGCAGAAGGCGCGACCGTGCATCGCGGCGGCACCTACGTCTGCATGGAAGGCCCGCAGTTCTCGACACGCGCGGAGAGCCGGCTGTACCGGCAATGGGGCGTGAGCGTGATCGGCATGACAGCAATGCCCGAGGCAAAGCTCGCGCGGGAGGCCGAGCTCCCTTACGCCACTCTCGCGCTCGCCACGGACTACGACTGCTGGCACGAATCGGAGGAAGACGTGAGCATCGACTCCATCCTCCAGGTCTTGAAACAGAACGCCGACCTCGCGCGTCGCACGGTGGCCCGGCTCGCCCGAGCCCTGCCCGACCCGGCGCGCGGCCCCGCGCACGGAGCGACCCGGAACGCCGTTCTGACCGCGCGCGCGGAGCTCGCGCCCGCCGTGCGCGAGCGCCTGGCGTGGCTCTTGGGTTAAGCGGGGGGCGAGCCCGGTGAGGGCGCCACCCCACAGCGCGCCACAGGCCAGTTTCGGAGCACATTTCCGCGGTCTACACGCTGTTCGGGGGGCCCACGGCCCGCCCACACCACGAGTCGCTCCGCCGGGCCGGGGGCGTCCCCGGTGCCCCTTGACCGCCGGGCGTTTGTAGGGTTGATCACCGCCAATGAGTCAAATGGAGCTCGACGTCGTCGGCGTCGGCAACGCGATCGTCGATGTGCTGGCCTCGGCCAGCGAGGAATTTTTGGTCGAGCACGGGCTGGCCAAAGGCAGCATGACGCTCATCGACGAAGCGCGGGCACGTGAGCTCTACGCGAGCATGGGGCCAGCGCGCGAAGCGTCGGGCGGGTCGGCAGCGAACACGATGGCCGGCGTCGCCTCGCTCGGCGGGAAGCCAGCGTACATCGGACGCGTCTGCAACGATCAGCTGGGCGAGATCTTCTCGCACGACATGCGCGCCAGCGGCATCCAGTTTGCGGTGCCCCCTGCCGCGGGTGGACCCTCGACGGCTCGCTGCCTGATCCTGATCACGCCGGATGCGCAGCGCACGATGAACACCTATCTCGGCGCCTGCGTAGACCTTGGCCCTGAAGACGTCGACGACGAGCTCGTCCGGCGCGGCCAGGTGCTCTATCTGGAGGGCTACCTGTGGGACAAACCGAAGGCGAAGGAGGCCTTCGTGAAGGCGGCACGCGTCGCCTCTGCAGCCGGGCGCCGCGTCGCCCTCACGCTCTCCGACAGCTTCTGCGTCGCGCGACACCGCGACTCCTTCCTCGAGCTGGTGGCGCGTCACGTCGACATTCTGTTCGCCAACGAAGCCGAGATCAAAGCGCTGTACGCCACCGAATCATTCGAGCAGGCCGTGGACCACGCACGGCGCGACACCAAGATCGCGGCGCTGACGCGCGGTGCTCGGGGCAGCGTGCTGGTTGCGGGCACGGAGCATGTCGAGATCGCGGCGGCCCCCGTAGCTCGCGTCGTCGATACCACCGGGGCCGGCGATTTGTACGCCGCAGGCGTCTTGTTCGGGCTCACACACGGCGAGTCGCTCGCGAGCGCGGGCCGTCGGGGCTCGCTCGCCGCCGCCGAGGTGATCAGCCACTATGGCGCGCGCCCCGAGTGCAACCTGCGCGACCTCGTCAACGGCGCGCTGCAGGCCTGAAGGCGAGAGAGGCCGATCGCTCAGGCGGCGATCGTTTCGGTCGCTGTCGCCGGGCTGGTCACTGGCTCGGCACCGAGCGTTTGCGACGCGGGCCCGAGCCGCTTCGTCCGCTCTTCGGCCACCACCACCGCCAGCTCCTTCTGCGTCGCGAGGCCGAGGTCGAGCAGCGCTCGCATGTAGCCATCCGCCATCCCGTAGCAGCGGCCCAAGCGCGCCCCCGCCGCACCCTTCTGATGCAGGGCGAACGCATCACCGAGCAGACCTCTGAGATTCTGAATCAAAACGTCTCGCGACGGCGTGGACATCGAGCGGCCTCCTTGTGTGTTCCCCGACTACGCGAGCCGGGCCGGGTCGGCCAAGTTCGCCGCAGACACCAGCGCCCTCGGGCACACACCCGTCAGCGCGGTCCGGGCGCGGGAAGCGGGGCCGGTCGCTCGCCTCGCAACGGCTGCGGGGGTGCAGCTGGCTGCGGCGTGGTCGGCGTGCGCGGCGCACTCGGCGGGGTTGCCGGGCTGGGCATTCCGCGCCGCCCCGTCCACGAGGCGACGAGCTCTTCGGCGTAGGCCATCAGCCGCTCCAGCTGGCGCGGCGTCACGCGCACTTCGCCGGAGATGCGCCGATCGCGCGCACGAAACTGGATGCGATCGATGAAGGCGATCGAACGCAGCCCGACGAGCGCACCGAGCGCACCGAGGTCTGGGTTGGTCAGCGCGTTCAGCGCGTCCGACAAGTCGCGGGCATGCTCCGCAGCGAGCTTCGCGTCGGCGTCCTCGGCCGTGATGCGCACCTGCACGCTGCCGTCGGCAGCGGGCGACACGTCGAGCCGCAACCACGCGATGGATTCGGGCAATCGGAACGGCAAACCCATCAGCGCTCGCCAGGGAGTCTTGACGTGCAGGACGACGGCCTCGTCGCCGGCGGGCGTCGGGAAGCGCGTCGGCGGCGTGGCCAAGATCTGCCGCTCGAGCTGCGGCGGCGCGACCACGAGCACGTGCGGCGCCGTCATCGCGAACAGCCGTTCCGCGCGATCGGCGTGTGCATAGGCCGCCGGGACCTTCGAACGCAGCCAGCGGCCGCGGGGCGGCCGCTGCACCAGACGGTCCACCGCCGCGCGCAAGACGGGCGCCGGCAGGTCGTGCTGGAGGATGGCCACGACGTCGGCTGAACGTCGAAACTGAGGCCCGACCACGAGCAGGCGGTTGATGTCGCGCACCGGGTCGATATCGCCGGACTCGAAGAAGCTGCTCCACTGCGGGAAGGCGACGATCAGCTTGCCGATCCGCGGTCCGAGCGGATGGTTGCGAACGCGCTCGGTCATGAGCAGGAGATTCACGTTCGCGTTGCTGTCGACGACCTCGCTGTCGACCCCGGACATCGCCACGGGGTGCCCCGCGCCGTCGACGCCAGCGCGAGGCGGCTTCGGCGGTGGCTCGGGCGCCGGCTTCGGCGGTGGCGGCGCAGGGGGTGGTGGTGGCGCAGGGGGTGGTGGCGGCGCGGGAGATGAGCTCGGCGGGTCGGGGGGCAAGGCCATCTGAGGCGGAGGCGGCGTGCTCGAGGGCAGAGCGGCCGCCTCGGACTGGCCGAGTTCCTCGTCGCTCAGCAGCGTGATGGGTATCGACCGCAACTGCTCGGCTTCGGCCTCCGGCTCCGGTGGCGCTGTGAACAACCACCCCACCAACCCCAGGAGCCCGGCAACAGGCGTGAGCGCCAGGTGCGCGAGCGCCGAGATCGACAAGGCCCAGGTGAGCAGCCGCCGAGACGGCTCCCGAGGCGCACGTGTGCCCCCGGCAGCTCCCGGCGATGCGACACGCTCGCGACCTCGAGCGCTGACGGCAGCATCTCGCGCCGCGCCGCTACTTTTCATCCCGCTCGCCAAGTCCGCCACGAACACTTATCACGCCGGTACGACGTTTCCGCATCCCGGCTTCCCTTTTGACCACGAGGCCGAAAGACCTTGGGCGGTACGTCGGCGCTGGCCAGCGCCATGAGTGGTCAAGCGCGGCCATTGTGACTAAGAGTCACGTCATGCTTCACGGCCTCGAGCGGCGCTGGCGCATCGTGGTGCTCGGGGCGATCGCCGCCGCACCGCTCGCCTGCTCGGGGGGTTGTGATCGTGAAACGCCGGCGCCTCCACCGTCGAGCACGGCCCCCTCCGGGCAAGCCGGCGGCAGCGCCGCGCATGAGCGCGGCGCCGAGGTCGCGACAGCGCCTGCTCCGCCCGCGCCTCCCGCCGTCGCCGATGCGGGTAGCACCGACGGCGGCGGCGCGCCGGCGTATGCCGGGCCGTACTTCACGGTCACTTCCGGTTCGACGGGCGTCTACGCCGAGCCGGCACCCGATCGCTCCCAAAAGCTCGGTTATGCACGGAGCGGCGGGCGCGTCCCCGTGCTGCCGGGCACGCTCGCGGGCGACGGTTGTCGCGCCGGCTGGTATCCTCAGGTCGGCGGCGGCTTCATCTGCGCCTCCGACGGCAGCGTCGATCCGAGCGATCCGCAGGTCCGCCTCGCCGTGCGTCCGCCCAATCTCGCGACCATCCTCCCCTACCCGTACGCGCGCAACGCGCAGAATGGCACGCCCCTCTACACGTCGGTGCCGTCGCAGGATCAGATCGCGCTGTATGAGCCGACCGTCGCGCGCAACGATCCGGCGCGTGCCCCCGCCGACCGCGGCAGCCTGGCATGGTGGCAGCGCAAAGAGGCGCCCCTCAGCGAGGTGCGCCTGGCCGAGCTCGCGCTCGAGTCCGACGGTGTGCTCGGGCGCCGTATGGTCAGGGGCTTCTACGTCGCGGTCGACACCGAGTTCGAGTGGAGCTCGCGCACCTGGTACAAGACCACGAAGGGGATGATCGCGCCGAAGGATCGCTTCGTCGCCGTCGAAGGTTTTGAGTTCGAGGGTGCAAAGCTGAATGACGAGCTCACGCTGCCGGTAGCGTGGGTGTACGGCTCACGCGAAAATCGGCCCACGTACGCGCTCGAAAACGGGAAGGCCACGCCGGCGGGGGTCGTCGATCGGCTGAAGGCCATCCACCTCGACGGCGAGAGCGTCGAGGTGGGAGGGCACCGCTACGTGCGCGCGAGCGCGGGGTTCTGGGTGCGCAGCGATCAGGTTCGCATCGCCGAGCTCCCGCCCATTCCCATCAGCGTCATGCCCGATGAGCGCTGGATCCACGTCGACCTCCCTTCCCAGACGCTGGTAGCGCTGGTGGGGTCGACGCCCGTGTTTGCTACGCTGATCTCGAGCGGCAAAGAGTCCGAGGATGAGGAGAAAGACCACCGCACGCCGCCCGGAGAGTGGACGATTCGCGAGAAGCACATCTCGACCACCATGGACGGCGACGGCACGGCAGCGGGTGACTTGCCCTACAGCATCGAAGACGTGCCCTACGTCATGTACTTCCACGGCTCGTATGCGCTGCACGGCGCGTTCTGGCACCGCAATTTCGGCGTACGCATGAGCCACGGCTGTATCAACCTGGCACCGCTCGACGCCAAGTATCTATTCCTGTTCACAGGCCCCGCGGTCCGCGAGGGTTGGCATGGCGCCTGGGCGGGCAACGGCCAGGCCGGTAGCCGGCTGGTCATCGACGGCCCCGTGCGCGCGTCCGCCCGACGCTGATGACGGCACCGCCGGGAGTCGTCGCGGGCGCGCGTCGGAGCAGACACGCGGGCGGCGCCAGGGGCGAGGGCGAGGCGTGCGGGCCATGCGCCAAGCCTCGAACGGGCCGAGCTGACGTCGGTGTGGGTGAAGGGCCCTGCACGCCTCCCCGAAAGGCTTGACTTGCCCTCGCGAGAAGACCATCACGAGGGGAACATGGATCGGTTCTCGGCGCACCTCGATCGTGGCTGGGACCTCGTTCAACACGGGGATTCACAAGGGGCTGAGCTTTCGGCGCGACGAGCGCTCGAGCTCAACAAGCAGGCCCCCGAGGCGTATAACCTCCTCGGGTATGCGGCGGCGCTGCGCGGCGATTTCGAAGCGGCCATCCGTCACTACAACCATGCTCTGTCGCTCGATGAATCCTACTTCGAGGCCCTCCTCAACGCGGCGGAAGTCTTGATTCATCCGCTGGCCGACTACGAGGAAGCCCTGGAGATGTGCGATCGGGCCCTCGAACTCGCAGAGACGGATGACGAGCTGGTCGACGCACTGCTGCTCAAGTTTGACGCTCTGCTCGGCGAGGACCGGATGGATGAGGCGAAAGCCCTGTGCACCCGCTTTCCGGAGGGGCCGTTCGAGAACCCGAACCACGTGTTTTTGGTCGGGCGTGCGCTCTATGAAGTCGGTGATCTCGATCGCGCCGCGCCGCTCATCGAGCAGTCGGTGCGCGCAACACCCCAGAACTCCGAAGCCTACTACTATCTCGGCCTGATGCGCGACGAGCAGGGCGATCGGACGCGGGCCACGCAGGCCTTCGTCAAGGCACGCGCGCTCGATCTGCAGGCTCCCCCGCCAGATTGGTCGCTGTCTCCCGAAGCGTTCGAGCACACGGTCCGACGGGTGATCGACACACTCCCGCCGCGGCTGCGGCAGGCGATCCGACAAGACGAGGTGTACGTCGCCGACATGCCGGGTGTCGAGTTCGTCATCGACGGCGTTGATCCTCGCGCGCTGATCCTGATGGACGATATCTCGCCGAACAGCCTGCAAGCGCCGTCTGCGCGGCTCTTCGTCTACCAGCGCAACCTGGAGCGCCTCGCGGGCGCCCTGGAGTCGGTCGAACCCGAGCTGCGCTCGGCGCTCGAGCGCGAGCTGACCGCCGTGCTCGACGAGCAAGATAACGGCGATTTCTCGAGCGACAGCCGCAAGCTGCTGAACTGAGCGCGCGAGCGCCAAGGCAGAGATCTGGTCGGGCCTGGCGGGCCTTTCGCGGGGTTGGCGCTCGCTTTTTAGTTCTGGTTCGCGGGCGCCCCAACCCGCGAAATCTCCCGTCTGGTGCGCCTTTCTCCAGGTTTGGCGCGGGTTGTTTATTTCTGGTTCGCGGGCAGCCCGAACCCGCGAACTCTCTCGTCCGGGCCGTTCCCGAGAGTCACGACGGGCGCCCCACCCGTGAACCGTTCATGCGGTCGTTCCCGGGCGATAGCGGGCGGCGTGCTCGCGAGGGCACCGGTTCAGCGGGTGCGCGCCGCGAGCTGCTCCGCGACGGCGGTGAGCAGCGTGCGGGCGGGTGAAGCCGGGAGCTGTGCCAGGTATTCGGTGGCGCGCGTGGTGTGACCCGTGGCGCGAGCCTTGACCAGCTGGCAAGCCCCTGAGGCGATCACTCGCTGGCGCAGCGGGCCCACCTGGCTCTGATCACCGCCGCGGATCGCGCGCAAATAGTCGAGCAGGCCCGGCTGCTCTTGAACTGCGAGCACGAGCGGCAGCGTCAGCTTGCCCTGGCGCAGGTCCGCGAACATCGTCTTGCCCGTGTCTTCGCCCGAGTAATCCAGCAGGTCATCCACGAGCTGGAAAGCCACCCCGATGCTCTCACCGAAATCACCGAGCAGCGTCTGCCAGCGCGCCGCCGCGCCGGCGAGCTGCGCGCCCGCGCTGGTGGCGAAGCGAAAAAGCGCTGCCGTCTTGTCGCGCAGGATCGCAGCGTAGACGTCTTCACTGACCTCGAGCTCCGAGCGCCCCCGGAGCTGCACGATCTCGCCCTCGACCAGGCGCCGCAACATCTGCAAGAGCCCGGGCATCAGCGCCGGCGCCTCGCGTTGCGCGGTGAGCAACGAGTGCGTCAGCAGCAGATCACCGCTCAGCACGCTCACCGCGTTGCCCCAAACCATGCGCGCCGCTTCGCGCCCGCGCCGCTCGGTGCCTTCGTCGATCACGTCGTCGTGCAGCAGCGTCGCCGAGTGGATGAGTTCGACGCAGACCGCCAGGTGTCGGCTCGCTTCCGGCACCGGGCCGAAGCACGCCGAGGCGAGCAACAGAGCCATGGGCCGGGCGCGCTTCCCCCCCACCTCGATCAGGTGACGCGCCGCGTTGGTAGCAGGTGCTGGCCCCTTCCGTGCGGCTTCTTGCAAGGCGTGCTCGACCCAGGAAAGGTCGTCTTTGAGCAAGGCCTGAGCCTCAGCCAGACGATTGTCTAGCGACAGGTCCGCCGCGTGAGTGGAAGCGGACTTCATGAGGCTTCCGAGCGCGGCATCAGTCGTTTGCGTCATGAGGGGTAGTCAGGGGCCGGAGTCTTAACAGAAAGCGTTTCGGCGTTGTCTCTGGTTTTTGGGGTTTCTGCCACCGGGCGCACTTCCCCGTTTGACGTCTTCACCATCATCTGCGCACTACATCAACATGGAACCAGAGGCTCCGGTTGACGGGTCAGCCCGCCCAGCTCAGCTGGG
>Ga0247763_1001807_pt1 | contig 11722 bp, 8 predicted proteins | sample UWRJL141409B4_FD_179926 | JGI IMG/M metagenome (GOLD analysis project Ga0247763, IMG submission 179926) | Plant litter microbial communities from Arlington Agricultural Research Station in Wisconsin, United States - UWRJ-L141-409B-4 | ecosystem: Environmental > Terrestrial > Plant litter >...
CCAGGATGGGCGCGATGTCGCCCGCGCGTGCCGGCACCCACGCGAGCGGGATGCCGAGGTGCCTTGCCACCTGCTCGGCTTGATCGCGCTCGACGCTGGCGTGCCCGAAGTCGAGGCTGAGCGCCTGAACGCGCGCGCCCGACCGCGCGAGAAACGCGGCCACCGCCGACGAGTCGATGCCGCCTGACAGATACACACCGTGGAGGGACGCGCCCCGCGCCCGCTCGGCCACCGCGCGTTGCCCGAGCTGACGCACCTCGCGTGCCGCGACTTTCGCCTCCGAGAGGGCGGGATCGACCGCCTCGCGCAGCTCGAACCAGGGCCGCGGCTCGAACCGCCGCGGGAGCTCGAGCTCGGCGCGCCGCACCTCGAGCACGTGCCCCGGCAGCAGGCGGCGCACACCCTGGATCGGCGTGCTCGCTCCGGGCACGAAGGAGAATGTGAGGTACTGGTGCAGCGCGTTCGCGTCGAGGTCGACAGGCAAGGCCGGCACCGTGAGCAGCTGCTTGAGCTCGCTCGCAAACCAGACGGCGCCCGCGTGCGCCACGTAAAACAGCGGCTCTACTCCGAACGGATCGCGCACGAGCGCGAGCTCTTGGCGGCCCGCATCGAAGCGCGCTGCAGCGAAGGCGCCGTCGAGGCCAGCGATGCCGCGCGCGCCGCCCCGGCGATAGGCCGAGTCGAAGTGCTCCACAGCGCCGCGGGCCACTCCCGTCAGCCCCCCCGCGAACGCGGTGGTGACCCCATCGGCGCCGCGCAGGATGCCGGGCTCGTCACTGCCACTGTCACTGCCCGGCGCTGGCGGTGAGAAGCGAAGGCCGAGGCCGAAGCCCGGGCCCGTCGCCGTCACGCTCTGACTGCCCCGATGCGCGATCGTTTCGAGCGCGAGCGACAACCACGCGACGTCGCCCGGGCCTACAAAACCGCAGATGCCACTCATGGTGAGCCTGGAGCGCACCAGGCCGTATCACGCCGGGCTCGGCTTGCGCAACCATCCGCCCTGGAGCAGGATCGCTGTCTCTCCGGGCGAGGCGCCTCGCATCGGGGCAGCCCGCTGGTACACCACCCCGCCTTGCTCGCATCACTGACGCTCGCATCACTGAGGCTCGCATCACTGAGGCTCGCATCGATGGGGCTCGCATCACTGAGGCTCGCATCAACGAGGCATGCATGACCGGGCCACGCATCGATCGCAAAGACCTCGAAGAGATCGTCGTGGAAGCGGCGCGCATCGACGCGCGCGAGCGCGAGCGGCTCGACCCGGCGGAGGCCGCCGAGATCTTGCGCGAGCTCGACGTCGCCCCGGAGCACTTGCCCGAGGCGCAGCGCGCCGTCGCCGAGCGCCGCCTGGCCCGGCTGCAGGCGCGGCGCCGGCTGCTGGTCGCGGGGCTCGGCGGGCTCGGGCTGGTGCTGGTCGGCGGCGCCGTGCTGCTCTCCGCGCGCTCCCACGAGCAGAGCCTCGACGCGGTGGGCGTCTCGCGCGCCGAGATCGAGCTCGACGGACAGCCCGCGGTCGGGCCCATCGCCCACGACCCGGGCGCGAAGCTCTCGTTCGAGGTAGTGCTGGAGCACCCGCCGGAGAGCGCGAGGCTCGAGCTCACGTGCCGCTGGATCGACCCGGCGGGGCGCGAGCGTCATCTCAACCGCTGGAAGACCCAACCGATCGAGCACGACCACTGGCCGACGCACTGCCGGCACGAGTTCGACCCGCGCGACGCGGGAGGACGGTGGAGCGTCACGATGAGCCTCGAGGGGCGGACCCTCGCGACGGGGCATTTCGAGCTGAAGTGAAGCCATCTCACGCGATCAGCCGCCGCTGCAGGCTGCGAGATTGAACTGAGATCTTCGAGCGTTGACGCTCGAAGCGCGACGTGCCAACGCTGGGCTCTCCCCCTTCAACTACCCCCGTCACGAGGAGTCATCCCATGTCCTCGAGCAACACATCGACGCCGAGCCCGCTGGTTCCGCCGTTCACTGCCGAGACCGCCGCGCGCAAGGTTCGCATGGCCGAAAATGCCTGGAACTCGCGCGACGCCGAGCGCGTCTCGCTTGCATACAGCGAAGACAGCCGCTGGCGCAACCGCTCGGAGTTCTTCTCCGGGCGCACCGCGATCGTCGCGTTTCTGCAGCGCAAGTGGCAGAAGGAGCTCGACTACCGCTTGATCAAAGAGCTGTGGGCGTTCACGGGTGACCGCATCGGCGTACGCTTTCAATACGAATGGCACGACGACGCCGGCGCCTGGTACCGGTCTTACGGCAACGAGCTCTGGGAGTTCGATGCGGCGGGCCTGATGCGCCGCCGCCACGCCAGCATCAACGACGTGGCCATCGCCGAGAGCGATCGCAAGTTCCGCTGGGCGGCGCCCGGCCCGCGCCCTGAGGATCATCCCGGCCTGTCCGAGCTCGGCCTCTGATCGGGAGGATCTCGAACGGGCCGCCCGAGTTCACGCCCCACGACTCGAGTCGAACGTCGACTCGAGTCGAACGTCAGAGGCGTGAGAGTAGCTCGGCCTTCTTCGTCTGAAACTCCTGGTCGGTGAGGATGCCCCTGTCGCGGAGCTGGCCGAGGCGCTCGATCGCGCTGATGACATCACCCGATGACGAGGGGGGAGGCTGCGGAGCGCTCGCTGGTGCCTCCTGGTAATAAGGGGCCGCGCTCTGAGCGGGCGCGGCGGGGGGCTGCGCTACCGGCGAAGAGACGGGCGATGGGTTGATCAGCGGCAAGCTGTCGACCGTGAAGGTGCCGAACTGGCTGGAGAACGAGAGCGAGCCGTAGCTATTGCCCTGTTGCTGCTGGACGCCGCCGATCTGATGATCGAGCGTATCGTAGATCGAAAGCTGGCCGTTGCGGCTGATCGCGAGGCGCCGCTGCTGCGGGAAGTAGGCGTAGCGCGCGTCGTTCTGGCCGCCGCTCGAGCTGGGCGAGCCGAGCTCGGCGGGCCACCAGCCATTGCTGCTCATGAAATTGTTGCTCATGAAGCCCGCGTTTGCAGCGCCCGAGCTCGACGGCGGCGGCGCGAACACCTGCTCCGAGCCGAGCAACGTCGAGAGCTCGGCGCACAGACCGCTCACCGTGCCCTGGAGGCGCGAGTTGAACATGTCGCCGACCATCGTCATGCCGCCTCGCATCCACTGGCCGCCGCCGCCGAGCTCGGAGTGGTAGAACTGCGCCATGCTTCCGCCGCCGGCCGCGACGGCCCCGAGCAGCGTGGTGACGGCGTCGACGCTCACGCCGTAGCGTTGCGCGAGGTTCTGAATTGCTTGCTGGCCCGCTGGGGTGAGTTGCTGGTGCATGGAAGCCTTCGAAGGGGGAGAAGAACGATTTGGTACCGCTAGCCGTCGCGGCAAGGCGCAGCAACTCGACTTTTCGCGAGCGGGCGGGGTGCGGGCGGGAAGCGCGGGGCTTCGGCGAGCTTCCCTCCGCTTTTCCAGCGTTTGCGAGTTCGGCCGCCATGTTGCGAAGCGGGGCTCGGCTGCAGGCGGGGCACCCTGATGAGGCAGCTTGGCGAGGCGAGAGCGCCCCGCGCGGCGCAGCTTGGCTCGCTCAGCCGGGCTTCAGCACGTGCTCGGCGTACCAGCTGTAGAACCGCTGGATGCCCTCTTCGAAGCTGATCTTGGGCTCATAACCGATGAGCTTCCGGGCCTTGTCGATGGCGGCATAGGTGTACTTGATGTCGGAGCGCGGCATGGGCGTGTGCTCGAGCTTGGCCTTCTTGCCCGCGACGAACTCGAGCGTCTCCACGAACTCGGCGAGCAGCACGGGCTCGCCGCGCCCGAGGTTGAGCACCTCGAAGCCGAGCCGGTGGTTGGAGGCCGATACGATGCCTGACACGATGTCGTCGATGAACGTCCAATCGCGGTGCATCTGGCCGCCGTTGTAGAGCGGCACGGACTCGCCGCCGAAGGCGCTGTTGAGCACCTTGTAGGCGAGCATCTCGGGCCGCCCGCGCGGGCCGTAGACGGTGAAGAAGCGGACGGCGGTGAAATCGATGCCGTGCAGGTGATGATAGGTGAAGCCGAGCATCTCGCTGGATCGCTTGCTCGCGGCATAGGGAGCGAGCGGGCGATCTGCCGCGTCGGTCTCGACGAAGGGTACGGTGTCGGTGCGGCCGTAGACGAGCGAGGTGGAGGCGAACACGACGTTGGCGCGCTGGCCCTTCTGGTCGGGGCTCTCGCGGACGGCCTCGAGCAGGTTGAGCGTACCCATCACGTTCACGTCGTAGTAGAGCCACGGGTTCTGTACCGACGCCTTCACGCTGACGCGCGCGGCGAGGTGGATGACGGAGCGGAACTGGTACTCCTTGAACAGCCGCGTGAGCAGCGCGCGGTCGCGGATGTCGCCCTCGACGAACACGAACTGGCCGGGGCGCTGCTCGTGGCCGGCGACCTCCTTCAGGTTGTTGCGTTTTCGTTCGGGTGAATAGAAGTCGTCGAGGTTATCGAGCCCGACGATGACTTCGCCTTCAGCGCGCCGCAAGAGCCGCGCCGCCGTATGGCTGCCGATGAAGCCCGCTGCACCCGTGACGAGTATGGCCATCCCTCTTCTGTCACACAGGCCGGGCCGGGTGTCGAGCCCCTCCGGGCAGGCGCGGATGGTGACCTGGCCCGGTTCGGGTTCGCGCAGAGTCGGCGTGGAGGTACGCCTGGTGGCGACGGGGCGTTGGACGACGGGTTACCCGTGCGAGTGCCCAGAGCCCGGGCGCATCGAGCCAGCGGTTCAGGCGAGGCTGCCGCGCTGGTCGTTGATTATCTTCCCGTCGCTCATCTCGACCACGCGGGGCATGCGCTGCGCGAACGACGGGTTGTGGGTGACGACCACGATCGTGGTGCGATGCTTCCGGTTAATCTCGAAGAACAGATCGTGGATGGTGTCGCTGGTGGCCGTGTCGAGGTTGCCCGTCGGCTCGTCCGCGAGCAGCAGCTTGGGCTCGAGCGTGAGCGCGCGGGCGATCGCCACGCGCTGCTGTTCGCCGCCGCTCATCTCGCCGGGGCGGTGCGTGGCGCGATGGCTCAGGCCCACCTCCGCGAGCAGCTCGCGCGCGCGCTGCTCCATCTTCTTGCGCGAGTCTCCGCGGATGAGGCCGGGCATCATCACGTTCTCGAGCGCGTCGAACTCGGGCAGCAGGTGATGGAACTGGAACACGAAGCCGATCGACTGGTTGCGCACGCGAGCGAGCTTGGGGGCGCTGAGCGTCGTGAGCTCTTGCCCGTCGAGCAGAATCTTGCCGGCGGTGGGCAGGTCGAGCGTGCCGATGCAGTGGAGCAGGGTGCTCTTGCCGGCGCCCGACGCGCCGACGATGCTGAGCAGCTCGCCGGCGCCGATCTCGAGGTCGATCCCCTTGAGCACCTCGAGCACGTTGCCCATGTGGTTGAAGGCCTTGTGCAAGCCCTCGACCTTGACCAGGCGATCGCCGGCGCCCTTCGAGCCGCGCTCGCGCGCGGTGGCACCGCTCGCACCGACACCGCCACTCACGACGCTGCCGTTGCTGGCGCTGTCGCCGGATATGTTGCTGACGCTCATTCGTACCGGATCCCTTCGACCGGGCGCAGCCGGCTGGCGGCGACGGCGGGGTAGATGGTGGCGATGATGGTGATGCCGAGCGAGCACGCCGCCACGACCATGTAGTCTATCGGGTCAACGTTGATGGGCAGGCGGTCGACGTAATACACGTCGGGGTCGAGCCGCACGCCGAACCAGAGCAGCCCGAGGCACAGCACGAGCCCCGTCACCACCCCGAGCACGGTGCCGATGCCGCCGATGATGAGCCCCTCCGTCATGAACACCTTGAGGATGCCCATGTCAGAGGCGCCGGTGGCCTTGAGGATGGCGATCTCCTTGCTCTTCTCCGTCACCATCAAGAGCAGGGTGCAGATGATGCAGAAGCTGCCCACCACGATCGCGATCGAGAGGATGATGAAGGTGACGATCTTCTCGAGCTCCAGCGCGCTAAACAGGCCCTTGTTCATCTCCTTCCAGTCGCGGATGCGCAGGCCCTGATCGGCGAGCGCCTCGGCGAGCCGATCTCGGATGATTGTCGAGCGGTCTTCCCGTTCGACCTTGACCTCGATCTGGTTGATCGTGCCTGGGCGATCCAGGAAGGCCTGCGCGGCGGGCAGGGTCATGTAGGCGTGGCTCGAGTCGTACTCGTACATGCCGCTGTAGAACACGGCAGCGACACGGAACTTGCGCGCCCGGGGCAAGATCCCCATCGGCCCGAGATCGCCCACGGGCGACACGAGCGTGATCTCATCGCCTACGTAGACGTGGAGCGTCTTGGCCAGCTCGCGCCCGAGCACGACCGCCGGCAGCTCGTCTTCGTCCTTGCGCAGGGCATCCATCACCTCGGGGTCGAGGTCGGGAGTGGGCTGGGCGGGTTTGGTGCCCTTCCTGGCGGTGTCGATGCCCTCACGGCCGCGCGGGCCCTTGAGGTAGCGGTGGCCGCCTCGCCCGATCCAGATCGGCTCGTCTTCCCCCATCTCGCCGAGCAGTCCGGGATCGGACAGGTACTCGAACTTGCCGACCTCGATGTTCTTCACCAGGTCGATCACGCTGCCGATGCTGGTGGGCTCGACGCCGCGGATCAGCACGCCGGCGGTGTTGCTCTGGCTCGACGCCATCGCCTCGCCGGTGACCACGGGCGTGGCTGCTACCACGCCGGGCACGAGCCGCACCTTGTCGAGCAAATCGTCCCAGGGCAGGTCGACGAGCGGAGCCGAGCGCGGCTCGTCGGCTCCGTGAGCGCGCTGTCCGGCAGGCGCTGAACCGTCTCCGGGTGGGGCGTTGCCGGCGCTCGCTCCCATGCCGTCGATGCTGATGTGGGCGTTGTTACCGAGGATCTTGTTCTTCAGGTCCGCGCCGAAGCCGCCCATGATCGAGACCACCGCGCACAGCGCCAGCGAGCTGATGAACACGCCGGCGATGCTGAGTATGGAGATCACCGTCAGGAAGCCGCTCTTGTCGGCGCGCACGTGGCGGGCGGCGACGAAGTTGACGAAGCCCTGCCGCTCGAGCCGATCGAGCGCCCAGGGCAGCGACAGCACCATCACCACCAGGATCGAGATCGTGCCGAACAGCGCCGCGCCGACGCGCACGATCTGATCGGCCAGCACGAAGCTGACGCGCTCGGGCTCGGGCAGCAGATAAGCCCAGACGCCGAGCAGCAGGGTGAGCACGACGGAGACGCATGCCACCACCACGAGCACCCGCTGCCGCCCCTTGGGCGCGCGCCGCGCGAGCTTACGGGTGACCCACCAGAGCACGATGAGCCCGACCACCCCGAGGCCGCCCGCGATGCCGAGCCTCGGCCCGAGCGCGAGGGCGCTCCACCACAGCCACAGTCGTGCGATGGTGTCTCCGCCGAGCGCCGCGAGCTCTGTCATCACTTTTCCGGTCGCTGGTTTTCTGGACGCGGGTTCTCAGGACGCAGCAGCGGGAAGGCGATCACGTCGCGGATCGACTCCTGCCCGGTGAGCATCATCGCCAGGCGGTCCACGCCGATGCCGAAGCCGCCCGCGGGCGGCATGCCGTGCTCGAGCGCCCGGATGTAGTCCGCGTCATAATCCATCGTCTCCTCGCGGCCTTCGCTCTTGCGCGCCACCTGCTCTCGAAAGCGCGACGCTTGATCGTCGGGATCGTTCAGCTCGCTGAAGGCGTTGCCCACCTCGCGCCCGTCCGCGAAGAGCTCGAACCGCTCGGTCACGCTCGGGTCGCTGTCTTTGCGGCGCGCCAGCGGCGACACGTCGGTGGGATGATCCGTGATGTAGACGGGCAGGCTGTGATTCTTCGTCTGCGAACGGTAGTCTTCCTGGAGGAAGGGCTCGGCCAGGTACTCGTAGGCGACGAAGATGCGCTCGCCCGCGTTCGCGCACTTCGCCAGAGCTTTGCCCAGGTTGGGCCAGTCGATGGCGCCAGCGCGCGCCGAGATGCCCCGCCAGCGCAGCGCGTCGGCCTTGAAGGCATCGCCGTTCCAGCCGCCGCTCGCCTGCAGACGCTCGATCAGCGGGCCGCGCTCTGCGATGTTCGCCCTCTCGAGCCCCGCCCGCAGCGCCTCCTGCATCGGCAACCGCACGAACGGCTCGTCGAGCGTGAAGGTGCGCGCGCCCTTCCAGGCCTCGTAGGCGGCGCCGAAGCCGAGCTCGCCCGAGCGCCGCGCGAGGAAGGCGTCGACATGGCGCAAGAGCCGCTCGCCGAGGTCCATCAGCGAGGTGTACGTGGCGTACGCCTGGTAGAACTCGAGCATCGTGAACTCGGGGTTATGCCGCGTGCTGATGCCCTCGTTGCGGTAGCAGCGCCCGATCTCGTACACGCGCTCGAAGCCGCCGACGAGCAGGCGCTTCAGATAGAGCTCCGGCGCGATGCGCAGGTAGAGCTCGAGGTCGAGCGCGTTGTGCTTGGTCATGAACGGCTTCGCCGTCGCGCCGCCGACCACCTGGTGCAAGGTGGGCGTCTCCACCTCGATGAAGCTCTCGCGATCGAGGAAGTCTCTCAGACCCTGCACGATGATCGAGCGCGCGCGCAGCGCGTGCGCCACGGTGGGGTTCGCCACCAGATCGACGTAGCGATGCCGGTAGCGCAGCTCCACATCGGTGAGGCCGTGCCACTTCTCGGGCAAGGGGCGCAGCGCCTTGCCGATCAGGCGTAGCCCGTCGACGTCGATGCTGAGCTCGCCGCTCTTGGTCAAGATCACCGGGCCGCGCGCCTCGACGTGATCGGCGACGTCGATGTCATCGAGCCTGGCGAAGTCGGCGCCGAGCTGATCCTTGCGGATGAAGAGCTGGATTTCGCCGCTCTGGTCGCGCAGGCGCAGGAACGTGAGCTTGCCGAAGCCGCGCCGGGCGATCACGCGCCCGAGCACCAGCACGCGCTCGCCGCTCGCGAGCTCTGCGAACTTGGCCGGGTCGTAGCGCTGCTCGACGGCGTCGGTCAGCGCCGGGGCGAAGCGCGAGCGCAGGCTGCCGAGCCAGGCACGCTGAGCCGTGTCGATGGCGTTGGGGAAGGGGTTCTCCCCGCGCGCCCGCAGCGCCTCGGCCTTGGAGCGCCGCATGGCCGACAGGGCTTCTTCGCTGCTCTGAGCTGCGGGCGGGGCTTCTCTGGACGCGTTCATGGTCGGGTTCCCGGTTGACGAGTCCCTCGCATGTAACCTGCACCCCGCCAAACGTCAAAGCGCCCGGCGGCAGAGCGCCCACGCCCGGGCGCGCGGCGCCAGATTCGCCGGGCGGTGCTGCTGGCGCGAGCACACCCGGCTCGTGAACGCCCCGCTGTCCGGCGCGGGGCTCCGAGATGAAGGCTCCGGCGAGCGGCCCGAGGCGATGGGCTTCAGGCGAGGGGCCTCAGAGCGCGGCCTTGGTCGGATCCGACGGCTCGGCGCTCTTGCTCAGATACGACTCGATGAACGAGTCGAGGTCGCCGTCCAGCACGTCGTCGACCTGAGCGGTCTCGTGCTCGGTGCGCAGATCTTTCACGAGCTGGTAGGGCTGCAGCACGTAGCTGCGGATCTGGCTGCCCCACGCGATCTGATCTTTGCCGGCCTCGTAGCGCGCCTTGTCTTCCAGGCGCTTCGCCAGCTCCATGTCGTACAGCCGGCTCTTGATCATCTTGAGGGCCATGCGGCGGTTCTGGAGCTGGCTGCGCTCGGCGCGGCACACGACCATGATGCCCGTGGGCAAATGCCGCATGCGCACGGCCGTCTCCACCTTGTTCACGTTCTGCCCGCCCTTGCCGCCGGCGCGCATGGTGGTGACCTCCAGGTCGCCATCGTTCACCTCGATGTCGATCTCGTCTTCCATGTCGGGGGTGACCTCGACCGCGCAAAACGAGGTGTGGCGCCGGGCGTTCGAATCGAACGGGCTGATGCGCACCAGGCGGTGAATGCCCACCTCGGCGCGCAGGTAGCCGTAGGCGAACGGGCCGCTGGCAGTGAACGTGGCGCCGTCGATGCCGGCTTCGTCGCCGGGCTGGTAGTCGATCATCTCCGTCTTGAAGCCGCGCCGCTCGCACCAGCGCAGGTACATGCGCAGCAGCATGGCCGCCCAGTCCTTCGCCTCGGTGCCGCCGGAGCCGGGGTGGACGCTCACGATGGCGTCGGCGTGCGCCGTCGGCCCCGTCAGCATGCGCTCGAGCTCGGCGCGCCGTGTCCGATCGACGAGCGCGCGCGCTTGACCTTCGACCTCTTTGACGATCGCCTCGTCGCCCTCGGCGTCACCGAGGTCGAGAAGCTCTAGCGCGTCGGAGACCTCGCTGGTCAGGCCCTTGATGGTGCGCAGCGTCTGCTGCACGGTGGAACGCTGGCGCAAGAGCGCCTGCGCCTTCTGCTGGTCGTTCCAGAAATTGGGACCGCTCGACAGCTGGTCGAGCTCTTCTAGCTGGCGCTCGAGTTTAGGGACGTCAAAGATGCCCCCTTAGCGCATCAACGCGCCTTTTGAGGTCCACCAGCACCGGCCGAATCTCGGAAGCCATGCAGGCCTTGTAGCCCCCTGCTGCCGCTCCCGCAAGCGCGGCCGACCGGGCGCGCCGCGGAGGCGAGCCCGCCGGCTTTCAGGGCCAGCGCTGTCGCCCGGCCTTCGCCGAACGCTCGAGCTGCCGCGAGAACCAGCCGTCGGTGAGGACGTCGAGGCGCGCCAGTGCCCCGAATTGGACGACCAGCGCCTGATCCCGCTCGTCGGCGCCGGCGAGCTCGCTCGCGAGCCGCAGGCGCGCGCGCTCGAAGGCCACGAGCGACTCCAGCACCTCGGCGGCGAGGCGCGCGGTCTCTTCGCGCTGCTGAGCTCGCAGCCGCATGATGGCGATCTCGTCGCGCGCGAAAATCGCGCCGTCGAGCCGCCACGTGAGGCGCGCCTCGAGCCACAGGTCGCGCCCGCCGTCCCGCGTGAAACGGGCTGGATCAGCCGCTGTCGGCGCCAGGCGCAGCGACTCGTCGCGCGAGGTGCCGGCGCCGAGGCGCACCTCCGGCAGGCTCGCGGCGGCGCGGCTGCGTGCCGCCATCCCGTCGAGCCGTCGCAGCTCGGTCTGCCCTCCCTGCACGCGCAGCGCCTCGGCCACCGCCGCGCGGGCGAGCGGCATCAGCGCCGCCGGGTCACACGACCGGGAGTCGATGCAGCCCGGCATCGGAGGCGGAAGACGCAGCGGAGCGAGCGCCCCGGGGTCTGGCGAGGAGGAGACCTCTCGAGCCTCGATGGCCCCGGCGGCGTGTAGGGCGTTTCCGCTCCCCGTGTCGACCGCTGGCACCCCGCCATCCGAGCTCGCTTCCCCCGCGAGACTCCGGCGCAGCGGGGCGCGCGACCTGCCCGCCGCGAGGCTGACGCGAGCGCCGTGCGACGCCTCGTCGCCCGAGCCGGCTCCTTCGCCCATCCGCGCGGCTCGCCGTGTTGGCTCGTGGGCGTCGGGGCGGTCGCCAGCCTCGGCGGCGGCGTCGATGCCGCCGATGTCGCTGGCCTCGCCTTCGGCGGCCTCCGTCGCGCTGGCATTCGCCAGGGCATCGAGCGGAATGCCGAGCTCGATCAGCGCGAACACGCGGCGTCGTTCGCCCGGGCTGCTCGCGAGACCAGCGCCCAATCCGAGCCACGGCCCGCGGCCGCGAGTGGGGGGCTCGGCGGCTGTGTAGAGGGCCGTCGGCGCGAGGGGACCGAGCCACGGGTCAGACCCGACGGGATCGAACGGATCGAGCGCGTCGAGCGCCGCCGCGCTCGCCGGCAGGGGGAGAACCGCCCCGGCACACTCTGCCAG
>Ga0247763_1001808_pt1 | contig 11719 bp, 6 predicted proteins | sample UWRJL141409B4_FD_179926 | JGI IMG/M metagenome (GOLD analysis project Ga0247763, IMG submission 179926) | Plant litter microbial communities from Arlington Agricultural Research Station in Wisconsin, United States - UWRJ-L141-409B-4 | ecosystem: Environmental > Terrestrial > Plant litter >...
CACTGTATTGGAATGGAGTCTGCTTTATCAACTCATCACTAGTGAATCACCTGTGTATTGTAGCAGCATCGGGCTCTTCCTTGATCACCCTAGTAGCTTATTACATAAAGGTAGCTAAGTAGTAATAATAAGTAGGTATTATTATTCGTTACGTTATTAATCTAAACGTAGCTAAATTTACTAAAACTAATCTTAAAATCAGTTAAAATCTTATAAATTAATTACGCCTAATTCTCACCGTCGTACGCGCCGAAAAGCTATAAAAAAAAGAAAAGCCTTATCTAATAAACACCAGCCGAATTAAAAAAGGGGCCAATAATAGCTATCATCGCAAAAACGCCGCAGGTTTAAAGATTAAAAGAGATATAGATCTTATAAGGCGTATTGTAAATCTCAGCCTTAATAAACTGGCAAAGCTCCTCGTAATAACTATTAAACCAATTATACGCCGTACTACTATATTTGGGCAATAGAGAGGTCGTAAAATCAAGGCTAATAAGGGTAAGAAGGTTTCTAAACCGTATATTAGCTACTATGGAAAAAAAGATATTGCTATTAGCCATCCAGCTAATAAGGATGCGCTAAAAAGCATCTTGGAAGCTTAAGGGGGTCGCTACCAACCTAAATTTCTTCAACTATACCTTAAAAAGCTTACTAATAATTTTCCGCTTCTTATTACTAATTAGCGACGGCAAAAGGTTATTTTCCAGGGAGATGCCGTAGTTCCGGAGGTATTTGGCGGCGTTAGTACTTACATATGCCGTCAATACGCAATTGCAGTGCTTATAAGCCCAGTAGTTGCCAGCTAGCTTATTTATAATAATACGAATAAAGGCATAGCCATAGAAGTTGACCCAGGAGGTTTGCCGGCGTATAACCGGTTTAAAATGCTTCTCGAAAACGTATTTAAAGCTATTAAGGCCATTAAGGAGAGGGTAATTGGCGAAATTTATAGGCGTAGCGGCCCGGGAGGCAACATCTTCAACTTAATCTCGAAGGCTCCTAACGCGGTGAAGTTATAAAAAAACGCTATTTCCAATAATTAAGGCGGCGGTATTGATACTTTTACTATCGCTACTATTGGAAATAGAAATAAAATTAAAAAAGGGAAAAGGGGTAGCCTGAGTCTTGAAAAGGTTAGCCATTTTAATAAGGTATTAGAATAAAGAGGTCGAGGCTTACGTATATAGTATTCTAATAATCTCAAGGCTTCTTTTCTAACTTTAAAAAGCTTAAACTGGGCTTAAATAGCTATTTTCTCAGTTAGTAATTAATCTTAATCGTAGGGTGATTGAAAACTTCGCGCGGAGAGAATCAGGTGCGCGCGCACGGTGGAAACGCGGTTTTCGCGCTAAAATAATCATTAGAATCAATTTGGCGAATTAAAAAAGCGATAAATTTAATCGCTGGCAAAAGAAAATAAGAAAAAAGAGGGCGGGGGAGGCGATTTTTCGTAATGGTGAATGGATAAAAATGGCGTTGAGGTTTATGGTTTTTGGAAAATCTTGGCTGTGATCCAGCCCGGCGGTGGCTAATCAAAAGCCTCCCTGGGCGCCCCATACCATCCAATACCCAAGCCAACTCTGGCCCCTGAGTTGCTTACCTTGCAGGAGGTATTGGCTTGTGTCTTGGCGGCTTAGTTGGCTTGCTTGGGTTAGTTGGGCTTAGGTGAGTTGGCTTGATCACAGCGCTGACCTAACCCTAGCCAACTCGGGCACAAAGCTAAGGTATCTCATGTTGTTGGTTCTATATCCAATCCTTTGGTACAGCATGAGCAGAGAGAGAGAGAGAGAGAGAGAGAGAATATCCCCTGCCCAGTTAGTAACTGCAGTGGAGGAGTGGGTAGTTCATATCAAGACACCATCAAGATTAAATCATGACCAGACCCCCTGTGGAGATCTTTTGTCGCCACCTGGACTGTCACTTCAAACTAAACTGAACTACACTAGGCCAGACAGAGAAAAGAAAGAACTGCGCATTACGTACCTGGAAGGATTGTAATTGTAGTGCACTTTTTACGAGTCGACGGGGATACGGTCCAACCACCCCCAACATGAAAGACCTGTTAGCGTAAGACTTGGTGAGTACCTTACCTAGGTATCCAGCAGGGGTTTTTGTTAATATATAGAATAGATAGCAGCCAAGTTGAGCCGTAAAAAGCACCGCGCCAAACAATCTTTCAGGGGCTGGTTGGACTGTATACGTTTAATTTGTTGGAGGCTGAATTTAATGTATTCATGCACCTATGTTTCCCCGCCCCTTTCCTCACTGGATTACTTAGAACTCGCTAACACCACAAGAAGTACCCCGTTGCCGAAGATCGTGGTGGGATCCCGGGGGATTACGACAACTTTGTGGTCCTCTGCCGAAGACTGCGTGAGCGCCCCTGAACAAGACCAGACGGGTAGGCAATATGTAATCAGCTTGACGCTACCGGCATCGTATTGGTATCTCCGAGGGTTCAACCTAAACGGGTTGGAAACGAGAGGTATGTAGACTAGTTCAACATTATGACCTATGATATCCGTGAAGTTTTAAGTTTTTTTTTCCCTCCCAGTTTCATATTCTTTGACAACCTGGTTTGACTGAAAGAGGACAGACGGCACATGGGACAGCGACATCAAGCCCATCGGCCCCTACGCCTACGCCTACGCACACACTAACCTAACTGAAATCCAAATGGGTCTCAAGCTTCCATGACGCAACAATGTACACGCCTCCCGTGTCGTCATGGGTCTGGGTTTCTACGGTCGCAGTTTCACCATGGCCAACCCGAATTGCATGCAGGCCGGCTGTGAGTTCAAAGAAGGCGCCCTCGGTGGCGAGTGTACCGGTGATGTGTGTCGGGCGTATATTATCTGCCGCCTGGCGGAGATCAACAAGATTATCAAGAACGGGGGTAAACAGACTTTCTACGAAAAGGACGCTGTCCAAGTAGTTACGTGGGATAAAGATCAGTGGGTGAGTTGGGATGATCAGAAGACGCCCAAGCTGAAGCTGGACCATCCAACCCAGCGGTGTCTGGGAGGCATAATGGTCTGGGCAATTGGCCTTGATGATGAGACGCTGTTGGAGGCGTTGGGAAAGAGCCTGACAAGAAGAAGGAGGAGCTGACAATTTCGGATACGCTGCTATGTTTCAACCATGAGGATGAGTTGTGATTTTAGTCTGTAGGTAGGTAGCTTTAATTTTAATGCAGTTGACATGACTTGACAGCCCTGTGGGTTTGCACGTCCAGCCCAACCCCTGAAAAATTGTTTGCGCGGTACTTTACGGCTTGGCTGCAGCTTGCAGGCCAACCTGCCCCGGCATTCTTTTCCATTGTTGGGGGCTATAATGGAAACTTGAGGCCTTAGGGAGTAAATTTTAGAGCCCCGAATGTTAAGCTAAGGCCTCGAATGTTAAATTCAAGGCCTAAATATTCTGGCTTAACCCCTCGCAAAAATAACTTCCCAGCTATTATTCATATGCTGGATACTCACCAAGTCTCACGCTAACAATCTTTCAGGGGTTGGTTGGATTGTAATTCATGCGTTTAGGGCCAAGTTGAATAGATTTTTTGAGCGTGTCTACTATTTGATGTGCTGTCTTATCGTCGAGTGAATGTGACGCTGCAGCGGAGGAAAGGACGCGCCTTCCCTGAAGAGAGGCAATTTTTTTCTCGAGCTCTTCTCCAATGCCCCAACTTCCAACCAGACGCTCATTTTGTCTTCACCGTCATCATTGGGCGCGCTTTGAAGGTGCCAGCGCGACTCGAAACAAGACTATGATTCTGCAGCCAATCACATGGGCACGGATTGAGGCGCAGGAAACATCTCTAGCCAACGGTCGGTTGTGTCGCACAACAGCATCATGCAGGCTTTCGGAATCAAGCCCCTTTTGCCGACGTGCGGCTGAGAGACGGAGATGGACGGCCACAACCATTATCATCAACGCCAGCGCCACAGGCCTAACTAACCACGACCATCACGATCCAGCAAATTCCCAACACGCACTCGATTTCCCAGAGACGCAATGTCAGGCTTGGAGGGTGTTGCTAGCATCATTGCTGTGCTGCAGCTTTCGGAAGTAGTTCTCGGTGCATGCTACCGATACGCAGGCAAGGTCAAGGAAGCAGCGGCCGACATTGACCGCATCATCCACCAAGTTGGCTTCCTAACAACGCTCCTCCAGGACCTGAAAGAACTTGCTGAAAGTCAAGACGGAGCGACAACTGCAACATATCTCCAAGCACTCAGGGGCTTGGCTGCGGAACACGGCCCGCTCTCCGTTTGCGCGCAATGTCTCGAAGAGTTGAAGGAAAAGCTGCCGAGTGGGCCAATCCGACTGCGGCAAAAGTTGCAATGGCCGTTCGAGTCCAACAAGATCAAGCAGATAACGGACAGGATCTCAGCGCAGATCCCTCTGTTGGAAGTGGCACTGACTGGCAGCACGCTCAGTGCCGTTGTTGACAGCCACGCGCGAGAACAACGCGACAAGGTGCTCACCTGGCTGCGCAGCGCCGACCCTACCGTCAAGCACCTCGCTTCTCGCAAGTCGCACCAGACGGGGACCAACCAGTGGATTCTCGAAAACGCCGAGTTCATCCAGTGGCGTGACAATGCGGGCCAGGCATTGTGGCTGTACGGCATCCCCGGCGCGGGCAAGACGATTCTCTGCTCCACCATCATAGATCATGTTGAACAGCTGTGCAAGGCGAAGCCACACGCACGACTCGCCTATTACTACTTTGACTTCAGCGACCATGAGACTCAGAATCTCAACACGTTCCTCCGATGTCTTTTGTGGCAGCTGTCTCGACATGACGACACCCTTCCGCCCGCAGTACAAACACTGTTTGACTCCCACGACAGCGGGCGAAAGCATGCAAGTGACGAGGTGCTCGCCGATGCTCTGTTCGGGCTACTCAGCGGCGAAGCTGACAGGCCGACCTATGTTATAATCGACGCGCTCGATGAATGTCCAATCAAGAGCCGAGATGACTTTTGTGAGCTCATACTTACCCGGATCGAACAAACTGGACAGACAAGCCGGGCATACAATTTCCTCTTCACGAGCCGTAATGAGTTTGATATCGAGAAGCGCATGAGCGAGTCGAGCGCCGGCATTCGTCAAGTCCCGATCCCCGTTGACTGTGTCGGAGCCGACGTACGGTTGCATGTTAGACATTTTATCTCTGTCAACCGGACCATGAAGAACTTCCCGCAGTCGCTCAAGACTGAGATTGAAGACACCGTTTCTTCCAAAGCACATGGCATGTTTCGCTGGGTCGTGTGCCAGCTTGACCTCATCAAGGACTGCAAGCAGGTTGGCAAGGTGCGAAAGCAGCTCAAGGATCTCCCAGAGACGCTCGATGACACTTACGACCGCATCCTGGCATCCATTCCCGACGGGACCTGGCAGATTGCCCGCACGGCTCTGATGATGCTCACGCATTCACTACGCCCGTTGACACTCGATGAGCTTGCCGAAGCCATGGTCATCGACTATGAGAGCCAGAGTTTTGATCCCGAAGAACATCGCCTCACCCACTGCCGCGAGGCTCTCGAGATCTGTTCCAGTCTGGTATCGGCATCCAAGAGTGTGCACTACCATCACCAGACGGCCTGGTTGGCGGCGAAGAATCTCGTCGAACGTCGCTGGTCATGGGTAGCTAACCAAGAACTGGAGCTCGTGCAATTTGCGCATTTTTCCGTACAGGAGTACATGATGAGAGAGCGTGCTCGGTTAAGCGCCTCGCCCCGAGTGTCCCGATTCTGCTTCTCGCCTGCCAGTGGGCATGCCGCAATTACGGAGCTCTCTCTCGTCTACCTACTCGACTTTAGCGGCGGTGTGCGATTTCCCCACTTCGATCTAGAAAAGTTTACGGCTTTCCCCTTCCTCGCCTACGCCGCGCAGTTCTGGCCCGAACATTGGCAATCACAGAAAGTATCCCGCAGTCAAGAGCAAGAGCGTGTCAACTCTCTCATCAGGAAGCTTCTGAATACGGATCCCGACAACTGTGTGGCGTATATCAACTACGTTAACATCTGTCGGCCAGATGCACTTGCCGAGAAAGATGACGAGTATTCCCGATATTCCATTTTTTCCCAACAAGCCAAGTCTCTGGATGCAATCCCGCAGCCACTCTACTACAGTGCCCAGCTCGGCCATTTGGAACTCTGCCGATGGCTCCTGGATGAGCGCGGCTGTGATGTTGACGCAGTACATGGGAAGTTCGGGCAGGCTATACAGATTGCAGCGCTGTTTGGTCACAAGAGCGTCGTGGAGTTGCTGTTGCTAGAACATGGGGCCAACCTCGGCCGACACTGTGGCAAGTTCGGTTATCCACTGCAGGCTGCAGCCTATGGTGGTCATGCCGATATCGTGAAGCTGATGCTGGACTCGGGGGCTGACATCAATGCCATCGGGGGAGAGCACTGCACTGCACTAATTGCAGCGTGTGATCAGCAGCACCCCCCTGTGGTGAAAGTTTTACTAGACCGCGGCGCCGATATGGACGTCCTATGTGTTCATCGAGGAAAGGCACTAAACATCGCAGCCGGCACGGGCAATAAGCCTATTGTCAGGATGCTGCTTGCCAAGGGCGCCGACGTCAACGATGTTTGTGGGGGCTACGGGACCCCTCTGTACGCCGCGGCTGAACACCTGGATCTGGAAATGGTCAAGGTAGGCTGCTCCCTTTACGTGCGGTACAGGAGACAACAATCTAACCAATGGTCCTGCAGATGCTTGTAGCATGCGGCGCAAATGTCAACATACAATGCCAACATGCCCGGTATAACAACCCACTTCAAGCGGCATGTTTCAACGCAAGGCCCCACCGCAAAGGGCTTGGGGAAGACTCGACGATTTATATCGACATTGCCCGGTTTCTGCTCGAGCGCGGTGCTAATCCCAACCTGCATGGAGGCGATGGCGGTGATGCCTTACAGGCGGCAGTTGCCGGTTCTGCACAGGGCAACAGCGAAGGTAATAATATTGACATTGTCAAGCTCGTGATTGAGCACGGTGCCCAACTGAATCACCGGGGCGGGTCGTTTCATTCAGCCATCCGTGCCGCGGTTTTTGGTGGCAATATGTCGGCGGCACACTTGCTTATCGATGCAGGTGTTGAACTTGACGATGACGTTTTTCTCGAGGCTGTGGACGGAGAACGCGGCAGTGTCGTCCCAAGACTGCTGGAGAAGGGGGTTGATGTTAACGTCGAGAGTAAGAGAGGCACAGCTCTGCAACTTGCAATCAAGTGCAAGGATTGGGCAACCGTCAGGTAAGATCATGGACAGTTAGTAACTGGATTGTATGCATACATGCTGACCTCGTTATGTTGGATTCCAGCACTCTACTTCGCCACCCGGATATCGATGTCAACGCAGTCAGCAAAGGTCGCGAGTGTATCACGGCTCTGTATCTAGCCGTCAGATTGAAGAACAAAGACCTAGTCAAGGATCTTCTAGCGCGAGGCGCAGATCCCAACCAACCCAGCGACGACACTCTGTGTCTGGCCGAGGCTGTCTCTCGGAACGATATTCAGATGGCCACAATTCTCCTCGACGCCGGCGCTGATATCAACGGCAGCATCATTCACAAGGACACGGCGCTCATGGAAGCCTGCGAAACAGGTAATTTAGATCTCGTTGAGTGGGTACTCAGTCGTGGCGCCGATGTCAACTTGTGGGTCGAACAGCAGGGCGACGCCCTCCAGACCGCGGCACACGAGGGACACGAAAACATTGTGAAGCTGCTTCTTGCGCGTGGTGCGAATGTGAAGGCGCGCGAAGGTAGATATGGGTCCTGCCTAGAAGGTGCTATAGGCGCTCGAGAGAAGAACATGGACTTGGTCCAACTCCTGATGGATGCGGGTGCCAATGTGAACTACTCTGGCACTCTCGAGGATCTCCGTGCCTTCGAGGGAGGATTTGGCAGTCCACTGTCTGGTTCCATCTGGAACCCGCGGTACGACGGCTTGACCCGGTTGCTCCTTGAACGCGGCGCCGACCCGAACTGGCCCGGTCGGGGATTCTACGGCACTGCGCTTGAGGAGGCAGTTGAACGCGACAATGAGGAGGCATTTCATTTGCTACTGGAGTACGGTGCAGATGTCAACCAAGTGGGTGGAAATCACGGCACAGCCTTGGTATACGCCATCATGGGCAGCAAGAATGCCGAGGATGGTGACAAATACGTCCGTCATCTCCTAGAGGCCGGTGCCGATGTCAATCTTGGCGGTGAGGGGAAATCTCTCTCGCCTTTGGGGGTAAGTACAGTTACTGTACGAGACTGGGGCCGTGTGTAACTGACCGTTTCAGGCCGCTGTTAAGAAAGGCGATGCCGAGACAGTGTCGATTCTCCTCGACAATGGCGCCAATATCAACGGCCGAAGTGGTTATTGGACCACCCCGCTGCATTTGTCTGTCTCTGAAGGCGACCTTGACATCTTTCGTCTCCTTCTGGAACGAGGGGCAGACCCGAATGTGTTCAGGGTTGGAGATGACCGTGAATCATCCGCACTTTGCGCAGCTGGTCGGTGTAAAAGAGGGACGATGCTCAAGGAGCTGTTAGAACATGGCGCAGACGCAAGCGCGTGCGAGTCAGCAGCTGTGGTGTCTGCGGCCAGATCCGGGTACACTCAAGGCGTCGAGATGCTTGTTAAACATGGGGCCAATATCCACAAGCAGCAAGGCATCCCTGGCATGGCACTGCATAAGGCGGCGAAGAACAGAGACGTCGCAATGGTCAAGTACCTCCTGAAACAGGGCGTCGACGTGAATGCGAGAAGTGAGACAAGTGGGTATGTATCTTCAAGCATCCGCAACATCAATGAGAATTGTAAACTGACATTCGATCCCTCACAGAACTGCACTGATGGCCGTACTGAGTCACCTTCAGTATGGAGGAGACAGCCTCGCGGAGCCAGTAATTCAAGTCTTGCTAGATGCTGGTGCGGACGTCAACTCCCCACCCAGTAAAAAAGCGACGAGTGCGCTCCAAGTCGCTATTTTGAGGAGGCACCTCGGGGTCCCTGACCGTCTGCTGGCCCTCGGGGCTGACATTAATGCGTATGATCCCCGCCATGGGACAGCTTTAGAGGCGGCGGCTCGCCGTGGGGATGTGGATTTGATGAAGAAGTTTGTCGCGCGGGGCGCCGACATTACATTGGCAAGCGAGGAGTATGGGTCAGTCACTATCTAGGCACCACGCTGAGATCACCTTCTAACCGACGTTGCAGATGTCCACTCCAAGGTGCTGCCCTCAACCACCAGCTCGATGCAGTCGAGTACCTCCTGTCACTTGGCGCCGATGTACACCAGCTCTCTGGGAAGACAGGTTACGCGCTACACGCGGCAAGTCGGTATGAGTCTGAAAAAGGACCAGCCATCTTCAAGTTACTCTTTGACCACGGAGCAGACGCCAACGCGCGGGGCGGAAAGTATGAAACAGCCTTACAGGCTGCGGCGAGGCACGGTTGTCTGAAGAATGTCAAGATATTGTTGGCGGCTGGTGCGGACCCGACCATTGAGGGTGGGAGGTATGGCTCCCCGATCAAGGCGGCTCTGGCTGGGAAGAAGAGGGAGCACCATGTGGCGAACTATTTAAGGCGGTACATTGCCAGGATGGCTCCGGCTTCCGCATGAGTGTATTGCAATGCAAGCAGTGTCTGAAGGCTTTCGTTGATGATGCTGTACAATCCAACCTCTGAATTTCTGTATTTAAATAGCTGGAGATCGTTCTACAAGGCGTCAAGCAGAGATGGTTTGGCCCTGGATTCAGAATTTTGTGGCGTGCCTCGAATTTTTTCGGAGCTGTTTGGGCAAAGTAAAGGCAGCCAGATGTCCTTGACAGAGCGGGAACACACACGAGTATATTGCAACTTTTTGTGGTATGTTTTCGCCAATACTACATACATACAAGGCCCTTTTGTTCTTTGGCTTATGCCCCAGTTTGGGTGAAAACGGGTCCGTCTCTCAAGGCTAACCAGGCCAGATGGAATCAACAAGATCCCGAACCAATTTCAGCCTAGCCACCATATCATCTCTCGTCACTGAATTTCCAAAATGAATGATGACTGGGAAGTTATTTTACGAGGGGTCAAGCCAGAATATTTAGGCCTTAACACTAACATTTAGAGCCTTGAAATTTTACTCCTTAGGAGCCTCAAGTTTCCATTATAACCCCTTAAAAATGGGAAAAGAATGCCGCGCGAACAATCTTTCAGGGGTTGGGACTATAAAATAGTCGGCCTGGGTGTAGCCTGGAACACACCAGACGTTGCGGCATCTCCTCCAGTCGAGATTTTCTAGTTCCGGAAACTTGGAGGTAATAACCCCAACAATGACATTTTAATTTGATGTCCAGGCAATTCAATTTGAGCAAGCGGTCCAAACCCGCCGGCGCGCTCCGTGTCTAGTCGTATTCAAGAAAGTAGATAAGTACCTAGGTAGGTATCGGCATCAATGTCATTGAAGAGTAAGTACCTACCTACACAGGGGAATGCAATGCAGTGACTATATACCTACCCAGAGACCTATGCCATACTTGGACTGCGACCCTATTGGCGTTTGCCTGGAACACGGTCTTTATCACAACACCTACCCCGCGCATTGAGTCGATGCAATGCTGCACTTTGTCAGGGCTTAGTGTACAAAAAATTCTGGCAGAACGTTCCTTGGAGGCCTTGACCGAAACCCAGATCCTTTAAGCAATGGAAAAGTTTTGCCAGGGGGATTATCCCCTGACCCTTAGATACAGTGCACTAAGACTGAATTCTTTGCTCCAACAGCCCACACCAGACACGAGAGGAAAGAACGTCAAGTCGTGGTGTGCCGTGTGGTGGTTCAGGCTGGTGGGAGTCTTAAAATGGATGCAGTGCCCAGAAAAGGCTTGAAGAGTGATGCGCAGGAATCTTCGATCGATAGATCGCATCGAAGGAGTGGGGATCGGAGTTTAGGGGGGGTGAGAGCCGGTTGTGTCGTCACCGACCTGGCAGGTCTTGGCGCCGCCCCAAAGCCCCGCAGTCCCACATCTCCACGGCCGCTGACGTCGCTGGCTATTTCCCCTCCTCCCCTCCTCCTCTCCTTCCCCAACTCACTCACTCCCTCCGCCGCTATTCCAACTACAATCACCGGCACAATGTCATCAGAACCGGTCACCGTGGACGCGCTCCCCCCAGAGCTGCTATGCCACATTTTCAGCTACCTCGACGCAGCCCCGCCCTCGGAAACCCGATTACACGATCAGCCCAAGACCGACATGCTCAGCGACTCCGAAACACCGCTGAAGAACATCTCGCACGTCAGCAAACGATGGCGCGATATCGTGCTCCCCGCTCTGTTCCGCCACGCCGTCTGGGAATACGATCGTTGGGATCTGATGCTGGTCGAGCCCGGCCAAAACCTCAACCCCGTCACGGCACTCCCCTTCCTCCACTTCATCCACGAGAACAACCTCGGTCGCTATGTCGACTCCCTCACAATGATTGTTAAGAATAGCATGGGAGCAATGACACGACGCGCTGAGTTTGGAATGGGCCTCGATCCTCTTGAGCCGAGCGACAGCAGCGCAAACAACAGAGTGTCCGATGCGAAAACCGAGCTTCTCCGCAGCGGTACCCGATTCCCCCAGATCCAAAATCGCGCCGCCACTTATAACGAGGACAATAACTGGTTGTGGGAGCTGCTGTTCAGCTTGATGGATCCGCGGACGATTACGCTCATTGCGT
>Ga0247763_1001809_pt1 | contig 11718 bp, 8 predicted proteins | sample UWRJL141409B4_FD_179926 | JGI IMG/M metagenome (GOLD analysis project Ga0247763, IMG submission 179926) | Plant litter microbial communities from Arlington Agricultural Research Station in Wisconsin, United States - UWRJ-L141-409B-4 | ecosystem: Environmental > Terrestrial > Plant litter >...
GGCCGCAGAGTTTGGGGAAACGGCCACGTACGTGGGCCTGCAACATTCTGCGGGGCGCTATGCCGAGCTGGTCTCCTCCCTTGTCAGGGACATGGGAATTCTCCGAAGGGATATTTTCAAGATTACCTCGGTAGTTGAATCACTCCAAAAATCCGGAGCGTTTCTCGCAACTTCATTTGAAGAGTTGACTCGCAAGAAACAGGAGATCCGCCCTGAACACCGCAGGCAATTTCGCGCGACCATGGCCCCGGTCGCCCTCGCCTATCTTGATGAGAATTTTTTGGGTCTGCTGCAGAAAAGGTGGGAAGCCTCGCAAAGATATTTTGAAGACCAGGTTGTAAGCCTTTTCAAATTTCGAGAGACGATAAAAGGGTTTTCAGACTCGGCGGAATACATGTTTCAGGGAAAACTACTCGATATACGACAAGGAAAAGTCAAAGTTGATGCCCAAGAAATAAAAGTTGACGGAACCTGGGTGGTGCGTGTCCCGGGACATGATATCGTGGCATATCAGCTCCCGACCGTCTCTCAGGTTTTAAGAGTACTAGAAGAATTGATTGGCCAGACCCGATCCGTGAGCGAGGACTTCAACTGGCAGTGGAAGACAGTAAGGAATTGAATTTTTTTTTTTCCCCCTCTTCCCTTACTTTTTTTTTCTTCTTGTGTTAACAGAGAGGATAGTCGAGAAAAGCTACAAAAGCCTGGGACAAACTAATAGCCTCGGGCCAAGCCGATCCTTCGAGCTTTTCCTTCCCCGGAGACGGCTACAGCCAGGACCGCGAGGAGACCCGGAGGGAACAAGAAGAGGCTAAAAAATGGTGGGAAAACGCCATAGAAAAAAACGAAATGATTTCCATCCCGGGGAGAGAGGAAAAGATTTCGGCGGCGGATTTTGACATGTTACTTAAGCGGAGGATTGTCGAAAGTGTAGTTGGCAAGGGCAAGGGAGAAGAGAAAAATAGAGAGGAGGAAAAGAGAAAAGAGATTGATGGAAATTGAGAGTCACAAACACAAGATCACAGGGAAGGCAGACATGCTCGGTAGGGTGGCTAATCGTTTTTGCATGTGTAACTAGATCTTACACACACGCGCGCGCGCACGCATACTCATAGTAGTAAAACGTCCAGCTAACCTGGACAGCAGCTTTGACTTTTAAGCAAGAACCTAGTCCAGCTTCGACGCACTGTACATGCACGATATATGTGCACATTCCAGTCCGTAGACTCAACTGATACCGTATGTATATTTGACATGGCCGGGTCACTATTTGAAGGAGTCAAGTCGTAGCTAGTTCCCACTCGAGATCAAGGCCAAGTTGACGTGCTCAATGTCAGACACTCGGATGCCACTTGACATGGTCATGGGTGGTGCGGCGGCCCTGCGCAGCCAAACTGGTGGGATGTAACAACAGGTTTTTTTCTTTCTTTTTTTCCCGTTTCTTTTTTTTTATCTACACAGGACAGTAAAGCTGTGAATTGCGCTGGGTGAATTGTCTGGTGGCTCGCTCGGATGATGCTATGTTCTCGATACCGATGTCGGATGGATGCTGGAAGGGTGATGTAAAGTCGCGATTCACCTCCACTGGAGCCAATCACATCCTCCCCTCAAGATACGGAGGCATGTAATGATTGGACAGAAAATAATTCAGACCGGCAGGTTGACTTACGTTTTAACGGTTTTTGCACAAATGGGGGGTTGCATGAAGTGGCACCCCGACTGTACCTTGAGCCGTCCTCAAAATGACAGGGCTAGTCTCTTTACTACTCAAAGGTTAGCCAGCCGTACCGCCCGCCGGTGTTAAATGTTGCCAAGTCTGCAGTCCTATCACGGCTTGACTTGTTCGTACCCTTTAATAATATCTGGACGGTTACCACTCCTCGGATGACGCAGACATCGACATTTTAACTGGTGATTGGGAACCGGGTTTCTCTACGATATCGCGTGCTTGACGTCTGCACATATCACTGCGCTAGATATATGGAGTGGTATCTTGATCAACGTTGCAATTGGAGTAGTAACCGGCCTACGCGGACTGTAGGGGTAAACTGAGAGGTTCTGACAGATTCACGGTATTAGACATTGCGGAGGTGAAATATCAACGGCAGTGTTTTCCGGCTCCTTGATATCAAAGCATCTAGTCGGAGAGTACGGACGCTCTTCCCACACGTACAGAGTGGTATATTTATATTTAGATGTATTTTCCCCGAGTCCAAGGTAGCTAGGACCTCCATCTCATCCCAAAAGCCCCCTCTAGTTCACGACGGTGCACTTACTTCCAGGGTACTTGATGGGGAGCCAATTGATCAATCAACTTGTTGGCGACGCGTCCATCCCACGCCATGTACATGATCAAACCCATCAACTGTGCGGGGGAGAAGGCAGCAAGTGGAGGAGAATAGAGCCATGACACGACAGCCGGGACAACTACCCAGGTATGAAGTCTAAATAATCACCCAAGAGGGGGTCTCGATTTGGATTGGGGTTGAGCAGCCAATAAACGAGGATCTCATCTCTTCCCCAGCTGTCTCGTCTCACGGTGGTGTAAAAGCAACTCGACGGTCTTATGTCTCCATCCCGTTACGTATTCTCTTAGCGGTATCCCGCCGGCTCCATCGAATCTAGTCTGTAGTGCAGGTAATGATGAAAAGATGGAAACATGTCTGGGCTTTATCAGTAATACAACGTGCTCACGGCATCTTGGGTGCCTCCTGACCAAAGACTGGAGTGTGACAAGTTCAACGTCACGAGAACTGGTGCTTGAGATTCCCAGATCGGATTCATGTATCTCTTGAGGGCAGGCAGCCAGTACTACTTGTTGACCGAGAATAAGTTGTTAATACCTTGGTTTCTTGCTGTGAGCGACACAAGCATAGCTCCGATAAGTAGGCAGCTTTATATAGAGGCGTGACCTTAAGAGTCAGTCACGTTCAGCAACCTTCCAAACACGGGTAACTATCTCCTAGATACAACAACGCACCTACTCATCTCGAGCAAACCACATCTCTTATAGTTTGGCAAGAGGAGCTAGCTCTCTCTCTCTCTGATCAAAATAACACACACTTGAATGAGATCAAGGGTTGCCTTTAGCATCAGTTATCTCGCATCTTTGGACTCTCAGTTTCCCCTAGTTAACTAACTTTGCAGTAACGACAGCGACAGAATTAGCAAAGTAGTTGCCCCAAAGACCCTAATATATTCCCGGCTGGTTCCCCTTTGATAATAACACCCACCTATCAGCTGCATGGAAAAGACAGACGCCCCAATACAAAATGGGAACATGCCGATGCAAAAACCAGCCCAGATATTATTCTATATCAGCATCCAGCACCTAACTTAATTAAACTGGCCTTTGAGCTTGCGGAAGTAGGTTACAGGGACCAAATCCGGGTTAGTTTAAGGGCTTATTGTTGAATATCACCCCCCCCCCCCAGGATGGGATAGGTTTTGTCAAGGCGTACTCCGTCTACCCTATAGGTGCCCCTTATTCGACTTGGTATTTAGTATAGCGTTTCTACGGCCAGAGGTATTTGTTACAGTTTTAATCGCAATGGGGTTAACGTATCGTTTCGCCGAGTTTGCCGGGATCGGCCATGGGCGGGCTGTTTTATGAAGCCTTTGCGACAGTCCAGGTTTTCCGGTTCTGTCCGCCTCGGCCTTTCGGTTATTACAGTGTCCGAGTTTGGATATAGACGAGTTCAATCTCTTTCTGCCACGGCCTCGGCCTCGGAATGGCTTCGGTTCGTGAGAGAGGCAGCGCAGTTGTTCTAGCCGGATTACTGGGCGAAGTTACCTAAATATCATGCACCTTGCGTATTGGCGCTGCTAGATAGGCCGTAATTAAGTGTTACTGCTGGGCGGAGGCAGCAAGTAATGTCCCATAACACGTCTCTACTCGCAGGGTTAAGGACCTCGCTGATAATTTGGTGAACCTCCTGAACCGCCAGGGAACAAAGCCTGGCTTGCCACAACGGCGGCAGCAACGTCACATCGGTCCCGGTAGGTATCTTTACTACACTACAAGCTGAGAATAGTGCTCGGCGTTAGGTATTACTTCCTCATACTCATTGCCCGCATGTCAAACATGGCACTTTGCTGTATATTTATGCCACATTTTCACACCCCGTCCATCATGTCAAACCATGACAGATTATAGCAGGACGAATCTTGACACGGATGTGCTCTATGTCGGCTTGGGGCACATCGTTGCGTATTGTGTTATATTTGCCACGAGCGTGGCAACTCGGGAATCACGGGGCAGCCTGGATTGGAGAGAATTAACAAGCTGTGGCAGGATATTACGGTAAAGGTATAGATGACTTGTAATTAATTCTACGGTTCTACAAGGGAGAAAGGGAACAAGTCCCTAGATAGTAGCGGCAGATACTAATTCAGGGAGCTGTAGTCTCTGGGCTCCGGCTCCATGGCTGTATGTGCCTAACCCGAGGTCGGCAAGCCGTTGCACCGGTCAGTGACCGGGCCACACAAAGCATTAGCCCCGTGACATTAGCTTGGACTTGTAATGGCTTCCATGGGCGGCCAGAGCGAGGCTAGCTGGACTGATTGCTTGCGCGCCAGCTAATACAGCCGCTTATACGTCAGGTTTCCATTTAATTTACTGCCTAGACCTTAATTAATCACTGTCTTTGCGCGTTGGCCGGTTAGATCTATGTCTCAGCTGCGGCTCGTAATCCCAATCCCCAAGAAGCTGTCATGGCTTTATGTGTGGGCGTTAACTGGCAGTTTGCCGAGACAAGCCATGCACTTAACACTTACTGATCGATTCCATGCATGCGCGTTGACGTAATGTAGCCTGTCAAGTTCTTAGCAAGTAATTCAAGCACGTCGATTCAATTCGATCCAAGTCTGGATTTCCCTAGCAAGTCCAATTCGAGTTTTGCCCTGACTTAAATTGAACTAACTCATGTTGCACGCTGCTCCTGGATGTGCTAGTGGCATTAACCGAGTCTACCGTTGTGTCTATAGCTAGTCGATGTCAAAGTTATCGTTGTGCGGCTGTTGGCATTTCCGACGCACCTAATTTGACAGGTGCAGCTGCTGTATTAATGTCCCCTTGATCCTGAGAACCCTGGGTGGGGGGACAGCCCCGACTGGCTAATGCACAGCCTTGCTTCGAATACAGTGGCATCCCGCGCAGGCTTGACGTCATTGTGCGTGCTGCATCGTGTTGGTTTTTTGCGTCATCGCTATAGTAGCCCCGGCGAGTCGTGGCAGGTGGTTAGTGCACCGTGTCAGATTATTGTGGCAGGAGGTTTGTGACCGGCCGTGTTAGATGGACGTGGCAGGTTGAAGTTGCAGCCTGTGTCAAATGATCGTGGCGAATGGTTGTGGTGGGCTGTGTAAATTATCGTGGCATCTGGTCGTTGCGTACCGTGACGATTATCGCGGCAACTAATCGCGGTGGGTCGTGGCAGGCTGTCGCAAATGTTACAGCAACAATCGTGGCAAACTGTAGCAGATTATCGTGGCAGCGGATCAGATTGTGGTGCAATTCCGCATCGCAAACCCCGCGCCGGGCGATCCTTCACCCCGTTTTGCAACTTACAGCTCCCCGCATGGCAAAACCCCGTCCCTGCACAGAACCCCGCATCGCATCGCAGGGCCTCCGCACTATAACCCGCACTACCCTTACCCCATTCCCCCTCCCACTCCTTATTCCCCAATCCCCAATCCCCATTCCCCATTCCCCAATCCCCAATCCCCAATCCCCATTCCCCATTCCCCAATCCCCATTCCCCGTACCCCGCTCCCCGCCCACACGAAGGAAGTGAATGCACAGACAAGGCAACGCCGCCACCACTGCGCGCCAAAGTGAAAACCCCCGACCGAAATGCTGTGCAATGCATCTGTCTAATGTCATGTCTGTCGCCCGAGTATTAAACGCCAGCCCGTCACTGGCAAGTGCAATTAAATATAACCAGCACAGCACGGAGACGCTTGATAAATCTCGGGACACCGTCTACACACCAGACATAATCGCGGAGATAGCCCGCACGACGATTTAACGGCAACCGACTCAGCTGCGCGATGGGTGCAACTGCTGCATCGATTCAATTCAGCTGCAGTTGCGTGTACGATTGATCGAATTACGCTGCACCTGGCGCATGCGGGCGGTGCGGGACTGGAAAAGGCTAGTCCTCTTATTTATGCCGTTAGACATGGAGTGTCACAGCACCAAACAACCTCAGATGACAACCTCGGGTCGCCGCCGACCCGGCACCCACCCGGGGTCTACTAGACATGGTGAATATAGTCAACAAGAACAGCTCAACTCCCTCTTCCTCTCTTCGTGGAATAACAAGTCCTTTTCCTCAGCTCAAGGTCGGCACTGTGACATGGAGAGCATTCCCGCCCTGTAAAGATCTAGAGTTTGGAGGTATTGGCCCCTTATACGCGCCATTTTACCCCAAAGCTTTTTGCAGAGTGGCTATAGCTTGGGAAGAGGGAGTACTTGTAAAATGAGCAACATGTCGAGAGTGTCAGAGAGTAGTTCCACACTGACACACTACTGAGCTTTCTGCCTCGGTTTGAAAGGCTGCCGTCCAATTTGGGGGGCTACGCCACCCAGTATCAGGCTCTGCAGATCCAGATTCATGCTGCTAAACTGTTGTACGGCAAAACAGTTTGAACGATTCCGCCCCCTTCAATCCACGTGTCGTGTTACAAAGTCGGGATAAGTGGTGGACAGCTGGGGAAACAGGCGTCTTACAATAAGTCAGCTATTCCTGCCACGTTCTTCATTGCTTTTATAACACGGTGAGGCTATATCCTTGCAGTTAATGTTTTTCAAGGTAATGTTATGTTTTCCTTGAGCGTCAATCCCGAACATGCAGTTTCCGTCTCTATTCAAGTTCTATCATGCTAAGCTCTTCAAAATTCAAGTGGTTGTTTTACACAGCTAATTACGGCGTCTCCAGGCTCAGATGGGGAACGGGGCCGTCCGCTGCTTGGCCTGGGTTACTTTTTCCAAAGGCTTTGACCAACAGCTTTTGGAGTCACTGATCCGAAGGACCCAGCCATCCATTTCGTATTACGGCACGGCTGTATAATGTGTCGTATATGTATTCGACACCAGTCGCCTCCTAACCTTGACAAGACGAGAGACGTAATCACCCAGCTCGGCGATCGATTAAGTACTAATGGAGGCACGACACAACACGAGCTGGAATAGCTTAGAGTAAATTGGCCCCTGGGGTTTGGGCTGCCTTACAGCGGCAGTGTGGATGAGTGTATATTACGGGCAAGGACTGAGCATACACATATAAACTCGCCGAGTACAATTTCAGAATGGCGATTATTAAGAAGGGAGATGAAAATTGGTTCTGTAGAATTCTATATCCCAAAAGACAAAAAAAAAGAATAATATATCACTACACAACCTCCAAGCTAAACGCCAGCAACCTGCACTCCTGGAACTAGGGAAATGGCTTATAAATTCTTTTTCAACTTGGGGAAATTTCCTCGCCAGGTTCATATCCGGCATAAGAGCTGGCCATGCGGCACGATCAGGTGAAAGGATCAAAAAATGTATGTCTCGGTGCCAAGGTTGCCGTGGGTGTCTCTAAACTGCAAGTTTAATCGAATAGAGTCGCGGGGCCACGCCATTAAGCTCCTTTAGGAAACCATTTCTAGCCTTTACGAAATTATCTTGGACCTTTAAGCATCGCACTAGCACAAGTAAAATACAAAGCTACCAAGAAAAAACCTTCTTACTCTAACTCTCACAGATTAGCTTTTGCAGTAGAACTTCCTCAACATGATAGCTCGGACATTATCAGGGAAATGGTGATGGACAAATCCCACAGGCACGACTAAATTTCAACGGCTTTTTTGTATCAGCCGATGTACAGCTCGGGGCACTTAACAAACCTCTCTTGACACAACCAATGGAAGTTTATACTATAGTATAGACATGGTATAAAGTTAATTTTTTGCGTCTAAATAAAACCGCCTCACTTCTAAGGGTAGATCTAGTCTTTTTTATAAAGGTGAGCCAAATGGAAGGCGGATAGATTGCGTGGTCTCTGGGTGGTCCTTGGAACGTAAGCACCCCCTTTTGCTTAAAGCCGGGGATATGGGGGGCTTTGATAATTTCTAACAGGTAATTGATATGAAGGTTGGCGTAACATATCATATTGTATCAAATACTTTCTTCAAATCCGCCAGACACGAGAAGCCATCCAAACAATTTGCCCTATTATCGGTATGGACCGAGTTTCTCTTTGCCATCAGGACAGAGTTCCGTATGATAGGTTACCATGGTGGGCTCAGCCCAGGCTAAAGGTGAGAATCTGGCCCCAAGTTGGTTGAAAGTCTTATTTTGCACTGTTCTGCCTGATTATGGCCAAAGCAGCGAGTGCCTAGTTCTTCCCATGTTGTTTCGAATCTCCCAACATGGTCGAGATTTCTCCATGTCGGATAACAGTCAATACCAACCCCCAATACCACCTGATCAGTCTCAGCTTTTTAAAGGGGCCCTCCTTCTCATATCCCGCATCTCATTGTGTGACAGCGTAGGCTGGGTGCTATGATACTTGGCCATTATGCATACCGATATTATACGAGAACGAACCTTTTATGTGCCCAGATTCCTCGCCAAATCACATGGCCGGTTCATCCGAATGGCGTGTAGGTGATTCAACTGAGCAGGAAGACGGTAGACGGTAATTAACTTGTGATAGGCGGCGTATGATAAGCTGGTTGACTTGTACAAGGGTAACTAAGGCTCTCATCTTGTCGTCCCCGACATGTATAAGGTCCATCCGTTAAAACACCACCGTAACCTGCGACATTTGAACACACATATATACCAATGGCGGGATTTATCCATGTTTCCTAGTAAGGTGGTAAAGTGCTTCTCGACAAACTACACAAATCGATCAAGGGGGTCTTTTTATCGGCTGGCCATCTGATCTGTCAAAACAAGGCGGGCGTCTTATTACCTGAGTAGATAACATTATTTGTTGTATTGGCGAGATGGCGGGGGACAGTGGCAACTGTTTGGCACTCAAGTCCCAAGACTAGCCAATCTTTGAGAAGAACGAGACGGTTTATATTGGAGCTATATTGTCTGAAGAGAATGACTAACACTGAGGTACAAGGGGGTAAGATGGTTTTGCCTTTTGGAGATGAGGATTGGCGTGGTGTCTCACCTAGGCGGTCCCAGATTTTTAATGTTTTTATATATTTTCACAGCATAAGCTACACCAACCTAGCAGTAGTTTAGCCAGTCTATGTGCTGGTAGATGACAGGAATCGTAGCCACGGCGGTCTCTTGTACCAGTCAGGTAGCCCCTGAAGCTGCGTCAAGGAACGTGAACAAAATGGACGTAAAGGGGTTCAGGGGAAACAATATCAACGGCAACAGAAATTTGGACAAGAGCAAATCTGCAGCTGCGTCATGGTCCCAGAACAAAGAGACTTTGACGCCATCTCACCACATGTCTGATGCTAAGGGCACGGCAAGTTTTGGCATCTAGTGGCCTCATGGTGATCTAGATGGCTACCGTGATCTGGTCTTGATAACTCAAGAGGGCGATTCTTATGTTTTGAACTTTGCCTTTTTACTTTATATCTTTTATCATTCTGTCCCACTCTCCGTGCTGCCATGGTGAGGGCAAAGTCGAGATTATGCTGTGGGATAACGTTTAATCTAGGGATCGATCCTGATTCCTGACCATATACTTTGTTCTACGCGGGCGATCCCCATTCAGCTGGGCTTTTTTCTGTTAAAAAGAGCTGCCATTTGCCCGTTCAACATGATCATGTCAACCCTCTCCTCCGGCAAAAGCTGCTTTCACTATATGTATAAGGTCGGCCGGCCTATATTCCTCGCCGACAAAGAGGTCGACTCGTAGTCACTGTGCAAGCTCTTTTTTTGGTTGAGAGTGCAACGGGGGGGCTGGGGGCAGGTTTGAGGATTTTCATTCGCGCGTTATCAGCGTTTCTTTTTGCGTGTAGAGGTTTAGGAGGACAAGTTCTTTTTCTTCATTCTTAGTATTGCATGGCGTTTATCCGCACCATTGGGGCTTGTGGAAGAATATTTGGTGCTGTAAAACTAGCCCTGTACGAGCGGTGAGAAGACAAGTTGAGTGGTCCAGGTAAAAGTACTTGGTTCATGCTCACGTTCCCGTCGTCCTGGAATTGTGATAACTGGCGGGCTAAAAGACCTTTAGATTATCAGAACAGGTTTCTAGAGTTACGCAGTTCTGTCTCAACATTCTTTTGCTTTTCCCCATGTACCAAATAATGATCATTAACCTCCAAACTCTGCGGCTACGGAGCACCACTAGAAAGCAGGGTTTGACCCCCAATAGGGACTGACAATGTTGCTACTCTGATTCTGGTTCTGGATAGCATTTCCCCAGCGCTCCATGTAAGGTACTATTGCTCAGTGAGCCCCCATGAACGGTATGAAAAGGTTTGACGAGGCTGTGGGAATGATAGAGTATGTGAGATGCATTGGGACGTTGCGTTCTAGAGAGATCAGCTTATTTCCAGCCTTAAAGTTTCCACGGCGAGGGCTTTATCTGGCGCCTGGCCAGACGGGGGAACTGTACCTCCCGTGGGACTTGGCGTAATTGGTAGTATCATGTCCAGTGTGGTGTCGGGGTTAACTTTGCACGTAGGCTAAGAGGAAGTCCTCTTGCTCACGAGTAACAGTGGGCACGAAACAACAGACTTAGATATTCTGGCGATTCCGGTACCAGCTCGCCGACAAAATACCGCCCGTGCAAGACAATACAAAGGTCCCCCAGTCAGCGTTAGTGACGTTAGGATCCGGGCAGATTTCAGTATAGATTGCCCTCTTTCAACGTTATTCTCCTGAGCAAGAATAAGATTCGCATCATAAACCACCTTGCATAGCTCCATGTTAATGCTACTACAAACTAAGCTATCTGCCAGGTTCTTGTTTAGGTGCGAGTTATTTACTAAAGATCAAAAAATGGCAAAACCCGGACTCCTATCTTAACGTTTCAGAGCGGACGGCACAAAGCCAATTACGGCAATTTCGGATATAGATCGGTACTGAGAGCGCCGTTATGTACTTTTGGGATACGGTTTAAATCAATATCCCCTCAACCCAAGGGAGGACGGGGACAAAGACACCGGGACATGACAAAAGGTGAACCTGGTATGGGGGCCGCGGACCTGCCTGCATTATTATAGAGAGGACTGGATAAAAAGCCTGCAGAGCAAAGAACCCAAAACCACTTCGCGGTGTTGGTCATGGCCGCCGCTGTTGTCAACGCTACAGAGATGTCGGTATGGGATGCAGTTGGACGCCATATCGGGGCTATCCAGTGAATCCTAGACTATTGCCGGCACCGTCCCATCAATTTCTGTCATATTCATATCAACTGTGCCTTACACGTACATTTACACTGATCGAAGCACTCGGGAATGACGCTGCTAACGGGTTACTTGCTCTTCATCTCTGCTCCATCTAGTCGTCCTGGTATCTGAGACAGTTATGAACACGGCGACTCTGGCAGTTTGCAATCAATTTCTGTCAGAAGAAGAGGTTGAATGGTGCTTAGAGATATGGGCTATATTGCTTTTAAATCTTAGTATCCTTATAAACGCTTTCTGAGTCTCGGTGCGATATTTTTGCCGGTTCTGGTTGTGTTATGGGCTGGGAAGTGGTCCCTCCTGTAACCGCTGGAGTACCAAATTCATGGAATTAACCGGACCGAAAAG
>Ga0247763_1001810_pt1 | contig 11714 bp, 16 predicted proteins | sample UWRJL141409B4_FD_179926 | JGI IMG/M metagenome (GOLD analysis project Ga0247763, IMG submission 179926) | Plant litter microbial communities from Arlington Agricultural Research Station in Wisconsin, United States - UWRJ-L141-409B-4 | ecosystem: Environmental > Terrestrial > Plant litter >...
CTAACAACCCTCAGTACACAGCAGTTGCGGCATTACACGGCCGAATATCCGTCAACAAAATGTTACTTCACTGGCTCCTCTGTTTCCTCGGGAACCTTGCCGGCTCTCTGTTCGTCATGGCCGTAATCACAGGTTGTAAGTCAGCCCCTGGCCTAGATTGCTTGAAGCCGACATTAACATTCCAACAGACGGAGGAACGTTTGACAACGCACCATACCGAACCCAGGTCATCACTTTTGTCACATCCAAGCAGATCAAACCTTCATTCCACCAGATTTTTCTCCGCGCCATAGGATGCAACTGGCTAGTCTGTCTGGCATGCTATCTCGCGATGCAGGCGAAGGGGGTTAGCTCCAAGGTGGTGGGCATGTGGTGGCCGATAGCAACCTTTGTGACGTTGGGATTTGACCACGGTAGGTCTAGATTACATGTGTCAACCCCCTTGTTTTGCAGCTGGTTAACTTTCTGTTGTTTATACAGTCGTTGCAAACATGTTTTTTGTCCCCTTGGGATTATGGCTTGGGACTCCGGGACTGACAGTCGAGCTTTATATCTGGAAAGGTATGTTGAGAATCCAGGCCGGTCAATCTGGTGTAAACTTCATGACAGAGTTATGTTTGTTTGCAAGTTGATTTTGCTGACTTGGGTATCGTTTGCAGGCATAATACCAGCAGCACTCGGTAATATCTTTGGAGGGGCATTATTCTGCGGAGGATACTACTACTGGATGTTCATTTTCCAACAACCAGAAACCAGCATCGATGGGGCGTATTACCACCACCAGACACAACAACAGCAGTTGGAGGAAGGAAGGTTACATGTAGGAATCGGCGCTTACCAGAGCGGCGGAATCACACATGCAGGGCAACATGAAGGAATTGGGGGACCAGAGACAAGCCGGGATACAAGTCACGAGCTAAAAGAAGAAGACAGGCAGCACTGAGCGTTGAGGATTTGATGGGGATTTTGATTCGGCAAATTTAGAGCGATTTTCTCCGTAAGCTTTTTTCTGCCAAGGCAAAAAATGAAGCAGAAAAATGCATATGGCCAGCCAGAGCATGATGATGCTGCGCGATGTCACCGTCTCGCAGAACCACATACAAGCTTTTTGCCACCCGTTCATTCCCCCGGATGTAAAATCTGAAAGATGCGATCGGATGATATCATTCCTTCCATGATCCATGCTCTAATTATTTGATCGACGATCCCTCCTTAGAGATCCAGGGAGGGACACTCCCGAAAAAAGCCAATCACTGATCACCGACAGGACAGGACCGGATTGGATTGACTTTTCTTCTCAATATGCCTTGCATAAAACTTGGAATGCCTTGCCTTGCACCACTGGAGAAAAAAATTGGTCTGTATTTAAATGCTTGGAGAGAGACTTGCAAAAACCCGGAATAGCCTAAGGGGGGGGCGGACTACGGTAGCTAGTCCCCTTACTTGACTGGACGACATGGGGTGTGTGAACAATGCCGGGCCGGATGTGGGTGCGCCACTTGCCGTGTGCCGCCCCAACAACACAGTTGACCTGAGCCAGGGCACTAGGCCTGGGCACTAGGCGTATTCCATTCCGAATCTGAGCAATGAGTCCCTAATTGATTGAAGGAACAATTTTTTTTTCTTTCTCCTGCTCGCTTCACTTCACAATGACTTGACTTGAACCAGACTAGACGGCAGAAGGGCAGAAGGCAGACAGCAGACAGACGGTCAAATTAGACGTTTGTGCGTTACGTTCGCAGAAAAAAACACAAAACCAACAATGGCACCTCAAGGTAGTATCCCGGTCCGTGATCAGACTTGTCTGCCAACCTTACCTACTTATCTACCTACCCATCTATCTATCTACCTTACCCATTCAAGCACCATGCCTACGGACCTAACCGGCCTTCCAATTGCTTACACCCTCATTTGAACCAGCTCTCAAGGTGTGCAAATGATGCTAGGCGAGGATTAATAGAGGGATTGAACTCTAAAGTAAGGCACCTTAGGTACCTTAGGTAAGGTAGTCAAGGGGTTTTTTTAGAGGCTATACATCAAATGTATAATTCCTGCAAGCGGAAATGGCACTCCGCTCCGTCCCGGCATACACATACTTACACACACACTCCTCGACCTGCCCGTTTTCAACCTCGGAAGGTCGGCCTGCTTTGCATATGTGGCGGCCCACACCCACACACCCGCACACACATACATGGTTGGTTGGGCGGGGAACGGGAGGGGGAAGCGAGGCGAGATGATGGGCAGACAAACCAAACCAGCAAAGATAAAAAGATTGGTACCTTATTGGAATGGAAATTTGCAGCTATATAGTCTACTCAAAAACTTAACATCAATGAACGCATCTACCTTGGCTCATGGGCGGGGGGCGAATAGCCCAGAGCCAAAGTCGACTATTTTTGGGGTGGCCATAATATAAGCTTAAGGGCGTACCAATCCAGCCGTTTGGAATTCGCGGCCTCGATGCGGTTGAACACTATGGATAAAATGCTGCAATGCTCCGCTCCGAAACAGCTTGGACAGGTCCCAGTTCTGTTCGCCGGCGAACCACAAACCAAACCTTTAGGATTCTCCAGATCAATCAATACCGCGGCGAGATTTTTTATTCCCAACAGGGGCAAAATAGTATTAAAGGTCCCGACTTCGCAAACCCGGTTCTCCGCGATCCCCCCTTTCTCCCTTCCCCACGATGCAGATCCCCCGTTTCGGTCAACAATTGCAACAACAACAGCTATCCTCTTGGGTCGAGACGATTGCCGAGAAACTGCCAAGCTCCGAAGCCACGATCAGTTCTACGACAACGCCAAACAAAGCCATGGGCCCTCTTACTCGTCTCACGGTGTTGCTAGCCGCGCTGTGGCCGTCGCACGCCCGCTCCGATTCTCCGCCGTCGCTGCCGCAGATCCGGGAGATTTCCTTCTCCGGTAACGGCTGCCCGCAGGGGTCGCAGCCGCGGTACTCGGGCAATTTCAACGACCTCGAGATCACCTACAACAACTTTGCCGTGCGGCTGCCGGGCAACGAAGCGAATCGGGCTTGCCAGGTTCACATCCAAGCTTATGGTGGGACACCGGGATGGCAGTTTGCTCTGCGCGACGTCCTGGTAACTGGCCATGCCTTCTTACAGTCGGGGACGAGCCTGGACTGGATGTCGACCGTCTACTTTAGCCAAGACGCGGCAAGGACGGTAACCCCCCCGGCCCCCCCCAAAACAATTTGGGACTGGAGCTTGATAGGGAATTGCTGACAGAGTTTCCTTCTCACAGGGCACGAGGCGCGACGAGTACACCAACAACGGCGGCACCATCAGCCAGGATGTGGTTCTCCGCAACGACCTCTCGGACAACCTAGTGTGGTCGCCATGCTTGGGCGGCGATGGATACACGGGTATCCTGAACCTCAACTGGCGCAGTGTGCTCCAGGGTAGTGGAAACAGGGCTTCGTTTGATGCTTGGTATCAGAACTGGGTTGTTGAGTGGAGGCGGTGCTGATTTTGTCTCTCTCTTTCTTTTCTTCTGCTGGTTGTGCAGCAGCACCCTTTCAACATACCAGCATGATTCGCCTTAGTTGCGATTTTTTTTATTAGCTCTTTTTTTCACCTTCATGATATCAGGACCTGCTCCCTCAGGGGTAATCAAGGGGCTTAGGGCTTAATAAACAGCTTAGCTTACCGAGTTATGGGGCAAAAGTCAAGTCGGGGATTGGTGTCGGTCACGTCGGTGTAAGTGCAATGTCGTGATTGTGGAGGGGGATGGAGCTCGTGAGGATGTCGATCTCTGGGGTGCGGCAACCAAATCTTGCCACCAACGGACTCGGATCTCAACGGCGGGCCCGAACAACCCTTTCCCATGCGTGAGTGAGCGAAAATTTAATCTGGTGCATATCCGATATGGAGACGAAATGGCGTCCTGCAGCTTTCCACCCAACCAATGTAGAACGGAATGCAGTTGGATGTCCAGACAATTCCAAGGCTTGATGGCACAAGCACAAAATTGCCGCCCATCCAATAATGGCAGCTGTCTGAACACGTAATTGCCCAGTAGGAAGGCTCAGCACACCTGTGGTGACCCCCACACCGTTGCCACGGACTCGCCATGTTACCTAGTCGCACCTTCCTGGGGTGGTGGGGACATGGTGCATGTGTGACAGGTCATAGGACGGTGTGGTGGAATCTTCGGGTGCTTGGGTATAAAGGAACTCTGGAAGATATCCGGAGGTTTTGGGCCGCTATAAGCATCCCCATGGTGGCCGATCCGATGCATCTTGCCGGCCGAGGGCTTGAGTGTGTAACTGAGGCATTTCTCCTCGCCATATCCGGGTATCACAGCTTCACATTGCCGCCAGGATCCTCCAGCTGCGCCTCCGAAGCTCCGGTGGAGCTGGGAGGGGTAGCTCCAAACTCAGAGCCCAAGCTCCAAGCTCAAGCTTGTTTTGCCGTGACAGCTGACTGCACGATGCAGCCCCGTACATGGAAGGGCACATTGCAGTTTGTACTTTCTGCTGCCCCCCGCCTGCAATGATATTAAGATAATTGCCCACATACCTACATTTGGGAGGCCTCCATCCGATAGACTCACATGTGTGCAGGACTTCCAGGTTCGCCCGTCCTCCTGGCGGTGTGCTTCTGTGAACGTGGGAAACGCCATCCGACACGTTGATCCCGTCGGCGATACTGTCCTCATCCGCGATAACATCGCAGACCCTGCTCCCCAAGACCAATACCCACCTTGCCACCTGCAATGGTACCTGGTAGAACGAACAATCTATCGGTGTGACAAAGCGCCGTTGCACACACTCGACGCGCATGCCTGTGGCAAAGGAAATCGGGCTAGCATTCGCCAAGAGATAACAAGTCCAGTCAATCCCTCCACTCAACCCCCGCAATGCTGCATGCAACCCCGATCGGCACCGGGGACGCGGCCTAGAACCTGATTGACAACCCCATGGATGGCAACGAGGCAATTGCCCATGTTACCGGGCACCGGTTTCGGGTTTCCCGATGTAAAGTTCCGGTGGGGAGAAATGGCTCTGTTTCGCAATCTCGGTTTTTGTTCGTTTCGAATGGCAAGCAACAGTTTGTGAGAGAGGAATGGGGTTGTGACAGAATTTTGCGTCTTGTCCTTGGTGTTGCGTGCACACCCGCGGTGACCGCAACATACCCAGATTCAGGTGTGACTTGCAAATCTAACCTCGCCTCTCACCTTACCGCCAGTCCGGTGGGACAGCTGGCACTGGCACTTGCAGTGAGAGAGCAAGACTCAGCAGTCGCCACTGTCCTGCGCGACGAGATAGCAGTGGTTGGCTCGGGTGTGCCATCTGTATCTGGCCCCGTCGGCCCTCCCATGAGTGCCCCTTCGCCCGATGTGCCAAAGAAAAAGAGGTACGACGAATACATTACTTCACCGCCCCCGGCAAGTGGGGTGTTTGCCGGTCGTAGCTTCCTCCGGTATTAATATCACAGCTCGAGGGCGGATTAGACTCTCGATGGCTCCTTCCTTCATCCGAAAGGCGTGGGGTTCTGCTCAGGAGGCTTGGTCTCGGTGGCCATCTGCGTCTGCACTTTCCTCTCTTGTCCTCTCTCTGGTCGCAGCCGGCTCCTCTTTCTCCTGAATCCAGTCCCCCACCCAGACAGATCCTCTTTCTCCTGAATCCAGTCCCCCACCCAGACGGAATGACTTCTGTCCCATTGCCCATCCGACCCAAGCCCAACAACCATGCCCGTGCTTTAGAAATTTTTCTTTCCCCCTCCTACCTCTCCCCCTCCCCAATCGCCCAGGCCATCATTGCGATGGACGTAGTTGAGCGCGAGGATGGCCATCTAAACGATTCGGACTCTGCCTCAGAGGTAGATCCGGATATCACCCTCGACGCTCCCTTGATGTCCCGCCCCAGCGGAATCGCCTATGGCACACTTCGGCCCACCATTGCGGCCGATGCGCCTGGTACGCCGGCGCTAACTCCACGTGACATTGCACAATCGCGACACGCTGAGCGAAGCCTCCTGCGCGACAACCACATCCTCCCGCCCAAGCACCCGCGGCCCTTCCCGTTTGAAGAAGCGGCCTGGAAGCGTCTATACCGCCGTCTGTTCAGCACCAAAGTCCCAATCGAGCCCCTCGCAGGAGACGATGAGTACGACAGCTTCGGTCCGATGCTCTCGCGAGTCTCGACCAAAGCCCTCGAGACAACGCCCCTCCTCGCATCACCCAGTGACAGCGAGACACAGCTGCAGTGGGACGCGGCTGTAGCGGCCAACGTGCTCAAAACAACATGGCAACGCGAGGCACAGACACTGGGCCAGTACTCTCGGGCGCTCATTGTTACCTTCTTGCTCCACTACTCGGTCACCGTCACCTCCGTCTTCACGGTCGGCCGCATCGGTCGTGTTGAGCTTGGTGCAGTCAGTCTCGCTACCATGTCAGCAAACATCACCTGTTACGCGCCTATCCAGGGGCTTTCAACGGCCCTGGATACGGTGTGCGCGCAGGCTTACGGTTCTGGGCACCGACGCTTGGTCGGTCTACAGCTCCAGCGCATGACATACTTGCTGTGGTTGCTTTTGGTTCCCATTGGTATCCTCTGGTGGTTCTCAGGTCAGGTGTTGGCGAGAATCATCCCCGACGCTGAAACGGCAGCGCTGGCTGGAGGCTACCTTCGAATCTTGATTCTCGGCACCCCTGGCGTCGCGGCCTTTGAGAGCGGGAAGCGATTCGTCCAGGCTCAGGGATTATTTCATGCCACCACCATGGTGTTGCTGGTCGGAGCGCCGCTGAATATTCTCGCCAACTGGTTTTTCGTTTGGAAACTAGGATGGGGTTTTCCAGGTGCAGCTGCTGCCGTGATATTTACCCAAAATTTGCTGCCATTCCTGTTACTCCTGTATGTGTGCTTCATCGAAGGGAGAGAGTGCTGGGGTGGCCTGAATCGGAAGGCATTTAGGAACTGGGGTGAGTCTTGCCGTTTGGTCAAGTTTGCCCAGACACTAACAGGTGTTAAGGTCCCATGATCAAACTGGCCTTGCCAGGGATGATTATGGTTGAGGCACAGTACTTTGCGTTTGAGGTTCTTACGTTGGCGGCTAGTCAATTTGGGAGTGCTCATCTTGCTGCCCAGAGTGTCCTTGTGACAGTCACGTCAACGACCTTCAACATCCCATTTCCACTGTCCATCGCTGCGTCGACCCGTGTGGCCAACCTAATCGGAGCGCGTCTTAGCTGTGCAGCTCGGACAAGTGCGAAGGTGGTAAGTTTGATTACTTTTCGGAACTGAATAAAGGAGAAAGACGTTGACAAGACAGGCTCTGGTTGCTGGCTCCCTTGTCGGACTCTTCAACATGACGCTTCTCAGTACGTTACGATTCAAGTTACCATACTTGTTTACAAAGGACGAAGAGGTGGCAGCAATCGTGTCGCAGGTGTTGCCCCTTTGCGCAGTGTTACAAGTTTTCGACTCGCTTGCGGCCCTCTCGCACGGCTTATTGCGTGGGATTGGCCGCCAGCGTGTTGGTGGTTACACCAACTTGTTCTCGTACTACCTGGTGGCGTTGCCCGTGTCATTTGCTACGGGTTGGGGGTTGGGCTGGAGGCTGGAGGGGTTGTGGTTTGGCGTGACAATCGGCTTGGCAGTGTGAGTGGCATACCTTGTCACAACCAACTTTTGCTGACATATTCCAGTGTATCGTCGGTCGAGCTCTTGTACCTTTACCATGCAGACTGGGAGCACGCGGTTGAGGAGGCGGAGGTGAGGATGAGGTCGGATGAGGTGCATCATGAGTTTAAGTGACGAAAGGATGGCTGAAGATGACGATTTGGAGTCAGTCGCTAGTTATGTCTTGTGTATATTGCCGGGTGTCAATGGCTGAAACGATTGATTATCCAGATAATGAGTGTGCTGATCCCCATACCGGTACGCCGCCCCGGTCCTGTTAACCATCCTGTCTATCCCTAAATATTTGTGCATGAGATGCAAAGAAGCGAACAATTGCAGCTGCTATGAAGGAAGAGACTTCCCCCTTCCCCTCACTCAACATCATCCCCTGCCCTTACGGAGGGCAACCCCACTCCCCTTCTCCCTCTATCCCAGTGGATATCTCAAGGGTTGCTGACGTAGCTCATAGCCCGCTCCAGGTCCAACCGATCAGCGTGCCGAGGCGCAGCAGAATTGACCTTGTCGTTTTCATATTCCGAACCTAAGGACTCCCCATCCCCTCCATATGCATACTTGCTACGCTCCCGGATCCGCGCGCCATAGACCCAGAACAGAAAGGGAATTCCACAGCACGCGAGGCCCAAAAACGCCAGAAGCGTCGACGCCCACTGCGGATTCAACCGCTCATACATTTGCTCCGTAAAGAGTACTACCCCGGCACCCCAGAACGAGCGGATGCACGTCTTGGCGGCGAGTGCCGACGCCGCCTGGTGTTGGTACGAATCGACCAGGTAATTGTTTGCCGAATTGTACAAGAAGATAAACCCGAACCCGACGGGTAGACCGGCAAGACAGGGCCCTACCCAGGATAGGCGGGTGTAGGAGGTCCAAGCGAAAATGAATAGGCCGAGCGGGATGAACCAGCATGAGAACATCATGGGGATGAGGCGCACTTCAGCGGGTGGATGGCCGTGGTATTTGGCAATTTGGCCGAGGTAGTGGTTGTTGACGAGCGGGGAACAAGCAGCGGAGAGGACGACGCCGACGGCAAGGGGGATGAACATCAGACCTGTGATACCGGGCGAGTACCCTTTGCCGAGCTCAAAGACAATGGGGTAGGCGACGAAGAACATGTAGAGAAGACCGTAGAGGACAGACATGTACAGGGAGATGAGGAAGACGATGAGTTCGCGGAAGAGGAGTTGAAAGGGGCGAACCATGAAGATGGCGAGCCGGGATGAAAAGGGGCGCGTGTCAAGCTCAGCTTCGGTGACGTGGCGGGGGTCCGAGGTTTGTTTGCGGAGTTTGCGGGCCCGCCGGAGGAGGATGGTGGGCGCGTAGGTCTCGGGCACGGTGAAACTGATGAGGATCCACACGACGCCGGCGAAGATGAGCTGGATCCAGTAGAGCCAGCGCCAGTTAGTGGCATCGACGAGGAAGCCGCCGATGAGAGGGCCGACTAGGCAAGATGAATGTCAGGATTCATGTTTTCCATCTATCAAGGTGTGTGTGAGAGAGAGAGGGAGACGGGGGTATTTACTGGCAGGGCCGATGAAGGGCGCGGCGGAAAAAGCAGCCATGGGAACACCTCGTTCCTCGTTACGCCAGAGATCGGCGAGAGTTCCGCCCACGAGGGTCATGGGTGCGGAGAAGGCGATACCATCAATGGCACGACATACGATTAGAGTTGCGAAATTCTCAGCCAGAGCGCAGGGGATGATAAAGACGACAGCGAGGAATAGGGTCGATACGCTGTTTACATTTCTGGTCAGTGACAAAGAAAAGGGTGTAAGAAAAGAGGATACATACTAGATGATTTGCCGCCCGAAAACCTCAGACAGGGGAGCAAATATCATGGGTCCTAATTTGTCCTCCGTTAGTATTGAACTTGGTATATATAGGAGATAAAATCCACGAAATGAGTCACGGATTGAATTGATACATACCAACACCAAATCCAACGACAAAAACCGAAATGCTCACCAGAGCAGCTTCATGACTGACGTTGAACTCCCTAGCAACACTGTCGACATCGGCCGTGATGACACTGGAGGCAAATGCCACGACAAAACAAGTAATGGCGACGACCATGGTGCAGTACCACTTGTACGGCTTGGACCAGTTCTTTGGGTTCTCGGGGTCATTTTCGGTGAATGTCACTAAGATGTAGTCGTGATGGGTTTCAATTGGCCCGGATGGTTTGTCCTTGATTATGTCATTGCCCCGGGATGGTGGTGGTGGTGATGATGGTGATGTTGGTGTTGAGGGTGTTGGAGGAGGAGCCGTCTTTGGGTCTGAGACATCTTGCCTGGACAGGCCTGGCTGTGTGACTGGCTCGATGGGGTATACTGGGGTTTCGAGGACTGTATCGATGTCGGCGTAAGCGAGGGCCTGGTCGGGATGAGCTGCTCGGTCGTCCATGTTGTTTGACTTTTTCCTGGTGTTGATGTGCGGCAAATGGTATCAAAACTAGAGCGAGTGTATCAAGTTCAAGTTCAAAAGAAAGGCTGCCACGTCTTGGCTGATATCTTTGCGGATCTGGCCCCGGTCCGAGACAACATGGTGGGAGAATCATCTTGTTATATAACATCGTCCCGGCTTTTCTCGGTCGGGATTCGGAGGCAGCTGCAGGGTTTGTTTTGTTTTGCTTACCCCTCGTGCAGATCGTCGACAGGCACGCTGTGATACCGGAGTTCGTACCAGCGGGCCGTGGGTGGCGACTGCGGGCCCTGGATACATGTCGTTCAGGGGCGTTTGCCATGTTGAGTCAGGGAACCCGGGAATGCCCCTGGTGGTGTGGTCGCTGTATTGTCATTGATGGTCTCTCATTGGCCAGCGTGCTCGGCATCGCGACATCTCCCAAAGGCCGAGTTGACATGTCTCGCGGTTGCAGATAAGTTCTTGATGCTCGAGACGACGACGTGTAGTTTGTCTTGTGGTTCGGGTCACTACGAACTGCTACAGTGGGATTTTGTGAGCTAGGAGGTAGCTCTTGGCCGACCCGATTCCAGGTCCCGTTCTCCCTTCTTCAAACCCTATTCGAGTAGGCATCGTCGCCAGCGATCCTGCATGCTGTCTGTGTGCGGTACCCGTTCGTGTTATCTCGTCCGATTTTAGTGCGCATCTCCCTCAATTCGCGACTTCAAATTTTTTCAAGGGCGAAACGCGGGAAACATGGAGGATGCTTGTTCGTCGGTCCTTGGCATGAACCTGTATATCATGGGTCCACCACTGGGTCCGCTCTGCTGGTAACGGTAGAACAGTCCACTTCTTCTGCCGCGCGACACCAGTCAGTAACTTCGCCAAATTAAATCTGCTTGCGTTGGGCAGGGCCCAAAAGAGTAGAAAATAGGAAAAGGCAGTACGTAGGTTAGCCCATGACGAACGGTTGATGGGAGAAAACCCTTGCTGGGATCCTCAGTGTGTGTTGGGACACTCCGATGGCGGGCCGATCGAGACGAGATGCCCAGAGTTCTTGTCCTCGGCCTGAGTCTTGGCCAGACAACCTTGTTGCGGAACAGCCCCGCAAAATCGGTATCCGACCGAGATGCATCTCTTTGTAAAATATTTATGTGTACCAGAATAACTAACCTACCTTTTTCTTGTGGTTACCACCCTAGGGATGACGGTACGGGGTCAGCGTTGGGTGATATCCATGCGAAAATTGATTGCACCACTGTTAGTGCTGCCTGCCCTTTCTCAATAGGTTCCTTAACTCTTTCTCATACATACATACGTCACTCATTGACGCTTCCTGTTCCCACTCCCAAGCACAACTTGAACCAGCCATTTAGTTCGTGCATTCATTCAATTCCAATATACAAAACAACCCCATCACTGTAATTTCCACTTGCAGTGAATTGTAAAGTAACAAAAACAGCATTCCCCGAAATGTAAAACTGGTGAAAGATGCATTCCAGGGTTGGGGTTGATAAGCTTGTAAATCACGTGCATCAGATTACGATACGGGGAAAACGGGTACTCTGTATTGTGGAGGAAACGTTTCGATTCGCGACATACCCGCATTCCGAAACCATCGCTCTTTTCATCAACCATTACCCAACCTT
>Ga0247763_1001811_pt1 | contig 11705 bp, 8 predicted proteins | sample UWRJL141409B4_FD_179926 | JGI IMG/M metagenome (GOLD analysis project Ga0247763, IMG submission 179926) | Plant litter microbial communities from Arlington Agricultural Research Station in Wisconsin, United States - UWRJ-L141-409B-4 | ecosystem: Environmental > Terrestrial > Plant litter >...
AGAGAGCCGGTGACGACCGCCGTCGGGCGGCTGCCGATCAGGCGGCGGATCTCCTCGCGCTGGCGCGCCGTGAGGCCCGCGGGGCGGGGGACGACCATCGAGCGCTCGAGTCGGGGAATGGCACGCTGGAGGGCCCGCACATATTGCTTCCAGCTGGAGTCGGAGGGGGTCGCGACACCCACATCTCGGTAGACGGCGAGATCGCCGACCACGAAGCAGGCGATCTCGTTGTCCCGATAGATGAGGCTGGGCTCGGCGTCCATGCGACGTTCATTCGAGGGAACGGCAGGGGGCTCCGCGAGATGAGGCGATCGCCACGGCGGCGAGGCTGAGAAGGGCCCGCGGCGTCCAGTGCGTCCTCGGCTTTCTGGGCGCATCGGCGCGCCGGGCGGCTTCGTTCAGAGGCGGGTGTGGTTCGCTCGAGCGAGGGCGACCGCGTCGGGACCCGCTGGGAAGCGCAGCTGCGCCGATGCATCGCCGGTTGCGTGAAAGACCACATCGGCGACGTCGGCCGCGGTGGTCACCGCCGTGAGCTCGGACAGCGAGGCGAACATGCTCTGCGCGAGCGGCGCATATGGCTCCGGGATGAGCCCCTCGAGGCGCGTGCCGCTGTTGCTGGCGAAGCGCGTGCCGGGGCCATAGCCGGGCTCGACCAGCTTGACGCGCACGTCGAAGGCGCCGAGCTCGAGCGCGAGGGACGCGGTGAAGCCCTCGATGGCCATCTTGCTCGCGGTGTAGATGGCGACGAGGGGCATCGGCGCGAGGGTGGCGCTGGACGTGACGTTGACGATCACGCCGGAGCGGCGGGCGCGGAGCTGCGGGATCACGGCCTGGGTCATCGCCATCACGCCGAAGGTGTTGGTCTCGAACACCTCTCGCGCCAGGGCCATGGGGCTCGCCTCGAAGGCACCGAAGGCGCCGATGCCGGCGTTGTTGACCAGGGCATCGATGGGGCCTGCGGCGTCGAGCGCGGCGGCGATGCTCTCGGGCTTCGTGACATCGAGCGCGAGCACGCGCAGGCGCTCGCCTTCGGGCAGCACGTCGGCGCGCGGCGAGCGCATCGTGGCGACGACGTTCCAGCCCTGCGCGTGAAACCGACGCGCCGTCTCGAGACCATATCCGGAAGAGCAACCAGTAATCAGCACGGTTTTCATACGACCAGGATAGCCCCTGGCTCCGGACGGTCTATCATGTAGAGTCCAACATCCATTATCGAGAGTCCAGTCGAGCGCCGGGCCTCCCCGACACAGAAGCCCGCGAACCGAGTCGGCGACGGCGCGCCTGTGCCATGGTTTACCGTACGCCGACGCGCGAGCGGTCGAGCTGATGCCTGTTTTGCAAGGATCATTCGGCTCGATCGCTCGCGCGGGGTCTCCTCCTCGCCGCCGTCGTACATACCAACCAGTCGGTATTCTTCCCGCCGTCCCCCTCACCCCTCACCCCTCACCCCTCACCCCTCCCGTGCAAGACCCCCTCTCCGAAATCATCACCCTCCTCGCCCCGAGCGCCGTCTTCTCGAAGCGCATCAGCGGCTCCGGGCGCTGGGGCGTTCGTTATCCGAGCTACGGGCAGCCGAGCTTCTGCGCGGTGCTGGAGGGCAGCTGTCGCCTCGCCGTCGACGGACAGCGGCCGCTCACTCTGGAGGCGGGCGACTTCTTGCTGCTGCCGGCGACGCCGGGCTTCACCATGACCGGGTTCGAGCCGGTGACGCCGGTGCTCATCGATCCAAAGGTGGCGGCCGCCTCGGTGGGCGAGGTGCGGCACGGCACGCGCGGCGGCGCCCCCGACGTGCGCTTGCTCGGCGGCTACTTCGCGTTCGCTTCGCCCGACGCGGGGCTCTTCGTGTCGCTCTTGCCCGCGATCATGCACGTGCGCGGCGTCGAGCGGCTGTCGACGCTGGTGCGGCTCGTCGGTGAAGAATCGATCGAGCGCCGCGCGGGGCGCGAGCTGGTGCTGACGCGGCTCGTGGAGGTGCTCTTGATCGAGGCGCTGCGATCGACGCCCGGCGACGACGCGCCGCCGGGGCTCTTGCGCGGCCTCGCCGACCCGCAGCTGGCGCCCGCGCTCCGGCAGATGCACGGCCGCCTCGCGCGCGCCTGGACGGTGCCTCAGCTCGCGAAGGTGGCGGCGCTGTCGCGCTCGGCGTTCTTCGATCGCTTCACGCGCACGGTGGGCGTTGCACCGATGGAGTACCTGCTGGCCTGGCGCATGGCCGTCGCGAAGGACTTGCTGCGGCGCCAAGACATCGGGCTCGCCGAGGTGGCCGAGCGCGTCGGTTATGGCTCGGCGAGCGCCTTCAGCACGGCGTTCAGCCGCCACGTGGGCAAGCCGCCGAGCCGCTATGCGCGCGACACGGGGATGTAACGGCCATGGCGCCCGCTACCTGCGGGCGCTACGGAACGTCGAGCGTCGGATAGTCGGTGTAGCCGTGCTCGCCGCCGCCGTAGAACGTGGAGGGGTTCGGCTCGTTCAACGGCGCGTTCGCCTGGAGGCGCGCGACGAGGTCCGGATTCGCGAGCGACATCGACGCCACACTCGCGATGTCGGCGAGCCCCTCCTCGACATCCATCGCGATCCGGTCGCGCGCGCGACCGGGGCGATTCACGATGAGCGCCGTCGGCCAGCGCGGTCGGATCCATCGCAGCAGGGCATCGTCGCCGGTCTGGATCACGTGGAGATACGCGGGCTCGATGCGCGCGAGCTCGGTGACGAGCGCTCGATAGAGCGCCGCGCTGTCGCCCTCCACGATGTCATTGAATGGGTTGCCCGGCGAGACCCGAAAGCCGACCCTGTCCGCGCCGATCTCTTCGACGACCGCGGCGGTCACCTCGGTGGCAAAGCGGATGCGATTCTCGATGCTCCCGCCGTACGAGTCGGCGCGGCGATTCGCGTTCTCCGACAGGAACTGGTGAATCAAGTAACCATTGGCGCCATGAAACTCGACGCCGTCGGCCCCCGCCGCGATGGCGGCTCGCGCCGCGCGCCGATAGTCGAGAGCGGTCTGCTCGATCTCGGCGCGGCTCAGCGCACGAGGCTCCGGCATGGCCTGAGGGCCCGTCATCGTGAACATCTTGCCGGCGGGCTGCACCGCCGACGGCGCGACCGGCTGACGGTGGTGAGGCGTGTTGTCGGGGTGCGCAATCCTTCCGACGTGCATGAGCTGGATGAAGATGCGCCCGCCCGCGGCGTGAACCCGATCGGTGACCCGCTTCCAGCCAGCGATGTGCTCGTCGGTGTAGATCCCGGGCGTGAGGAGATAGCCTTGACCGTCGTCCGACGGCTGGGTGCCTTCCGTGATGATGAGGCCCATCGAAGCGCGCTGCGCGTAATACGTCGCGTTGAGCTCCCACGGCGCTCCCGAAGGCGTGGAGCGGTCGCGGGTCATCGGGGCCATCGCGAGTCGATTCGGGAGCGTGACTCGTCCGAGCGAAACGGGTCTCCAGAGTGTGTTCATTTGTCGTCTACCGTTCTGATGAGGGGCGTTGTCCTGCTGCGGGGCAGGTCTCTGCTGCAGTGGCTCGGGCACCACGCGGCGGCGTCAGTGCGTGCACGCGAGAGCCTACGGCGCGCCCTCTTTCGGCACTGTGGAAGGTGCGCTCGAGCGTCGTCGAATGCGCGTCAAACCCACGTCAAACGTCAAAATCAGGCGCCCTCGAGCGGCGCCCGGAACTAGCCTGGTGCACCCGTGGCAGTTAAGCTGCGCACGCCGAAAGACTTTGATTGTTCGCCTTCCCGCCGTTTCGACTGGATCTCGACTCCGAACGCCTCTGGAGGAACGAGGAGCAGCTCAGCGTTCGTCGCAAGCCGTTCGCGATCCTGCGCTACCTCGTACAAAATCCGCGGCGGCTCGTGACACACGCAGAGCTCGTCGAGGCGGTCTGGGGCAAGAGCGTGATGAGCGAGAGCCTGCTCCGGACGCACATCCACGACCTGCGACGAGTGCTCGGAGACGGCATCGTCGAGACCGTGACCGGGCGGGGCTATCGGTTCATCGCCGCGGTCGAGAAGCTCGACGTCGACGACGCCCAGGTGCCAACGCGGCCACCGACCGCGGAGGCGTCGTCCCAGCTCGTCGTCGGGCGTGACGCCGAGCTCGCTGCTTTACACTCTGCGCTCCGGTCGGCTAGCAATGGCAACCGTGCGACGGTCTTCGTCACGGGCGACGCCGGCGTCGGGAAGACAACGCTCGTCGATTCGTTTCTCGAGCACGCGCACACGCGAGGTGCCTTGCTCGTGGCCTGCGGCGTTTGCATCGAACAGTATGGAAGTGCCGAGGCCTACTTCCCCGTGCTCGACGCGCTCGTCGGGTTGTGCCGGAGTCGCGGCGGCGACCGCGCGATCGACGTCCTGGGTCGGTACGCGCCCACCTGGCTCGCGCAGATGCCGGCCCTCGTGCGCCCCGAGCGGCTCGAGGAGCTGCAACGCCGCACGACCGGAGCGCCGCAGGGCCGCACCCTGCGCGAGTTTGCCGAGGCGATCGAAGCGCTCAGCCACGATTCCCCGGTTGTCCTCGTCCTCGAAGATCTTCACTGGGCCGACCCATCCACGGTGGAGCTCCTGGCCCTGCTCGGCGCTCGACGAGGGCCGGCGCGAGTGTTCGTCTTGGGCACCTACCGCGCAGCAGACGTCGCGCGCGGGGGTACACTCTCGCGGGTCACCTCCGAGCTCGTCGCGCGCCGTCGCGCGTCGATGATCGAGCTCGGCGGCTTCTCGACGGAAACGCTGAGCGCATACCTGGTGGCTCGATTCCCTCGAAACCTCTTCCCTTCAGAGCTCACGAGCACGCTGGCCCAGGCGACCGGCGGCAACGCGCTGTTCGTCACGACGCTGGTGGACGAGCTGGAGGGCCAGGGGCTCATCGAGGCGCGCGACGGAGGCTGGGCGCTGTCGACGAGCGTGGAGGACGTCGCGGCTCGACGACCCGATGGCATACGGCGCCTCATCGACACCCAGATCGATCGGCTCGGAGCGCTCGAGCAACGAGTCATCGAGGCGGCAGCCGTCGCCGGGATGACGTTCACGGCGACGGTGGTCGCTCACGCCCTGGACGATGACACCGACGCGGTAGACTCGGCCTGCGAGTCCCTCGCGACGGGTCGCCGGCTAATCCAGTACGTGGGAACCGAGACCTGGCCCGACGGCACCATTCAGTCGCGCTACACGTTCGGACATTCGCTCTTCCAGCACGCCGCGCGGCTGCGAAGCACCTCGGCGACCCTCCGTGCGCGGCACCGCAAGGTCGCCGAGCGGCTGGAGGTGGGTTACGCGCAGCGAGCGGACGAGGTGGCGGCCGAGCTGGCGATGCATTTCGAGCACGGCCAGGTGCCCATGAAGGCCGCCCGCTATCACCTCGCTGCCGGCGACCGTGCAGGAAGAAGATACGGTCTGCGCGAAGCGATCGTCCACTACGAGCGTGCTCGCGCTCTGCTCGATGGCTTGCCCGAGAGTCGCGAGCGCGAGCTGCTCGAGATGCGCGCCGCACGCTCCCTGGGCTGGAAGCTCTTTCAGATCGAGGGAGCGACGGATGCGGCGGTTCCGCTGCTCGAGAGCTCGCGGGAGATCGCCGCACGCCTCGATGAGAAGGCCTATTTGGCCGAGGTGTTGGTCGCCCTCCAGAGTCTGTTTCTGATGCGCAGCGACCTGCGCCAGGCGAGCGAGCAATTCCGCGCCATCGGCCCCCTGCTCGACCACGTGAAGGATACCACGGTGCGAGCGCGCGCGAGCCAGCTCGAGATCACGGCGATTCTGCTTCGAGGCGACCCGAAGCGAGCGTTGCGCCGGATCGCCGCGCTCGGGATCGATCGCCCGACGCGGCCCGCTTCGGGCGGCGAGCGGCCGCTCTTCCTCGGCATGTCGCACGGCGCTTTCGCGCTGTGGCTCACGGGGAGGCCCGACGAGGCGATCGCGCTGGTTCGACGCGCATTCGACGCCGCCGAGGCCATCGACGATCTCTGGGCGCGCGCTGCCCTCCTGAGCGACTGGGCGACGCTGCACGTGTGGCGCAGGGAACCGGAGAAGGCCGTGGAGCTCGCGAAGCGCGCCCAGACGCTGGCCGCGCAGGGGGCGTTCGGCCTCTGGAGCAATCGAGCCGAGCTCCTGTGCCGCTGGGCGGAGGTCGAGCTCTCGCCCGCCCCGACCCGCGAGAGAGCCGAGGAGCTCCTCAGCAAACCCTGGGTGGGCGTCGCATCGTTCGGTCTGACGTTGCCGGCGCTTCTCCACGCGGGGGTCTGCGCGCGGCTGGGTCGAGCCGATCGAGCCCTCGGCGTGCTCTCTGGCTCCCTCGACTCGATCGAGCGCAGCGGCGAACGATGGCTGGAGCCGGAGCTGTATCGCCTGCGAGGGGAGATCCTGCGGCCGAGCGACGCCACCGAGGCGGAGCGGTCGTTTCACACGGCGATGGAGATCGCGCGGAGCCAAGCGTCGACGTCGCTGGAGTTGCGCGCGGCGCTGAGCCTCCACGGCCTCGTCTCGGGCACGAAGCGGAAGCGCGCGCGGGACGACGTGGCGCGCGCTCTGGCACGCGTCTCGGGCGGCGACGACGCGCCCGATGTCAGGGACGCGCGCCAGGCGCTGGCGAAGTGAGCGCGACGCGACGACGTGCGCCCCGTGTTCATCGGCGTCCGACGGCGAGTTGACGGCCATTCGATGCCGATTCGACGCGGCTCGACGCACGTTCCACGGCGCGCGTTGGGGCCGATCTCTAGCTTCATGGAATGGATGCAATCACTTACAGCCACTTCGGCGGTCCGGAGGTGCTGGAGCTCACGCGCCGCGAGCCGCCAGCTGTCGGCGCGCTCGAGCTCCTCGTTCGCGTGCGCGCGGTCTCCGTGAACCCGCTCGACGGCAAGATCCGACGCGGCGAGCTGCGCTTGCTGAGCGGCGCGCGCTTCCCGAAGACGCCCGGCGTCGACTTTGCCGGCTGCGTCGAGGCCGTGGGCGCGAAGGTCGCCGGCTTCGCAGTCGGCGACCGGGTCTTCGGATATCCGGGGAGCATGCGCAAGGGAACGCTCTCGGAGGTCATCTCGGTCCCGGCGGCGTGCGCTGCGAAGATCCCTCGCGGTCTCGACGAGGTCGGCGCCGCCTCCGTCGCGATGGTCGGCCTCGCGGCACTCCAGGCATTTCGCGACGTGGCCCGCGTCGGCGCGCGAGAGCGCGTGCTCGTCAATGGTGCAACGGGTGGAGTGGGGCTCATGCTGCTCCAGCTCGCCCGATTGCAGGGCGCTGCGGTGACCGCGGTCGCTTCCACGAAGGGCGTCGACGTCGCCCGCCAGTTCGGCGCCGACACGGTGGTCGACTACCGCTCCGAGTCGATCGTGGACAGTCCGGAGCGGTTCGACGTGGTGTTCGACACCAGCACCAAGCTCCCGTTTCGCGTGGCGCGAAGGCTGCTCGGGCCCTGCGGGCGTTACGTCGGCTTCGAGCCCTCACCGCTGTCGCTGCTCGCGTCAGCGGTCCTCAACCCATTCCGTCGTCAGAAGCATCTGTTGCTCGTGGCCAAGCCGTCCGCCAGCGACCTCGCCGAAGTGGCGCGGTTGATCGATGTCAACGAGCTCGTCCTGCCGCCCGTGGAGTCATTCGACCTTCGCGACGCACCGCGCGCCTTCGCGTGCGTGGAGCGCGGTGGCGTCACCGGCAAGATCGTGATCCGGGTCCCGGAGTTACTGATGCACCCCGCGCGACGCGATTTGCCCCCGGATCAACGCTGACGGCGTGCTGAGGCGGTCGGCCCTCCCGCCAATGTCGAGGCGAAACCTTGGAGTCGAGATCATTGACGCTGGTTGGCGCTAGTTCCTGATGAATGCGGTGCCTGCGCCCGCGAGAACGAGCGAATGCTCTCACCGTTCGCGCAGGCGCGTATCAGCCGATCGCACCTGCCAACGCAGGGGTGCGATCTGGGGCACAGATCCGCAAACTGAACGATCTGTTCCACCGGAGGGGCGCAACCGCGAATCGCGAACCGGCTCGTCGGTGGCAAGCGCCACCGAACTTTTCCATCTATCCGCGGAAAAATAGCTGATTCACCCAGTGGAACACGTGGCGAGGGAGGGTCTCCGAGTTAAGGTCAGAGGCTCTATGTTTCGAACCATCGCCACCATCGCGTTCGCCATTCGGTTTGGTCATCCCGAGGTGAGCGAGGACGACGCGAACCGTTATGCGGTCGCGCTGCAGGCCGAGGCAGAGCGCAACGATTTCGATCCGCTGACGGGTGTGGCGATCATCCACCGGGAGAGCCGCTTCACGCCGGGCGCGAAGTCGCGCGACGGGGAAGACTTCGGGCTGGCGCAGGTGCGCGCGCGATACGTCGGCGCCTGTCGGAAAGACAAGAACCCGCTCCGGCGCCCCTCGGAGGCGTGCAAGGCCGTCAAGGAGAGCCTGCTCGAGCCGGAAGAGAACATCGCGGTGATGGGGGAGATCATCGCGGGACATCGCAAGCTCTGTAAGCAGATGAAGGCCAACTCGAGCATGCTCGGCTGGCTGGCGAGCTACCAGGGCAGCAACAGCAAGAAGGAAAACCGCTGGTGCGTGCCGAGCGACGGCGCGCGCAGCGTGGTGAAGTATCGCGACAAGCTGGTGTGGGCGGTGGCCAAGGCGAAGGATCAGATCGAAGCCACCGATCGTGCGCTCGCGCAGCAAGCCGAAGAGCGCGCCAAGGTCGCCGACGCGCGCGAGGACGCACCGGTCGAAGAGGCGCCCGCCGAGGCGCCGGTGCCGGGTCCGCGCGGCAGCTGAGCGCGCCCGAGAAAGCCGATAGGGGCGGGTCGTCGCGAGCGGCTTCCCCTCAGTGGGCCCGATCAGTGGCCCGAGCAGTGGGCCCGAGCGGTGTGGCTCCTCGCCACGGGCGGCCGCTCATTCCGCCGTTGCTCTCTGCGCCCATTCGTGAATCCCTTCGGGTCCGAAAAGCAAAGCTTGGCCGGCAAGACGCCGGCGACCCCAAGAGGAGTATCCATGAAGAAGCTTCAATCTCTCGCGTTCGCGCTGGTGGCCCTATCCTGTAGTCAGGCGGCTTCGCCGCCGGCCGAATCGCCCGAGAGCACCACCGCCGCAGAGGGCTCCTCGGCGGCACCCGCCGCTGTCAGCGCCGCCGCCTCCGAGCGGCTCGACACCGTGCTCGCCGCCCAACCCGACGACGCGAAGGCGCGTTATGGCTCTCGCCATCCGAAGGAGATGCTCGAGTTCTTCGGCGTCGCGCCGGGCATGACGGTCGTCGACACGCTCCCGGGCGAGGTCTACTTCTCCGGCATCCTGCTCGACTACCTGGGCACGAGCGGCAAGGTGGTGCTGGCCGACTACTCGCCGCAGATGTGGACGAAGTTCGGCGACTACACGCCCGATCCGAAGACGAAGGCGACCTGGCCGCAAGACACGGTCACCAAGTGGGAGGCCAAGCGCGGCACCGATGACGCCGCCGTCGGGGCGTTCCAGTACGGCGCCGTGCCCGACGACCTGGCGGGCAAGGTCGACGTCGTGCTGCTCTCGCGCGCGCTGCACCACCTCATGCGCCTCGAGTCCGACGGCGGCTACCTGACGCAGGCGCTCGCCGACATCAACAAGCTGCTCAAGCCGGGCGGCATCGTGGGCGTCGAGCAGCACCGCGCGCCGGAGAAGAACTCCGACGCATCCGCCAAGGGCGACGCCGGCTACGTGAAGCAGTCGGCGGTGGTGGCGGCGTTCGAGAAGGCGGGCTTCCAGCTCGTCGAGGCGAGCGAGCTCAACGCCAACCCCAAGGACCAGCCGACGGAGCAAGACTTCGTCTGGCGCCTGCCGCCGACGCTCGCCACCAGCAAGGACAACCCCACGCTGAAGGCCCAGATGGAAGCGATCGGCGAGACGGATCGCATGACGCTCAAGTTCAAGAAGCCTTCCTGAGGCTAGCGGCAGCGGCTGCCCACCCCCGCGCCCCGCTCGCAGCGAGCGGGGCGCTTGCCGCCTCCCAAACGTCGTCCTCGCGCGCGCGCCTCGAAGCCTCCACGCCTCGACGAAGCAGCGCGGGTTGGGGCGCCCGCGCCTCGATGAAACAGCGCGCTGCGGGCGCCGTGGGAGGGGCCGCGTCAAACTGCGGATGGTGCGGTCGTGCCGTGGCGCCCGCTCGTCATGGGCTCACGCGCCGAAAGCGCACGGAGCCCACCGGCAGCAGATGAAGCGACCCTTCGTACTGAAACACCGCGCCTCCGAAGTTGCCGACCAGATCGTCTCCCTCGCGCACCAGCCACAGATGGCTGACGAGGCCGGGTCGGGCTTCACAACCGCTCTCGCTGCACTCGCAGACGTCACCGCGCGTCGCGTCGGCGTTGCACAGGGTGGCCAGGTCGCAGTCGACCGCTTCCTCGGTGCCGTCGGCGTCGGTATACACGCAGGGCTCTGGGTTCGGCGGGAGCCCACCGGAGAACCCGCGGCTGCCCCCGCCGCAGTTGAATCCTCCCGCGCCATCCGGCACGGGCGGTTGCAGCGGGCACCAGCCCGCGAAGGGCGCGTTCTGATCGAAGCTGATGGGCAGGAGCCCAGCGGTGAAGTCGCCCTCTACGGGCCAGAGCCCGCGGCGAACGGGATACTGGAAGCCCTCTGCCGGCGCGAACACGGGACCCACACCGACGAACGTCGTGAAGGCCGGCCCGTAGTAGTCGTGGCCCGGCGGGAAGGGGACACTCGCTACCGGTTCCGGCGCGGGGCCCGCGCCGAACGTGAGCGTGCCGACCGGGAAATTACCCTCTTCCGAACCCTCTGGCGGGATCGTCAGCTCGAGGGTGATGTCGCTCGAGCCCGAGGGAAACACGTACGGCGGTGGCGATCCATCGAGGCTCGGTGAGCCGAAGGGATCGACAGCGGAGCCGAGCCACGTGCCTCCGATGAAGGGATCGATGGCTGACCCCTCGAGCAGAGGCGCGCGCGGGCTCTCGGTAGGGTCTTCACCCGTGAGCAGCGCCGAGGTGTCGCCGAGGTGCCGCTCTTCGAGCGAGTCCTGGTTGCAACCCGAGATCACGGGGCAGGCGAGGCCGAGGGCGAGGGTGAGGTGATGGTTTGAGGCGATGAGCTGGAGCATCGAACGATTGAACATGTGGGGTGTGTGTCGGAGCATCGCCGAGTTGGACCGGTGAGGGCGCGTTTCAGCCATGCAGGCGGAGAGCTCACGGGCGGGCGGATGAGGGGCTGAGCGCGCAGGTGCCCTCGAGGCGAGCGCGATAGATGGATCGCGCGTTGTTGTGATCGAGCTCGGCGAGCGCGCGGCGCGCGTCGTCGCCTTCACCCAGCTCGCAGGCGATCAGCGCCCGCGTGACCAGGCGCTCTTCGATCAACAGCTCGGGCGCGGCGCGAGCGTCGAGCCGCGCGAGGAGCTGGCGCGCTTCGACGGCGTCCGAGCGGCGCAAGGCCGCTTCCGCACGCCGGAGCAGGTCGATGGCTTCCCGCAGCGCCGAGGGCTCCTCGCCGCTCGGGCCCGCAGCTCGTCCGCGGGGCGAGGCGACGGCGCCCGACGTCTCGCGCGCGGCTCGAGCCCTCGAGCGAGGCGACGCTCGATCGTTCGGAGAAGGCGCTCCCCGCGGCCGCGCCCGTGACCCGGCATCTGCGAGCGAAGGGACGCTGCCGCCAGCTTCGACTGCGCTTTCAGAGGGCAGCGACTGGGGGGAGTCGAGGGAGTCAGGGGAGCCGGGCCTCGAGATCGGCGCGGAGCCCGGCGCTGAGGTCACGGACGTCGGGGTCTGGAGCGCGGG
>Ga0247763_1001812_pt1 | contig 11702 bp, 10 predicted proteins | sample UWRJL141409B4_FD_179926 | JGI IMG/M metagenome (GOLD analysis project Ga0247763, IMG submission 179926) | Plant litter microbial communities from Arlington Agricultural Research Station in Wisconsin, United States - UWRJ-L141-409B-4 | ecosystem: Environmental > Terrestrial > Plant litter >...
AGCTTTGTATTCCCGGAAATGTGGGTCAATCGCCGTGGTGACCTCTTCCGCATCGACGCAGAGCATCGCCGCCACGTCCTAACCCTAGCCGATGGCAGATGCATCAGTGATCCGGCCAGACTTTCGCCCTTCCCCAGCTATCTCTCGTCCGTTCGCTGGTCGGAAAGAACGCTGGCGGCTGCGTGGGAAATGCGCCACCTCTTTACCGAGGAGTGGACAGCCCGGCTTGCTATGCACGGTTTGGGCTCACTGACGTTCAACTTGAGACTGAATACTCTCTTGGGCGTTTTGGTTTCCATACTGATTAGTGTCGCGTACCATGTGACGGGCTGGCACCTAATCTCCAATCTCCTCGGGTCTGCTCTCACTTACTCGTCCTTCTCACTCATGTCGCCTACGTCGTTCGCCATCGGGTCCATGGTCCTAGCTGGGCTGTTCATCTATGACATTGTCATGGTCTTTTATACGTATGTCATTACCAATGATACCAACTCACATCTGGGAGCGAAGCTGACAGATGGCAAGACCTTTTATGATTACGGTGGCGAAAAAGGTCGACGCCCCGATCAAGCTCGTCTTCCAGGGCGCAAATGGAATGAGTCTGCTTGGACTTGGTGATATCATCGTCCCTGGCCTTCTCATGGGGTTAGCACTCCGATTTGATCTATATCGCCACTACCAGAAGAAGATCAAGCTGGAGAAGGTTCATCTTACAGCTAGCGAATCCTCTGAATCGGTTTCCAAGAGCGAACCAGACTTCCTCCGGGTTAAGGCCCCTTATGTCGACCCTCAGGGCCAATGGGGCAGTCGGTTCTGGACCACCAAGCTCGGCAGGCTTTCTCCTGTTCCACTTGCTCGCTCGGTGGTGGATGCGACGGCTTTCCCCAAACCCTACTTTTACGCAGCAATGGTGGGCTATCTTTTGGGTATGCTGGTCACGCTGACCATCATGGCCGTTTTTGAGCATGGTCAGCCAGCGCTTCTATACCTTGTGCCGGGAGTGACGGGATCTCTCTGGACCACGGCCATTGTTCGGGGAGAGCTGAAAGAGTTCTGGGGTTATACCGAGGACGGTACACTGGATACCAAGGATGTGGTGGTCGAAGTGGATGGGGAGGGCAAGGAGATTGCCGTCACGGAAAAGGAAGACAAGAAGGAAATGCCAGAAGAGAACAAGACAAAGGCAGTGAAAGAGAAACGCGACGACTACGATGTGTTTTTGTTTTCTATTACGGCACCGCGGCATAGAACTCCAAAGCGGGATTAGGCTTTGCGCATGGCACGGCGTTAGGGCATGGTCAAGACTGGGGAGCATAGGGCATGGGTTCGGCAGGCGTCAATATGTTCTTAAAACAGCATCGTCTCATTTCAGTAAGAATATAGGAAATGAGTAGCCCAGCAAGGTCAAATTCACGGGCAAAGGTTGTCATGGCTACAATGATGACTGAATTTCGTATTATATTTTGTATTTTATTTTGTGTGTACTATCCCTTTTGCGACGCCCCATCATCTCTCTCGTAGGGTCAGAGAGACAGACAGACGGGGGAAAACATCTCTGGGAAGCTTGTCGAGTTGCCCCACTCTCGGCGTTATGAAGGGCTGGCTAATAGTGGCATCGGCTGAAAAATCTTCTCGCCTTCTCGATCGAAACTTTGGCGTCTCAAAACTCTTTCTCCGTTTCTCGTCCATGGTGTTATTGTTTCTCTCTCTCGACTCGGCTCAGCGGACAGCCCTGCATCACCTCAGGCTCTTCTGCCGGCGAGGCCTGGCAGCGCACTTCCGGTGGAAAGGCGTCAACGCTTTGCTCGAGGAGAGAGTGATGGAGGCGGGGCGGAGAATATACGCGGGTGAATTTGGTAAGAGGGGGTTTGTGTGATCTTTCTTCCATCTCGGATAGAGTATAGAGAGAGAGAGAGACAGATTAGAAGTGATCAGACATCTCCCCCCTTAGGAAAAGAGGAATCGCCATCGAGAGAAAGCAAGGTGCTCGACGCGAGGGACGCGCGTGCCCCATGACGCAAAAGCAAAATGTCGCCCTGCATTCGACAAAAATAAAAAAAAATAAACACACACACACGCCGCCGGCCCGCAACAGTTTTCCATCTTCTCGCAAAACGAAACGCAAAACCATTCCATCTCAACCGCCTCAGAGGGTCTGACATGAGAGAAATAATATCAAGACACCCTTCCGGCAGGAGTTGGAAAAAAATAAAGGTCATGTTAAACAAGGTGTGAAAACCGGGGCGAGCGGCTGGGGGGTTGCGTTTATATTATGTCCAGTCGGGGCTCAATTTCGTTCGGTTGCGCGCTGTGAGGCGGGTCTCCTTGATATGGGTTCGCTCAACACCGGACTCTGCTTTTGTATCACTGTACTTTTCGGATACAGTTGGTGACAAGAAAACAGAATCCGACGGAGCAAAAAAAAGACGCTCGACGCTATCAATCCGAGGCATCAAAACTCGAGCTCAACAGCTACAACGACTCTCTCCCGAGGAGAAAATCGGAGCCGGAACCGGAGGACGCTCCAGAGAGCGGAACGTTGGCGCTCAAAACGTTGGAAGGACTACCAGGTATGGCGAAGTGGGCGAGACATGACGAGGTAGTCGGGCAACAGAGCGCGCGGGCGGCCTTTCTCAACGCTCAACACCCATCGGGGCTCGGAAATAGAAATGTAAAGAGTTTCCGAGTCTAGGGGTGATTGATGTGGTCGGGTTGGGTTGGGGTCGGCCGGGGGAAGGGCCGGAGCCAAGACCAGAAAAAGGCGGAGCGGAGAAGGCCTGCCGGGGGGTGCTAATTCGCATCGGCTGAGAGGGAGATAGCAGCAGAGACCAAAAAAAAAAAGGTCATCAGAAGGAAAACATGACTTTTTTCTCTCTTTAATGATTGAAAATGCGGAAAAGCAAAGGATATGGGGCCTCTTGAGGTTTGGCTTGAAGAGGGTTGAAGGGAGGAAAAAAAAAGCCAAAAGGAAACTGCGTCTCTGGCCAGAGAAATATATACTGGCACTGCACTAGACAGCGGGCCACCCCGGCGCCACAGCGCAAACAAACTTTTGGTCCACTTAAGCGACCTTGTGTCATTCTTGCAGAATACCTGTCGTCAATATCATGTTTTTCTCGGCCTAGGGGATGTCATAGCCTAGGACTTGAGTCAGCGGGCAGGTGTAACCACAAACCCACGGGCGCCGTTTCATCCACCCTGAACCTCACGACATTTCCTAGATACCATGAGGCCATAGATGAACAAGGTGAAACGCCGTATCGACCCATCTCAACTCTTTCGCTGATTGACGGATACGCACCATGTAAACATTTGTTACCGTAACTGAACCAACAGTCCCCTTGTTATTTCAGAAAAGGATCTCGAGGACCCCTTTTTATTCTTGTTCGTTTCATCTGATCAATCGATCGATCGATTGAGTGAGTGGGTGGGTTTACGGAGATGGACAAACCCATATTGCTGCAATGGGTTTTCGACACGCGCAGTTGGTTCCCGGAGGCGACTCAGACCCGCCAGCTTGAAACTCATGTATGGCCACACACACTCTCTCTCCCCGCTTCAAGCATCCTAGCTGATGTAGACGGTGTCATGATGCATGTTAGCCACTCGCGACCCGTCTCATGGCCCTCCTCCCCCCATCGGAGCGTGCCGCAGTACTGCGCTACTACCATGTTCGCGACGCCAAAATGTCGCTAGCCTCATCATTTATCAAACACGTCGCCCTCGCCCACCTACTCCCGTCGCTCTCCTGGCACGACACATGCATAACCCGCGACCCGGCGACCACCAAACCCATCTTCACCCTCCCTGACTCCCTCCAGGGGACCCTCCCGGCCGTCTCGTTCAACGTAACCCACCAGGCCGGCATCGTAGCCCTCCTGGCTTCCCGCTTCCCCGCAAAAGGCCCCCGCGTTGACGTCGGAGTCGACATTGTCTGCACGTCCGAACGTCGCTCCCGGGACCTCGAGGTAGTCCTCTCCGACGACAGCGAGAAGGGAGGAGACGGCTGGGCCCGCTTCGTCGACATGCACAGCGACGTCTTCTCGGCGCGGGAAACCGCCTACCTAAAACACCACGTCATCTCGGCCATCCCGGGCCTCGTCACCCCTTCTCCCGCTAACCGCACTGCCGAGGCCGTTGCTGATGCCAAGCTCCGCGCATTTTACGCCCTCTGGGCACTACGTGAAGCCTACGTCAAGCTGACGGGGGATGCCCTCCTGGCGGCCTGGCTCAAGGATCTCGAGTTCCGCGAGTTTCGGCCCGTCGCGCCCACGGCCGGGTGGAATGTTCCAGCCAGGGAGGATGGTGGGAATGATGAGGGAGACGCTGACGCTGACGCTGACGGCCACGCCACAAAGGCGGCGCCCTACGGTGCGCAGGTTATCAACAAGTTCGATATCTATCTCGAGGGTAAGCGGGTTGACGACGTCAATATGAGTCTGCGTGCCATGGGGTCGGATTTCATGATCTGCTCGGCCGTGAGGACCCTGGAGCAGCCCGAGGTGGGCTTGGCCTTGAAGTTGCGCCCGTACCGCGCGCTTGACCTACACGACATGTTGGACTTTGCCGAGTCGAAAATGGAGGAGAGTAAAGGTAGCTGGCCTTGACCAAGCTCAAGGAAGGTCCGAACGTGTTAGGAAGACAACGACATCTCACGAATGAATGATTGATATGAGCAGAATTAAGCATTCAGCTTAACCCTAAAAAGAAAAAAGGCTCACAATCTCGCCACAGTTTCAGGCGGAGGCAATATCCGACTTGGATACTTATCTATCGATACCATCCTGCGTAGTAAACACTCTTTCGCTATTCAAGTGACCAACATCGTTATCGCACCTGACACGGTGCTATTACATCCCGCCGTCAGAATTCCAGACGACCCCCCCACTACTGAGAATCTTATACGCTGCGGGCCAGCCTCATTCCTTCTCGCCTTATCCAAATGGCTCACCCTCTTCTTTCACTTCCCGATTCCAGATCCCGAATCAAGATCCAATTCCATTAACTCGTCCAAGTCTTCTGATAGCTCATCCATCTCCATTTCTCCCTTTGCTAATCTGCCACTCTCCTCCCATTCCACTTGGCAAATTTTCTCAGACCTCTTACATCGACCAATCGCCGTCAGTGGTTCCCTGACAATATTCTTTTTCCAAGTATAGTAGGGCCAAGTCGCGGCGATGACATTTTACCCAAGGCATCCCACTCTGGCCCGCCAAAAGCCAACAGTGCGTGCCCTGTCCCTTGACAGTACGCAATCTGATAAAATTGCCACATCCGTTGCTAAGTAAGTCGTGCTGAAGGGCGCGGAAATGCTCTGGGAAAGTCGCGTGCCGATACACATGTGACTCCCACATGAGGTAATCCTATTCGTCCCCACGGCTTGTTCCACCACGTAACTGGCTGCCCCTCATCACCAGGGCTCGGGCACCGGAGGGGGTCCAATTGCCTGCCGAACTACCATGATAGCGAGCCCGACCGCCACGACCACCAGCAACGCCGCGATAACCACTTCGAATGGTTTCCCCTCCTCGGCCCCAAGAGCTAGGGCTGTTTGCGACAGGCAGAGTGTTTCCCGGTCCAGAAAAGCTTGCGGGATTGGGTTGAGAAGACATGAACGTCATTGCAGGTGACGCCGGCAGAGGTGGCACGAAAGGCGGCGTGTATGTTGGTGACATTGAAGAGCGGCCCAACGATATCGCTCGGCTTCCACGCATCAGCCGGCCGCGGTTGGAGGCTCTCGGGAATAGGGAGGCAACTCCACCCCTCGATACGGTTGAGCCGCCTCGGGGTTGAAGAGCTGCGCCCCGTGCAAACGGCCTACCTGTCGGTCGGCCTCTCAACCACGAACCATGCGACTGCGCCGGACCCCGAGGCACTAGCCCTCCTCTAGCCGGTGGCGTCTCTTCTTCTGCTACCCTGGGCAGGCCATCGGGGTGACTCTCATCCACTGGTGGCAGAGAAGACTCGGAGCTTGCGCTCGCCGTCGGCCTGTCGTCACCTCCCGTGTCCCTAGCTTTGGCCTTTGGCTTCCCGCGGCGACGATGCCGTGTGGGTTTTGGCTTGTTATCAACATCATATACCACGCGCAGGACTGGGTCAATCACCATCAGGTCGTTGCCTACACCCAGTGCCGCCAGCTCCTCTGCATCTGTCGTCGATATTTGGAACACATTCTCGAGCTTTTGCAAATCGCGGACCTCGCCCACCCAGCTACGGGTGTATTTGCCCTTGGAATCGTACGTAAAAGCTTGCTTGACAGCGTTGAAGGTGCGCATGCTGCCTCGCGGATCACTGCCCACGCCGGCAATGTACTGCCAGTTGCCCCAGTTGGATGACACGTCGTAGTCGGTGAGCAAGAATTCGTACCATTCGGCGCCGTAGCGCCAGTCGATGCCCAGCAACTTGGCGAGGAAGTTGGCCACATTATGCCGAGTTCTATTCGCCGTATAGCCCTTGAGCAACAGCTCCCTCTGCGAAGCATCGATCAGGCCCAGCCCTGTTGTGCCGGATTGGAACCTCGTCAGTATGTGGGCAATACGATCCGGGTCGGGGTCTTGGTCTGGCCGCGCCGCGCCCGCATCAGCCGTATTCCATTGTGCCTGGGACCTCTTCGGGCCCCCCAGCCAGAAAATTTTGTCCCCGTCCCTCTGGTGGCAGAGCCGAAAGTAATCGCGCCACAAAAGGCCCCGGCGGATACCAGATGTTCCAGCAGATTCTCCCTTGCCGAACCCAGTGCTGTCTTTGAAATCCGTTTCCAAGCCATCCTCGAACCGTACTAGCAGGGAGTTGATCTGTCGGGCGGTAATGCAGCCCTGGGCTAGGTAGCACGACAGGTTTGTGCTGTAAACGCCCCCTAATAGCTCGTCTCCCCCCTTATATAGCCCAGGGAGTCCCGACAAAATCGCCCTGTCCAGGAGCTCCATCCCGCTGAGTTCGCCCCCCTTGAGCGGGTGATCTGTTATGATACTATCTGGCTTGTACTCAAAGGGAATCAAAATGGCCACAGGATCGACTAGCGCTTGTTTGAGCTCATCTAATGTGTCCGGGATGATGAACGGTAGACTCTGGGTGGGAATCGCATCTGGGCTAGGGAAACTTGGGAGGCTGCCTTTAGAAGGGTTTTCCAGCGGCGGTCTCGATTTCAGTCGGAAAGGCGACAAGTGATTGAGATAGGCTGTGTACGAAGAGAGGGCAGCTGGGGATTCGGAGGCGTTAAAGTCGAGGTCGCGGCTAGACAAGGGGGCAAAACGTCAGCTCAAACGGCATCAGCTCCAGCACTTTGGTTTGGCTAATGCCGCTTACTCGTCCATGTAGTACTTCTCGTCAGTCCAGAGCTTGAATTCGGCGCCGTTCGCTTCACACATGGAGGCCATGTGTTTTTCGTCACTTTTCTCCTCCGTGCCCTCGTGTTCGGTCATCCAAACTGCACCAACTGGATATCCACTTCTCTTCAGCCCGTCAATCAACGCGCCAACAACATCAGGGAAGCTCCCCACGCGCACACAGAGTCCACTGCCAAGAGTCTCCAAGGTCAACTTCATCTGCCAGACCGACTCGGCAATAAAAGCAGCTCGATACGGACCACATCTCCAGAAATTTCCGACCTTACTCCGGGGCGGGGGGTACGGATTAACCGCTTTGCTGTTGCAGATGAATCCGGAGAGTTCCACCTGGTGGGCCGGGAAGATGTAGACGGGCAGGAGATGCGTGAACCCGTGGTCCCTTGTGGTACCGAGGTAGTGGAGGATGGGATTGTCCGCAACACGCAGGTCCCGGCGCACGAGATAGATGACCGTCTTGGTCGGAGCCATGACGACGAGGGCGGGCGGGGGCTAGGAACCGAAACGGATGGTCGTCCCGCACCACGGCTTGCCGTTGTGGCTTGCTGGTGCGAGAATTCGGCCGCGTAAAGGGTGGAGGGCAGAGAGACACGGCAGAGGGGAAGGGACAACAGGAGGAAGGAGGGATCGGCTCGAGGCGGGGAAAGGGCGACTTTCCCTTCACATATGGAAGGCATGATGGACGGTGAAGCCCCTGGCAGAGCCAACGGGGTTCGCGCAGTGAGGGATGTGATCAGAGTGATAACATGTTACATGACGAGGAACAAGTGAGCGGCCTATCACAGGCACGACGAGTGCGTCGAGGAGGGTGGGAAGGGTCCCCTGGGACCAGTTCTTTCCCCTTTCCGTCCGATGGCGGATGCAATGCGCCCGTCCCAGGCATCTGGGATCCCGGCCTTGGCTTGGATAGCGTCTGGTGGGGTGCGAGAAGCTATTCCGGCCCGGGTCTGGGCCATGACCTATGCCAGCCGTGGATGTGGAAGTCGGATAATTTGCGACACTTCGAACGTCTTGATGGCTGCGACATGTCCGCTCGTCTTGTCACACATTCCCCTCGCATTGTGCTCCTGTCTTTCCAGTCCCCGCATTCTCGCTGCAATTCCTCGTCTCTGACGGCTACATTTTTGGGATGGGCTAGTTGTCGTGGATGTCCCGTGTGATTTCCCCGATGTGGAGGTTTTGCATCTGAAGCTCGATCGCAGGGTGCGGACCCCTGTTCGACACCGCTCTAGCCAGAAACAGCTTCTTCGATCGCCCGCCCATTTTTCGATCCGGACCCTGTGGGACTCAGAAACACATCGGGCCAACCATACGGCTGGGATTTGGGTAAGGGGAACCAGGCGTCAACCCCTGTCGAGCCGGACCTGTTCCGGACAGGAACGGCTGGAGCGGTCCGCCGTGGAACCACAACGCCGGCGCAGCATCGTGGGAAAATTCTTGGAACTTTCTGCACCCTTTCCAAGAATTCTTCCATGACTCTTGTCGACGTGGATAGATGCAGTAAGGGTTCAACCTGCACGACGGGTCCACCATGTCTCGAAGCGGACTTGGGACAGGGCCCAGTGCTGTTTTCGGAAGGACTGACGCAATAAATCGCGATTTTCCCTCGACGCCATGAACATCGCACCTTCCCAGGCGCCTCGCCCGCCTCGTCTGCAGCCCCGCGAACGCAAGCTCGCAGGGTCCTGGGTCCTGGTTGCCTGGGAATGGCTGGCAAGTTCCACGCCATCTGCACCGCCCGTTCGGCGCTTCTGCCAAGGTCCGGTCCAGAAGCTTCGCCGACCTTCAACGGGCTCCGTCACCGGCAAACTTGCAAGTCCACACGGATCAGCGCTTGCAGCGGAATGCCAGCCACTCAGTCGCTTTTCCGCTGTCCATCAAGGCCTTCGGATGGTCATCGACGTCAGTCTTGAAATGCCCGATACCTACCACGGGGCCGCCTGACCATGTCTCGGATGCCGATTGACCATGCCACAACAACGGCGTCGGGTGCGAGTGTGCCTACACCACCGACGTTGCACAACGCAGAGCTGCCAACCGATGTGACACAACATGATAACGGTGCATCTGTCCTCTGAGTTTCTAGACCCTTCCGGAGCCAGCTGGGCGGGGATCAAGTCGCTGCCATGCAACCATGTCAATGTCATCGCGGCAACCTTATTGGCCACGCGCTGAGTTCCCGCCCAAGTGGTGTGGTTTTCAGCTCTCTTCAGCCCCCTGAAACTGAATTTCGCCGCTGACGCCACTTCTGGTCGAGAGGGTCACGAGCCAATTCCCTTGTCTTTCAAGCCTTGCCAGCTCGCACCTGTCAGGAGAAGTCCCCTCGGCAGTCCCCACCAGCATAGCTCGATACTGGAAGCTTCCGTTCCGCCTGCTTTCTTTTGACACCAACACCCTCATCCCCGGTCCCGTTAGGAGCAGGCAACCTCTTAAGATTCTGGGAAGTTCTGTTTGAATCTCGACATTCCAATACTTGGCGTGTCAGACTGTAAGCAGCAAGCAGAGCGCGAGTCCACTTCTGCCACACCCTGGATCGACGCAGCTTTGAGCTATAGCTATCGGCTCTTCTGGTCTGTTGGTTTCCTAGGGTAGGTACCTACGTAGTCTCGCGGCTGGTCACATCGGACTCGGTACGTTCGCAAGCTTCTAGAATACTGTGGGCTGGCTGAGCTTGCACCTGTCTCTCTGGAGTCTACAACCTCGTGTGCTCTGTGGTGTTATACAGGCCAATGCTCGGGTCATGCACCACCCCGTCGAGGAACGTAGACTCGCCTCCAGGTTTCGGCGTCCCCCTTCGCAGTGTCTGGTCTCCAAGAAATGTTTGACAGTGGTCGTCCCAAAACCCACTTGAAGTATCCACCCCGGCGGTGACTCAATTTCTCGTTCTGTCAACGGTGACAGGTTTCCCTCGCTCGTCTCCGTCTCGGGCCAACCCAGCGTGAAGCTTGTGTTCTTGACCTCGGATCAACGGATCTCCGGATCCAATCGCGAGGATACCGTTTGTTGGTCAGTTATGGTTTATCTGCAACGTCGCGACAGGTCATCCAGTCAACCAGCCAAAGGTCCACTCTTCGCTCCCGTTTCAACAGAAGCTCCCAGTCCACGCTAGTGCCAATTCGATCGTGGCCTTGAATGTGGTGGCCGAAAAACAGATGCTGTAGCCCCTATCAAGTTGCCGGGGCAAAGATTTCTTTCCTTCACCACAGGTCTTATTTCACGTCCCTCCCTAAACCAGTTCGCCGGCTTAACTAGCGTCAGCAGCGGTTTCTGAGAAACTTTAGTCCTCACTGAATGCAACCAGAGGTAGATCTGCTCAAACGATGCGGCTCGTCTTGTCCAAGACGCGATGCGTAGCGAATCGAAGACGTAATGGGCGTATTGTAGCATACAAGGCGAATACCAAGGGGGGATGCGGCGAAATCCAGAGTGACTCCGGCCTTTGATCGACTCTTAAATTAATGGAATAGAGTGGTAGGACGGGCGGCAGAGCCCAGCCCCTGAAGTTTACACGACCATGTTCCAGACCCCTAGATTGGTGGCCAGGTACGGAAGACAGTCATGGTCTCTACATGTCCTTTCACGTTTTTTCCCAGGATACATGGCAGAAGCGACTCCGGTGTCAAAGACATGGGAATAGTGAGAGCCAGCGGGTTTTCTTCTTCCGACAACCTTGGTGAGACCTGTCTGCCATGCACCCTTGGCCAAGGTTACTACTGTATAGTTCTATCCTGTATCATCCTACCAAAGATTTGACGCCCGAGACACCTAGATTGGCGACCGTATCCTCTCTACCCACCTACCCACCTACCTAACTACCTACCTACCTACCTAGCCGTGCCACCTGCCGCCCCGGGTATCGTAATGCCTTAACCTAAGTACTTAGGTAGGTAAGTACACCAAGGTATTCGTATCTTGCCGGCACATCTGATACATAAGAAGCAGCGTCGGAAAAAAAAAAGCCGGCCTTTTTTTTCTAAACCGACCGAGTCCTCAAAGTACCTAAGGTACCTTAGGTACCTAGGTAGGTGCCTCGATGCGCCAAGGTATGTTTACTTGCCCCCCCCAACTCGTGACAACCCCTTCCTCTTATGTTACCTAGGTACCTACCTACCTACCTTTCCTAGACTTTGTTTCTTACTACCAGCAGTCTGCCTGCCTGCCTGCCTACCTACCTACCTACCCAAGCGGTTGACAAAAAAAGAGAGCCACATTACCTGCATGGTACATATGCTCCCATAGTAGATACTAGCCCTCGGGGGTATCTTTAGGTACCACTAGTTGGTCATCTGACCGTACCTCGCTGCTCTTCCACTACCATGGAAGCCTAGTCTCCTGTTAAATCTCCTGAGAACCCTAGCAATT
>Ga0247763_1001813_pt1 | contig 11701 bp, 7 predicted proteins | sample UWRJL141409B4_FD_179926 | JGI IMG/M metagenome (GOLD analysis project Ga0247763, IMG submission 179926) | Plant litter microbial communities from Arlington Agricultural Research Station in Wisconsin, United States - UWRJ-L141-409B-4 | ecosystem: Environmental > Terrestrial > Plant litter >...
CGACCCAGAAGTACATCCGCGCCGCCGAAGCGGTCGGAGAGGTCATCGGCGAAGTCTTTCCGCCGCTCCCCGAGAGCCTCGCCGCCGGACGATATCGTCGAGAATATCGTCCGAGCGACGCGCAACTAACGGAAACTATTGTGGAGGCGCCGGGAATCGAACCCGGCGCCATCAGCGCCCGCAGACGGGCCTGCGCGCCGGCGTTCAGCGTGCATTCGCCTCGGCGCCGAGTGGGGCGGTGCCTTCGGCGCGCGCGACCGGGCGCCACTTCTCGAGGTAGGCGCGGGCCGCGCGCTGGAAGGACTCGGAGCCGTAGGCGCCGCCGCTGTCGTGGGTGACGGCGATCGGCCAGGTGCCGAGGCGCAGGCCCTTGTCGGCGGCGGTACGGCAGAAGTCGATGTCGTAGCAGTGGAAGTCGAAGCGCGGATCGAAGCGCACGCCGCGCTCCTTGAGCGCCGACGTCTTCACCGCGAGGAAGACGCCGTCGAGCAGCTGGCAGGGCATGGGCGTGGGCCCGTACAGGCTGAGGTTCGGGCAGGCGTAGTCGAAATGGTTGACCGCGCCCGAGCGCACGAGGCCCGGCTGCCACCCCATCGGCTTGAGGTTGGCATCGAAGCGCAGGCCCCAGGAGGGCTGTGACAGGTCTGGGTTGGTGCTGCCCGCGAGGCCCACCACGTCGAAGCGCTCGAGCGCCTCGGCCACGCGTTGCACGAGGAACCAGTCGTTGAGGTACACGTCGTCGTGGACGAACACGAGGTTCGTCTCGGCGTCGGTTCTGTCGAGCGCGGCGTTGAAGATCTTGCTGAGCCCGTGCGCCTTCGGCCCGGTGTTGCCGAACGCGATGAGCTGCGCGGGGCGCAGGCTCTCGGGGATGCGGCGCAGGCTGCGGCCGAGATAGGTCGCGTCCCAGAACAGCGGCTCCGAGACCTGGCTGGCAGAGACGAGCGTGAGCTTCATCGCGCTCGGGTACGACCCGGCGCGGGGCGCCCAGAAGGGTGCGCTTCGCTCGGGGCACGCGCGCGAGCGGGGTCGCCGGTAGGTGCGGCGCGCGCGGCCAGCAGGGCTCGCCGGCAGGCGCGGCGCATGGGGCAAGGGCCCGCCCCACCTCGGCGCACATGCGTGCAGGCTTCACGCCCGCGCCACGCGCGGCCAGACCGCGGCCCGTGCGGCCCGTCAGCGTTCGTGCGAGACGGGCGCGAGCGCCTCGAGCAGCGCGTGCGTCGAGGCGAAGCGGTCGCGCGGGTCTTTCGCCATGCAGCGCTCGACGATCTCGGCGAGCGCGTCGGACACGCGCCCCGGCGCCACCTCGCAGAGGGGCTGGGGCGGGCGGGTGAGGTGCGCGGCAAACAGCGCGGCGGCGTCAGCGTCGGAGAACGGCAAGCGGCCGCTCGCCGCGTAGTAGAGCAGGGCGCCAAACGAGTAGATGTCGGAGCGCACGTCGCCCTGGTTTCCGAGCACGAGCTCGGGCGCCACGTAGGCCGGCGTGCCCGCGATGTGGCCCGGGATCGTGAGCGTGGCGTCGCCGCTGGCGGGCGCCTTGGCGACGCCGAAGTCGAGCAGCTTGACGATGTCGGGCTCGCCGCCCAGCACGGCGACGAACACGTTCTCGGGCTTGATGTCGCGATGGATGATGCCCTTGCCGTGCGCCTCGCCGAGGGCGCGCAGCACCTGGCGTGCGATGTGGAGCAGGCGGGCCGTCGGCAGCGGCCCCTCGCGCGCGACCAGCTGGTGCAGTGTCTCTCCGTGCAACAGCTCCATCGCGTAGTACCAGAGCCCGTCGTCGGTGACGCCGTAGTCGAAGATGCGCACGGTGTTGGGGTGCGTGAGCCCCGCGAGCGCGCGCACCTCGCGCTCGAAGCGCGCGACCACCGACGAGCCCGGCCGGTGCCCGTACACCGTCTTCAGGGCGACCCTTTGCTTGAGGGTGCGGTCGAACGCGGCCCACACGTCGGCCATGCCGCCGCTGCCGAGGCGCCGCTCGAGCTCGTAGCGGCCGATGTGGCGCGCCTCGAGCGCCTGGCGGCTGAGTTGCCAGGCGAAATGCCCGCCGAGCGCCACCGCCACCCAGCTCACCGCGAGCATGAACAGCATGCTGCCGAAGGCGCCCAGCGCCGCGGGCTCGCGGAACTGCGCCGCGATCCGCTCGTCGACCGCGGCGGCCACGAACAGCGTGACGGGATAGGTGAGCACGGGGATGCCGAACAGCCACGCGCCCTGCCGCCAGGGCTGGAGCATGACGGCGCCGCGCGCGACCAGCACCACCAGGATGCCGGCGGCGTAGGGGCTGTCGACGCCGCGGTAGTTCAGCGTGTTGATGCTGATGCACGCGGAGACGGTCGAGAACGCGATCAGGTCACAGAACCAGAGCGCGCGCTTCGACGGCTCCGGCGTGCGCCAGAGTCGAGCCATCACGACCAGCACGACGATCGTGCCGATCGCTCTCGACAGCAGCAGCGCAACGAGCGAGCCCTCGCCGCCGACCTGCGTCACGAACACGTCGAGCGCGGCCGCCCCCGCCCAGACGAAGATCCCGATCGCGAGCACCCGCCGCAGCCGCTGCACCGCGCCCGTGTGCTCCGTGCGCGCCAGCGCGCGCTCGCGCTCCAGCGCGAAGCTCACGGCGGCCTCGTCGACGGAGCCGACGGGCACGACCTCGGTGCGCGACGGCGGAGACCCGGTGTTGGACAGCGTCGGTGCGACGCCCGATCGCCGCGCCGGCGGCGGCTCGGATGCAGGCCTCTCCGATGCAGGCCTCTCCGATGGGAACGGAGCGGCTTGCGCCGCCGGGGTCGCGAGCGGCTCTGCCGTTCGAGTGGGTACCCCGCTGTGCCGTTTCATCTGAGCTCGGCGATGCTCTACCGTCTGCTCGCTGCGGGCGCCCGTGGTTTTCGTGTCCCGAATGGCCGGGTTACATGCGGAGCTCGCGCTACGAGCAACACAGGGTGCGTGCTCGCTCTTCGGGGTGCCGACCGTGGGCTTCTCGCGTTACACGATGGAACTGCTCGCCGGCGCGAGCTCGTCGAGCGCGAAGGGCCCGCTTCCGATCCCCCCGACGCGCGCTGGCGCTGTCGCTCGTGAGGTCTCGGATGTGCTGTGCACCGCCGAGTTAACGAACCTCGCGCGAGGTGCGCCACGACGCGCGCACCCGCCGAAGGTCGCAATCGCGAACGAGTTGCAGGCGGTTGCCCTGCCGGCTTCGTCGCCCGTCGCGCTGGATTTCTCGAATCAACTCGGGTGGTGTGGCGTCAGAGTGTCCGTGTCGGGAGGTGCGCGCGAACCCTCGGTTCGCAGCGCCGAATGCAACGCTCAGCGGCACGGCTCGGCGCGGTCGCCACGGCCCGGTTCACACATCGCGCGCTCCCCAGCGTCGGTGTGGCGACCCGCCGGCCGCGCATCACCGTCTTCGGTCGGGCGGGTGCCGCTTACTCGAGTGTCAGAGGGCGCCGTTCCGCAGAAACGTTCGCCCGTCGTCCTCCCCGTATCGCTGCTCTGGCCACTGCTAGCGAAGTTGCTGCGGGACCCCAAAGACCTGATTCAAGTCGAGGCACTAGGCAATTGCCCGCAAAGGCATCATCATCACCCCCGTCACGGGAGCCCGACCGATGCGCCTGAATCTTTCGATGCGACGCACCGTGTGCGATCACCGCCACGCTTTCGTCGAAAGTCGCCGCCGGCGTGCGATCGCCGCGCGTTGGGCCTTCGCTGGCGGGTGTTCGCGCGGTGCGCGGGCCATCCAGCGGTCAGCGGCTCCCGCTGCCGCAGTTCAATCTGAGATCTCAATCCGAGGGGGGCCCGGAAAACGAGAGACCATGACCGATCGACCTTTGCTTAGCCCCGCTGCTCCGTCCCCCGCTGTTCCCTCAGCTTTCGCTGTTCCGTCCGCCTCCGCTGTTCCCTCAGCCTTCGCTGTTCCCTCAGCCCCCTGGCGCGCCTCGAGCACGGGCATTTTCTTGCTGCTCGCTGCCAGTGCGCTGCCCGCGTGCACCGAATTCGCCGATGAGGACGATATCGCGCCCAGCGCCGCGGGCCTGTCCGGCAATCCGGGGGGTATCGGCGGCCTCGGCAGCGGCCAAGGACAGGAAGCGCCCGAGTGGGCGTGCATCGGCAACGATTCTGCGGCACCCCCGGCCGAGCTGGGAAATACCACCGTCACGTTCAGCATCTTCATCGCCGACACCGTGTCTCGCCAGCCGCCGGAGGGACTCACCGTGAGCGCCTGCAGCCCGCTCGACGTGGAGTGTGCAAACCCGATGGTCGACGACATCCGGCCGGAATCGGACGGGATGGTGCGGGCGCACGTGCCGCGCAACTTCGCCGGCTTTTTCCGCGTGGTCAGCGACCAGACGATGCCGGCGGTTCTGTATGTCGACCGACCCGTGGTCGACAACGTCACGGCAGCTCCGATGCTGCTGATCGGACAGGTCGCTTTTCAGGCGCTCTCGCGCGCCCAGGGCGTCGCAATCGACCCGCAAATGGGCCACCTGCTGCTGCGCGCCTTCGATTGCAACGGGACCCCGGCCTCGGAGATGCGCTTCACGAACGACAAAGGCGGTCAGCCGTTCGCGTTCGTTGCAATGCAGCCCGTCATTGGTCAAACCATCACCGACGCGCAAGGAACGGCGGGGTTCATCAATGTCCTTCCGGGGCCGGCCGTCGTGGAGAGCGTGCGCACCGAGGACGGGATGGTCACCAGCACCGGCAGCGGCCTGGTGCGCGCTGGATGGTTCACCTACCTGTTGCTCGGAGCCGGGCCGTCCTGAGTTCGCGCTTCGAGTGAGCCGCGCGGAGTGAGGCAGTCTCGAGCGGCTCGGCGCTCGGTCGGTCTTTGGGGCTCGAGGCTTCGAGCGCGCCCTCTCGAGCGAGAGGCCGCAGTGGGGGTTCGTGGTCGGGCGCTTCCGGGTCCGGCCACGCCGCGCGACGCGGCATCACGTCGCGCGAGGCGGTTCTAGACCTTCTGGAGGATGAGGCCGGATGCCGTGAGGCCGGGACCGAAGCCCATCGCGAGGATGGGGGCGTTCGCGGGGATCGACTTGTCTTCCAGGATGTCAGCGAGGATGTACGGCACCGTGGCGGAGCACATGTTGCCGAGCTCGTAGAAGGCGCGACGGGTGTGTGACAGCTTCTCTTCGGCGAGGCCGAGCACGTCGCGCGTGTGGTCGACGATTCTCGGGCCACCCGGGTGGATGGCGTAGAACATGTTCTCCTTGGTGCGGTCGAAGTCGATGCCGGCGCGCGCGCAGAGCTTGCGGGCAAAGCCGAGCACGTTCTCTCGAATCAAGAGCGGCACGTTCTTGGATAGGTGCATGTCGAACTGCTGGGGGCCGAGCTTCCAGGTCATCTCCCCCAGGGAGCCTGGGATGAGCTCTTCGTGGGCGGCCACCACGCGCAGGCCCGGGCCGAGCTTGCGCGCCGTACGGAACACGTCTTCCGGGTAGACGGAGTAGCCGATGAAGCCATCTCCGAAGAGCGTCATGTCGATGATGTCGGCGGGGCCGTTCTTGAGCGTCGTCACGTGGCCGCTCAAGTATTCGGTGTGCACGATGTCGATGCGCCGCTTGCCCTCGGGGCCCGCCAGGGCGGGCGAGGTGAGCAGGCCCACCGCGTTGCGGATGGCGGGGAACGCGCCGTAGCAGCCCATGTGGTACGAGTGCATGACGGGCGTCGAGAACCAGCCCTTTTCGGCCACGAAGCGCTGCGCAGGGCTCGGCGCGACGTAGCCCGAGCAGGTGACGTGGATGAGGTCGTCAGGCGCCTGGGTGTTGTCGGCCGAGTAGTACTGGCGAAACGCCTGCAGGGCGACCTTCTCGAACTGCTCCATGCGCTGGCCGAGAGACGGGCCCTCGGGTTGGGCCATCAGGTTCTCGAAGCCTTCGGGCAACTCGGGCGGCACGCCGAGCTGGCCGAGCCCCTCCTCGCTGTCCGGGAAGACGCCGAACTCTCGCCGAGAGATGAAGTTCGGGCTGACGCCGTAGCGCTGCATCTTCTCCTGCACGTCGGCCAGGATGAGGCCGGCGGCTTCGGGCGTGTCGGCGCCTTCGGCCGCGCACCGGGCGCTCGCCATGAGCCAGGCGTAGTAGCTGAGCAGGTGCTCTTGCTTGACCGGCTTCTTGACGTGGACGGGCTTGAAGCCCGCGAGGATGACGCTCGACTCAGCCACCGCGCACCCCCCAGCTCATCGCGGAGAAGGCGGGCATCGCCGGCATGACGCGGGCGGGAGCCGCGAGCTTGGCGGGCGCGCTCGACGCGCGCGGCGCGGCTCTATCATTCGGCGGTGCAGAGGGAGCCGCTCTGGTATTGGCGACGGCCCTGCTGTCGAGCGCGGCCGTTTTGCTCGTCGCGGGGCTGTTGTTTGCGTTGGCCAGCTGGGCCGCCCGTTTGCTGCAAGAAACCACCTCGCGCAGGAGGTCGTCGATGGTCTCGAGCTCGAAGAAGCTCGACTCGGGGATGGAGATGGCGAACGCCTCTTCCAGGGAGTGCACGAACTCGACCTTCTGGATCGAATCGAGCCCGTAGCTGGCGATCGATGCCGCGACTTCGACGCTCTCGGGGGCGACGGCTTGATGCCGAACGATCCAGCTCGTGGCGTGCGAGGCGGCGCGGGCGTAGACGTCACTCGGGGAGAGGGACGTGGGGTTGCGCCATTCGTCCACGATGCTCAGGCGGCCGCCGAGCAGCTCTTCGCGGCACTTGCGGCGCTGGATCTTGCCGCTCGTGGTCTTCGGCACGGCGTTGCGTCGCACCAGGACCAGGCGATCGAGGGGCAGTTCGTGCTGTTCTTGCACGCGCCGGGCCACCCGTGTGAGCAGCTCGGGGCTCGCCGTTTCGCGCTGGTCGAGCTCGGCGACCACGACGAGACCCGTTCCCGCTCCGCCATCGGTACCGGGACCTCCCTCGAGCGAGAACGCCGCGGTGCAGCCGGGGCGAAGCTCGGGAGCGGAGAGCTCGACCGTGAGCTCGATGTCTTGCGGGTAGATGTTCTGGCCGCGGAAGATGATCAGGTCTTTCATGCGACCGGTGATGAACAGGCCCGAGGCGTCGGCGAACCCGAGATCGCCCGTCTTCAGGTAACGGCGCTCGTCACCGGGGAGCACGCCTCCGAAGGTTTCGCGGGTCTCGGCCTCTTTGCCCCAGTAGCCCGCGGCGACATGGCTGCCGCTGATCCAGATTTCGCCAACCCGCCCCGCGCCGCAGGGTTCTCCCGTCTCCGGATCGACGATGGCGACGTGCTGGTCGCCGTGATCCCAACGGCCGGTGCTGACGAGCACCTGGCTGATCGAGGCATTGAGGTTGGTTGAAACGCCGAGCGTCGGCGCGATGACGCCTTCTTTCAGTAGGCGTGCATCAGCCTGCAGATAGCAGGGCTCGATGCCACCCGTGCCCGAGACGACCAGCGTGGCCTCGGCGAGGCCGTAAGTGGGAACGAAGGCCGAGCGCCGAAACCCGTAGGGTGCGAACGCTCGCGCAAACTCTTCGAGCGTGCGCTGGCGCACGGGCTCGGCACCGTTGAAGGCGGCGCGCCAGCTGCTCAGATCGAGCCCGGCCCGCTCGCTCGGTGTCGTCTTCGCGACGCACAGGTCATACGCGAAGTTGGGCGCGCCGCTCACGGTGGCCTGGTAGCGATCGATGGCGCGGAGCCATGAGATGGGGCTCTTGATGAACCCGAGCGTGGACAGGAGGACGGCTCGCGCGCCGAGATAAGCGGCGTGGAGCACGTTTCCGATGAGGCCCATGTCGTGGAAGACGGGCAGCCAGCTCACGATCACCGTCGAGCGATCGCTGCGCAAGACGCTGCTCAGCATCGCCTGGTTGGCCATGATATTGCGATGGCTGACCATCGTGCCCTTCGGCTGCGAGGTGGAGCCCGAGGTGTACTGGAGGAAGGCGACCGCATCGGGCGATGGCTCGAACCTCGTGCTCTCGGCGTCGGCCGCGTCGAGCGATACGGCTGCTGCATCGAGCGATACGGTTGCTGCGTCGATAGAGATAGCGTCAGTTTGCAGCATCTCGAGGCCGTGCAGCGCGCTACCCTCGTTGAACAGGGAGGTGAGGCCGGCGGCGAGGCTTCTCGTCGTCAACACCGAACGAGCGTTGCAGTCGGCCACGACGCCGCTCAGGCGGGCATTGGCGCTCTTGCCGCGGCCGGGATGCAACGGCACGGCGACGATGCCGGAATACAAGCAGCCGAAGAATGCCTCGACGAAATCGAGCCCGAGCGGGTGCAACATGATCGCCGTGGTGCCCGGCGCCTGGCGGGAGCGGAGCGCTGAGCCGATCGCCGTGGCGCGCTGGTGCAACTCACCGAAGGTGAGATGGTGCTCTTTGCCATCGGCGACGTAAACGTACGCGGTGCTCGTGGGCTGGTGGGCAGCCCAATGACGAACCACGTGAACCAGCGTGTCGGATTCATTCGACCAGACGGGGGATTCCAGACTGGTGACGGGGGGGATTGAATCGGTGTGCATAGGTCACTTCCTGGTTTGCCGGAGGTGTTGTCTATCGGTGCCCATTGCGGCAGGCGGGGGATGTCGTGAGGGCGCACGACGCCTGTGGCCCCAACACAGACCGCATTCCGGGAGCGGGCGCGTTGGGCCTCATCAGCGAGCTTTTGCGGCGACTGGCTCGCGCATCGACGTATGAGCCCACACCGAATCGACGCGCACATTCGTACGCGGCTGACTCGTAGCCAGCGATGAGCTTCGGGGGGACTCGACCGGCAACACCGCCAGAACCGCGGGGTGATGTCGGGTGAAAGGGGGGATTTCTTCGGTCGCTATCGATGCCGCGGCTGGGGGATTCCGCGGCTGCTCGTTCAGCAGCCAGCCATTTAGCGGCTAGCTATTCAGCGGCGCTATTATTCAGCGGCAGCCATTATTCAGCCGCCACGGGCTCATCAAACGTTGCGCCTTTGTCTCTGGCCATGAAGGCGGCCAACACCGCGCTGGCACCGACGCGCTCTGCCACGGCGTTTGCGATGTATTGATTGAGGCTGACGCTCTCGCGCGCCGCGGCTCGGCTCGCGCGCACGTAGAGGCTGCGAGGGAGGCGTAGAGCGAAGCGCCCGCTCGTCTTGTTGTTCATGAGGGGCTGGGGAACGGCCTTGCCCTCATCCAACCATTCGAGCAGCCACTTCTCTGCCGCGCGCTCGAGCTGCGCGTAGGCTTCGTTGGGCGTTGCTGCTTCGACGCTGCAGCCCGGAAACTCCAGTATCTCTGCGGTGTATCGACCGCCCGCTGCTGGAATGAGCACTCGCGAGTAAGGGTGCGCGAGCAACTCGCGCGCTCGATTCGACGGACGCTTTTGCTTCAAGGATTTCGTAGGCATGAAGACTCGAAAGGGTTGTGCGACTGAGACCTGCACGACGCGCAGGCGCTGAACCACGCAGGGCGCAACCCATGGCCCGCACCCCGTAAATTCAGCTGATTCCGCAAACCGAGGCGTTCGCGAAGACCGCGACCACCACAGCTCGGATGATATCACACACGATATCACCCTCCAACCCATTTCGGAACACTTTAGTGAGACATCATTCGTGAGCGATTCGATCGATGAGCGAGCCGCGTGAAACACGAAGGCCAGCGATCGGCTATTTCGCCGCCACATCTTCGACATCGCTGACAATCGCGCACGATCGCGACGCCCTCCATCCCTTCGACGAGCAACACGGAGCGATGTCGTGCGAGCGAGATTTGCTCGGTTGTGCGTTTTCTTCGGCGTTGCATCGGGCGCGCGCACGAATTTGTTTCGTGCGCTGAGCAGCCATGAGAGTGCGCGGAGCGCGTGCAGGCTTCGATGTGCGCGCTGAGTTGCACGACTGATGCCTGCCCATGCACGAGGCACTGCGCTGCACCTGGAGCGCGCTCTCGACCTGCGAGGGCCTCGACGCTGCAGAATGGACGCTGGCTCTCTAGATGCGCATGCATCAAACAACTCCCTCTCGCGCCTACATTGTGCGCACGTCGCAGCTCACACCCCGAGCCGCGCCCTCTCGTACTTGCCTGACTATTCGATGTCCGCTTTCGATGCCTGGCCGCGGTTACCCGCTACCCCTCGCCAGAACCTGCACTCAGCGTGGCTTGCGCTCAGCCGCAGCCAGGTTTGAGGGCAACCAGGATTCGGGCACCTCCCAGCCCGTATGATCCAGGTGATACGATATGCGATGTCACCCCCGATGAGAACGATCTTTATACGCCCCGGGGGGTGATGGGTGGGACACCGCTGGGCCATAAGTCGCGATGCCACGGTGTAAATACGTGGCGCTGCATCCGACGAATACGTGGCGATGCCGCTCGATGAAGGAAATGCGGCTGTTCTGCGCGTCTGTGCCCTGCGTTCATGCCCCTGCGTTCCTGCCCCTGAGGTCGCGAAAGAGCGGTGAGTTCCATCGCGCTGGGCGTGTGCTCAGATGTAGGCGAAATCGTGGTCGTCGCTCGAGGTGCTCTTCGCCCCGTCGCTGCGCTGCTCTTCAGCGTGCTCTGGCCGCGGTCATCATCGGCGTCGCCGCCGTTCGCGCACGGTCGCCCGCCGCTCCCGTGCCGATGAATCAGCTGCTGAATCGCCGTTGCAGCCAAAAGATCGCGCCTCCTTCGCAGTGCTGTCCGGGATTTTGCTGACATGCCTCGTCGACATGGCCCCATGAGGCGACGCCGCGGCATTGGCACCTTCGTTCGCTCGGGGTCAGTGGTCGCTGAAGTTCATTGGTCGCTGAAGGTCAACGACGCTGACTTTCATTGGTCGCTGACGGTGGCCCAAATTGCGGCGTGGCCATGGCCATGGTCGTTGCCGCTGGCGATCCCTCACGGGGACGGATCCATCAAACGGTCATCGGCGGCCCAGTTTTCTGCGTGCGCTGCCGGGCGGCGAAGCACGAGCACTCGGCGTGCCAGAGCCGCGCGCAAACGGGATGCACGCGCCGTCGGTTCGCAGACGAGTCGCGACTGGAAACCTCTCGATGCGTGTCACATTCACGATACCTACTGGTGACGGAGCCGGTGACGTCGGTGATGTCACTCGTGATGTTATTGATGTGAGCCGCCCACGCCGGCGCCGATCGCCTCGGGTTTGGACGCCCGCGGGCTTCGATGGGCGCCGGTTGCCTTTTCCGTGCCAGTACACGGCGGGCTCCGCGCGGGCGGAGGGGGGCCGACTTTCATGGTCGCTCTCCGTCGCCGAGCCGAAATGGGCTCGGCGGCGCTTCGACCGGGCCCCAACGAGCGGGCGCGCACGAGCTTGGCGCTTCACAGTCGCCCGCGGCTGCTCGATACTGCGCGCCATGAAGGCGACGTACCGGACGATTCTTTCAGCGCTTTTGGGCACCGCGAGCGTGCTCGCGAGCGGGGCGGGCACGCTGGCCCGCGCGGCCGAGGACGGCGAAGAGAGCGCGACCGCTGCGAGCGGGCTGATCGAGCGCGGCATCGCCTTGCGGCGCGGCGGGGACGATGCCGCCGCGCTGCCGCTATTTCAGGAAGCGGAGCGGCTCGAGCCCAGCTCGACGCGGGTGATGGTGCACCTGGCCGCGGTCTACCAGGCGCTCGGGCAGTGGGAACAAGCCGATCGCTACCTGACCCGTGCGCTGCGCGATCCCAACGAGGCATACGTCCACAAGCACCAGGCCATGCTCGCGGAGGCGCGGCGCACGGTCGAGGCCCACATCGCGCGGCTGCGCCTCACGGGCGGGCCCGAGGGCGCCGAGGTGCGCCTCAAC
>Ga0247763_1001814_pt1 | contig 11699 bp, 17 predicted proteins | sample UWRJL141409B4_FD_179926 | JGI IMG/M metagenome (GOLD analysis project Ga0247763, IMG submission 179926) | Plant litter microbial communities from Arlington Agricultural Research Station in Wisconsin, United States - UWRJ-L141-409B-4 | ecosystem: Environmental > Terrestrial > Plant litter >...
ACGATGGCTTTTCGTTTTTTTATTCCCCACTGGGGCTTTTTTTTTGTCTCTTCATGCCTCGCTTCCCTGAACTCACCCCGGCTCAGGGAGGTTGCTCGATGCGTCTCACCCTCAGCTCAAGCCCTGTGACTAATCTGGACTTGCCAGAAAATGTTGTTGGGGGGGGGTGACTAAAGGGGTAGATGTCAAGCTACCTTAGTAAGGTACCTTAGGTCTTAGGTAGGTGGGTAGGTAAGTAGTCAAGTGTAATCGGGGCTAATACATGTATCTAGGCCTGGGGGGGGGGTTACAATAGGCGTGCTACGTGCATAGCCCGTCTAATGTTTTTCACTCCAAGTAGGGATTTTTTTCGTCAGGCGCGAGTAGAGCATTGCTTGCAACCCTGCTTGGCAGACACGGATGAAAGGAAGGCTATGTTAGCTTCCTAGTTTCCATATTGGCTTCACGTAAAAAAGCCCACATTAACTGGGTAGAATAAGTATTTTATCGCACCCTCCAGCTTGCCCAGACGTTGACGTCCTGCGATTGGTATGGAGAGTAAGCTTCATGGACTCGACCGGGATGCCTCGGAAGAATCCCGAGACGCCTTAGCTAGCCACCACTGTGTCAAAGGGCCACACTTAACATCAATACCACATCACGGATTATGGAAATACCGCCGACGATTCTCCCCACGGGTCAACAACGAAACAATATACATACAAAAGTTTTTCCCAAAAAAAAAAAACCAGTCCGTATTGGAAAATTTCGCACTTATACCCCAATTTAAACAGAGAAATATTTCAATCAGCGACTTTTTAAAATTAGCACGCAGCAGGAACGCGAAAAAATAAAGTGGTCATGTTGGCATATGTATATGGAGAGTATCGAAATTCTCTCTTCAAGTATCAAGTTCAGGAAGAGGCCGAAGTGAGGCCATGCCTGACGAGACCAAGCCGGAGCTACCCCACTTCCCCTGAGACAGCTGCCCGATCAATGCTGTGAAAACAAATGCCTACAGGAGAAAGGTATGCTGAATGCTCAGCTGTGGGCCGTATCTGATCTTTTTTACTCCTGTGCCGTATTGCATATAGTTAATTATTGGTAACATCAAGGGGTTATTTTCGCTTGTGTATCATCTAGAATCGGGGGCCGACACACGTGGTGGGGAAATAAAAAACATTTTGTGCAGTCAATGCTGTGGGGTCCATGATTTTTGCGTATCATCTACAGCTAGGGGCGAACTCGGGTCATCACGTTATTGGGAATAAGGTTGGTTGGTTGGCGGCGGCGAAAAATAGATGGCTGCCTTGGGAAGCGAACACAAGAACCTATCTTTGAGAGTAGCGATCTGCGCGTGCGCGCCATGCATCGCGGCTGTGCTAGCTGCTCTGCCCGGAATTTCGGGTCTACGGCCGACTCTGATTGGACGATACAAGTGTTTCGGATATTCAGCTGCTTGGCGGGTTAGAGGTCGAATCCGAGCTCTTTTCCGATACAATAGTACCGAATAACCCATCTGCTAATGTTCTTTTGACTTTCTCTTGCCGACAAGCTCGGATTGTCCTTGCGGCGGCGGCGGCACACAACACCATGGGCGGCTTCAAAGCATCATGTCAATCGCTATGGCGTCTCTTTAACGGCGAGCTCAGCCAAATGACAATGTCGACAATAGCCGGCATTGCTCTTGCCATTGGACATCATTGCTTCTACAGTTCACTCGACAAAACCGAACCGCCAGACCAGACGTATCTGTCGCTTGGTGCTTCCGGCGGCCTCACCAAGCAGCAGGTAAACCTGGCAGTCGGTGCGGCATTCGCCTTTCTCGTCAAGACATTTCTCGGAATTGCCTCGTCAATTGCCCAGGAACAGTTGACGTGGCGATTTATCATTTCGCACCCTTCGAGAATTGGTTTCATCGATGGCTTGTTTCATTCCAAAGATGAGCTGTTTTCTATTCTCAACCTCAAGCTCTGGATCAAATCACCCTGGCCCATGACATTCGCGGCAATCTACTGGTATGTGTTTGTCTGCTGGTGACACTTTTTTTTTTGGCGGCGGCGGCGGCGGCGGTCTAATTCAACGCAGGTTGTTGCCAATCGCATCGTTTTTCCCTCCCGCGACTCTCAATATTGAAGCCATGCCCGACCCAATCACAACAACGACCAGAGTGCCCATTGTGGATTTTACGAGCACAAACTTTGCCTATATTCCGAAATTCAGAGCCGACACCTATAAATACTCTGGCGCCCAACCCGAGGTTCAACGGCTAGTGACGGCAGCCATGTCGGGCGGCCAAATCCTTCCCATTACCCCTCCGCATCTCAACGCTTCGTGGGGGGTGGAATTCTACGGACCAGTCGTCAAATGCGTCCCTGTCAGCTCCCGCGACAAGCAATTCATCGGGGAAAGTCTTAACAACATCAAAAAGAGCCTCCCGGGTCTCGGCTCCCAGATCGAGGACAAGGAGCATTACGTCCACCTCGTGTGGGCTCCCGGCGACGACAACAACACCATTCTCCCCCGATCTGACAGCAAATTCCGAACCGACCCCATAGGGCCGCGAATCCACGACGCGCAGGTTTCGCTATTTGCAGCGGCCTTCAACCGTCTCGATTACCCACAGGACTACACCAGAAGCGCAAACATTACGCAATGCACCTTGTACAACGCTTCGTATGCCGTCAACTTTAACTTTATCAACGGGATCCCCGACATTAAAGCTGTGCCGAGACAGCCATATCATGAGTTTCGCTATTTGGATACCCTCAACGGGTCAGAGCCGCTTGCGGCCACGTATCCAAACGGGACTATTATGCGTTCGCCCAACAACAACCACACCATCTACAATGTCACGCTGGTTGAGCGACAATCGTACCAAGCGGTTATGGAGGCGTTTGGTTTGGGGCTGGTGGGAAGTATCACTTACACGGCTGTGGGGCAGCGATTTGTCGGCGGAGCAGGACAGCGCTATCTCCTTCGGGCCAAGGAGCTGGCGTTTATGAACCGATTTGGTGGCGGCTCCGGGGTGGGAACCGGTTTGGCGTTTAATGACCGGCCGGATCTCTGGGATGGCGCGTCGGTCATGATGGATACGTCACTGAATAAAACAATGGGAGAGCTGATTGAGGACATGTTTATCAACGCTACCGTGTCGCTGATGAGCTCTCAGTTGCTGCAGTGAGTCCCCTACCTACATGCGTGCAGTCAATTACATTGGTTCTAATGAGAGGACAGACCAAACTACACCTCCCGATACGCCCCCGCCGCCATTCCCGTTACCGAAACCCCGTATCGCAACGGGTACGTATACTCGGCCGTTTTACTCTGGGCGTCGTACGGCACCGCCATTTTCTTGACTCTCGTCTCTATTCTCGCGGGGTTCATCTCTGCGGTTCGCAGTGACGGGACGTATAACAGTAACTTTTCTACCATATTGAGAGCGACGAGCGGCGCGGCTCTTTCCAAGGAATTACGCTACGAAGACGTTGATGGGAAGAGTCCTGTTCCGGGATATGTGGAGGACATTGTCGTGACTTTTCCGAACGAGAAACCGAGGAGCTTTGAGAATTTTGGAATGAGAATGGGAACCAGCAAAAGGGACAGAGGGAGTTCTGGGGATGATATGGGGAGTACGAGGTCCATGACGATTCGGTAGGACTACCAATGGTGGTGGTTCAGGGTTCACGCGTATATGAAGAGAATGACCCCAGGAGTTGGATTGAATTGCGATAACATAATTTTATATACAAGATATAGACTTTACTTGTAAGCTATATTTGATATACCGTAGCTCACTGAAAACAAAAGAGCTCAAAAACAAATTGTCAACCCAACTTCATCTCACACACCAAAAACAACATTTTTGGACTCGAGTTAACATGCCCGAGACTAAACTACTCCTCCCCCACCGTTGGCCGGCCTGGCCTGCCTCCGCCTCCCCCGGTACTAATTTTGCTGCACCGCCAGCTCTTGATGACCGGCACATCCGGCGGGGGCGCTCTGTTTCCATCCTCTGCAGACCTGTACGTATCTGTGGGTCCAATGGTAATCGCCGATCCGGCACAGCTATATTCAAAATACAGCGTGCAAGTGAAGCCATCGAGCGGATAAGCTCTACCGAATCCCCTTACGAAGGTGGGGAAATTCTGACACTGTCCGGGAGTGCCGGCACCGACGAACGTCGCCGAGTTTCCGAACCCGGTAACATCGGGGATGTTGAAGAGGTAGATCATGGGGACATTGCTTTGGCGAGGAGACAAGGGGGATGCGGAAACCGTCGCCGCGAGGGCAAGGAGGGTGGTGAGACTAAGGTGCATTTTTGCCAGGATTTGACTCTGAAAGTGTTGGTGAGAAGGTGACAAGGGCTGGGTCCCCAGGGAGGGATGGAAGCTAGAACTTGCACCTTCAATGGCAGAGATACAAGGCCATGTCCGCGATAGTGATATATATATATATAGATCTGGCAAGCCCTCTGTCATTCATCAATGGGACTCCCGTCGTGAAAAAGGAAGGCTTCATATCGACGTAGAGATATTGCCCTGCCAGTCAGGTCCTGGGCTTAATCGACATTGATGAAGAAACCATGCAATGCATACAGGTCATTTACAACAAAGCGGGGACCTCTCAGGTGTGTTGATTACCACAGATAACTTGCGCATTCTTCTCCCAGTCCCAAACCCAATGGAAGCCGAGCGCGAGTTTGTCATGGTTGTCACAGACAGCGACTCGTCGAAAACGAATAGCATGTCCAAGTTCGATTCCAATTTCATATCTCATAGAAACCTACCTACCTTTCAATACACCCATTCTTAAACTGACACGGTCCACCATCAACAGCGGGCAATGTGCACATGTCGACACCTTGCCTCGCTTTATCTACATGTACCCATTCATTGATGTTGACTGAAGCTTGGCTCATTTGAAACCATCACATGGGCAAGCCTAAAATAGCCTAAAGCGCTTGACAACGAAACAGCTGTATACTTAACGTGGGATTGAGGACACGCATCTACTCAAAATTGATACAAAATCCTACCACCCCTGTGCAGGTGTGCGGCGGTATCTGGTATGTGAACATTGAATAGATAAGATCCTGCAGAAAATTCGGTTGGCATCACGCTCTGACGAAGTAATATGCGTCTCCCCATGGCTGGAGGCGAAGCCCGTCGTGCTGATTAACATGCATGCGGAGTAAATGAGCTGTTCGTCGCGTATTGCAGCGGAACCCGGTCGCAGGGGAAGAGTCCAAGCGGAATCGACCTGTACTAACTCGTCTGCTGCCGCCTTCTTCCGCTTAGTGCTAACGGTCAAAATTAATGTAGGGTAGATGGGATACCCACAACCATGACGGCAAGAACAAAAAATTCACAGCTCTAATTTGCTGCATGGGGAAGCTTGAATCGCCTTGGATGGCCAAAATCGCTTTCGCACAGCCTAACGAACCGTGTCACGCTCTGTTCGGCCGAGTGTAGATGAGCCAATCGCCTTGGGAAAGTTCCTCTGCTTCGCACAGGCGGCCTGAACGAGCGCGTCAGACATTCCTAGATGCGCTGTGACGAAGCTGCCGAGTACCAACCGGGGAATTTGGTGGCAAGGACTTGAGCTGCGCAATGGCGAGCTTGAAGTGATAAAAAGGCAATGTTGTACTGCTTCTGTGCGACATGGCGAGATCCCGCATCCAGCGCTGTGAGTATTGAGGTGGGGATTGCCTCAGCAGGTGGCGGAGTGGGGGCGAGGGGGGGGGGGTTGGGAGAGAGCGGCATGCGTAAAAAGGAGTGCCGCCTGCTGGGGGAGATGGTGCTGTTCCGTGGGTGGTCCCCCGAGAGGCTGCTGCTTGCAGTATTGGATGGGGGTGCAACGTATGGGTAGGATGAGATAGAGACATTGGAGGTGGTGACACCGCCAAGAGAGAGAGAGGTGTGAGAGACAGTCGCTGTCTTGGCAAGCCACGCCGCTGATTCTTTATGTTGGGGTGCGGTATAGATCCAGCTTGCCTGTGCCCAAGGGCTGTGAGCATGCATGAGGCTTGGCCCCGTAGCCCGAAGCGTCCAATAATGTGCGAGCGTATTGGTCGAGCTGCTGGCTCATCGTCTCCAGATATGTCTCAACGTACTCTTGCACGGCCTGGTGCTTTTCCACTCATCGATCCGAACCGCATGTAGCCTCCGGGGAACGTTGAAGCGGAAAGTACCGCCCAGCTTCGTGGATCTGCCATCCCGTGGGGCCTTTTGACGAACTTAGACGCTACATCTTTGCAGTCCAGCGAAATCTGGATGCAAGCCTAGCCTGGGCTACTTTAAGGAGGAAGCGGGCTGCTTTCGTCGAAGGTGGGCGGGGCCGCCGATGTTGTCCGTACTGCTTGCCAGATCTTGACAGGATGGTTTGCCTGACCGGGGTCGCGTGGTGTATACGTTCGTACGAGGATTGATGAGGTCGTGTGCATTCGGGTGGCACACACAAAACACGCGGCAGGCAGAGTTGTCTTCCTCTACCATCCTAATATCCGGACTGCCCGCCTTTTGCTCCAGAATACTACGCATCTCGGTCTCGCGAAGACGCTTGAGTCGTAGACCGTTTTGGCAGTCGCCAGTGCCACTCGCTTAGAGATCCAGCTTCCTCTGTGAAGGGAAGATATGCTGTGACAGGTCCTTGCACGTTGCCATCGTCTCGGATATGGGGCATCCTGAGTCTGCCAACGAGAAGCGCGATGAGACTGGTAGAACCGCAGTGGTTAGCGGCAAGCAGCAGGTTGCGAAGGAGGTAGCGCCATCCGGGACACTCACCCGCCCGTTGAGGTGCCATCGATCCAGGTCCAAGAAGTTGCTTGGGAGCAACGGCTGGGCAGCGGCACCCAACTCGTTGGCGACGACGGCCTCCATTGTGTCGAAGATGCGCTGGAGGATCAGGAGCTCAGCGAGACCCCGCACACCCCCGCCATCTGGTGCGCCGAAACGTCTGGTAAGCTTGTGGCGAGTTCAAAGCGGTGAGAGTATTCGCGAATACCGAGAGAGAGAGGATTCGCCATGGTAGGGGACGCCCATTTTGCGAGCTCGGTGTTGGCGAAAATTATTTCGAGTCGCGGTAAAGGCTGCCCCTTCACCGTGAAGCCCGCGCACTGCCAGATCCCACGGCCAAAGAAATCGAGTTGTTGAAAGTGGGAGAAATCCGAGACGACCCACCCAAACGAAGCCGAAATGGTGCGGCTGAAGACATCCCATTGCAAGCCCACTGCCGATTCTGGCATGGTGCTGTAGATCTAGTGGAAATTGAGCGCGGCTCACACCCTGTCGCCATATCTCAACCCTTCCTCCAACCCAGCTGTGCAGTTGCAACATGGGAATCATGGCATCCCCAGCGTCAACGGGTGCCCCGGCTCTCATTCGCCGCGCGGGGGCGACAGTGCGTGGTCTGGAAAAGGAAGCTCGGGTGGGTCCGTCTCGGAGGGGGTCGCTGGTTGTCTCGGGAGAAAAGGGGCTGATACGTTGAGGCGTAAGCGGTCATGTGTTCGAGATGGTCGACGTGCGCTGTGTATTCCGCGTCGGCCTAGGGAAGACATTACGCTGCGCGTAACCTGTCCGAATCGCTCATCGTAACCTCATGCTCCGACGCATCATCGGCGTGGCAGCGGTCCCTGTCCCACGGCACCGCCTGGAGTGTTAGCGTGGTGGGTTCTGTCGCAAAACTGGTGTTGGATGGCGCCTCGCTGACCTGCGGTGCGATGGACCAGCCGTGGTGGCGACTGCTTTGCGACGCGACACTGGACGACTTCAGCTTCCAGCACCGACGAATTTGAGAAGCCGTTTGCTACCAGCCTTTTCTGCAAACCGCGAGGTTTTGCTCAGGTGACCGCGACGTACCTTCCCGGCGTGTTCAACGAGTGGAACACCGAGACGACCATCGCAACTGGCCCTTCCCTGACACCTTCCGGTTCGGCAGCCACGACAGGCCCAGGCGCAGGTTCTGGTGGAACCTCTCCGACATGATCAGGATCCTCCGGGTCATCTAACTCTTCCTTTTCTGCCGGTGCAATCGCGAGCATTGCAGTTACGGGAGCGATCAGTCTCTTAGCAGTGGTTCTGTTGCTCTTTGTCATCCGACGGCGCAAGAGATCAACACCCCATTAAACCACCTGTCGAGGCGCCCCGACCAATGAAAAGCCGGGACCGCATCCTGTTGGACTCGACCACGGGCCCTTGGGCTACGCACGCCTATCTTGGTGAGAAAGAAGCAGCGCCTGTAACCGACGCCGGCGGTGGCCGACTTGTCGTCCTCCCGCAAGGTCAAGGACCCCCACCCTCCGGACCGGGTACATCTTATTCGATGGCGGGGCCGCGATTGAGAATGCAGGCACGGTTGGTGGACTGCCCGAGCTGGACAACATGAGGAGGTTGAGACCGGGGGCGTACGTGGGAAAGGGCCAAGGGGAGCGCCGAGCGTCATGACAGATCTGAGCGAAACGCTGGCTCTTTGGTGGAGATGGAGAGGTGGATTTGGTATTCACGCCGCCATCGGGTACGGCGGGAGATGACGTCGGGCGCAACTCGATAAGAACTGGACAATTCCGAGCTAATGCCCGCTGCAAATCAGTCTGGCGGATCTGCTTCCTAAAACAGCCCCCCCTTTGTCTGCCGCGTCTCAGTTGACCTCTTCCGGGTCTCTTGCTGCCCAAGTACGGCACGTCCAGCCTAGCAAGTAAAGACTGGCAGTAGCTAGGAACCATTATAATTGAGAAAAGATTAACCTCGATTTAAAAACTTCAGTTCAACTAATTAAAATTCGGAATTACTGGTATGTAAGTGGATAACAAACAAGAACCCGCCACAGTGGAGGCAAGGCTGTGCACGCAAAACGCCGATGGATATACTCGTGCTGCCGAGAATCGACCTCTGCTCCAAGCTCATAGAATTGAAATCAGTCTTGTTCTCGAGGCGCCACGGAAGACAAGGTGGCGACGGTAGTACGCTGTGCTCCAACGCCACTACTACTTGTAGGACGAGCCGACGACGACTGTCCCGTTCCCCCTCCCACCCGACCAGCAATTATCATCCTTATTAGACGGCAACTCAAACGACGACGTCTGCAGCCCGTTGAGGTCCCTGGTGGCGGGGTAGAAACGAAGACCAAACAATTGGTACAGTTTGTTCTCGATGGGCACCTTGAGCAGCGGCGCACACGCAGCCGCGATGATGACCATTTCCTCGATTCGCGACCACTGCCATGAATTGAACGCAAGCAAAAAAGTCAGCAAGGCGGTAAAACTTGTTGTCCTTTGCAATTCATCGGGGAAAAACTATACCAAGTAGACGGGCATCATATCTGCTACCACATTCTCGGACCCGATTCGGAATTGCTTGAGCGTCACCATCTTCACAGCCCCGGCACCTACACCGAGCAGCCCGAGCCCCAGGAGCACCGACAGCAGCAGCCTCTCCACGGGCGACCGGGTCAACCTCCATACGAGAAACATGGGGAGGCTCGCAAAGAAAAAATCGCTGAACATGGCCACGGCGGTGAAGACGTAGCCCATGATCCAGTTTTCTTGTACCGAGATACACTTGGCGCCGGGGATGCCCTTGGCCCACTTTGCGCGGATCGGCCGGCACTGCAGGGCGATGACCAGCTCGCAGCCGAGAAGCAGCAGAGACTGAAACGAGATGGTCATCCACAGGGCAGCCCGCCACGTCCGGGACAGTGTGATCTGCAGCAGGAGGCAGGCGACCGAGATGCGGCCGGTGCACGAGGCAGCGAAGCCGAAGAAGGCGGCCGTGAAGGTCGTGGTCCCGATCACCTCGATCTGATAGCGTGTGAGGGCCGAAGTGGGCCGTCCGAACCCGTGCGCTACCGCGACCGTGGTCAAGATGATGGAGAATGTTTCCGAGATCTATCAAGTCAAGAAGGAGGAAGGCAGTCCGATTCATCAGCCGGTCAGCCCACATCATCGGTGGGGTGAAGCGTGTAGCGCCAAAAAGCAGAAGCCCCTTACCGTAGCCACCGTTATCATGTAGTCGGCAGCGTTGAGTCGACATCTAGGACGTACGCGCGTCCATATGCGGAGCAGGTAGACGGCTAGAGTCAGTGCGAAGAGAGGAAGGAGGGTGGCGAGGGTACTCGGCCCGACGTTGGAGTAGTTGCGGGAGGGGGGCCCATCACCGCTGTTGCTACTCTCGCGGCGCTGCATGCTGGCACCATATGTTCGTGCTGGCGCGTAGGTCGCCGACGAGACTTGGAGTCATTGATGGTGATGCGCTTTGGTGGTGCGTGGTAAGTCGGTCCAGGCCTTCACCACAGTTTTCGACAAGGCAGAGAGGCCCCAGCCGGGCTCGGATCCGGCCCCGCGTCAGGATTTTCTCTGGCTGCTTCAGCCGACGGAGAAAATCCCGGTCGCCAAGACCGGGGAGATGACCCCTGTCAGCCCGCTTGTGTCGGCGCCTGCAATGATCGACCTTGGCTCACCACTGCCAACCCAATCGAATGGTTTGAGTGGGTCCACCACGCAGAGATCCCTCTTTCGTGAAACTGAGAAAATGCCCCTCCCCCCGCAGGGCCGATTGTTGGCTGTGAATGCGAATTAGAATTTGAGGGACATGCACGAAAAGGGCAGGAGTATGACTCGTTGACCAGACCGCTGGCGCCCGGGACTCGCTTTTGGACCAATGGGAGAAGCAGTGTCGGGCTCCCAACGCATTTTTGCGCACCGGTGGGGTGGAGTGGACAGTTCATGTTGGTGTGCCGGGCAAATGAAAAAATGATTGCTCATCACCAATTCTAGACCGCCTGCGTAATTTTGCGCCACTGTGATTGAGTGCCTCATCACCACTTTTCAATCCCCTCCTGTGTATCCATTCCTGACTCGCAGCCGCAAACGCGTCCGTCTCCCACTTTGTCGCATGCGCATCGACGATGCAGACAAGTGCGGATACACTATCATCTATCATGGCTCGTCCGTACGAGCGGATAGGCCCTCGAGCATCCATCGTATCGGCCACTCGAGCCGTCAAGTGTTACTTCTTTTCGCAACTGGTTGATGACGGAACTTGTATCCTTGCCGTTTCAATCGAGAATCCGATAGCGAGGATGGTCATGATGACTTGGAATGAGACGAGCTTGTAAAGTAGACTTGTCTTTCCTTATAGAACCTAGACCTATGATTGAGATGTTGGGGAGAAGTTCCCGTGGGAAGAAACGCTTTAGTATGCTCTGCGTTTTGAGGATGGATACGGTGACAAGTAGTTTGGACAAGAGCTGCGAAGAGTGGTTTTCACGGAAAGACGAGGGATGATTCTGCGGATACCTTTGAAACGAAACATGATTCAAGTGGACGCCTAACAACAGCCGAGCAGCAGTCTCTCTCTCTCCCTCTCTCTCTCTCTCTCTCTCTCTCTCTCTCCATGTCAAGGATGGTGGCTCGGCTCGTAGTAACTCTCGGCTCCGTGCTGTTGCCGTGATTATGGCGATTGATCTCGCTCTCTGGTCTGCGTCCCGGGCGCTCCGTCAAGAAATATTGGCAGACAATACTGCGATTCTCGCACCGCGCACAGGCTGGTTTCTCTTTTGGACGCTTGACCTTGGGCACGGCGCACGCGTGGCAGCTGTCCCACCGCTTGGAGCTGTGACACCCAAGCCACCACGTCCTGGGGGAGCTTCGCAGCCAGACAAGGCTAGATTCGCAAACGTAAGAGAGCGTGTACGACTAATGCTCAGACAGTCCGTCTCGAACT
>Ga0247763_1001815_pt1 | contig 11694 bp, 10 predicted proteins | sample UWRJL141409B4_FD_179926 | JGI IMG/M metagenome (GOLD analysis project Ga0247763, IMG submission 179926) | Plant litter microbial communities from Arlington Agricultural Research Station in Wisconsin, United States - UWRJ-L141-409B-4 | ecosystem: Environmental > Terrestrial > Plant litter >...
TCGATCCGGCGCTCGATGTCGTCATAGGCACCGGCGAGCCGAGCCGCTTTGCGCTTGTTCCTGGTCGTCACGTCCGCGCGGGTGAGGATGTGCAGGCGGGCCAGCTCGGGGCCGGCATCCCGCACGTAACGACGCACCGCAGAGTCCGTCCACGCGCCCTCCGCGTAGCCGAAGAAGCGCAGGTGCAGCTCGATCAGCTGCGTCACGCTGCTGATCGTGTCGGAGTCGAACCGCAGCGCCTGCAACCGCTTGCGTGCCAGGCGCGCGCCCTTGATGTCGTGGTGGTGGAACGTCACTCCGCCACCCGGCTCGAGCCGGCGGGTCGTGGGCTTGCCGATGTCGTGCAGCAATGCGGCCAGACGCAGCGGCACGTCGGGGGCGGCCCCCGGGCTGCGTGCTTTCTCCAGCTCGATCGCCTGGCGCAGCACGGTGAGAGAGTGCTCGTACACGTCTTTATGGTGGTGGTGCTCGTCTACTTCGAGCCGAAGCGCGGGCACCTCGGGCAGGAACAGGTCCATGAGCCCGGTGTCCACCAGCAGACGGATGCCGCGCACCGGGTCGTCGGTCTGCAGCAGCCGCACGAGCTCGCTCTGGATGCGTTCGGGGCTGACGATCGAGAGGGTCTCGCGCAGCTGCGCCATCGCCTCGACGGTCGCGGGGTCGACGTCGAAGCCCAGCTGCGCCGAGAAGCGGGCGGCGCGCAGCATCCGCAGCGGGTCGTCGCCGAAGCTCACGCGCGGATCGGCCGGTGTGCGCAGCCGTCGTGCGACCAGGTCCTCCACACCGCCGCTCGGGTCGACCAGGGTGCGGGCAGGAACCCGCAGCGCCATCGCATTGACGGTGAAGTCGCGCCGCGCGAGGTCGCCGTCGAGCGTGTCGCCGAACTCCACGGTGGGCTTGCGCGTCACCCCGTCGTAGCTGTCGGCCCGGTACGTGGTGATCTCGACCTGTTCGAGCGTGCCCGTCTTCGCGTCGCGCACCCGCGCTCCGATCGTGCCGAACTCGCGCCCGACGTCCCACTGCGCCGTGCTGATCGGCTTGACGATCCGCAGGATCGTGTCGGCGTGCGCATCCGTCGTGAAGTCGAGGTCGTGCGTGAGATGGCCGAGCAGCGCATCGCGCACCGGTCCGCCGACGATCGACAGCTCATGCCCCGCGTCGGCGAACGCCGTGGCAAGCGTCGCGACGATCGGCGACTCGGCGAGGGCGCCCAGACGCGCCACACCATCGGCCATGTTGAGCATTCGTCGAGCTTATCGAGCGGGCGTGGGCCGGGTCCGAACCGACCTCACTCGGCGAATCGCAGGAACCCCGTGAACAGCAGCTCGCGCGCGGCGGGCAGCAGCTCGCCGCGCAGCTCGTCCGCGTCGACCTCGAGCAGCGAGGCGATCGCATCGATCAGCACGCCGACCGGAAGGTCGCCGTCGCACGCTCCCACCAGCGCGGCGAGGCCGGGGTCGGCCTGCACCGTCCGCGCGAACCCACCACCCTGTCGCAGCTCGATCACACTCGGCGACTCGACACCGGGAAGGTGGTGCCTCGCCTCGGTCACGTCGGCCGCGACGACGAGGACGGATGCCGCGAGGTCGGCGTCGCCGAGGCCCGCGAGCCTGTCGTGGGCGACGAGCGCGTCGGCGTAGTGCGCGCGGATCGAGCGCCTGCGGCACGTGCTCGTACCGTGCGAGGGTCGGCTCGTCGGCCGCCGGCCGACGCAGCAGCACGTAGCCGAATCCGATCGCGGTGACTCCGCGAGCCGAGAAGTCATCGAGCCAGGCGTCCACCAGCGCGGCGAATTCCGGTGATCCGGGCAGCGTGCCGCCGTCGCGGATCCAGAGCTCGGCGTACGACAGCGGATCCAGCGACTCCCGCTCGATCACCCAGGCGTCCAGAGCAACGGGCGATTCATCCACCCATGCCCGAGCGCGCTCGAGTCCGGTCTCCCCGCCACGGTTCTCCCAGTTGCCGAGCAGCTGAGCCACGCCTCCGGGAGCGAGGTGCTCACCGACTCCTGTCACGAACGCGGCGACGAGATCATCGCCCTGCATTCCGCCGTCGCGGTATTCATACGCGGGCACTCCGGCGAACCGCGGGGTGATGACGAACGGCGGATTGGAGACGACGCGGTCGAACTGCTCGCCCTCGACAGGTTCGAACAGCGACCCTCTCCGGGTGCGGATGCCGCTCACTCCGTTGAGCAGGGCGTTGAGCCGCGTGAACCGCAGCGCGCGCTCCGACACGTCGGTCGCGACGACGTCGGCTACATCGCGGCGCGCGCGCAGCGCCTGGATGCCGCACCCCGAGCCGATGTCGAGTCCGTGGGCGACGGGAGTCGGCAGCTGCAGGCCGGCCAGGGTGAGCGAGGCGCCGCCGACACCGAGGACGTGATCCTCGGGCAGCGCTCCACCCAGCGCGGCCTCGTCCAGGTCGCTGGCGATCCACCACTGCCCCGAACCGCGGTCGTCGGCGAAAGACTGAGGGCGGATGATCGCTCGCGGCGTCACCACCGCACCCTCGGCGGACGCCAGCCCGAGCCGCACCAGCCCGTCGGGACTCGTGCGCGGCAGTGCCGCCACGACCATGGACTCCGCCTGCGGCATCCCGAGCACGAAAAGCCGGCCCAGCACGGCGAGCGGGTCAGCGCGCTCGCCGAGTGCCCGGATCGCGGGTGAGCGCAAGCCGCGCGCGATAGCGGTATCGGCCGTCTCTCCCCACGCGGAGCGCAGGGCGTGCGAGTCGAATCCGGCGGCGCGCAGATCGTCGGCGAGCGCGCGACACAGCTCGGGGTCGGGTTCGGGGAGCACGCATCCATTCAACCCCCTCGCCGTGCGAGCCGAACGCGTGCGAACCGGCCACGCGGGCGCGGCACGGGGTGCTCGGAGGGTCGGACCGTAGAATCGCACCAGATCGTGCGGTCATGAATCGCACAGGAGCGAAATCCCACATGACCGTCACCTCCCCGCCACCGGGAACGAGCTTGCCGCGACCGAGCGCCATTCGGCGCGGCCGGCGAGCGTGCCCACCCGGCGCACGGGTGATCCCGGCCCTTCTCCTCAGCGCGCTCCTGGTGGCGGCCGGACCACTGGCCACCGTGCCCGCGGCCGCGCTGCCCACGGCCGCGCTGCCCACGGCCGGATACGGCGCCTTCGAGTCCGCCGGCACCCCCGTGCCCACGCCGACGCCCACGTTGAGCGGCGAGACCGTCTTCACCCTTTCGCCGATCGCCAACGGAACGGTTCGTGCGGGCGAGGGCCTGGCGGTCTCGGTCAGTCTTGAGAACGGTACGGATGCCGCCACCGAGCCGATCGCCGTCACCCTCTCTCTCGGCAGCACGCCCCTGCGCGACCGCGCCGCACTCAGCGCTTGGCTCGACGGCGGCTCCGACGGTGGGACGATGACGCCGGTGGGTTCAGCCACCGTCGCCGCGGTGGCATCGGGTGACGAGCAGACGAGTGGAATCGTGATCGCGCCGGGTGATCCGGTGCTGGCGGGTCGTGCCCCCGGTGTCTACCCCCTGTCCGCTGCGTACGATTCCGCCGAAGGACCCGTCGAGTCCACGAGCGCGATGATCGTTCCGCCGGCGGGGGGAGCCGAGGTGGGCATCGGCGTGGTCGTTCCGATCACCGCGGGTGCCACGGAAGAGGGTCTTCTCACCGCGGCCGAGCTCGCCGAGCTCACCAGCCCCGCGGGCTCATTGACCGATCAGCTCGACGCCGTCGAGGGCACCGCATCGATCCTGGCCGTCGACCCCGCGATCACCGCGGCGATCCGTGTGCTCGGAACGGCGGCGCCGGCGAGCGCGACGGAATGGCTCACACGGCTCGAGGCGCTCGCCAACTCGCGCTTCGCAGTGCAGTTCGGCGACGCTGATGTCGCGGCTCAGCTGCAGGCGGGGCTGTCACGCCCGATGCGCCCGCTGTCGCTGCAGGCGTACATGAATCCCGCCGATTTCGTCCCCGCGGCCGATGCGACACCGGCACCCGCCCCCAGCTCGACGGCGGATCCCGACGAACCGATCTACCCCACGCTGTCGCAGCTCACCGATGTCGGCGGTGCGCGAGCAGGGGTGTTCTGGCCGGGAACCGGTACTGCGACACCCGAGGTCGTCGCCGGTCTCGGCGACGTGCGTGTCGACGATCGTGACTCGCTGACCCTCGTGCCGTCGACGTCGACAAGCGCCGGGGCCGACGGGTCGACGGTCCCCGGACGGGCCGTCGCGGGGGACGCCGACCTTCTCGTCTACGACGCCGATGCGTCCCGTGAGCTCCACGATGCGTCGGTGGAGGAGGAGACGACCCTCCGTGGAGCGCCGCTGACGGCCGCCGCGGCCTTCCTCGCCTTCGCGGTCGCCGAGACCGGGGGCGAGCCGGTGGTGGTCACCCTCGACCGAGCGGCGGATCGGTCCCGGGTGGCGATGCGCACGGCGATCACCTCCGCCTCGCAGGCACCGGGAGTCACCCCGCTGACCCTGGGCGGGGTGGCAGCGAGGATCCCCGCCGCAGTCGAGATCGCGCAGGCCCCTGCCGACGAAGCGCGTGTGCGCGCGGCATCCCTCCTCATCGCCGATGAGAGCGAACTCAGCCGATTCGCCACGATCCTCGACGACGTCTCGCTGATCACCGGGCCCGAGCGCGCGGAGATCCTTCAGCTTCTCGGTCTCGCATGGCTGCCCGAACAGGTCCCGTGGCAGACCGCCGTCGATCTGCATCGGGCCGGCACGGCGACCACGCTCGACAGCGTGGGCATCCTCCCGCCCAGCCCGATCAACCTGTTCAGCGCGGGAGCGCCGATCCCGATCTGGGTGCGCAACGACCTGCCCTATCCCGTCAACGTCGTGCTGTTCGCCACGCCCGACGACCTCCGGCTCGACGTGACGCAGGCCAACGAGGTGACCGCCGGACCGCAGAGCAACACGCGCGTGCAGGTGCCGGTCCAGGCACGCGTCGGAAACGGCGAGGTCAGCGTGCAGCTGCAGCTGCGCAGCCGCACGCTCGAACCGATCGGCGGCCCGCAGGTCGTCGACGTCAACGTGCGCGCGGACTGGGAGGGCGTCGGAATCGTCGTGCTCGCACTGCTCGTCGGCGGCTTCATCGTGCTCGGAGTCGTGCGGACCGTGCTCCGGCTGCGCGGCCGGCGCGGGCGGCCGGCTCGCGCCGCCGAATCCGTCGACGCGGATGCCGCGCTCGACGGCGCAGCGACGGGTCCCCGCACAGACGATGAGGTCGGCCGATGAGCGGCATCGGGCGAGCCAGCGTCCTGATCGGCGCGGGCACGATCGTCTCGCGCCTGTCCGGGTTCCTGCGCGCCGTCGTCCTCGTCTCGGCGGTCGGCGCGACCACCGGGGCCGGAAACGCCTTCGCGATCGCGAACCAGCTGCCCAACAACATCTACGCGATCATCTCGACCGGCCTGCTCACCGCCGTGATCGTGCCGCAGATCGTCAAGGCGGCGCAGCACGACGACGGCGGTCGGGCCTTCGTGTCGAAGCTCTTCACGCTCGGAACCGTCGTCCTGGTGGTGGTCACGGCACTGGCCACGATCGCCGCTCCGTGGCTGGTTCAGCTCTACGCGCCCGGGTTCCCGCCCGATCAGCAGGCGCTCGCGACCGCGTTCGCCTACTGGTGCCTGCCGCAGATCCTCTTCTACGGGCTGTACGCACTCGTCGGCGAGGCGCTGAACGCCCGGCGCATCTTCGGTCCCTTCACCTGGGCCCCGATCGTGAACAACGTCGTCTCGATCGCGGGCTTCCTGGTGTTCATCGTGCTCTTCGGCTCCGACGTGGCCGTCGACGCCTGGACGCCGCAGATGATCGCCCTGCTGGCCGGCACCGCGACCTTGGGAATCGTGGTGCAGGCAGTCATCCTGCTCAGCTTCTGGAAGCGCACCGGACTGCACGTGCGTCCCGATTTCCGCTGGCGCGGTGTCGGCCTCAATCATCTCGGGCATCTGGCCGGCTGGACCTTTCTGATGGTGGTCGCCGGCCAGCTCGCCGGGCTTGTGCAGTCCCGCGTGCTCTCCGATGCCGCCGAGGACTACCCCGGTGTCCTCGTCACGCAGAACGCCTGGCTGCTCTTCATGCTCCCGTACTCGATCATCGTGCTGTCGATCGGGACCCCGTACTTCACTCAGCTGAGCGAGCACGCCGCCGCCGGCCGTGACGACGACGTCCGCGGTGACATCGGGCGCAGTATCCGCACCCTCGGCATCTTCATCGTGATCGCCACCGCCGCCCTTGCCGCGGCCGCGGTGCCCGCTTCGCGGATCTTCACCGACAGTCGCGACGAGGCCGTGGCCGCGGCGGGAGTGCTGCTGTGCTTCCTGGTGAGCCTCGTACCCCTGGCGGTGCTCTTCGTCATCCAGCGCACGTTCTACGCGTACAACGACACGCGCACGCCGTTCTTCTTCACTCTCCTGCAGTGCGCCCTTGTCGTGGTGACCGCCCTGGCCGCCTCGACGCTCCCCGTCGAGTACCTCGCGGCCGGAATCGCCCTCGGACAGTCGTTCGCGAGCATCGTGCAGGTGATCCTCGCGACGTGGCTCCTGCAGCGGCGTCTGGGCGGGCTCCGGGTCGGATCCTGGATGCTGGCGCTCGGGCGATTCGCGCTGGCCGCCGTACCGGCAGCCGCGGCGGGCTGGCTCACGTTCCTGCTGCTGGGCGGAGTGGACGGCTGGACCGTCTCGGACAAGCTGCTCGGCGCCGTCGGAGCCGCGATCATCGGGATCGTCTCGCTCGCGGTGTACGGAGGCGTCCTCGCGCTGCTGCGCGCTCCGGAGCTCGGCCCCGCCCTGGCGATCGCGCGGAGACTGCTCCCCGGCCGCCGCTGACGCGTTCGTCGCGTCGGAGCGCACCGACACTCAGCGTCCGGCCATCCTGGCGGAATGCCGCGCGGTTACCATGTGTTGAAGCATCCGGAGCTACGAAAGAGAGGGCGCACGTGCGTCAGGTCATCATCATCGGATCGGGTCCGGCCGGCTTTACCGCTGCGATCTATGCGGCACGCGCGAACCTCGAGCCGCTCGTGGTCGCGAGTTCGGTCGAGGTCGGCGGCGAGCTCATGAACACCACCGACGTGGAGAACTTCCCGGGCTTCCCCGACGGCATCCAGGGTCCCGAACTCATGGACAAGATGCAGAAGCAGGCCGAGCGCTTCGGCGCCGAGATCCTCTATGACGATGTCGTGGAACTCGACCTCGAGGGACCGGTCAAGACCGTCAAGCTGGGCAGCGGCGCGGTCCACGAGGCGTCCTCGGTGATCTTCGCGACCGGATCCGCGTATCGCAAGCTCGGGTTGCCGGGCGAGGAGCGCCTGTCGGGCCGGGGTGTGTCGTGGTGCGCGACGTGCGACGGATTCTTCTTCAGGGAGCGCACGATCGCCGTGGTCGGCGGTGGAGACTCCGCGATGGAGGAGGCCACCTTCCTCACCCGCTTCGCATCCAAGGTGTACGTCATTCACCGCAAGGACTCGCTCCGGGCGTCGAAGATCATGCAGGACCGGGCGTTCGCGAACGAGAAGATCGAGTTCGTGTGGAACACCGAGGTCGTCGACATCCTGGGCGAGGATGCGGTCACGGGCGCGCTGCTGCGGTCCACGGTCGACGGCTCGACGCGCGAACTGCCGCTCGAGGGGCTGTTCGTGGCGATCGGGAACGACCCGCGCACGCACCTCGTCCACGGCAAGCTCGAGCTCACACCGGAGGGCACGATCTGGGTGGACGGCCGCTCATCTCGCACGTCGGAGTCCGGCGTGTTCGCCGCCGGCGACGTCATCGACCCGACGTACCGTCAGGCCGTCACCGCGGCGGGCAGTGGAACGGTCGCATCACTGGATGCCGAGCACTTCCTCGCCGCGCTCGAGCAGGCCGCGGGCGACCCTCAGCTGGCCGAAGCCCTCGAGGTGGCGACCGAGACGCCCGACCCCGCGACCGACGAGCCCGAGACCGCCCACGCAGCAGCCTGAGAGTCCCCCGAGCGCCCGGAACAACTGGGCGGCGGGTGCTGTTGCAACCACTGACGACTTCGAACAACAAGGAGAAATGCACATGACCGCCAAGGCGACGACATCCGCGACCTGGGAGCAGGACGTCCTGCAGGCCGAAGGTCCCGTGCTCGTGGACTTCTGGGCCGCGTGGTGTGGACCGTGTCGCATGGTCGCGCCCGTTCTCGATGAGATCCAGGCTGACAACCCCGACAAGATCACGGTGCTCAAGCTCAATGTCGACGAGAACCCCGACCTCGCCATGAAGTACCAGATCACGTCGATCCCGGCGATGAAGGTCTTCAACAAGGGGCAGGTCGAGACCACGATCATCGGCGCGAAGCCGAAGTACGCGATCGAGCATGACCTCGCGGCGTACCTCGCCTGACCTCCAGCTGACATCAACCCCGGTGAGATTTCTGATCTCACCGGGGTTTTGTCGCATATGCAGAAATCGGAATCCATCGACTTCCGAAGGAATTCCGCGCAGAATGTCGATCTGTGGGGTGATCGTTCGACGCACAGGGTGAGGTCGGCGATCGAGCCGCTCCGAGCTGAAGCTCGACACCGTGAAGGAGTAACACAATGCGATACATGATGATCATGCAGGTCGAGCCCGAGGCCGCTGCGCGCGCTGCAGAAGACCTCGACATGGAGCAGGTCGTCGAGGTGATGGGCGCGTACAACGAGGAACTGCAGAAGGCGGGCGTGTTCCTGTCGGCCGATGGCCTCAGCGACGCGAGTGAAGGATTCCGGGTCGACTTCTCCTCCGTGCCGCCCGTCGTCACCGACGGCCCTTATGCCGAAGCGCGCGAGGTGTTCACCGGATTCTGGATCCTCGAGGTCGCGAGCCGCGAAGAGGCCGAGATGTGGGCGAAGAAGTGCCCACTCGGCACGGGCGTCTCGCTCGAGGTGCGTCGCATACAGGAGTTCTCCGACATCGACCTGCCGGAAGATAACGAATGGCTCCAGAAGGCGCAGGAGTGGCGCGCAGCCCAGGCGTGAGCTCAGGACGCGTCGGCCCGTACCACCGCGTCCCAGCGGCGGTGCGGGCTCTCGTCTCCGATCAGCCGCCACACCGCCTTCGTGAGCGGCGGGTACTCGAGTGCGATCTGCCGCAGCACGCGGTAGTGGCGCGCGGCATTGGGCCGGGCCCCGCCGTTCGCGGCGATGTTCTCGGCGCGCAGGATGAAGACGACCAACTCGTCGATCGTCGGGAGGTCCTCCATGAACTCCCACGGATCCTCGCCCGCGCGCAGGCGCTCATGGACGAGAACGGAAAGCTCATCAGCCGCCTCGGCCCGGAGAAGCTCGAGACTGGCCCGGCGCTCGGGGGCCTGGTCGTGCGTCGCCATTCATCCAGCGTACGATGCTCCGCGCGCATCGAGGCGCGTCGCGCGCCTACGCTGGCAGCATGACCGACGCGAGCGCGCGGCGGGCCGTCGAGGCCGTCTGGCGTGGCGAGGCAGGGCGGATCGTCGCCGCGCTCACCCGCCATACCGGAGACTTCGCCTGGGCGGAGGATCTGGCCCAGGACGCGCTGGTCGAGGCCGTTGCGAGCTGGCCCAAGACCGGGATTCCCGACAATCCCGGTGCGTGGCTGCTCTCCGTCGCCAAGCGGCGGGCGATCGACGGCTGGCGGCGCCGCGAGAAGCTCACGGCGCGGGAGACACTCATCGCAGGTGATCTCCGCGCTCTCGACGACTGGGATGCCGTCCCCGAGCTCGGCGACCCCGATCGCATCGACGACGACGTCCTGCGGCTCGTCTTCATCGCGTGCCACCCCGTGCTGACCGCCCAGGCCCGCCTGGCGCTCACCCTCCGCACCGTTGCGGGACTGACCACAGAGCAGATCGCCCGTGTGCTGCTCATGACCGTCCCCGCCGTCCAGCAGCGCATCGTCCGGGCGAAGCGGACCCTGTCGGAAGCCCAGGTGCCCTTCGAGGTGCCCGACCGCGCTGATCGCCCCGAGAGGCTCGCCAGCGTGCTCCAGGTGATCTATCTGCTCTTCACCGAGGGCTACGCCGCGGGCGATGGGCAGCATCCGATTCGGCCCGATGTGGCGCGCGAAGCCGTCCGCCTCGCGCGTCAACTGTCTGCCTTGATGCCCGGAGAGCCCGAGGTCTACGCGCTGATCGCGTTGATGGAGTTCCAGTCCTCGCGCTTCGCCGCCCGGGTCGATGCCGCCGGCCTGCCGATCACGCTCGCCGACCAGGATCGCCGGCGCTGGGACAGGTCCGCGATCTCGCGAGGGAGCGCCGCGCTGGCGACAGCGCGATCCTTCGGCCGTGGGCTCGGCTACTACGGCGTGCAGGCGTCCGTCGCCGAGTGTCATGCCGTTGCCGGCACGGCCGGTGACACCGATTGGCCGCGAATCGTGCTGCTCTACGACGCGCTGGAAAGGCTCACCCCATCGCCCGTGGTCCGTCTCAACCGCGCTGTCGCGGTCTCGATGGTCGACGGGCCTGTGACTGCACTCGCCCAGGTGGACGAGTTGGCCGGCGAACTCATCGATTTCCGCCCGCTGCACGCGGTGAGGGCTGAGCTGCTCGCCCAGCTCGGAGCGTCGGATGCCGCAGCACACGAGTTCCTCAAGGCAGCCGAGCTTCCCGGCAACGAGGCTGAGGCGAGTGTGCTCCGGCGACGCGCGGACGACGTGCGCTCAGGCTGAGCCGTAGCCGGATTCGCCGATCTCGTCGAGGATCCGGTTGAGGTCTTGGATGCTGGCGAAATCTATGCTGATCTGGCCTTTTCTTGATCCGAGGGAGATCTTGACGCGGGTGTTCAGTCGGTCTCCGAGGCTCTCCGCGACCTCGTCGAGGTGTGCGCGACGCGCGCCGGCCTGCGGTTGCGATGGGCGTGATCGAGCGGCATCCGGCGCCTTCGCTGCTGCTTCTGCGGCACGCACCGACAGGTCTTCGTTCACGATCTTGTCGGCCAGCCGCTGCATCGCCTCGGCGTCGTCGAGCGACAGGATCGCGCGCGCGTGGCCCGCGGTCAGCACGCCGGCCGCGACGCGCTGCTGAACGGGCAACGGGAGCTTGAGCAGGCGGATCGTGTTGCTGATCTGCGGACGCGATCGCCCGATTCGGGTGGCGAGCTCTTCCTGCGTGATGCCGAAGTCGGCCAGGAGCTGCTGGTAGGCGGAAGCCTCCTCGAGGGGGTTCAGCTCCGAGCGGTGCAGGTTCTCCAGCAGTGCGTCGCGCAGCAGGTGCTCATCGGCGGTGTCGCGGATGACGGCGGGGATCGACTCCAGCCCTGCCTCTCGCGCCGCTCGCGTGCGCCGTTCGCCCATGATGAGCTCGTAGGTGCCGTCACCCACGTCGCGCACGACGACCGGCTGGAGCACACCGAACTCGCGGACGCTGTGCACGAGCTCCGCGAGGTCGTCGGCGTCGAAGTGTGTGCGCGGCTGCCGGGGATTCGGCACGATCGCGTGCGGATCGATCTGCGCGAGCCGCGCGCCGGGAACCTCGAGGAGCTCTTCGGACTCCTCGATCGGAGCACCCGGGAAGAACACGTCGACGGGTCGCGCCTCCGTGGAGGTCTCACTCGTCGGGATCAGCGCGCCGATCCCCCGTCCCAGGCCGGTTCGTTTGGCCATCAGGAGTCCCCTTCATCGGCGGGCGCACTGGCATTCCCGTGTTCTTCAGCTGCGGCATCCGCGCTGGTCTCTGTCTTGTGCTTCGGGTCGCCGTCGCGCCGGATGATCTCCACCGCG
>Ga0247763_1001816_pt1 | contig 11693 bp, 8 predicted proteins | sample UWRJL141409B4_FD_179926 | JGI IMG/M metagenome (GOLD analysis project Ga0247763, IMG submission 179926) | Plant litter microbial communities from Arlington Agricultural Research Station in Wisconsin, United States - UWRJ-L141-409B-4 | ecosystem: Environmental > Terrestrial > Plant litter >...
CTAGAGGACTGTTGAACTGTTCATTCTCGTGGTGGCACGATCCGAAAACAAGTGGAACTCTCTACCGAGGAACCTTGGTCAGTATAGTGTAGATATCTCCATCTTGAAACCCCATGGGGTTTAGTTGCTGTTGATGTTGGGCGGGCTGAGGACCCACCCCGGGATGTGCGATCGGAAAACACCAACTTACGGTTGCGAACTTTGAGATCAAGTTAGGTGGAAGGAAGGCAGTGAAGGCTCACTGTTTGGCCGCTTCTTAGGATGGATTGGTGGGAATTCTCCAGCGGAGCAGAAACTGAAGCGATTTAAGATGTTCAATGTCTCAACAAAGAATGCTTCGGTAACTTCCTTACCGATTGGGAAGGTATCTCGTCCCCCCCACAGTTCTTGTCAACATCCACCCTGGCGCGGCGCTAACGAGATGATAGACTCGATCAGCCCCACGGATACCCCTCAACGCCATCAAATTGTGGGCTAAGCAAGTTGTGACCTCTCGGGGCGACTGAGAGCATTCGAGCGGTTCTGTTTTTCTGACTGAGATAGGCCTAACCGGTACCACCAAGATGATACAGCACATCCACCATGATCAACCGACTGGGATGGCTACATATATATCCAAGAAAGATGCAAGAGCTGTCGACGGTGAAAACAAGATTGGGCTAATGTAAAGGCAAACAAAAACAAGCAATGAGATGCGGAACAGGTGCCGTCATGGCATCTGGGCAGTCGCGCCCGACTCTCGGACCTCATCCGAGCCGGCGCTAGTCGCGCTCGTCAAGTTGATGGCTCCTCTGTACCTTCCTCGGTATGTCTGAGCCCGAAATTTTCCCCTTGTGCAGCTTAATTCTGCTGGATCACTCGATTGTGACTGGACCTGTATTTAAAACAGCGTCTGGTCACACCTTCCCCACGATATTCCAGATGTCGGACCACGTTGGCGGGATTCGGACTCCCCTCCGCTGTCGCCCGTCATGTCTTTGGCCCTGAATGCCGAGTACGGTGACCCGTCGCTCCTTCCCCACAACACCGCAGGCCCCCAGGCCAACGCAGTCGCCTGGTCGCTTTTGGCGATATCCGCTGCGTTTCTCGCATTCCGCGTTTTCTGCAAGCATGTCGGGCAGCGGGGCGGTCTTTGGTGGGACGACTGGATTCTCGTCGCCTCATGGGTATGTACTGAGTCACGGCCATCCAAGTGGGCTCGATCAACGTCGCTAATTGGCCTGGTGCAACAGGTCATCCATCTCGTCGCGTGCATCCTCCTATCGGTAATGGTCTCAATGGGATACGGCCGCCACCCTTGGGATGTCGAGCATCAGGTCGACAACGTCGTGACCATGGTGAGAACAACCCTGACCGTTACCGCGGCTGCGTGGAGCAAGACGGCTTTCGGGATCACCATTCTTCGACTGGGAGAAGGGCAGATGAAGTGGATCTTGTGGTTCATCATTGTGTCACTCAACATTGTCTCGGCCATCCACGCCATGTTTCCTTGGGTCAACTGCCAGCCTCTACCAAAGTCCTGGAACTCCAGCCTTGATGGGAGTTGCATGTCTGCCAGCATTATTAGAGATCTTGGTTATGCATCTGGGGGTTAGCGGCTCAATCCCTTTACCAAGGCGTCGGCTAATTCTTGACAGCGTATTCGGCCGTCTGTGTCTTCATGTTGGTCTTGCTTCCTTGGCCTCTTATTTGGAAGCTACGCATGCCCAAAAAGGAGAAGCTTGGTGTTGGGATTGCCATGAGCATGGGGTTCACGTAAGTGACATCGCTTCTATAGCATAAGGGCATACTTCGACGCTAATAGCTGGGCTAGGGCCGGCATCATGGCCACAGTTAAGACATCAGCCTTGGACAAACTTGACACTGGAGATTCCTGTATGATGTACCCTACCATTGCCTCACATTCATCACTGAAGTTAAATAACAGTCGACGCTGCGCACCTCACCATGCTAGACACTGCTGAAATTGCTGTGACCATCATGGCTGCCTCGATTCCGGCGTTGCGGGTTCTCTTCCGTGACTTGCAAACATCGGCCAAGAAACATTATGGACAAGGGATAAGGAACTCGGCTGTGCCCGACAGAAATTTTGCCAGCCGCTGTTCCGACAGCAGGTCTCGGAAGGAAACTCTCAAAGACGACAGCAGCGACCGGGAGATCCTCACCACGTCCCACGGCCAGATCCTCCGCGTCGACGAGATTGAGGTGGAGTACAACAATGTCTCTGACTCAGGAAACTACGAGATGCGACCCAAGAAGTCCATGTCATAGACTGTTTATTCAGTAGAGTAATGATAATGTTTGCTGCAGTCGTGTTGTTGTTGAGTCAATCTGTTGCCTTGGAACAACCCTGGCCAAGTCCAATCACAATTGATGTTCGATACCGCGTTTTCTATGGTCGGATATGATGGAACAAACAACGAGGAAGCTGAGAATATGAGTGGGCAGCTGAATTTAGCCAGTAGATGAATGGATCCTGCCGCCTAACGGGGAAGCCTTTTTCATTCTCCTGCCTTGCATGAAGGTCATTATCCGCCATGTTGGTTAGGAACTCGATTTAAGCGGCATAGTTTATTAGAACAGCGCGGTTCCGGTTCCCCTCAGGTTGGAGGAGGCAAGGTCAAGAACCATCACCAGCAAGATGGGGAAGCTCAACAAGATGTTCGTTCTTCTTGTCATCGTCGTCACGGGATTTGTGGCAACTGTTCAAGGCGCTTCTCATGACCCTATCCGGCCACGAGCGCCTGCCGGAGAGAAACCGAAATATCCCACCGACCCCAACGCCAACAAGTTCTGCGCGTTTTGGATCGACGTTGACGGGCCTTGGACATGCAACAATCTGAAAGAGATATTTGGACTCTCGGTTGAAGACTTTGTCCGATGGGTCAGTTTTACTTCCCCTCTCACACCGTCCTATGAATCCACTTGGGACTACCTATCTAACATAGCCCAGAACCCCTCCTTTAGCCCATCTTCTTGCGGTGCCCTCCCCGTCAACCGCTCCTACTGTGTCTTTTCACTAGACTTTCTTAACCTCCCCAGCCCAACCACAACCCCTTCCACAACTCCCACCCCAAGCAGCCCTACCGGCAGCACAGGCACCGTTGGTGGCATTGCCACCCCTAGCCCCACCCAGCCGGGCATGGTCCCCAACTGCACCGCCTTCTTCCGCACCCGACCAGGCGACACGTGCGCAACCGTGAGCACCACGACGGGCATTTCTCTCTCCGACTTTTTAACCTGGAATCCCCGAGTCGGTGGCCCCGCTTGCGATAACCTCTGGTCAGAGGTCTACGTCTGTGTCGCTGGCCCGGGTGGCTCACCTCCTTCTGTTACCCCCTCTGTGACGACCAAGCCAAGTGTTACCCCAACAGTTCCCGCCAATGGAGTTGTCACGCCTCATCCCGTACAGGAAGGGATCACCGAGAACTGCAAGACTTTTTATCTAGTTCAGGAAGGAGATATATGCTTTGCAGTTGCAAGACGGTTTGCGATTTCTTTGGAGGATTTCCGGAAATGGAACCCCGCGGTGGGGGAGGACTGTGATGGTCTTTGGAGTGGTACCTATTGCTGTGTTGGAGTGCTGCCTTAGCCTTCACCTGCCTCGAGGTATCTGTACCTGTGAAGGGGAGGCGCTGGTGTGAGGTTGGACTGGGATGGAATTGGTCGATCAGGGCATGGAGTGGGTAAAGAGGATTTAGTTTTGAGAATTTCCTTTTCTCGATTGGTGTGGTATACAGTTGAGTATGGTATGGTCCGATTAAAGTGTACTGGAACTGATGAACCCATGTTGGTTTCCTAGGTTGGATATGTGAGAAAGCCTAAGGTAGATTGACTGACACTTGAGACTTGCACGACACCTCAGACTGAACATGATAGCTATAATACAATAGCGCCCTACAGAGAGAAAGAAAAAAAAAAGGACTCGGTTTGGAGCGTCTCTTGCAAAACCACTCATAATTATCCTGGCACTGATTTAATCTCAATAACCCCTCAGCGCAGCAACGGCATGCCTTTCTTATTTTTTGAGAGAGCCGCTCGAGTCTTGTCCTCGGTTATCTCATGTCCAATCTGCAATGACCTGAGATTTGATGTTCTCCTGTGGAGTTGAGACACTTGAAAAATCTGTCCAGTCATCAGGAACTGGGTCATTCGATCCAATGCTGAATTTCCACCTGTAAATGTTGGTTTCACCAGAAACGCTGTGCCTGGGACCCTGGTGCTGTAACATAACAAAAGCGTTGTTCGACTGGTCTTGTGGCAATTGTCTGAGGGTTGAGAGCCGTGACTGGTTCAGCAAAACGGCACAACGGTTGAGCTTTGGCTTCGAAAGTGGATAAATTCAACGCTGGGTTACACTGGACGCACACAAGGTAGCATGTGGCGTTCCTAATAAATGACAATGACAGTGTCCAGTCAACATCAGATGAGAAAAGAAATCGCTTCTCCGCTGGGTGATGGACAATGACATCACCGTGCATCGGGGACTTTGCTCCGGAAAAGTGGAGTTAAATCCTACCAGAACTGTTAGTGAGCACAAATGGCCGACGCTCTGTCGCTAACAGCTCCAATAGCATGGTGCTCGTTGAACATGACGTTGGTTGAGCAATCTGAAGTGCCCCAGTTGAAAGCCCAATGTGGCCAAATGTGAGTCGCCGCCTGACAATCAAGAATTGCAAGACAATTGCTTGGCTTCAGAATGCGGTGATTCTTTGACAGGTTGCAGCTTGACCGAATCCTATCCTTGGGTGAGAGTTCCTTGGAAGTCAACGCAAGGATGCGCTAACACCAGACGGCGAATTTCTTGGTGATCAGTTTCAGCACTATTCCCGTGTTGAACAGGCCACCCTCCATCATGTACTATTGCGTCACCGACTCTCTGGAACCAATGCCCCCAGCGATTGTGGGCCAATATAAACCAAGTAATACCGCTGATTCTGAGCGACGATGGGGCTCTGATCTGCTCTCGCAGGAGGGACGGTATCTCAAATCTCGGAAAACTTTTCACCGAAACGCTGTTACTGAGGCTCAAGATTCCCCAGGACTCAGAAAAGTCAATATGGCTCCCATCACACACCTTAGACGGTCCATTCCGTCCCTCGCGCAAGTCGAAGCACTACTTGCCCGCGCCATCGAGCCCACCCGGACACTTCTCGACCCACCATCACTTGTGCAACGACAAGATAGCGCAACCGTTACCATCGTCACCACCGACGGAAGCACAACAACAACTTCCAACAACGGCGACCCAACCGACGCCAAGACTCTCACTGGTGGCGCCATTGCGGGCATTGTCATCGGTTCCATCGCCGGCTTCCTCTTGCTGGTATGGATATTCCGCTCATGCAGCAACCTCGGGGCTCCGCCTGGTGCGAGCACAAAGCCGGGAGGCGGGGCTTGGTACGATGGCGTCCGCGACGAATATCCACCGCGCCACGTGTCTCCGGCGAGACATGGCGGAAGCCGTAGCAGATCGAGACATTCGCATCACAGTCATCGTCACCACCATCACAGAGGGAGGAGCCACTCTGGGGTCCGTGAGGTGCGTGAGGTCTCGCCGGTTGTCATTGCGAGATCGAGAAGTCCGAGGGCGCCACCTGCTGCATATGGTTATGAGGGGAGAAGAGGGCGGAGGGAGAGGAATAGGTATTGAGCATAGGGGAAGAGCTTGCTTCTGCGAGTTAACGAGCACTGACGGCGGTAAACCGGAGTTTCATTGGGCATGTAACATTTAAATACAAGACCGTGGGAATATACCGAGGAATTCTGTAATAATTGCATCGGTTTCGGGAGCATATGAGTGCGGGAGTTCATTGCATCAATTCAAGTGATCAAGGAAAATGAGCAGCTGCATGGCGCGTTGCGCTGTCGGGAAGAAATACGGTGGGTCTTCAATCCTAATCTTATCGCACCACCCCGCCATCGCATGCCCCACCACATGAGTCATGGACGGTGAAAATCCGGAGACACTGCAAGCTGGCTACTTGCAGCCGCTCCATTGACGAGCTTCCAGTTTCAAGCCTCAGACAGCTGTCGCATATCGGCCCTTGTTTTGCTGCAATCCATTCTCCATAGCTCCAATGGATCCGTCAGCGAAGCTCGATATCAGGCCCACCGTGGCCGATGCGCGAGCCCTCTTTGAGCAGACGCGCCAAGCAACCCCGCGTCCAACCCTCCTTCCTGTTTGCATCTCGCTCCCCTCAGACCTTCTGACACCCTCAGCCATCTACCTCAAGCTCTCTGCTGGGTCAGTAGGCCAATCTATCTCCGAATTAGCATCAAATTGACCAATTGGTCCCAGGTCGACGGTTGATTACTCCTTCTTGCTTGAAAGCGCCACTGGCAGCACCGAGACTGTCGGCCGCTATAGCTTTATCGGAGCCAGTAAGCCACCTGTTGCTCATCCGATTGAGTTCGCTGTTTTCTGACCTGGCAGACCCGAGAAAGGTTCTCCAGACTGGCCCCGGATATGAGGTCGACGGTGACCCTATGCAGGCCCTACAGGCCCAGCTTTCCGAGGATCGAGTCATCAGCATACCCTCCTTGAGGCTGCCCAAGTTGACAGGAGGAGCCGTGGGTTACATTTCCTATGATTGCATCAAATACTTCGAGCCGAAGACGGCTCGCCCTCTCAAGGACAACCTCCACATCCCCGAGGCTCTATTCATGATCTTTGACACCATCGTGGCTTTCGACCACTTTTATTCAACCTATACCGTCGTCACCCACGTGAGGTTGCCAGAGGATCCTTCTGCAGATCTCCAGGGTCCGTACGACGATGCATGCGCAATCATCCGATCTACCCTCGAGAAGATTCAGCATCCCGACACACCTCTGCCACCAAAGAACCCCAGTAAGCCCCTCTCGGAACAGCAGTACTCCTCCAACGTCGGCCGTCATGGTTACGAGTCGTTCGTAACGGACCTGAAGAAGCACATCGTCAAGGGCGACATTATCCAGGCTGTCCCGTCACAACGATTCTCGCGGAGTACGAGCCTGCACCCTTTCAACATCTACAGGACTCTGCGGACATTAAACCCGTCGCCATACCTATTCTTCCTGTCTTGCTCCGACTTTTACATTGTAGGCGCCTCCCCCGAGTGTCTGATGAAAACCGATGGTTATGCCTCGCTGCCGGTCGACACCCGGTTCGGCTACACGGAAGCCGAGGCGCGGTCCCGGCCGCGGATCGTGAACCATGCGATTGCGGGAACTATCCGCCGGGGGGCGAATCCTGCCGAAGATGACGAGCTTGCGGCTGAACTGCTCAGCTCCACCAAAGACAGGGCAGAGCATGTTATGCTTGTCGACCTAGCGAGGAATGATGTCAATCGCGTCTGCCACCCTTCAACGGTCAGAGTCGATCGTCTCATGCAGATTGATCGGTTTTCGCATGTTCAACACATCACATCCGAGGTCTCCGGACTGCTGCGCCCCGAGTGCACCCGCTGGGACGCAATGCGGTCAATCTTCCCGGCTGGCACTGTGTCAGGCGCGCCAAAGATTCGCGCCATGGAACTGATTTATGACCTGGAAAAGGAGAAGCGCGGCATCTATGCTGGTGCTGCTGGCTGGTTCGCCTACGATGTGGTTCGCGTCGACGGCTCCAAGGGTGACGTCCAGGTGGTCCATGATGAGGGTCAGATGGATACGTGCATTGCGATCCGCACAATGCTGGTCAAGGACGAGGTCGCATATCTGCAGGCCGGTGGTGGTATTGTTTTCGACAGCGAGAAGACGGAAGAGTGGATGGAGACCATGAACAAACTCGCGGCGAACCTTCGTTGCATTGAACTGGCCGAGAAGTATTACGGTGACGGGTTGGGCTCCAAGTCGGTTCAGGATATCATCGAAGAAGAACGGAAGAAAGGTGACGAGCAATATCGCCTACACACCATGAGCGCGGGGGCGTAGTCAGGTCTGTGCGAATCGCCAGGGAAGAATGATTCATGTTCGACAAAGAATTTTTTAGATGACAATCTGCAACGTGCCGGACTCGACTTCTTGGCTTCAGCCTCGTTTCTGAGCATGATCTGATATACCAGTCTAATTCTGGAGCATGGGATGGCTTGTTATCAGGGGCGCGCATGAGCCTGGTGCTGGAACTGTGATTCAATCCAAGTCACGGTTGGGCTTGCATAACCCCCAGAAAAAGTGTCCGAGGGTCTGCACGAATTTCGGTAGTTATCTGTTCCACGGTCAGGGCAAAGTGGGCAGGGGTATTTGCCGGCCGGAACCTCAATGCAATCATACTCTTAACGTTAGCGCCGGTAACTGGGCAGAAACCACAGTGTCGGGACAGAGGTGAGTTTATCACGAGGAACAGTATTAACCAGTGTCAGCAAGAATAGACATGGAGGGTTGCATTCAGTGAGTTTTCTCTTCCTATCTGCGGCGGTCTTTTCCATTTGCCCGTCTGGTTTGCAGCAGGGGGGGGCAAATTCAGGGGTTCGCATCCAAACGGGAAGGATGGATGACCTCCAATGACGGAGATTCCCGCCTCCTTTCCGAGTCGTTGGTCCCGCGTTTCTTGGCGCTCGTGTGGTTGGTTGTGCCGTTGCGGTTTTGCGTGCTTACCCCCCTTGTCAGCGTTTTCTTTTTTTTTTTTTATCCTCCTCGACCGGGGTCGATAACGCAGTGCCGTGGAACACCGACCACCAGTGCCACAAGGGGATAGGCGTCCTAGGTCCGAGGGTGGCAACTGAGCGAGGGGCGGTCACGGTCACTGGAGCACGCCACGCAATCTCATTCTCGCGCCCGAGGGTGAGGGGTATCAATAGGTACCCGTTCCCCGTCTGTCCCAGATTCTTTCCCGAGAGATTTGTGGTGCTGTCGCCGTTTGTCTCGCGCGTGAGAAAGCAACGCGTTCTTGGATGGCAAGCGACCGTCTGCCATCGGTTCATGTCACGAGGCATGCCCTCCTCGCACACCTCGGACCTTGAGAGAGTCGCTGCTCCACTAGCCGTGGGCCACATCACGGTCGTTTTGGCCTCGGCTTTTGTAGGGCTGCGGTTCGTGTCGCGGGGGTATATTCTGCGGGTCTTGGGGCCGCCGGACTGGGTTATAGCTTTTTCTCTGGTAAGAATAGTATCCCCGCTTTCACTGATGATGGCTGATGATTATGGTTCAGGCGCTCTCGATTGCTTATACAGCTGTTACGGTTGTCAGTAGGTCAAGTCAATGCCCAACTCTGGTAAACTCGTCGGCTCATGTTCAATAGGTGTCCGGAGTGGATATGGTCTCCATATTTGGGATTTGACTCCCGACCAACTGCGGGTGTACTTCCAAGTGAGTCAGTCTAGGCAGGATCGCCGACGGTCCTCTAACGATCTCATGGCAGACGCTCTATGCCGGAATGCTACTGTACAGCGTCGCCGTAACTGCCACCAAGATCTCGATCTTGCTCCTCTTCCTCGACGTCTTCAGCTCGACTGGACTCCGAAGAGCAACCTACGTGGTGCTTGGCGGTTCCATCGCACACGGCCTGTGGATTTTCTTCTCCAATGTCTTCTTTTGTCGACCAGTGAACGCCTTCTGGGACAAGGCTCTGTCGCCCGAATACTGCTTTCCGATGCTCAAGTGGTTCGCCGAGATGTGGGTGCACATTGCGCTGGACTTTCTCATCTTCTTTCTTCCGATACCCGTTATACGGTCCATGACGCTGCCGTGGCGACAAAAGTTTTGGCTTTATCTGGTGTTTGCTTTTGGGTTTGCGTAAGCTGGTTCCCTTTTTTATCTCTCACAGTTGCTGATCATCACATAGTGTTTGCCTCGTCGCCTCGATCCGACTCTATTACATGTACCGGGGCGTGACGTCGCCTGATCCGACATATGACGGCATGGTGGTTTACATTTTGGCGTTTATCGAGCTCAACCTCTCCATTGCCATTCCCTGTTTTATCACCATTAAACCGTTGGTGGACAGGTTATTTCCGAGTCTTCTAGGGCGAAAAGCATCGTCACACAGCATGAACATTGAGGGGTCGCCGGTTCGGCTTTATGACACTGGGCACCCGCCAACAATTTCGTCCGCTCCGACACGACGAATAGTGCGTGACGAGGATGATGTGTGAAGCAGGAATGGGATGACGATTCATGTTCGATGAGGACTGGCTCGGGGTCCGGGACTCTTCACGGATCAAGTACAGCCACTGTCTACATCCCAGGCTGGCACCGACTGGAAGTTTGAGGTGTGGAAATCTGGCTGACTGACTGGGTGACTTGTTGACTCACAGGGAGGGAGCGAGTTCAGGTCAATGGTGCAACACCGTAGAATGTACAGGTCCCGCAGTTGATATAAAGCATGGTCGACTATGGACCATAAGAGTCTCGCCACTCGAAATAATTAATCATAATAAACACCGGCCGCCCATTACCAGATGCAATCCCCTATACCGCCACTGATTGATCCCAACCCGGGGCCAGTTTGTGCGAATCGAATGACGCCAATAGAAATCCTGTCTCTCATCCACAACCATTCATGTCCACATCACCTCCGCCTCCCCGCCAAACCTACACTAGCCTCGGCATCCGAGTCATCAGCATCGGGATCCCCTTTTGGCTCCGACGTCGGCACCGCCTGCTTTTTCTTCCTCCCCCCTCCTAACGCCCTGCGAAGTCTCCCGATCCGTGTCTCGCCCCCGTGGCTATCGCGACCATCCCGCTTCTTGTCTTTGTAAATGGCATAGCCCGCCCAGCCGAAAAAGATGGCAAGGCCTAGACAGAGAATTATCGCGGCAATCTGCCCGCCTGAGAGATTCTGTCCAGCAGCGACGTTTGTGATTTCGGTGATTTTGCCGACGTTACCGATGGCCGACATTTCTTCTTCAGTTTCTTCTTCAGTTTATGTTTTTGGAGGACGGTCTTTGTCTTTGCATTGATCGAGAGGGAGGGAGGTCCACGTGCTGCTGTGTTGTGTAGTGGTTCTTTGCACTGTGGAAAACCGGGACCGGAGGAGCAGTGGTGGGTGAGTTGGTTGTGTTGTCCCGGTCTGGTCTGGTCCTTTTCCGATCAAGATTCGATTCGATTCGGCGACAATCAAGAAATTCGAATACCAAATTTTTTTTTGCAAAAAAAAGATAAGGGAGGAAGAGGAGAAAAGAACATTTTGAATAAAATCAATGCGGTTCACCAAACCATTGCCAAGAAACCCGCTGATTGCGACTTTCACACAGCCCCCCCGCAAAGGGCAATCACTCACGTTTCAGACCCCTGAAGCAAGGCGTCCTTGGGGGGTTGAAACCCCACACAAAGACCCCGCATGTGGATGATCCTGCCCCTTTTCAGCAGCAGCGGGCATTCACCGTCACCTTCACCTTCACTGCAGGGAGGACCAAATTTCAAAAACTGATGTCAGGGCTAGAGTCAGGGAAGCATGTCTACCTACCTAGGTACCTACCCTAATCTGCCGTCAATTGATTTGGCAAAGATAACTGTCGTCCCTGATATCGTCAGTCTCCATCTGACCAGACGGTTTTAAACCATGACCAGACGGTTTTAAACCATGACCAGACAGATTGATTCAATGCAGTTCAATCCCTTCCGCACCGATCAGTCGACACTGTCAAATACCGCTGGAATTGTCACTCCATGCCAGCGCAAACACATCGGCGCGTTTCATCAAGATGGCTTATTACGCACCGAACGTCCACGCCGTCTTGTCAGTTTTTTTTTTTTTTTTTTTTTTCCCCGGT
>Ga0247763_1001817_pt1 | contig 11691 bp, 7 predicted proteins | sample UWRJL141409B4_FD_179926 | JGI IMG/M metagenome (GOLD analysis project Ga0247763, IMG submission 179926) | Plant litter microbial communities from Arlington Agricultural Research Station in Wisconsin, United States - UWRJ-L141-409B-4 | ecosystem: Environmental > Terrestrial > Plant litter >...
TGAAATCTGAAAAAAAAAAAAAAAACCCGAAATCCTACACTCCCCCGACAAGACTGAATGTACCGCTGCCATGGTACCCTTTTGTTGCTTTCCCCCCTCACTCGATCCATAGTTACGAGATGGCTAGCCTTAGACATCCTCGCCTCTCCAAATACCCGGCGCGTTCGTACCGGACACGAGAAGGACGGCACTACCCATCTTTCTGCGGACATCCTCGTGGTCGACGTCATGGGTATCCTCCACCTCCCCCCAGTTAGCTGTCTGCCAGGTCACCTCAATCGAGGTGGCGCGAGCGGCCGCCTCGGCGTCGAATCTGGGTGGGGCAAGGGGGCCAGCGTATTGCTCAGGAGTAGGCATAAACACACCGGCGCCGCCCTCGCTCCACTCGACAATCAGATGGGCGGCAACAAGAAGAGACTTGCCAGCATACGTGGCCGTCTCAAGAGCGGCCAGCTCCCAGGGATCGAGGTTCGTAATCCAGCCTTGAATGACTTGGCGGGTAACCTCGGGCTGCTTGCGGGGAATGATGGAGTATTCATCGAGAACCGGCACGATGGGCAGGTTGGGCCAGACGCAGCTGGTGAGGTACTTTACGGTCCGGCGGGCCGACTCCTCCTGCAGCTCGCGGAGAGAGTATCCCGCGTCGTTGAGCTTCGAGAGGTAGCCGTTCTCGTCCACCTTGGGATCCGGGGGTGCCGGCGCCCAGCAGAGGAGGGCGTCAGTGTCAAGGCAGTGCAAGAGCCTCGTCACTATCTCGGTGCGGATAGGCGGCATGGATGTGGTGTCGGCCGCGTCATCGGCAGCAATGTCGAGAGCACGACAGACTAGTGACATGAGGGGCACCTTGTGCTGCTTGGTGGCGTCCTGGGCGCTCGTGAGCGAGTCCCATTCCATGGCGAGGCCATGGGCGAGACCAGGCTTGCTGAGAGGTAGACGGACGATCGCCTTGGTCGTGGGGTGTCTTAGCAGGCGAAGGTCATCGAACTGAACTTGCAAGGCGCCTAGGTGGTAAAGGTCCCTTGTATTAGACCATGTCTGTCTGTCTGCCAGGGGATATATATATATATATATATATATTTTTACAATACATACCGTCGACCTCTATGACTGTGGTCTTGTGCCAGAAGCGCTTCTTTGCGCTATTTGGGTTCTTGGAGTCCTTAATTCTACCCAGAATCTTGGCCTGCTTCACCTTGCGTTCGATGCGCAGTTGAGCCTCGGTGGGCTCGGGGGAACCATTGTTGCCCGGAGCCGCAGGTGTCCCTGGGGGGTTCGACGAGGCTTGATTAGCAGCGCTGAAGTGGAACGCTCGAGCAGCACTGGCACGGGAGACAAGGCCAGTGACAGCACTCGCAGCAGAACGGCGTGGCAGCGCCGGAAAGAGACGCGAGATCACTGTCATTTTTCCTGGTCACGTTTATCTTGGTCTGATGTCGAGGTTTTTCTTCTTTTTTTTTCTCTTGTCGAGGCACCGCCGGTTTTGTTTCAATTGAACAAAGTGATGGAGTCCTTGGGCACAATCAGACAAGAGACGAGAGAAGAGGGGGAAAGAGGGGAGGGTGAGGGGAGGGCGAGGGCGAGGGGTGCCCGACTCAAGGCAGTTATAGGTCGAGACATTGCTTTTTTCTTCGGCCTTGGGCGCGCGGCCCGCAAAATGACCATACAGCGAGAGGACACGGGCCGCATCTACAGGGGTCCGCACAGATGCATCCCGCCAATGACATCACGGGAGAGGTAACACAGTCTAAACTCTTTTGGTCGCTGTTTGCAGCATCATATCCTATGGCTCCCCAAATCATGTCGGCTTGTTTGTCTATCCGTTCCAAAGGTTCCAAGCAGATAAAATCGATATTAATATGTACAATAAACCATGTTCCCGCCCCCCACCAAACCGAGTTGCCTCCCATGTCTCCGCCGCTGCTCCCGCTTGCTCGCTCTCCCCGCTAACGTTATCGCGTCTCTGCTTCGTCGTAAAATATAATAGGCGATGTACGGATAGTTTTACAAAAAATACACAGGCCGAAGCCTGCCATTACTCGTCCCGATATCGCCTGATAAACACATGTCAAATCAATCAGTAGGGAGGCGTTGAAAATGTCCCTATGCTCTTCTCTCCTGCGTGGCTGTCGATCCCCTTTAACAGCGCCTGCAGGTCCATCACCGGAGGCCTTGGCTCGCCGCCTCCTTCAAGCCCTACCCATGAAGAAGACACTCCTCGCTCTGTTGCTCTGCTCTTGAGGCTCCTCTTGGATGTCGAGGGCCTTGGGAATGTGGCACCGTGATCCGCAACCACAACGGCACGCGATACACATCCCTCCAGGCCGCTGGGAATCGGAGGCACAGGTGGGACCCCGCTGTCTTCGTCGCCACCCGATCCGGCACTATCCCGTGTAGGGTGCGAGCTGAGGGGTCCACCGAGAATCGATGATCGCCGGTCCTTCGACGTTGGTCGGGGTGGGCTTGCTTCGCGCCCTCCAGACACGCCGATGACCTCGGCAGCAGCAGGGTTGAATGACAATTCGCTAGGAGTCATATCGTAGCTAACCATACTGTCTCCACTGTCGTCATCCTGCTGGAGTAGCCCGTGCGAGGTTGCTGGTGGTTGTAGCCGGCCCGAAAGGACTAGCTTGAGTTGCTCAACCGAAGCTACAACCTGCTCCTTGCTCGCTATGCTGTCGTCGGCTCCACGTGGCCCTGGCGAGATGCCGCTGCGGACGCTAGACTTGCGAAGCTGCCTGCCCGCGGTATCGCCGACGGGCGACGTTGAAGGCCGTAGATTGGTCCGGCTGCCAAACGGAGAAATGTGGCCATTGGCACCATGTCCGTTGGCAGCGAGACGGTTACGGTCCGTACCCGTGGTCCGCGACCCATTGAGGGATGTCGATTTGCTGCCTGCCTGCACTGCTACGAGCACTGCCTCGCGGCTCCAGTCAGCCAGCAGTTGTTCGCGGAAGTGAGCCGGAATCTCCTGCTCCGTCTCAATGGCGGGAATTGTGCTCAACGTGGATCCCAGGACGGGGTGGCTGAAGCTCCGGCCGGGACTAGCAGCCGGACTGATTGGCGGTGAGATTGCCTGACCCAAATATCCATCGCAGATACTCTCGACCAAGCCAATACGCTCATCAAAGGGCAAAAGTGCTTCCGACTCGATCTCTTTGATCGGTAGCCTCGGCTGAGGACGGGCCATACCGGGCGTGCCGACCAACTCCAGCAAGGGCGGTGGCACATTGACCCCTTCAACCCAAAAGTTTTTGCTGCGCCGTCGTACAATCTCGTTGTGTATCGCCCTCCCGACCACGGACCCGTCAAAATCAAACTTCTCTGTCAGGGCCCAGAAATAACCGTGGACCAAGCTTCCCAGTCGAACCTTGGCAATGGGCGTCTCTGCATCTTGAATGTCCTCTTGCAGTCTGAAGATCATGGGGAGACCGTACCGGACCGAGTTTATGCCAAGTTGGTTGACGAGTTTCACTAACAGCACATGGAGCAGCACAATGTCCGTCTCGTAGTCAATAAACTGAATGGCGTTGTCATAGATGGCCAGGTGAAGCAGCTGCAAGAAGTGTGACCGGGGCATCTTGACAGGCTTTGCCGAGGCGTTGGAAACAACTCTCCTCGCGAGACTGTTGGCTCCAGGCACATCTTTGTTCTTTATCGCCGAGCGAGTAGACTCGTCCCTCGCCTTGGCATCGGCTTTTGTGGTTTCGCGGTCCAGCCAGGTAATTAGGGCATCAGCATAGGCTTTCCGGACAAGACCGTCGGGGTCCTGAAGAAGCCACTGAGTCCCGTCCCAGACCTGGACCGGCACGCGGCTCCTTGAGAGTGCAAGATTGCCTGTCATTTTCGATCGAGGGTTGGCAACAAGTAGAATCGACTTGATGGCACGGAGGGCGGCAATTTTGGCAATCGTCAAAGCAAACAAGGAGTCGACCTGACTAGGCTCGGGTGCGGACGGGGAAACACCACCATTCTCGGCTTTCTCTCCCTGGGGAGTCGAGCTCGAGGTGCTACTCGACCTCGATGGTCTGAGCTTGCGGAGGATGGCTGAGATCATGTCGGATATCTGATCAGCGTAGTATACGTGTGTGGCCAGGTCACCAATGCACTCCTGAAGACGCAGCAGCAGATCCTTGCGCTGGGCCGACGCGCGCTCTGCTTTTTGAGCAAATTGCAGCGTCGTTGGCGACCGAGGATCAGGTTGGCCAGGTAAAGGAGGGTCGCTCCTCATACTGTTGGGGTCTCCGGGCATTTGAACTAGCCTTCGAATGTGGGCGACCAGAGCTAGCAGGACGTCATTGACGCTCAGGCCGATGAGGTTGATGTCGGACCTCAAAAGTGCACCGATCATGGCGGCGAGCACAATGTGCTGGCGCAACGTCTCGTCAGTCAGGGGATGCCTGGCTAGGGCATCCATGGCGGCGAGCAGGATAGAGAAGCGGTCGGCGACGGGAGCCCAGCGGGTAACGAGGAGAAACATCTTTATGGCCCAGCCGCTGTCTTTTCCGCTAGTTGTCGTCTTAACCACCTCCTCCTCCTGGTTGACGCGTTCCTCGACAAACTTGAGGAAAGCCACGGCAGCCATGTGTATCTGGCCCCGGTTGGAGGCACTGAAGATCTGCTTTAGGCTCTGCATGGCCAAGACGCCAATGTCCTCCTCGGCCAGCTTGTCGACGTCGACGGCAGTGCCCGAGAGGGCAATGGGGTTCGGGTTGTGGTCGCCGGCCGTATCGACCGTCTGAACGGTAGCAATGCTCGTCCTGCGGCGCATCAGGGCGCCTTCGACTCTGTCCTCCATCTCGGCGCGGTGCAGCAGCACGTCGAGGAAGTTCTCGTTGTCGGTCCATAGGTTCTCGAGAATCATGGGCACGGCGAGGTCGTACTGCTGGGCAGCCACCGAAGCGAGGGCGTCCGAGGCGGCAACACAGCGGATGGTCTCAAGACCCGAATTCCTCCAGCGCAGCGCCATGGGCTTGCTCGGCTCCGTCTTGCCGGGGTAGCTGCGGGTCGAGGCGAGCGAGGCATACTCGTGGACGACGGCCTGGTACTGGCGGAGGTAGGCCTGGTCGGCGAGCGAGGTGGGGTCGTGGTGTTCGCAAAAGGCCGCAAAAGTCGGGATTGACGACTCAACCATGGTGATTTCGCCGGCCTTGAGGATCTGCTCGAGGATCTTGAGCACACACAGGGCGAAGAGGGGCAGATCCTTGGGCGCCTTCTCGATGAGCGCCGCGAGGATCTGGAGCGTAACCTGCACATTGCCGATGCGCTGGCGGTAGACATCGCTCGCTGTCTTCTTCTCGAGAAAGCTGCCGACCTTTTGGATCTTGGTGCGGCGCGACTGCACGTAGAAGAGCAGGTAGCTGAGTTCACTCGAGTTAGGCTTGACATCGACGGCGCCTTTCGTCGTTCGCGGGTAGCATTTTAGGACAAGCACCTGGTGCTTCGGTCGGCATCGCTCTGAAATTGCGTTCATGGTGGCGACGCGTCAAAACTGGCTGCACAAGCAGCCGTGGGCATGGTCGTGGTCGAAGAGGAAGAAAAAAAAAAGGGCGGACTTGATCCCAGCAAGGAATCCTCACAGTAACAATAGAATCTCAGAAATCTTACGGCGCAATTTGCTCACAAGTTAGGGCGCTGTGGTCACTGGTGGCCGACAGTTTGGCTGATGCTTGCCAAAACGTGTCCTGCGCAGGGGCCTAGGTCGCTAAAGGGGGCAAGCGTGGTGAGACGGGGACAAGTACCTCTGCCGAGAAATTGCCTGGGCGAATACTTTCGGAATCCTGAGCCAAACGGGGACGGATGGGCCGGAACCAGGCTGGATTGCGACAGACCAGAACAACCCAGAAGCACGCCGTTTTGTGACGCAATCGTATTCTTCTTTTCCCTCAGTTTTGTGTATTCTTTTTTTACTTTATTTTTCTCCGCGTACGTAGTCCGAATGCATTCCTCATCTCTCCCGCCATCTGCCGTCTGGACGCGTCCACGTCGCAGCGGCGATGGGAGGACGCAGCGCATCGGTTCAGCGATTTGCGGTGGCTGGTCAGCTGCAGCGATGCACTCGGCCTGCATTCTGACAAGCCGTCTCCTGTCTCCTGTCTTCGTCAGATGCTGCCTCCGTCCCCAGTGACGGCTGACTTCGCTCCCTCACGTGGCTCCCATCAGAAGAAAGGCAGACACATCTCGTGCATCTCGTGTGATGATGATACACGATACTTAGCCAGCAGTTTCGGTGTTGAACTGGGTTGGATTATTGCCGGATTGGCCCGCTGATGAAATCCGGGTTTTGCATCCCCAAACTTGGTTCGCTTTACCAACTCTGGGTTAGGGTTTTTGACGTGCTTGGTACCTTACACAACAACGTCACCGTATTCGTCGCTCCGGCTCTGCAGCAACTAACTAGCTATTGGTGCAAGTGGTTGTGGAATGGGCCTCGCCGTATTCGTCGTTCTTTGGTCCGCGTCAGGCGTCGGGATGGACCCGAGCATCTAGACCTGGTTGCTGTCGCGTGCGTTTACGATGAATACGGCCTGAGCGAAATTGCCGAATCACAATGCAGCCTTAATCGGGCTGTCGTGCGTAATACCTCTCGACCTTGCGCGTCTCGACGGGAGAACCATAGGCCGTTGACGACAAAATCTGTGTATAAGTGCAGGATGCAAACCAAGGAGACATGCGACAAATGGAGCTGCTGCATGATTCGAAAGAGACAAATCACACACTCTGGGACGCGAGGTGCCTCACGAATACTTGAAGCTACCTAAATATAATAATATGTTGTGGTCAAATCTTTTGCCCCTGAGGGCAGTTTTCGTCCTCGTCCACCTGTCGATGTTTTCGGCTTGCAAACAGAACCCGGCTCCGTCAACACCAACACCCAAGTGCAAGGCCATACCAGGCACTCGGTCGTGGCCGCCGGAAGCATCGTGGGCACGTCTCAATGAGTCAACTGGGGGAAGACTGCTGCAGCCAGCTCCTCCAGGAGCTGTCTGCCATAGCGGACAACCCACCTTCGACGCCGCAAAATGCACCGCCGTCAACGCCAGTTGGACCCAGTACGAATTCCACGCTCGCGACCCCGTCTCGGTTGACTGGAACCAGTGGACAAACGACAGCTGCCTTCCTTGGGACGGTTATCCATGCAGCCGTGAGGGATATCCTGTCCTCGTCGTGAACGCCTCGGCCCCTGCTCACGTCAAGGCTGCTGTCGACTTTGCTAGGGTCAACAACGTCCGTCTGGTCGTCAAGAGTTCTGGCCACGACTATATTGGCCGTTCATCCGCCCCCTATGCGCTCTCCGTCTGGACCCACCATCTCAGGGGTACCCCCAAGTCACACACGTCGTTCCGGCCCCAGAACTGCAAAGTCGAGATCAACAGTACCGCCGTCACGGTGGGTGCCGGAACCCCGATGGAAGAATTGTATGCCTTTCTCGACACACTTAACCAAACTACCATCGGCGGCGGCGGTAAGACCGTCTCACTCGGAGGATACCTTAGCGGCGGAGGCCACGGGCTCTTGTCGCCAACACACGGTCTTGCTGCAGACCAAGTTCTCGAGATGGAAGTGGTCACACCGACAGGGAAGATTGTAACCGCCAACGAGTGTACCAATCCGGACCTCTTCTTCGCCATGCGAGGGGTATGTTTTCCTCCTGATCCCCCCTATACCCTCCTTCCCCTGACCCTGTTGCTAAACCCCAGGGCGGCGGCTCAACCTTCGGTATCCTCACCTCAGTAACTCTCGCAACCTTCCCGACCCCCCAGCTCACTGGCCGGGTCCTCATCCTCGCCACTACCAACAACTCCCACCCTGCCATTTCCCCCATGACGACCTACCTCCTCTCCCAATTCCCCGCTCTAATCGACTCGGGCCTCTCCGGCTACGGATACCTCTTCCGCTCCATCCCCAACCCCTTCTCCCCCTCGGACCCGACCCCCGCCTCGGGAATTCTCCTCGTCTCCGTACTCCAAAACTCCTCCCCCTCCGCCATGGACTCTTTACTCTCTCCCTACCTCGCCCACATCAACGCCACCTGGCCCAACGTCTTCACCACCATCCAGCTCCCCTCTTCCCACCCGACATTTTACGATTGGTTCCGCACGCACTTCGACACCAGCCCTGCGGGGAGGAACATCCTCGGCGGCTCAAGACTTCTTTCCCGGGAGGATATCACGCGGAATCTCACGGCGACGGCGGGAGCTGTGGAAGCACTCACCAGGCTTTCGGGCTCGTTGGTGGTGCATCTCGTTTCGGGACCGGGGGTCGCACAGGCGAAGCCGAGGGGTGGGGAGAATGCAGTTTGCCCGGCGTGGAGGCGAGCGTATTTACACGTTTGTGAGTGCTTTTTCTCTACTTTTTTATTTATTTATTTTTTCCTTTTTATTGTTGTTAATAAAACATACACTTCCCCTTCTTCTTTTCTGTCTTTTTTTTCTCTCGCTCCTTCCTGCCGAGATCAACATCCGTGCAAGAGACCAACAAGTTGACAGTCACGTACCTAAACAGCCAACGGCCTACCCTTTCCACCGCTTGACCCCGCTGCCAAGCGAGACGCAGAAAAGCGACTGGATGAGTCGCTCCGGCCGATTCGGGCCCTGGCTCCGGATTCGGGCGCCTACCTAAATGAGGTTTGTTTTTGTTCCCCCCCCCAATATGACCGGCAGCTCGAAAGGCACCGAGGCACGGGCTAATGAGAAACAGGCCTATTATCAAGAGCCAGACTGGCAGCATCAATTTTGGGGGAAGAATTATGAGAGGCTGTAAGTCATCCTCACCTTGACACCCGGACTTAATAACATGCTCATACCCCGTCGGTAGGCTGCGTATTAAGCGTACTCTTGACCCTGACGATGTTCTGTGGTGTACACCGTGCGTGGGAAATGAGCGATGGCATGAGGTTGACGGTCAACTCTGCCGCCTCGGAAATTCATAGACAACACCGGAGATATCAAACGTGCATGTACCAAGTGCAGATAATGAGTACCAAGATCTACCAGCAACACCAACCGTCCGACTTCTAACTATTCTCGTCCAAAACCATATCTGCAATAACCTTGGGTCTTACCACCCAGCCTGTCTTCATGGCTAGCCTGACCCCAAATGTCAAAGAAACGCCCCAGCTTGCGGGCTGCTCGACTCACCGTGATGATAATTGCTGTCCACAAACACATTCTTATTGCCCTCTTCCGTTACCTCGTTACCTCTGTATGTAATCACCTTTCCACCGCTTCCAGTAACATGACCAAACTGTCTCTGTACCGCGGCGCTGAGCCCTGGACTCGACGACATTGACGCCGGCATGGAAGAGCCTTTGTTCGCCATATGTCGCTTCAGGGGCGAAGGCGATTGTGTCCTCAACATACTTCGCGGAGGTATAGGAGGCGTGCACACCGGGCTGTTATTCTCATGCTGGGACGGTCTGTAGTTTACTGGTGGCGTCGAATGCTTATCGGATCGCTGGTGAGGGGAGGGTTTCACAACGTTGGTCTCTATAGTCGCAAGCGGCAAGATTGGGAGTGTAGGCTGGCGTGTCAGAGGCCCCGCTGCTACGATATCCGAATCATCATCGTCATCTTCGTGCATCTGTGCCGCCTCCCTGACATGGCCGCTGGGATAGCTGTCGCGCGTCGTGGGCATGACATACTCGATCTCTTCCGGCCGAGGTGGAGATGGCGACTCCATCTTGGCTACATTGGCGGAGAGCCAGGACTTCCAGTCGATAGAACTTCCTGAAGTATCCGCATGGTGCCCTATTGAATAGAGACTGTCCCTGCTGTTGAGAAACTCTCTTACGTCTCGGCCTAGCTGGGCGCCGTCTGGCCTGCTCGGAACCGGAGCAACCATTGCCTCGTCCGTGGAGTAAACGCTCTCAGCATAATCGCCACTGATCTCCCGCCCCAAATTGGCACCGATACTAACGCCTGGCTTGGTAGTGCGGATCTCGGTACCACACTCTGAACCTTGGAGTCCCGAGTCTGAATCTCGTTGTTCCTCAGCAGTGGCTAGCTGTTCCTTTTCCATTGACTTCCTCAGAGTCTGTCGGAAAGGACTCTTCGTGCGAAAAAGATGGGACGAGGCGTCATCGGAAGCGACTGACTTCCGGTACGAACTTGAGTAAGGGTCATTAACGGGAAGAGTTGGACTCTCTGGGCGGCATATGAATGGATCCGGCGAACGATGGCCGGAGTCCGATCGTGATTCAAACTCAAATCCAAAGTGGCCAATCTCAGTCTTCCTGTTTGGGCCCGGGAGACTAACCAGTGGCTGGTCGAAGTACCCTGCATTGCGATTCCGTGGTGTAAGCAAGCTTGTCCGCTGTTGCTCAGCCCACGGCTTTTGGCCCATGAAGGGATCGACCCCCGCGAGCTGGTTTGGTGGAGTGTCTGGGCCGCCAACCTCGACTTCGTCCTCCGGGTTCAGAAAAGCCGCGGGATCGATACTGGCCGAGCGCCGTTTCTGCTCAATGATCTGATTGGTCCTCTCATTGATGGCCTGTACCCGCTTCATCAAGGCTGAGTAGATACGTTGGCTGTCTGTGACGAATCCCCGGGATTCGGGGCCTTCGCCCTGGTTGTGTGGGTTCTGGAATAGGAGAGGGTCAAGGCCTTGCCTTCGCAGAGATGGCGATGGGCAATGGGTGCCGTTCTCTTTAATAATGGAGAGGCGCTGCCTTTCCCACTCATTCTTCCACTGCTGCTGTTGCTGGCTTGTAAGTGTGCTAGGCCCGGAGTGCGTCCAGCTCGTCAGAGATCCGTCGGTCGATACCTTTCTCCCCCGCTCACTGCGCGTACTTTCAAAACTTCCTCTTAGGGAATGGATAGACCCCGGAGGTGCCTGCAGCTTTGGGACCCCGGAAGGCACCATCTGAATCGATTCTTGTAGCTCAGTACCTGCCTTACGCAATCCGCTAATGTGCAACACGCTGGGTCCTTCCGAAGAGTGCGCTCTCTGTGAGTCAATATGCTGGATAGGGAGGGATGAGGCATGCTCTTCGGACCGCGATAGGCTGAAGAAACTTCTCAGTCTCATCTTGAGTGAGCGGGATGCCTTTTTGGCCTTGTGCTTAAAACTGTCTTCTTTGTCGAGATCCATCGTGCTGACCATTGGCGGTATCCCGGAGCTGTCGGTGGAGCTTCCACCCCGAAGGGATTTGGGCATCCCAAGGCCAGAACGGCGATCTCGCGAGGTGTAGATCATTGCTGCGGAACGGGAGTTGAGTTGTGGCGTGCTCTGTGCAGTCAAGAGCGGTCTGGTATCCGGCAAGCTAGGGGTTTTCGATTCTGTTAAGGCTTCGGTACTCTCTCGGCTCAGCCTCGACAACGGATAGTTCTGATTCTGCTTTCCGGCGAAATTCATCGATCCCAAAGTACGCAGCGGAGGAATTGGCTGGGTGTACGTTCCGCCCTGGGGCTCTGACTGCGGCGCTCTGCGGTCATGGGGAACGGACGACCTGCCATCGCAAACCGACGTGGAGCCGTCATGACTGGGTCTAGTCTGGTGATCGTCCGACATGGACAGGGACCTAGACTTGCGGAGACGGCGATACGAAGACGGGGCAGAAGCGATGTCATCTTCGGGCGTGTAGTATTCTTCCTCGGCTGCCAAAGCTTCGATGTGGCCAGCGGCGATACTCGGCAAGGGTTTTGAGGGAGGTCTGCCAGGTGGAGGTGGGAAGGTGTACAGCTGTGCTTGTTC
>Ga0247763_1001819_pt1 | contig 11680 bp, 4 predicted proteins | sample UWRJL141409B4_FD_179926 | JGI IMG/M metagenome (GOLD analysis project Ga0247763, IMG submission 179926) | Plant litter microbial communities from Arlington Agricultural Research Station in Wisconsin, United States - UWRJ-L141-409B-4 | ecosystem: Environmental > Terrestrial > Plant litter >...
GCTGTCCGAGCGCGTCGCGATCGCGCGCCGCGACGGCCACGTCGAGCGCGTCGAGCTGGGTCGACATGCGATCGATGAACAGGCGCACGAGCTTGCTCGAGCGCGGCACCTCGGGATCGAGCTCCACGGGGGCCACGGGCGGGGCCGCCTCGCTCTCCCGCGGGAGCCGAGCTTCGTCCTTGACGTGCGCCTCGAGCGCGCGCTCGAGCACGTTCGGCCGCAATGGCTTCGTCAGGTAGTCGTCCATACCGGCGGCGAGAACTTTCTCCTTCTCGCCGGGCATGGCGTGGGCAGTGAGCGCGATGATGGGCACGCGGCTCTGCCCCCCCTCCCAGCTCCGGATCTGGGCCGCCGCCGAGTAGCCGTCGAGCACGGGCATCTGACAATCCATCAGCACCGCCGCGAAGTGCTGGGTCTTCACCTTCTCGACCGCCTCCACGCCGTTGCTGGCCGTCACCACGTCGTAACCGGCCCGGATGACGTGTTCGCTCGCCACGAAGCGGTTGATCTCGCTGTCGTCGACGATCAAGATCACCCGGCCCAGGTGCTTCATCGGCGCCGTGGAAAGCCTGCGTTGGGAGTCGCGCGCCGGTCTCGTCGAGGCGCCCGGGATCGGCAGCGATGCGCGAACGCTGCCACCGAGCAAGGCGAGCACGCCGTCGAGCAGCTCCTTGGGACGCACCGGCTTCGGAACCTGCACCGGGATCTCGGCGTCGAGCTCGACCGGCAACACGTACTTTCCGAGCTGAGTCAGGGCTAGCAGGGGCAGCCCCGCGCCGAGCCGCGTCTGGCGTAGCTCGCGGACGAAGTCCTCCATCGCCTGGTCGCGCAGCGGAGCGGCGATGATCGCGACGTCGAACCGTTCGGCTTCCGCGCTGCCCTCGCTGCAGCGCGCGATCACTGCCTGCGCGTCGCGGAAGATCTCCACGCCGAGTCCCCAGGCGTTCGCGTGACTTTCGAGCACACGCGCCGCACGCTCGCTCCCCTCCAGGATCAGCGCCCGGCGCCCGGCGAGCGGCTCCGAGAAGAGCGTGCTCGCTGGCACCTCGGTGTTACCCACCTCGATGGTGAACCAGAAACTCGAGCCCTTGCCCCGCTCGCTCTCGACGCCGATCTGCCCCCCCATCATCTCGACCAGCCGGCGCGAGATCGCGAGCCCGAGCCCCGTCCCGCCGTAGGCGCGCATCGTCGAGCCATCCACCTGAGAGAAGGCCTCGAACAGCTTCGAGTGGTGCTCGGCTTCGATGCCGATGCCCGTGTCGTGCACCACCGTGCGGAGCACCACCACCCCCTCGCGCTGCCGGTCGACCGAGAGCTCCACGCAGACCTCGCCGCGCTCCGTGAACTTCACCGCGTTACCGAGCAAGTTGCTCAGGATCTGGCGATAGCGATCGGGGTCGCCGAGCACACCCCTCGGGACGTCGCGCCCCCGCTGGCAGACGAGCTCGAGGCCCTTCTGGTGCGCGCGGGTCGCCGTCAGCTCGGCCACCTCTTGCAGCACCAACCCCGGATCGAAGCGCACCGAGGAGAGCTCATACTTGCCGGCCTCCATCTTCGAGAAGTCGAGGATGTCATTGATGATGATCATCAGGCTCGCCGCCGAGGCGTCGGCCGTCTCTGCGTAGCGGCGCAGCTTGCCCTCGAGCGGCAGCCGCAGCATGAGCTGGAGCATGCCGATCACGCCGTTCATGGGCGTGCGTATCTCGTGGCTCATGTTGGCGAGGAACTCGCTCTTGAGGCGCGACGCCTCGAGCGCCGCGTCGCGCGCGCTGCGCGCGCTGTTCATCGCGTGCTCGTTGGCGAGCAGCATCTGGTTGAAGGCGGCCCCGAGCACCTCCAGCTCGTCCTGGCTACTGGTGACACGCACGCGTACATCGAGCTCCCCCGCGGCGATGGCCTGGGCAGCTCGGGTGAGCTCGCCGAGCGGACCGGTGATGCGGCGCGCGATCCGCGCCATGGTGACGGCGCCGAGCAGCGAGCTGAAGGCGACGCCGACGGCGACCCAGAGCAGCATGCGCCGCCGCGTGGCGTCGGACTCGGCGCGCACACCGGCGAGCGCCCGCGCCAGCGGGATGGTGCTGAATCCGTAGCGGATCGAGCCGAGCAGCTGCCCCTCGTCCGTGATCGGACGGCTCACCTCGAACACCTCTACGCCGAAGATCTGGATCCGCCGCTGCCCCGGCCCCGGCGCTGACCATCCCCCGGACGGCGCCGGCACCTCGCGGTACCGCGACAGCACGGCGTCGGGGCCGAGGGGCGAGCCGCGGGTGGCCGCCGAGGCATACGCCCAGGGCCTCTCATCCTGATCCAGGAACAGCCCGTACACGAGGTCGGCGTCCTGCTCGACGGCGCGCTGCACCAGCGCCTGGATGTCGCCGAGCGCCGTGTCGGCGACCAGACCGGTCAGAGCGAGCGCGTGGTTGTCGACCAGCATCTTCGCCTTGTTGGAGATCTGGGCCGTCACCATCTGCTCCATCTCGGCGAGGCGCTGCTGCTCGGTCACGTGCAACAGCCACGCCACCACCGACAGCACGGCCACGGCTGTCAGCGAGAAGACGCCGAGGGTCGCTCTGAGGAGTTTGCCTCGAACGTGGCGTTTTGCCCTTTGGCTCATCAGCGGCGCGCCACTCTCGATCGCGGGACTCGGGACCATCTGAGAAGTCCCCGGAGATGAACGGCGAGCGGCGGCGCCGAGGAAATGTCTCGCCCGGGTTTCCCGCGCTCCCTGGCGCCTGTGCGCCTCGCACCCACACCGGCGCGGCTGAGTCGAAGCAGCACACGCCCCCCTATGCGCAGCTCACTTCGGGTCGTTGAGACCGTCGGGCCCATCCCGCGTCGAGGGGGGCGGGGCCGGTCCACGGGGGTTGATGAAGGTTCTCGTAATCGACGATGACGACATCGCGCGAGAAGTGCTGTGCAGCACCTTGAACGCGGCCGGCCACGAGACATTCGAGCTGCAGTCGTCCATCGGGGCCACGCGCTGCATCTACGAGCAAAAGGTCGACGCGGTGGTGATCGATGTGATGATGCCCACCATCAACGGCGACAAGCTCGCGCGCGTGTTTCGCAACAACGCCCACGGTGAGCACCTGGGCATCGTGCTCGTGTCGAGCCGGTCTGCTTCCGAGCTCCGCTCCTTGACGGGGCTGGCCCAGGCGGACGCGGTGGTGAGCAAGGTCGACGTGCGCCGCGCGCTCGTGCCGGCGGTGGAGCGGGCGGTCGAGAACCGGCTGGGCGCGAGCCGGGGCCCAGCCAGCCGCTGAGGGCGGCGTGTTCGAGCTCGAGCGGCGACGCTTCTCGTCGGCGCGGCGAGCCCCCTGGCGGCCGTGCGCTCCATCGAGGGGCGCACGCGACTCGGATACCTTCAGGGCAACGGGCGCAGCCCCTCGCTGCGCACCTTCCATGAGCCGTCGGCGGGGAACCCAGGGTGGGGGCCCTGCTTGCCATCCCAGCCCGCCGCCATCATGCCGACAGCGAGCAGGAGCGCGCCGTTCGACGGGAAGTACGTCTCCGCGTCGCGGCGGTAGGCGAGCTCGCCCGCGTCACCGGCCGCGGCGCGCTCGACGTCGAGGTGACCCCGCGGCGTCATCCCGGCGCGCCCGAAGCGGAAGTTGGGCGCGTCGTACAGGAGCCAGTCGACGGCTGCGCTGGGCTCGTCGAGCCGCGCCGCCGTCATCGCGAGCATCGGGAAGTCCCAGCCCCAAGTCTGGCGCAGATCCCAATCCGACTCGACGGCGCGCAGCGTGCGCCGCATGCTCTCCCGATCGACGCTCGCCCCCGGCAACAGCCCGAGCGCTGCGAGCATCGATGGATGGTCGCGGTTGATGCAACGGGGCCCGATCGCGCGGCGCCGACACTCGGACGAATGCGCCGCGCTCCAGAGCTCCGGCTGCGACTCGGTGGCGAGGTAAAGACCGTCTCTCTGCGGCAGCGGCGAGAGCTTGGCGAGCACTCGATCCCAGCCGGCGTCGCGCCCGAGGCCGAGGCGCTCGCGCCAGCGCTGGGCCGTGGCGAGCCCGAACCGGAAGTACTCGAGCTCGAAGCTCGGGTTGAACGTCTCGAGCGGCGGGAACACCTCTTGCGCCGGGATGAGCGGCGGACCGAGCACGTAGCGACCGCGCTCGGCGTCGAAATGGGGATAGCTGGCGAGCAGCTCGGCCGTCCCGAACACGAGCTCGCGATAACGAGCGAGCGTCGCCCGCTGCGGCGCCGCCCGATACAAGAGCTCCGCGAGGAAGATCGGGTGCGGCTGCTGCCACATGATGAACGGGTTGATCGTGCTCGGGCTCTCGCGCCCCTCGGGCCCGACCATCTTCGGCCACCACGCGCCGCGCGCGCCGAGCTCGCGCGCCCGAGCCCGAGCTTTGGGCAGATGCCCCAGATACCAGGGCATGCTGCGCTCGAGCAGCTCGGGATGGCCCCAGGTGGCGAAGTGTGCGGCGTGCCAGGGGTGCATCTCCAGGTGAAACTTGCCATTCCAGCTGTTCGAGAAGAGCCCTTCCTCCTGAGGAGGAACGCGCCCCGCCGCGTTCAGCGCCATCAGGTACTGCGACAGCACCACGCGGCGCTCGAGCTCCGCCGCGCGCGGGTCGGTACTGCCCGAGAGGTCGACCACGGCGCCCTCGCTCCAGTAGCGCTGCCAGTGTCGCGCGACCGCGTCGCGCGCGGTCTCGACGCTCGGCAAGGGCGCGGCGTGAGGCTCGCGAGAAAACAGCACCAGCACGCTCAGCTCGTCGGACGACGAGGAGACGCGGTAGCGATGCGGGCCCGCGCTCTGGATCTCCACCTCGCGATCAGCGGCGAGCTTCACGAAGTAACGCGCCGCATCGATGCGGCGCTCGAGGTCGAGCGCGCGGGCGCCGCGGGCGACGAGCCGCGTCTGGTGTGCGTCGGGATGGGCGTAGTCTGCCGGGTCCGGGTTGAGTCGAGCGGCGACGCCGGGGAACTCGAGACCGACGCCGAGGCGCCCGAGCCGCAGCAGGCTCGAGCGCAGGCGCACGATGATCAGATCGAGCTCGGGGTGCACGCTGGTCTCCACCTCGACGGCGGCGCCGTCGAGCTCGAATCTGCTGCTGAGCCGGCCCGTCCACAGATCGAGGGTCTGCTGCGTGCCGGTCAGATCGGAGAACCCCGCGGCGGCGCCGTTCGCCCGAGCGAGCGCGAGCGACAGGCGCCCGAGGGCGATGCGATGAGGGTTCTCCCGTAGCCACGCGATCGCCGGCCGTCGAGAGGCCTCTGCCATGCTCTTCAGCCAAGGGAAGCGCTGCACCTTGCCCCGCACGTCGAGCGGCACGAGGCTGTCTTCCAGGCGGTGTTTCTCGGGGTTCGGGAACTCGTGCCAGGCCCACTGCGCGCGCGTCGCGAGGGGGGCGAGCGCCGAGTATTGCTCGCCGAAGGTCGAGAGGCCGGTGATGTCTGCCGTCAAGGCGATGCTGCCGTTGCCCACCATCAGCGGCGACGTCGGATCGATGCGGGTGAGGCTCGGGCTGTGCCGAGCGACGAGGGCTCGACGATCGATCGTGGCTCGTGCGCCCTCGTCAGATGCGCTCTTAGCGGAAGCCTGCGCACGGGCGGCGGGCACCTCGGCACATACCCGATCGGGCGACGTGACGAGCAGGAGCGAGCTCAGCGCGAGCAGGATGGCGACCCTCGCTCTCGAAACCACCGCTCTCGCCCGACCTCGAGGTATGCTCGCCGCGAGCGAAACGGCCAGCACACTTGACGGAGAAAACAGCATGACTCGAGGCCCAGACAACCGAGGCCCGAACCACACCATCGATCGTCGAACCTTCATCGAGTCGGCGAGCGGCGCGGCCATCGGGCTAGCGAGCTTGGGATACGCCGCCGCTCGGCGCAAGCGCTTCGCGATCGTCGGCCTGGGCTCGCGTTCTCGCATGTACTTGCGAGCCGTAGTCGAGCGCTTCAAGGAGAACAACGAGCTCGTTGCGCTGGTGGACACCAACCCGGGGCGCCTCGCGCTCGCCGGCGGTATCGCGAACGCGGCCGGCTCCAGCCCTCGGTTGGTCGCTGCTGCAGATTTCGACCGCATGCTCGCCGAGCTCAAGCCCGACGCCGTTATCGTGACCACCCCCGACGCGACACACGACGACTACATCGTGCGCTCGCTCGACGCCGGCTGCGACGCGATCACCGAGAAGCCGCTGACGACCACGCCCGAGAAAGCCCAGCGGATCCTCGACGCCTGCCAGCGAACGGGCCGCCACGTCCGGGTGCTGTTCAACTACCGTTACTCGCCGCCGCGCACACAGGTGAAAGACCTGCTGATGAACGGCGCCATCGGGGACGTGCTCTCGGTTGATTTTCACTGGCTGCTCGACACCGTGCACGGCGCCGACTACTTCCGGCGCTGGCACAGCCAGAAGAAGATGTCGGGGGGCTTGATGGTGCACAAGTCCACGCACCACTTCGATCTGGTCAACTGGTGGCTCGGCAGCGAGCCGGAGACGGTTCTGGCGCAAGGCAAGCGCGAGTTCTATACGCCCGCGACCGCGCGTCGGCTCGGGCTGAAGAGCCATCACGAGCGCTGTCGCACCTGTCCCGAGGCCAAGGCGTGCAGCTTCCGGCTCGATCTAGCGGCTGACCCCGCGCTGAAGGCGCTCTATCTCGACAACGAGCAGCACGATGGCTACTTCCGCGACCGCTGCGTGTTCCGCCCGGATATCGACATCGAAGACACGATGAACGTGATCGTGCGCTATCGGTCGGGCGCGACGCTCAGCTACTCGTTGAACGCGTGCAACGCCTGGGAGGGGTACCAGATCGCCTTTAATGGAACCAAAGGGCGCCTCGAGCACGGCATCCTCGAGCACGCGACGACGGCAGGGGCGACGCTGCCCGCGAACGCCAGGGCCGACGGCGTCACCACGCGCCTCATCCCGATGCGCGGCGCCGCACAGGATCTCGAGCCGTGGACGGGCACCGGCGGGCACGGCGGCGGAGATGACGTGATGTTGCGCGAGGTATTCGGCAACGCGGAACCGGACAAATATAAGCGCGCCGCCGATGAGCGCAGCGGCCTCTACTCCATCCTCGTGGGCGCCGCAGCGAACCTTTGTTTCGTCAACGGACGTGCCGTCGCGATCAGCGAGCTGGTGCGCGGTCTGACGCCGCCCATCAGCGCACCGATACCCGATCGGTCATCGAAGATTCCGATGCCAGTGCGAACCTGATCGGCTGCGGTCGGCGGTGGACCAGGTCGGCAGTGGATCAGGTCGGCAGTAGATCAGGCCGCGTTGGGCACGCTGCGCTTCGCGTACGTTTCGAGGCCGAAATCTGAGGCACTGGTGGAGCCGCGACGCACGACGCGGCAGCGTTGCAGGCATCCCCGCTTTGACCGCAAGATCCGACGCTCGCGATAATGCTCGCATTCCCACGATCATGTTAGCGTGCTCCACGAAAGGAACGGAGATTGCGCATGATGAAACGGATGGGGTGCTGGTCGGGATCGGCGGTCGTGGCGCTGCTCGCCGCATGTTCGAGCCAAGAAGACGTGACGCGGGTCGCGCCCAACCCTCCCGCTCGAGACGATCTCGATCCTGCACGAGCGAGCCTGGGCCCGAGCGCGGCCGGGCCGTCGACGCTAGCCCCGCCGCCACCGATCGCGGCGCCGAGCGGGCCCGCTTTTGTCTGGGCTGCGCCGAGCACCGTGGATCTGCCGTCGGCGCCAGCGGCGCGACCGAGCGTCGAGCGAACGGCGCGCACGCACCTGGCGAGCGCCGCGTCGGGGCATCGCCACGCGGCCGAGCGCGTGGCAGAGCTCGAATTGCGCGAAGTGCACGACACGGGCAAGGGCGCGATCATCGCGCGCTTCGATCGGCGCGTCGCGGGGCTCGAGGTTTTCGGGCAGCAGGTGTCCGTCGCCATGGATCGCAACCTCCAACCGCTGGCCTCGAGCGGTGACGCGAGCGGCGAGCTGTCGAGCGTCGCGAAGGCGACCGGTGCCGCCGCCGATTTCGCGCTCTCCCCCGAGCAAGCGGTGATCGCCGCGGTCAGTGACGTCACCGGCGTCGCGCTCGATCGAGCCGACCTCGGTGCCGCACAGCCCGCGGCGGCCGACTACGAGCGCATCGAACTCGCCGCCGAGGCGCTGCAGAAGCTAGCGGCTCCGCCCGGCACCGTCCCCGCGCGCACCAAGCGGCTCTTGTTCCCGTCGGCGTCGAAGCGGCTGCTGCCCGCCTACTACGTCGAGGTCGACAGCGGTCGGGACTCCGAGAGCCGGCCGCGCTACTTCGCCCACGTCATCTCCGCGTCGGACGGGGCCGTGTTGTGGCGACGCGATCTGACAGCCTACGAGGCTTACAGCTACCGAGTGTACGCCGATGACCGGGGCCTTTTCATGCCCTGGGATAGTCCCCACGGAAACGCGGTGACACCCCACCCCCGCGCCGAGCCCGAGGAGGGCTTTGCGCCCCCGTTCGTGCCGAGCCAGCCCGTGGTGCTGTCGAGCCTCGAGGTCGTCGGTGTCACCGATCCCTGGCTGCCCGACGGCGCCCGCGAAACGGTGGGCAACAACGTCGACGCCTACCTCGACATCGCGCCGCCCGATGGCTTCACGCTGGGCACCGACTTTCGCGCCCAGGTCAGCCGCTCGAGCGTCTTCGACGCCGAGTTCGATCCGATCCTCGATGCCAACGGTGACACCGAGCAGCAGACGGCGGCTGCCACGCAGCTGTTCTACGACATCAACTGGTTTCACGACTGGTACTATGCCGCTGGGTTTGACGAGGCGTCGGGCAACGCGCAGACGTCGAACTTTGGACGCGGGGGCGTCGAAGGCGACGCCATCCGGGCCGAGGCGCAAGACGGCAGCGGCGCCAACAACGCCAACATGTCGACGCCAGCCGACGGCGCGGCGCCGCGCATGCAGATGTACCTGTGGGACTTCGGCCCTTCGAGCCTGACCGTGATCGGGCCCGAAGGCGTCGCGGGCGAGTACGAGACGGGCGCCGCGGCGTTCGCTCCGAAGCGCTTCGACCTCGACGCACCGATCGTGCGCGCCGACCCGCCCGATGCCTGCGCTTCGCTGGTGGGCGACTACACCGGCCGCATCGTGCTGATCGATCGCGGCGGCACCACCTGCGGGCAGTTCGCGTTCGCCACCAAGGCGGCCAACGCGCAACTGGCGGGGGCCGTCGGGGTGATCGTTGCCAACGTGCCGACCTCGAACGATCCCGACACCCCCGTGAACCCGAGCGGAACGCCGCCCTTCCCGATCACGATCGGAGTTCTCACGGTCGACCTCTCCGATGGCGACCGCCTGCGCTCCGCGCTCGCCGAGGGCAGCGCCCTCGAGGCCAACCTGTTTCGCAACTCGACCCTGCGCGACGGTGACTTCGACAATCAGATCGTCGCGCACGAGTGGGGCCACTACATCTCGAACCGCCTGGTGGGCAACTCGTCGGGGCTCGGCACGAACATGGGCGGCGGGCTCGGCGAGGGTTGGGGTGATTTCCACGCCCTGCTGATCACGGTGCGCCCGGAGGACGTGGACGCGCCCGGCAACGCGAGCTGGGAGGGCGTCTACGGCATGGGCGGGTACGCCTCGGCTGCGTTCAGCCCCGACGGCTACTACTTCGGCGTCCGGCGTTTCCCGTATTCGACCGATCTCGGCAAGAACCCCCTCACCTTCCGCCATATCAGCAACGATGCGCCGCTCCCCGACGACGTCGTGAACGCGGGCGACAGCGACCACACCGAGGTGCACAACATCGGCGAGGTGTGGGCGAGCATGTTGTGGGAATGTTACGCTGCGCTGCTGCGCGACTCGCTCGGCCCGACGCCGCGGCTCAGCTTCGAGGAAGCGCGCGATCGGATGCGCGACTACGTGGTGGCCGCCTACAAGTTGACCCCATCGAACCCGACGCTGCTGGACGCGCGCGACGCGCTGCTGGCGACGGCGCTCGCGCGCGATCCGGTCGATCTCGACCGCTTCAGCCGAGCCTTCGCGCGCCGCGGCGCGGGCGTGTTCGCGATCGCCCCAGACCGTTTCGACGCGACCAACAGCGGCGTCGTCGAGAGCTACGAGGCGGGCGGCGCCGTGGAGACGACCGCGGCGGCGCTGCTCGACGACGTGGCCCCCGTGTGCAGCGCCGATGGCATCCTCGACAGCGGTGAGATCGGTTCCTTGCGCGTGACGTTCCGCAACGTCGGCAACGCGCCCACCGAGGCGACGAGCGCAGTCGTGTCTGCGGCTATCGACGGCGTCGATTTTCCCGACGGTTCGACCATCACCGTGCCTGCCCTGCCCATCCTCGGCAGCGCCGAGGGCAGCGTCCGCGTCGCCCTCTCCGGTCTCAGCGCCATCACGCCCATCGACTTCACGGTGCAGGTGAGCGACGCCGGCGCAGGGGTGCCGCCGCCGCGGGTCTACGGCTTCGCCACCAACGCCGATGAGCTGCCCAGGCGCTCGTTCATCGACGGCGCCGAGAGCTCCAACGTGGTGTGGTCGGTGCTTTCATCATCGGCAGAGGTGCCCGCGAGCGGGCGCTGGGCTCGCGCCTCGCTGTCACCCATCGAGCACGTGTATCGCTGCTCGTCATCGCCGCTGGCGGCCTCGGTCGACCTCCAGTCGCCTCCGCTTTCCGTGGTGCCCGGCGAGTCGCTGACGGTCGCCTTCCGGCATCGCTACTCGTTCGAGTCGGGCGCTGGCGTCAACTATGACGGCGGCGTGATCGAGCTCTCCGCCGACGGCGGCGCGACCTGGGCGGACGTGGGCGCATCGCTCGCGGGTTACAATGGCGCTCTCTTCACCGAGAGCGGTAACCCCCTCGCCGGTCGCGCCGCGTTTGTCGCTGACAGCACGGGTTACCCCGAGTTCACCACCACCGAGCTCGACCTCGGCAGCCAGTACGGCGGGCAAGAGGTGCTCATCCGCTTCCGGATCGCCTCCGACACCGGCACGTCGTCGACGGGCTGGGACATCGACGACCTCCGCGTGTCGGGCGTGGCGGAGCCCCCCTTCGACGCCGTTGTGCCGCAGTCGGAGACGTGCAGCGAAACGGCGTCCGTTACGCTCGTCACCCGCTGAGCCCCGTTACCCTTGGATCGCCCTGCGGCGCGCCTTCCATCCGGAAGCGCGCCGCAGATGGGGTCGCCGAGCGCCGGCGACGGGGAGCGTCTAGCCCCGGCGGACGCGCTGACGCGCTCGGGTAGCGCCTATGAGCGCGATGCGTTAGAGTGCCGGCCCTTGGCGAGTTGCAGCAGATCCAGGCCTGAAATCTGCCATCGAGCGCTGCGAGTCTTTCGCCTTCACCCCCGGTTTCGCGCCTGGCTCTCGCGCTGGTGGGCCACTGCCCTCGAGAACGCCCCACCTCGGCCCGAGTCGCCGGCGCGTCGCGAGCAGCCGCCGTGGCACCGCAGCACCGCGTGGCAGCGGTGCGTCAGCTCGGGCTCGCTGCTTTCGTTGCTGGCCACATCGCTCGGAGGCGCGTTGACCCCGGGTTGCGCGAGGCCCGACACTACGGCGCTCGAACTCTGGGCGGCAGGCAGGGAGGGCGAAGTCGTGGCGGAGCTGATCCCGGCGTTCGAGTCGCAGCATCCGGGTCAGCGCGTTCGAGTGCAGCAGATGCCGTGGCTCGGCGCTCACGAGAAGCTGCTGACCGCCGTGGTGGCCGAGAGCACGCCCGACATCGCCCCCCTCGGCAACACATGGATCGCGGAG
>Ga0247763_1001820_pt1 | contig 11677 bp, 9 predicted proteins | sample UWRJL141409B4_FD_179926 | JGI IMG/M metagenome (GOLD analysis project Ga0247763, IMG submission 179926) | Plant litter microbial communities from Arlington Agricultural Research Station in Wisconsin, United States - UWRJ-L141-409B-4 | ecosystem: Environmental > Terrestrial > Plant litter >...
TCCTTGTGGTTGTGGTGACTGCACTTTACCATAGTGCAGTCGGCAGCACTCCCAGGGCAGAAGATCAACTAGGCTACAGCACCCAAGGGTGCTGTAGCTACAGGGCAACTGGGCTGTAATTTCAACAGTAGCCTTTGCGAAGCCTGGAATTAGCGATCTAGAACCTTATTTAGGCTGAAAAAATATACCTTTACACTGCGCCAGCGATTAGAGATAGCTAAAATTGTATTTTCCTGGTATATGTAGTAATAGAAAGTTGGTTGCGCGATGGTTAAAATCATAAGTCTTTGGAATTATTATGTTGGGTACTGGCACTTTGGACCCTAATCTTGGGGGTGCGCGACTAGCAAATGCCTTTTCATAATCAAATCCATTGCAATAGAACAGTTCTAATAGACATACATGCAAGTTCTCAAATATCTCATCCCAGTCATTCCACAGTACCTATCGTATTTACATCTTACCTACCTACCTAGGTACCTAACCTAGACTAGCAAGTTAGCAACATCCAGATCTATGTGGTCACGGTTTCTTTCCTCGCCTTACAACAATCCAGGCTGGCACTTGACTGGACCTCACGCACTACAAGTACCTTCAATACCTAGGTACTTTAGGTAGTTAGGTAAGGTACTTCGCATAGTATATCAAGGTTGGCACACTTCGACCGGCCTTCGTTTTGATGCCGATGCCTACTTGTAATTGTAACCTCCCTCTCAGCAGCCCGTCTTCTCTTACTTGCTGTTGTGATCCAATTTCCGATACGATGAGACAATGCAGAAAGGAAATTTACATTCGAATGTCAGCATGATCCTGACTCTCAATTACCTCCAGTGTGTTGCACCTGTTATTCGTTGTGACCACCCGACACAACGCGCTTTAACTTTTTAACAACATGGAAATCATTACAGCTCATGCTCAGGGTATCTATGTAGGCATGCCTAGAGATAGGGCAAGGCCCAATAACACGGGTTTCAACCAGCCCAGCCACACCACTACCTTTTCCTCCTGCATCCATCAGCATAGGTAAGGTAGGTACCTACCTAATTCATCAGCATAGCCAATCCATCACCGGCTTTCCATTGCCACAGAACCACACATACTACCTGCGCCATGGCGGCCCCGCCTGCGGTGGAAGTCCCCCGCCTTGGACCCTTTCACTAAAAATCGACGATGGCGCCGTGCTACCGCGCGTTGGCATCATATTCTCGGGCGACCCATCCTCTGCAGATTTCATCTCCTTCCCGTCGTCCGTGAATAGCTGGGACTTTACGTCCGGATCGTCGGAAATCTCTGTAGGTGACGCTAACGGCTTATCGCCGTTCGGATCGCGACCCATCACGGACCTAATACTGCCCCCGGCTATGCTGAGTAACTGGGATGGCCCCGCGCCTGCGGCTAGCGCTTGGAGTACGAGGAAGCTGCGCCTAAAGCGGTCGACTTCTTCTTGGTTCTTTAGCCGCAAGGTTAGGACGTTGCATTCATGTCTCTTGAACAACTTTGAATACACCCCTGGCCGAAGCTTGCAGATGTTCCAGGACTCTGCTCGTGTGACCGAGAGCACATGGACGAGAAAGTCGTCGCCTGATAAGCTTATCAAGTCGAAGGTGTTGGGGTCTCTAGAGGGCCGAATCTTAAGATGGGTGACTTTGCGGGAGAAGTTAGCAGGGCACCAAGACGCAAAAGAAGCGGTCATGACTTACTATCCACTCTCATGATCTTATACGTGCTAGTTGTCTCATTCCCTGCAAAAATCAAAAGCAGCGGAGGTGGTTTAGCCATTGTTACGGACATTCCCTTGTCCTGAAGATTTGGCGGGGCGGGACTCGTGGGAGGCTGCTCATCCTCGGGTTCTAGCGGAACAAAAGACCACACCTGAGCTTCGCCGCTGATGTTTATGTCCTTGGCCTTTCCCCAGAAATGCTGTTCCAGCGCGGAAGCGGACACATTGCTGAATCTCCGATATGGGGAGTACCCCGTGATCAGACGCTGGAAGCGAAATGCGTCGCGCTCATGCTTGAGTAGATACTCGACAGTCGTGAGAGCGGGTCGAGACCCGTAAACCACGTCGATCTGCCATAGTCTTTCCACATCGGTGTTGTCGCTAATGGCGTACCGCAGAACAGCGGCCTCGCTTAACAAGTTGAAGTGCCGCCGATCAGGGCGCGGCTCTGAATCCCCATCGCGATAAGTGTTCGTGGTAATCGCTAGAGAATGTTGACTCTCTTGGACGATATTCAGCTCCTCTCGGCCGACGACGGTGTAGAGCGATAATGTGACAGATTCGCGCTCCGGGAGGACAGCGGTGGATCGGCTGCCAGTGGGGATGTGAGGTTGCGACATTTAGCGGGGAAAACGAGCAGGACATGAGGTCACCCAGAGGGTGGAGTCGACTGGCGGCTTCCAAGAGAAGACATGAAATGGAGATAACTATCTGGTTCCATGCGTGCCTCAACTGTCCTGCAGGCTGTCTTGCAGTGACTGGTACCGGCAGGAGGCCTGCCGCCCTTGGTAAATGTGACTGAGCGAGCAATTGTACAAGTATGGAAATGCGGGAGGCCCACACACCCAATTCGTACACATAGTAATGCAGACTCCTGCAGCTGACGTCCCAGAAGTGGTTGCCAGTGACGCCACGCTTTGCCTCTATTAAGCCATGGTGTGATGTGATTGGCCAGAGATGCTGCTGCTGAACCGCAAGCGCTTCCATGGGAAGCCTGTCACACAGGCCGCAGGAAACATTGGCCACAACCTCGCGCCTACAGTGCTTGTGATTGGCCACCCAGGCAGAATGCGAGGCAGATATGACAATGCGCTAAGCCGATTACATGGAAGCCACAGCGGCAGTGGGGTGTCAGAACACACTCTTCATGTTCTTGCGGCAGCTCGGGGTCCCCCCATATATCCCCTCCGCAAACCCAAACCAAAACTTCCGGGTTGAAAGAAGAAGTTAGAATACCTGGCAATGACGAAAAGAAAACCATGTCGCAGCCAGCGAGCACACAGCAGCTCCTTAGCGCGCAAGTTGCGCATTACGAATCCATTTCTATCGAGGAACTCGAAAGGCGAGTTCAAGAACGAAGAGAGGAGGATGTTAGTGGTCTACCCCAGAATCTTTCCCCCAATCATTCTTGAGATGGCAGCGGGTCCTTGCAGACACCTCGGCTAACCCTTGACTTTGTCAACCAGCGTATAGATTTCGGCCCAACCCTGACACAGAGGCTGGGCGGACCCACGGTTGCCTGCCTCATCCTCAACCGCACCATCGGGACCGGAATCTTCGCACAGCCGTCCAATGTGCTGTATCTGACGGGTAGCCCGAGCGTCGCCGTCATCCTCTGGGTCGTCGGCGGGCTGATCATCCTCTCCATCGCGCTCAGCTGGCTCGAGCTGGGACTGACCATTCCCCGCTTCTTCGTCAGGGAGATGGGGCGGTTTCGGTGGGGACCCCGGAGTGGAGGAGATAAAAACTACCTCGAATACATATACAAGAGGCCTAGGCTGTTTATGAGCTGCCTTTTTGGCATCACATTCATCCTGTTTGGCAATCTCGCCGGCAACGCAATTCAGTTTGGCATCTACATGCAAAATGCCATCTCGCCTGAATGCACCGAGGATGATGCATGCTTCAACAAGGGCGCCGTTCTCGGCTGGGCCATCGGGATCCTTGCTTTTTGCGCCTTGTTGAACATTGCAACCCGCAAGCTGTTCATCGGCATCAACAATTTTCTCGCTGGTGCCAAGATTCTGCTCGTCGCAGCTACGGCACTAACCGGCATCATCTACGGTACTAGCCACGGCGACGGCTGTCGAAAGAACCTCGCCTGGTCCAACCGTGGCGCTGGTGGCGAGTTTGGAGACATTGCGCTGGCCATATTCTACAGCATGTACAGCTACACGGGTTTCGAGCAACCCTTCTACGTCCTATCCGAGGTCGATCGGCCCAGAGAAATCTTTGCGAAATACGTTTTCATCGCCCTGGGAACTGTCATAGCCCTCTTCCCGCTCACGAATGTCGGGTTCTTCTGCGTTGTGCCATACAGCGGGCCAGACAGCGTGCCGGATAACATGGCGCTGGCATTCTGGGACATCATCACCCGCAACGGGAACCTATCCGCCGACACGTCCGACTCGCAGAGGAGCATATCCGTGCTGCTGGCCCTCGTCATCTTCGGGACCATCATGGCGCAAACCTTCACCGGTTCTAGGGTGAAGCAGGAGATCGCCAAAGAGGCCGTCATCCCCTTCGCGCTCACCATTGCCAAGGCCAAGGACTCCCTCCACGCACGGTGGAAGGCGTGGCGATCGGGCAAGCCCACCCCGCAGATCAATGAGGACTACATCATCAGGGACCACCCAGAACAAGTGCCTATGGCCGCCACGCTCCTGCACCTCATCTTCGCAGTGTTGCTGGTCATCGTAGCGGGCATCCCCACAAAGCCGTCGCGCGCCTACCGGATCCTCACCTTTTTGCGAATCTACTCCATCATTGTCGTGCTTGGCCTCTTCACGGTCGCGGGCTTGGCGTACCTTAAGATCGACTCGTGGGTGCACGGCATTCGCGCCCCAGTGCGTGGCGGCACCGGACCTGGCGATGAGACGGATGATAGTGCTCTGAGTCAGGAGGAGGAACCCGGTGGACAGTCAAGGGGCCGCCAGTGGCTTCGGATTCGCCGCTGGAAGCCGTGGCTTGACCCGTTCCCAACCTTTATGGCGACCGGAATGCTGTTGTTTTTGTCGGTTGCCATCTTTGCCCAGCCCAGCCAGATCCGCGAGGAGGAGCGGGCCGTGCCGTACTGGGTCGGTCCGCTTGTCGGCTTGCTCTCGCTTATGATTGGTGTGTTGTGGTGGGCAGGCCTGCGCGTATGGCAGTGGAAGACGGGGACGCGGACCGAGGTGTTGCGCAAGCCCCACATTTACATAGACGACGACGGAAAAGCGGTGATAACCGCAGAGCTCATCGAACATAGACCCGGGGTGCGGTTACCAGAGAGGAACGCGCCAGTGGAACTGGGGATATTGAACACATGATACGTAGGTACCTAGGTGCGTATCCAAGTTAGACAACTTACGTACCTTACCTTGGAAGTTAGGTACAAAAGAACTCGCGTTTCCATCCGTAAGGCATTAATGCAACTTAACATATCATCTCATCGGTCAGGTTCCTCCAACACACCCCGCTCGAAGTCCTCCTCGTGATTTCCATCAAGCCTTCCATCCTTGTCACGAATGGGAAACGCTTTAGGAAGAGCTGCCGATCCTACCTGCTTTTCTTTTAGAGTGACCAAAACGTCATGGATGCGTGATCCCGGGCCATTGTATTCTTTAGTTGTACCCGAAACGATGACCAGTCGGTAGTAGTAGGGACCAATGCCGATGCGCCGGTGGTAACTTCCCTCCAGGACTGGTGTTGAGACCCTGTACTTCATCATTGCCATGCTCGGTAGCACCTTGCCCTTTTGCACTCTGGCCCTTATCGCCTGGCCCAGGCGGGCTAGGGAGCGCGGATGGCAAATGCTTGTCTTCTGGGCTAGTATGGACTCCAAGTCGTCGACGCGGTCAGACGTGGGCGGATCGAATCCAATCCTCCACCAAGGAAGTATGGGTGGATGGAGAGCAGCCCAGGATTTTATCCCGGTCTCCGAAGGGGCGATTCTGGACGCAGTTGCAGGGCCGGTGGTCTGGGATGGCAAGAATCCACATAGAACCATGATTGGTTCATCTGGGCGCGAGGAGAATGTGATGTACAACATCCCAGTAAAGTATTGGTAGCCTTCGGTCAGAAAGATGGATCGAGCAGGGTCCCAGTAGGATGGCCGCTTCGAGCCGGGGAACTGAATTGATTTCAACGGGCTGGGGTGATGCGTCGTTATCTCCCATGTCACCCCTGGCGGAGCCTGGACCTTAAACCGGAAGGCTTCATGGCGGCGGTAGAACAGTTGGGCTGCATCGGCAGGAGTTAAGAGCTTGGCAATATGAACTGGCCTCACAAACGGGTCCCAAGTGTCACAATGGACGGCCGGCTCGGTCGCATCGTCATCATCGACGAACACCTCCTCTGCGGAGTGGCGGGCGAAGCCGGAGGATGTCTTGGTGAGACGGATGGCAATGACACCGAGGCGGCCATCTGGCCTCTGCACAGCGGCATCCCGACAATAGAGCTGCATCAAGTAGTCTCTTTTGTTGTAGTCAATCTTCAGTGAGGTCTGAAACTCAACGCCCCGATTTGTAATGGTGAAGGACTGACTATCATGGCGGAGTGGGTCGGTGATATGCTCTAGTTGGCGACACCCGCTGAACTGCCGGGGAGACTGGGCTAGGGCACCATAGTAGTGTTGAAGACTGGGATTGCGGGCATCCTCGAACCACGCGAAGAGAGAGAGGTCGTTTGTTGCCAGCGCGATAGCCTCTTGCAGCCGAAGGAAGGCCTTACCACCTTCGCCGTAGATCATGGGCAGATTTACGTCGAAGATGCCCAGTAAACAATACGCGACGTCTTCGATGCGTGTAGTCTGTCTTGAAGCGGCCCATGACATCTTTCGAGCGACTGGGAGTGTTGAGAGTTGCTCGCTGTCAGAGAGAACCGCCAGGTCGATGTTAGTGATGTGAGCGATTTCATGCCGTAGAGAGTCCTTAGTGCCTCTCTTGGTCCAGCTACGATCGTAGAACTCGACCATCTTTGGCGCGATCAGTTCTTGCAGGGTCCAACCGCGCTTGAACCACCGGCACAATCCCAAGTCAGCTCGCAGCTGGCCTTTGGCAGACTCTGACTCTGGGTTCCCGTTTGGACTGCTGCGTAGGTCGCCAAGATAGGTGTAGCACACTGTCGCTTTCTTGTACCACTCGAACATGGAATTGATGGCCTCGGCAAGCTCTGCACTGCTAGACTTGTCGATGCAGCAGGTGTCGATCCAGACAAAGGGGATGCCTTGGTCGCATGCTAGAGAACATGTCTGCTTGATCTTCTCCCATGCGCCTTTTCTCCTCGCCGAATCGAGATCCTTCATGTCTCCAAACGAGACTTCGTCCTTGGTTTGGCCCCATGTGTGCGATAGGATGGCATAGTCATGGTCGTCAGGCCCGTTGACTTCGGAAACGCTGTAATTCGCTACATTGATTAGCCTCATTGTGGGCTTGACTCGATGTAACACTGCGAAAGGGCGTAAGGTGATAATTGAACGCAGTGGGGAATGGATGTTTTCAAGTTGCGTGCCTACCCCGCTGGGAGCAGCTCTAGGGAGCACAGCCTGTGCTGCTGTGTCTGGTTGCATGTCACGTGGCGGGACAACAGGGCTAAACCTGAATGGGGATATAACCGATGGGAGTCCCGTGGGAACAGGACGTGAAGAAGACATCGGAAGTTCCTGTCTTGTGTTCTGATCTTGGATCTTTTCGGTTTAGGCTGTTGAGCCTCGCCGCATGAATTCGATATTTATCTTTAACGGTGTCGGTGCAGGCCATTGATTGATTGCTACCATGACTAACGGGAGAGGAAGAAGAGGAAAGGCAGTGTCCTGGCTGGACAAAGTGATAGCCGTGGTGGTGGCCTTGTGGCCTTGTGCCTCACCACCACACACTGTACAATTCTTCACTAGAAGTATACCACTTCCCCATATCCCAGACTACAGTCAACGAGTAGTTGTAATGATCTCAAGGAGTCTCTTCCCGCCAGCTGGTGTCCGCGCGTCCGGAGACCACTGTGGCATTCCAAGCTTCGCGAGGGCAAGGAGTGAGGCGAATTAGGCCGTGCGCTTTTCCCGGGGCAAAACGCCGGCCAGTTCCGGAAGATTCGCAGGGGGCCAGTAGCTAGAGACACGTCATGCAGAGTCTTCGCAATGGGGGTAGGGCGGGCAAGGGCGGGGGTCCTTTAAACACTTCGACTAAAACGCAGTTAGCAGTGGGGTAGGCAGCCAGTTCTGGTTAGCTGATGTCGTCTCTCTCTGCTTTACAAACATGGCTAACAGATTTGGTCCTTGCTGGTAGAGTGATGGTAACGCCAAAGCACATGTATCGCCTCCGTCACGAAGAAAGCCTGAGGTGACTTGCGTGGCGTAGTAAACAGAGGGGCATATCGTCGATGAGTGTAAGGACGCCAGAGAGGTGGAAAATATACCCTAAAGTTACTTTTTTCCCCCTTTCGTTCCAGACATTGAACATGTTCCCGATCTCTAAGTCAATAATACCTATACTTCATCGATCCCGTCGTATTGTCATGCCATGATGACACTCGGAAGATTGTATGGAGAGGTAAATCTCGCATGTGGATTGTAATGCAATATCTCACGACTCGAATAGTCAAAGTCTAATCGGAGCTCCCAGGTCGCTCCAGTCGCTTTTCACGAACCCGGCCGGCCACGCTACAACTCCTGTGGCTTACAAATTTGGGGTACCTACCTACCTACCTACCTACTTATCTTGCCCTCCCCATGAGTGGACCATGAAGGGACGCCTCACCCAGAGGGAAAATGAAAAGAGATGAGCTGCCCGCGAGGCCGATGGACCAGGTGGGGAGTTGGGAAGTCCGCAAAATCAGGATTGACTTTTGTGTCTGTGGGCGGGCTTCAACAATGGAAAGGGACATAAGGCATCGATGTTGGACGTGATTCTTCGAGATTGAAGCGAAACGGATTGTGGCGATTTCCAGTCGGTGCATGTGGGAGCGGACATTGATGGAGACTGGGGGAGAAATTCATAGAGTCGCCCGACGTACATGGAACCGTCGTGCGTCGTCTCGATCAAATTAGGATCAAGGTTCCAATGATAAATCTTGAAAGGGCGACAAAGCGATGGTGATTGGATTGAGGCTTACTTTTTTTTTCTTCTTCCAGCACCGGACGTCATCAAACCTCGAATGCGAATGCGAGCTGCCAGACAGCCATTGAGACACTAAAGACTAAAGTGATACTTCGAAACCCCCAAGGTAGGTATATTTTTATTTTTCTTGTGTCGCCTCAACTACCCCCATTTGATGTATTTGCCCCTCAGCTGCATGTTCGAATCCAGTCCACTGTCCATCGGCGTTCGAACCTAGGTTCTTTAATGCAAGTCTGTCGTACTTTCTGTTTGTTTTTCTCCACCTATCCTGTCAGCCCAACGCCCAGCACATCACACCACTGAAATCACGAGCAGATAATATTCCCATGTACATACCTTTTAGCCATAGCTGCAAGTGCAGCCTTCCCGTCTTGAAGGCTCAAAGCTAGGATACGGCACGCAGAGATATCCGCGTGGACAGACAATGCCGTTTTGACCGCAGTTAGATGCCGTGCAAGGTCCGGTATAAGGAGCAGGAGCCGGGGCGGGAGCCGGGTCCGGGTCCGGCGACGGGGCTGCGGAAGCCAAGGCCGCGAGGGCGACAACCAAGAGAGTTTTGAACCCGGCCATTTGTTGTACGGTGTACAAGTCAAGCTGGTGGGTGGAGAGGAGACGACCGAGGGCTGAGGGGTTATGTCTCTCAGGAGAGCAAAAGACAGCAGCTTATATACCCAGTGGACCTACAGACCAACGTAAGGTAGGTGAGGGGTATTGGTCCGGTTTACCTATACTTGGGTAGGAGGCGGCAGTGACATGGCAATTTGCAATTGCATTGCTATGCACAGGCACACTGACTTGATCAGGTTCCACTGCTGACCTTGGCGGATCGACAATAAACTATGCGGGCCAGCAAAATGCCACATGCTTGGTTGTACGCCTCCCGCCATCGCTCCGTGCGCCCCAATCGCTGCCGTACTCTCCCGGCTTGGACCGTCTTGGCTGCGTGAAAAGGATATTATTTTTAGTGTTCCCAGAGGAAACCTCGTCGGGGGTGACGACATGTTCGCACGGTAGATGGAATCAAAAACATTAGATGGTTATCTATATACAAGCGAAAAAAAAAATTCATGAGCGGTTAAGCTTGGCTACATCCCGGGCGTGTTGGTATACCAGGGTCTGGGCCTCAGCATCATCCAAGTAAATGGTGAAGCCGTCGTTGTGGTTGCGGCCGTAAGAATACCCCGAGTATCCATACTGCCAGTACATGTCTCCCGCAAGTTTCTCCTCAACGCCAACCCTCTGCCACTGGCCGACAGCGTCAACGCGTGTTGTGTTGTCGGAACGGCCGAGGTACTCTTGGCGTTTGTCGTCTGTGAGCCAGCCGTACTCCTCGTGCACCACAGGCTTCTTGGCCTTGCGGCCAGCTGCAGCATGGTCTCGGACCCACTGGACCGTCCAAGGAATCGTCTTACTCCACCAGTCGGGATACGAGTGGAAAACACCAAAGTCGATGGTGGGCAAGCTCAACTCGTGGTCGAAATCACCACCATTGGCGCCGTTGTAAGCCCAGTCGTCCGACTGACGGTTGAAATCGCCCTCGCCACCCCAGGTGACCAAGTGGTCAGGATCAAGGCTCTTGATGTAGGCGCTCATCTCCTCAACCCAAGCGGAGAGAACTGCCGAGCTGCATCCGCTCTCGCTGGGGGGGAGGTTGCGAGTACCGTCGGCACTGCAGCGGGGCTCATTGGCCAACTCCCAGGCCATGATCGCAGGTGAGTCCTTGTAGCGCGTGACCATCTCCTTGACGTAGCGCTTGAAGGCATCCTTGATGCGCGGGACCTTGTAGAAGTCGTCGTGGTACTGGCCGCCGAGATTCACCGTATAAACGTCCATGCCGCCGTAATCGGCCCAGTTGTTTGTCAGGGCGACAATCAGCTTCGTGCCGACCTTGAGCGCAGCATTGACAACCTTGTCAAAGGGCTCGAGGTTGATGGTGACGGTGCCGTCGCTGTTGAACCACTGGAACACGACCTCGGATGGGCCAGCGCCCTCGCCGCCGTAGTTGGGGAGACCGTTGGGGATGTGCGTCCGATTCTTGTCGTTGAAACCCCAGGTTCGGAAGACGGTAAGGCCGGCTTCTTTGGCTGCTGTGAGGCCCTTTTCGACATTGGCTTGGTCCTACAGTGTTAAGAGTCAGAATCAATTGCATCACTCAGGCAAGCGGAAATGGGAGTTGCGAACATTGTTGAACGGGAAGTAGTAGGCATTGCTTCCCGCAAAGTAAAAGTCCTTGCCGTCAAGCTTGAACTTTTCGCCTTCAACCGTGACAAATCCCTTGGGAACCTTGACATGGGGAGGTCGGTGGGGTCCCTTCCCTCCGTGGCGGCCTTTGCCAGATTGTCGGGAAGGACCGACCGGGCCTGCAAGAGCCCCCGCAGCGAGCAGACCGCAAACAACGAGATTCAGAGACGCGAGATGCATTTTGACCGACTCTGGGGAGAAATCTCAAGATTGAAAATTCGCGTCATCTTCAAATCTATTTATTCGCGTCGGTGTCTCCATGTGTAGTTTACCTCATTGACCTACGGAGGTTGTTCACCCGTGGGTCAGGGATGGCAACATCTTGGCCCCGCCGAAGTGCCCGATTTTCCCGGCCCAATTTCCTTATTAGCAAACTCAACCCGCCATTCCCGTGGCAGCGGAAGGCTAATAACCGTCAACGGTGCGAGGCGACTAGCTGGGAGCAGCATGGCGGCGGGTGCTTTTTGCAACCCTGGGCGACGGTGAGTGGTCAAAATTCCCCCAGCAATTCCTTGGGCCTGCTACGCGACAGCGGAGACGCCATTTCCACCATTTCCACCTTGCCTTGGGCCAAGAAAACAGCGGAGCGAACATATCCATTCAGGCCCGCAGCTGACACTCAATT
>Ga0247763_1001821_pt1 | contig 11671 bp, 14 predicted proteins | sample UWRJL141409B4_FD_179926 | JGI IMG/M metagenome (GOLD analysis project Ga0247763, IMG submission 179926) | Plant litter microbial communities from Arlington Agricultural Research Station in Wisconsin, United States - UWRJ-L141-409B-4 | ecosystem: Environmental > Terrestrial > Plant litter >...
GGTGTCCAGGCTATAGCTTTGGGCACCCGTAGAGACCGCGTCGATCGCTTCCTCGTACTTTACGATGAGCGCCTTGGTCGCGGCGATCCGTTCCATGATCCACTCGGTGTCATCGATCACGCGGCGAGGCTCCCCCAGAAGAAATCCCAGTCGATCTGATCGCGGCCGCACCTCGTCATGCAATGGTCGGTGGCGGCGATATCGAGGGCTGCCGAGCTGTACACGCACAGGTCGAACAGTTCGTTCGCTGCTCCACTCGGGCGATGCCATTCGAAGCCCAGGCGCTTGCCCGTGGCCTTGTCGATCTTCTCTCGCTTCACTTCGACGGTGAGCTCTCGAAGTTGCTTGTCCGTGACGTCCGTCGGGAAGTTGAAGTGCTGCTCCGGCTGGTGACTGATCCCGTCCCATGAGCGACGGAGCGCCGCCGAGATGCGCTCCTTGTACATGTCGGTCGCGCAACACCACGAGACCTGACCGGAGGGCGTCTTGACCGACCACCATTCTTTGGTCGGGGAAGATTTGGGCGGCGTCTCGCGGCCGCGGATCGGATAGACGCCCGTCGCGTATCGATCCATGAAGCGGTGCACGGTGTCGGTGAGATACGAGGCGTCGACCATCGTCAGATCGATCCCCCGGCGAGTGCCGTCGTCACCGACGTACACGGTGGCTTCGATCACTTCTCGGAGCCGTCCCCACGTCTCGCGATTCTCTAGGTCCTGGACGTTGCCGGGAAAGCGCCAGTAGTCGAGAAGGAAGGCCCGCTTGCCGCGTGCCCACCCGAACACAGCGACGGCGAGGTTGTCGTCGTGCACGTCGGCCGCGCACGTGATGACTTGGATCGGCGCGCCGCAGACCTCTCGGGCCCACGTGTTCGGCAGCTCTCCGTAGCGATAGGCATGCCGGCGGAGCGACGAGACGATTTCGAATCGGATCTGCTGCCCGTGCTGCTCGAACGGGGCGCCCAGGACGTTGTTGTAAAAGACCTGGAGCTTCGCCAGGTCGCGCGGGCGGCTGTGCTCGTCGTCCCACGCCTCGAGCCAGCTCTGAACGCACGCCTCCCAGCTCTGCATGCCGAGAGGGCTATAGAGAGCCGAAACGTGATAGCTCCGGTGGTGCGGCGTCTCGGGCACGGCAGTCGGCACCCACTGGGCGTTCTCTTCGGAGAAGAGCCGGGGCTTGTCTTCGTTCCTATGGGCATGGCCGCACTGCTCACAGAGGTAGCGTACCGAGCCCGGGACGAGGCGGCCGCCCTCCGTCTCCCAGACGATCCCGCTCTTACGCCCGTTGTCATTGGCCGCGCGGCTCCAGCGGAGTTCCTGCGGGTGGGAACACGAAAGGCAGCGGACGTGGTACCGGCGCTGATCGCCAGCCTCGAAGAGCCGAGCGATCTTGCTCGAGCCCTTGATGAGCGGCGTCGAGCAGTCGAAGATCTTCCGGCTGACTTCGAAGGCCGCCGTCCGATCCATAGAGAGCTTCACCGGGTCACCGTCGTCCTTGCCGTCGGGCCAGGCGTCGAGCTCGTCCCTCAAGAGGACTTGGACGGGGACGCTGCGAAGCTTGTTGGCGTTGACGGCGCCAAGCGGGATCAAGAACCCGCCGCCGACCCACTCGAGTTGCTTCGCCGTGCGCCCTGTCTTACGGTTGTTGCCCTCGTCGTGGCTCTGGATCAGTTGATCGAGCCCCGAGTGCTGGAGCATTGGGATGATGTAGCTATCGAGCCTGATTTTGGCCAGTTCAGCGTCCGCGGTGACCAGCATCATGGGCGCCGTCTTCACCGACTCGACGTAGAAGCCTATGGTGTTCTCGAGCAACGTCGTGGCCCCGACCTGGGCGCCCTTCATGATGGTGACGTGACGGACCGGCGACTCCGGGTCCATGCAGTCGATGATCTCCCGCATGTACGGGGCGACGCTGAACCGGTAGTACCCCGGCATGCTCGTCGTCGAGGCGGGGAGGTAGCGCTTGCGCTCGGTCCACTGCGACGGCGACGGAATGTCGAGGTGCGTTGTCAGCTTCGCGATCTGTCGGCAGAGCCACTCGGTCTCTGCCATCGCCGTCACTCTGCGGCCTCCATCAGATCAGCTTCGGGGTCATCTGCCCGAAGACTCATGAGCATATGATCCTTAGCCTTCCACAGGATCTGCTCGAGCGCGTCACGTACGACCTGAGTGCATCGAGCCATGTCGTTCGGAGCGACCTGGGTGGCGACCGTTCGGGGGGCGTCGGTCAACATCAGCCGGAACGCCTCGTCGATCTTGCCGATCATGCGGTCGACGGTCGTGCGGGCGATGAGACGCCCCTCGACGCGCTCCCGCATTCGCTGAGCCTTGAGGGCGTCCTCGAGTGTCTTGCGGCACTTCGTCCACGCGGCGAACTCTTTAGAGTCGCCGTACTTCTCAGTGAGGGTAGAGAGCGGCTCGACGAGGGACTGGAGATCAATTTGCGCGCGCCAGGGGCCGAGGGTGGTTTCGGCTTCGGTCGGGCTCGCAGAAGTCGTCGCCTCGGTCGTGTCGTCGTCGTGCTCCACGGCGGCCTCGTCGATCGCGGCGGTGATCGTCGAGACGTCTGCAGACTTCCGCTCGAGCCAGGCTTGGGCTGCCTCGTGGAGAACGTTGATCCCTTTCCCGTTCAGCGCCGCGTGGAGGGTGCCGCCCGGGCGACACGCCTGGGTGACCGCCGACGGCGTGACCCCGAGCCGTCTGGCCATCTCGGCTCGGGTGATGATGTGGGCCCGACGGGGCCGCTGGGATCCGTTCGTCTTCGGCACTACTTAATAAGTGCTGGAAAAGTGGCTATTTGCGAGCGCGGCGGGGTCGCGATGGTGAACCCACCGCCTGGGTGGGGTATTGGCACAGGACCCGCTACACTGCCGCACATGTAGGCAACTGACACCAAGACGCCGCCTCGCACACTCATGAAGCTCATGTCCCACACGCCCCCGCGGCCGCCGTGCGCGGCCCTGGGCATGATGCTCCCCATGGTGCATGGCCTCTGGGCTCTGCTCGACTCGAGCAAGGCACGGTGGCCTGGCTCCGCACCGCTGCAGAGAAAGGGCTGCACCAGGCCACCGCATAGAGAGGTCTTTGCTCCTCCACACTGACGTGAGCTCATCAATAGCCCGCCACTCCTGCGCGCTTCAGCTGTTTTGACAGCGCGTCGTGGGCGACCCTAGGGGCAAGAGCCAGGGTCTTCTTTAGCGTGCGCTGTAGGGTAGGGATCTTGGGCATGGGCGTCGTGCGCCTCGAGAGGTCGTATAGTTTGACGACCTTGGGCCTCCGCTTGCCGCCCATGACTTTGTAGACGCCCTTGCGGCGACCGAAGTCCAGGAGGGCGAGCCGCTTGCCCGTCTTGATCGCCTGCTGAACCGCTCGTGCATTCCGGGCCTTCCGAGGTCGTCCGGCGAAGCCCTTCGTCTTCAACGAGCCGAGCCTCGTGATGATGTTCTTGGGGCGGACGATCTTCTTTCGCCCTGACGAGAGTGATCCCTTTGGCTGTCCTGCAGCGACCTCGGTGGGGACCGGACGCCAACGCTTCTCGGCACGCTCCGGTTTCCCGTGCTCGAGGTTCGCCATGTAGGGCTCGGTGTGCCCGAGCTTCGCCTCCATGGCGTCGACCCTCAGCGTGCGGGCCTTCTCGACGAGGGCACGACGGGCGGTGAAATTGTTCCGGAGGGTCAGGGAGCTGGCCATCTCGGCCTGCCAGATCCGACGCCCTTCGAACGCCAGCGTGTTCACCGTCTCCCGAGCGGCGAACGGGACCGACCGCTTCGCGATGGTCTCGAGCTGCCTCTGCATCTCGTCGAGGCCCTTCACCGTGACGTTGACCACTACATATGGAGTGAAGTTTCGATCGCGTTCCTGCGCGTTCTCTACACCCCAGAGGGCTTCAACTTGCCGAGCAGCGGGCGGACAGCCTTTCGTAAAGATTCGAGTTTCGAGCGCACTTCACTCAACTCGACCCTGAGTTGAGCGATTTCCCGTGATTGCTCCTCAGCCTCGGGATCGCGCGCTCGGAGCAGAGGGAGGCAGACGAGGAACTTCGACGCCTGCGTGCCCCTCGGCATGGCCTTGGTGCCGATCGGTTTGAGCAGACGCCCGTCGAGATCGGCGTCGAGCTTCCGGAGCCGAATGAGCGCGGCTCGTTTGCCCACGCCCATCATCTGGGCCGCGACGGCCACCGACACCCACGTTGCCGTTGCGTCAGGCACCAGACCCGCCGGAGACTCGCTCACTTCTGAGTGCGTCTTGGAATCGCTCGCCTTTACTCGGCATGGGCCCACCGGAGCATCGAGGCCGTCTTTGCGTCCCGCCACGCCCGGTGAGCTCGGTTGACGGCTCTCTCGGCGCGACCCCGCTCCCGACGAATGACCGCCTGGTTGGCGGCCAGGGCGCCATGGCAGCAGGCGACCTCCAGGCGGTCCCGGTCCTTGGTCATGGCCATCGCGACGCTGGTGAACACGCCGAGCATCGCGGTGACGCCCGGGGGCCACGACGATCGCGGCGTGTAATGCGTCGTCAGAATCCGTTTCGTGGGTCCGTCGAGCGTCGTCCAGATGGCCCCGAGACGCCGCGCACGGGCCACGTGGGGGATGGCTCGTTCGACCTGGGCCTCGGCGGCGCTCGAGTCGAAGGCCCCGCTGCCTCCGCCCTCGAGGGCAGCCACGATGCCGCCGTGAGTCGACCGGAGGCCGAGCAGGGAGGGGGCGACGGTCAGGAGCCACTCAAGATCATCATCGACGGCGGGAGGGGGCACCCGTGGATGTACACCGGCCACGAGTGGCCACGGATGGTCGTCTCCTGCACTGAATGGCTGTCCCCATTGATCAGTGGTTACAGGGACTGATATACTGAACACATGACAGGTTCACGAGCCAAAGGAGCAGGATATTCGCTGCTTCCCGGATCGGCCGGCGAGCATCGATCGCTTCCGTCGACGGCCACGACGGCTACGATGGACTCGATGCAGCAAGGCAGACTTCGTCTCCAGGCCACCGCTGGGCCAGTACGTGGCATTTCGCCCTTCCTCGAACTTGGCGCCTACGAAGCGCTCTGGTCGGAGCCAAGCACGACATTCAAGAGGATGGCCGAACGGTTCCGAGAAGAGCCGGGTGTGTTGCCTTCGCACCTCGTTTCCCGCGATCGCGCGCTGACCATGGCGCGTGAAGTCGTGGACAAGATCAAGGCAGCCGGTGTCGAGCGCTTCGGGGTCCGCGTTCACGGTGAGCAGGAGTACCCAGCAAGCCTTCGCGATGCCGATCATCCAGTTGAGCTGCTCTACTTCATGGGGTCATGGGATTTCGTGGAGTCCCGCTGCATTGCCGTCGTCGGGACGCGAAAGCCCACGGCCGAAGGCGTGCGCCGCACGAAGAGCCTCGTGAAGAAGCTCGTCAAGGACGACTGGACGATCGTTTCCGGGCTAGCAGCGGGGATCGACACGGTTGCGCACACGACCGCGCTCGAGAACGGTGGCCGGACCATCGCTGTGATCGGAACACCCGTGTCAGCGGCCTACCCTAAAGAGAATCGAGAGCTTCAGGCCGAGATCGCGCGCCGGTTCCTCGTCATCAGTCAGGTCCCCGTTACCCGCTATGGGCAGCAGGATTACAGGATCAACCGGGCGTTTTTTCCCGAGCGCAACGTCACTATGTCAGCATTGACGAAGGCGACGATCATCGTCGAAGCGAGCGACACGTCCGGCACGCTCATACAGGCGCGCGCGGCATTAAAGCAACGCCGTAAGCTCTTCATTCTCGATAGCTGCTTCGAGAATCCGGACATTAAGTGGCCCGCGAAGTACGAAAAGAAGGGGGCAGTACGTGTCCGGGACTTCGAACAGATCCGAGACGTCCTCAGTGCCGCAGCTGATTGAAATCGATGAGCTGACTCGTCCCGACCACTCCCATCTCGAGCCCGACGATGTTTGCGTCTTCCTCGGTGAGTACATCGTCGGCGGGGGATGGCAGGCAGGCCGAACCAACCAGCTCATCCTCAATCTGAAAAAGTCTCCCGAGCATCGGGGCACCCCTCAATGGCACTACAAGGGCCGTGCCATCCAACAGGCGGCCGACGACTTTCGAGCGGCTCTGGACTTGGATTCCCTGTCCAGGGTCACCATCGTGCCCATGCCGCCGTCCAAGGCAAAGGACGATGCGCTCTACGACGACCGGATGTTGCGGGTCGTCCGTCATCTCTGCCGAGGCACTCAGGCCGATGTGCGTGAGCTGCTCTATCAATCCGTGAGCCGTGAGTCATTTCACGGCTCGTCGCAGCGGCGTGACATTGAGGGGCTCATCGAGAAGTTTCGCGTCGACGAAGCCTTGGCCAACCCTCCACCGGGTTTTGTAGTGGTCGTCGACGACGTGCTGACAACGGGGGCGAGCTTCAGAGCGGCCAAAACGGTTCTGCATCGAAGGTTCGGAACCGCGCTGGACGTGTTCGGCCTTTTCGTGGCGCGACGCATACCCCGGCGGGACGAACCACCGGATTCAGAAGACTAGCCACTGGTGCAGGTGCGACGTAGGTATGCTCGTCATCGACGAAGAACACTTAGAGACCGCGGAGGAGTTCCTAGATGCGCTTCACCCGCGCAACGTGAGGTGGATGCCTCGTCATCACGATTGGATCTTTCGCGGGCATGGCGATTCAAACTGGCCCCTCCGACCATCAGCATACCGGCCGAAGTCGTGGGAGCCCTTTGGGGGCTTCGACCCTACGACAGAGTATGAAGAGTTCCGATTGGGGTGCGAGATCCAATTGCTGCAAATGTTCGCGGAGCACCTGGATCGCGCCGGTCACCATCTGCCTGGGGCCACGCGACAGCAAATCGACGCGCTCGCTCCCTCGGGCAGCGTGGGTCCCTGGCCACACTGGCTTGTCGAGTTGGCCGCCTTTGCACAACACCATGGGGTTCCAACTCGACTCCTTGACTTTACACGGCATGGGCCAGTGGCTGCCTACTTCGCGGCGGCAGAGCCGAACGAGCCGACAGAACATCTCTGCGTCTGGGCTTTTGACACCAATTTGTTCGGTCGCGGAGACCACTCGTCGGATAGATGGCTCACCCTAGAGAGGGTGAGTCGTTGGAGCAATCCCAACTTGCACGCCCAAGATGGGCTTTTCGCCCTCTGGTCCAATCTAGAGTTGCTTAGCTTTGATGACATCGTGAAGGAGCGTTGGAGCCCGTACCCGAAGGGGGGTGTAACGCCTGTGCTCGGACGCAAGATGCTGCTGCCACGGAGCGAGGCCAAAGACCTGCTTCGTCTCTTAGTCTACGATCGCATATCGGCTGCCACGATGTTCCCGAGTCCGGATGGGGTGGTGCGCGCGTTGAAAGAGGAAGCTCTTCACCGGGGCTATTCCTACGGGAAATATACGGGGCCACTCTGGCTCATGCAGAAGCGATCGAAGAGGTGAGAGCCTCGGGCCTGCGACTCAATAGTTGGGCTCCTCGACCAGCGAAGACTTCACGACCGGAGCTGAATCGAAGCCAAAGCGCTCGACTGACTCCTTCACGAGGCCCTCGAACCAACCCTGAGCCGTCGGCGAAACGTGGATAGCTTCGATCAAGGTGCTCAGTTCGACCGGAATGGCAATGCCGATGTCATTCAGCTCGAACTCGGTCGGCCATCGTGAAAACTTGGCGAGTTCGGCGCTATGCGAGATGGGCGTCACGGCCCGCAGCTCCTTCTCGTGCTCGTAGCACTTGCGCTTGTAGATGAACGGAGCAAGCGGATCTCCGCGCGGGAACTCGTCGACCGCGTAATCGATGTAGTTTACCCGACCGACGTAGATTTCATGCCAGAGGTGATCATCCCGTTGGAGACGTCGCGTTAGGGCCCGCGTCAGGCGTTCAACGCTCGAACGAATTGCCACGCCCTCGGTGCCGCCATATTGGTTCCACATCGCCAGCGACTCGTAGTCGGACACGTGCCAGCAGTTGATCGCGAACATATCGCGGTTCTTTATGCGCTCATTCCTCATCTGGTCACTTGCGTCCATGAAGGGGTATTGAGCCGACCAAGTCTCGAGCGTGGCGTTTACCACCCTGGGTATCGATCCCTCGAAGCGGTCTTCGAGCTTTGATGCCCGGCAAAAGAACAGCCTCCGTGACCTGACCAGCTCCAAGAATCTGGCGAGCGTCATGTATCGCCAAATGATGGTCGTGGCGGCTGGCAGCACGAAGCCTGAGTGGTTGTTGGCCCAATATGTATACTTCGGCGACATGCTGACATAGTACGGAGCAGCGACAACGTTCGTCAAAGTGGCGTGCCTCAGTAGATCGGATCCTCGGCCATGGCCGACTTCCGAACCAGGTTGGGGTCGAAGCCAAACCGCTCGATGCTGGCACGCACGATGCGATCGAACCAACCCGGTGCTGTAGCTGCAATGTAGATGCCCTCTATCAACGCGCAGACGTCGACGGGAATGGCGATTCCCCACTCCGTGACGGCGAATTCCGTCGTGACACCGGAAGCCGCTGCCTCTCCTGCAGCCTTATTGATGAGGGTAACGGCGCGAAGCTCACTTTCATGCTTGAAGCTCTCGCGCTTGTGAACGTAGGGCAAGTAGCTTTGGCTTGGGTCGAAGATGGCGGTTGAATAGTCGATGTAATCTACCTTGCCGATGTAGATGGCCCCTGGACCCTGCCAGCCCTTCTTGGGCCACTCGGGCAAGGCGCGGGTTAGCCGATCGACGGTGGATTTGATGGCGACGCCTTCGTGCGTGAGGCCATAGAGATTCCACATGGCCGCCGATTCGTGTTCGGACATATGCCAGGAGCTGATGGCCATGCTGCTGCGCATCCTCTTCCGTTCGGCTCGGTGCTTGCTCCGCACCTCTTCGGATACGCGCGCGGACTCCCAGCTGCGGAGATACTCCTCGGTACGCTTGGGGACCGCACCTTCGAACGGATCGTCGAACTTGGATGCTCGACAAAAGAAGAGCTTCCTCGAGTCGAGCAGGTCGAGAAGCTTCGGCAGCGTCAGGTAGCGCCAGATCGTCGTCTTTCCTGGAGGAAGCCGAAATGCCCTATGCTGTTCCGGGCAGTAGGCGTACTTGGGAACCTCAACCACGCTCATTCACGATGCCCAAGGCGGTTGGTCCTGTCAAAGGACACCGGCCTGGGCAGGCCCTTGCCCATCGCCGTCACCCGCGAACGGCGTCGCCCAACCCGACGAGCCGATCGATCGCGGCACTCAGGGTCCAGAGTTCGGGAGCTCCGAGCGTCCTCCCCGACGCGATGAGGTCGTCGACGTGCGCTCGGATGTTCTCCAGCCGAGGATAGGCGGTGACATCTTCTGGAAGGTCGAAGGGAACGACGTTAGCCAACTCGGCCTTCAGCTTCCCGAGTTCCTCCAAGACCGCGCTCGGCCCACCCTTGCCGAACTCCTCGTCGCCCGGCGTAACCAGACGAGCGGCCCTGATCGCGCGATGAGCGGCCATGATGTGCGGCGGGGGTCTGTCGGATGCGGACATGCCCGCCATGCTACTCGTTCCGGGGTCCGAGCGAAACGTCCGACTCCGATGAGAGGCGCCACCAGCAACCGCCTGAGCGCCTCCGGAGCCTTCAAGCCAGTCGGAGGTGCTTCTGTCGCCCTGACGGGCGTCGAGCGCTCAGAGAGGCGATGAGGGGCCCTGCCGTCGCTCTACGCCGCTGGCCCTCGGTGACGAGCGGTAGGGGCCCGCATTGACGTCGGTCGCGGCCACATCGGTCGACAATGTCGGTGCGCGCGGGGTCGTCCAAAAACGATCTGGCTCCGCTCGCTCTTCGGCTCGCTCCGCGAGATGCAAAGAGACCCCTCCCTCGCTTCGCTCGGGATGCCGCTGTGTCCTCCGCGTCACGGTCCGAATCCTGATCCAAAGTCACGAACACAGCGGTCTTGATAGTAAATACAGTGACACGATCCATCGACCTTGCCCGTGACACTACTTTGCTCCCACTTGTCTCTTTCCCATCGCTTCATTGCCCCTCGCAGCGCCCCCAACACCGTGACTCAATCTATTCTGTGACCCCCCGTCTAAGAGAGTAAATGATCTTTGTAGGGAACGAGTCACGGTCAATCTCATAGATCAATTCACTGTATTTACTATGGACCTCCTCGTGTCCATGACTTGATCTCCATTTACAAACTGTGACTGGGGCGCGCGTCACGGGGCGGCTAAAACAGATCGAGCGTGACCTGAGTACCCTTGGAGTACCGTCTCGTGGGTCCTCTGTGGGAACGCTCCAAGCGCTTTCATGAAAGACCTTGACATTGAAAAGTGATTCATCGTCGGTCGATCAGCGATGCGCAATCCCGACCGCGTGCCCTGGCAGATGGTCATCACTCCCCCTGAGAGGGATCTCATCCGCCGACTCGCACAGAGCGAGGGCAAGACGATGACGCGATTCGTCATGCGGCTCGTTTCTCAGGAGGCTGAGCGGACCGCAGCGACCACGCGCGCCGAGATGCAATCATCGCAACCCCAACAAGCCAAAAGGCGACCCCTGCCAGGGTCGCCCTCGGTGTCCCCCGTCAAGGAGAACTCAGCATGTCAGACCTCGACTCTACACTGGCCATCAGGTTAACACCCGAACAAAAGCGACTCCTCCTCGAGCTGAAAGGTAGGAGTGGCCGAACCATGGCTGCGATCGTCCACCGTGCGATCGCCGAGTATGTCTTAGCTCGCGCCAAGCGGCAGTGGCCTCAGCCCGCCAAAAGGCCCAAGAGGCCACCGCTGTCCCCCGTCCCTCCGGTCCCCAAGCGTCCGTTCGACGAGCAATTGAATTGCTTCATGCGCGTGGTGGCGGGCCACGATGCCCGCAGCGACGAGGTGACCGCGACAGACTGGCCTCCGGTCCTCGCTCACTATCGCGCCCTCAGGCGGGCTGGGCGCGAGCAAGTATCGAGCCTGTGGCATAGGATGGATCAGCATCGCGCCGCCCTCGAGGAGGGAGCTCCGATACCTGAGCTCGACAAGGCCGAGCGAGCAGCCCTCTATGCGTTCTTTCTGTTTGAGGGGATCCGGAACCAATGGGGCGAACGCGCTCCGGTCGATCGAGACCAGCTGCCGCCCGAGAAAAGACTAGCTCTCCTGGCCACCGATCGAAACCGAAAGGCCAAGTCGCGCGCGAAACAGAAGCGCGAGAAGGAAGCGGCGCGAGCCAGGCTGTACGCCGTCGACGAGGAAGCCGGCGTCGTGACGCTCGCCAGTCACGAGGGAGGCGTCGATGCCGCTGCCGAGTGACGACGACGAGCCGAGCTACGACGACCCCACGGCAGAGGAGCTTGAGTGGCAGGCCATCGAGGCTCGACTCGACGAGTATCACGCCGAGTGCTGGGAGTCCGTGTTTGGCGACGTCATTGAAGACATGCTCGAGGGAGCAAGAAACGACGTCGGTTGAAGTATAGGGCCCCGCAATGGGTAGGGAACGGATGCCCTCCCGATTAGGGCGGCACGGCGGTGTAAGAGGATCCCGAGGGCGCTGCCAAGGACGGCGATGCCCTCGAGCAAGCCAACATATGAACATCAACGACGACGACCTCCACGAAATCATGTTTCACCTCGACGTGGTCGACCAAGAGGCCGCCGAAATGCGACGACACCTCAAACTCTTGCGAGAGGCGCGACGACGACTCGTCACGGCGCTCGAGCAGGCGGGGTGGCCGCCGAAGGCATCCGTGGTCACCGTG
>Ga0247763_1001822_pt1 | contig 11668 bp, 6 predicted proteins | sample UWRJL141409B4_FD_179926 | JGI IMG/M metagenome (GOLD analysis project Ga0247763, IMG submission 179926) | Plant litter microbial communities from Arlington Agricultural Research Station in Wisconsin, United States - UWRJ-L141-409B-4 | ecosystem: Environmental > Terrestrial > Plant litter >...
ACGCCAAGGTCCCAAGCGGCCGCCTATCCACCGAATCTCTTCTCGGCTAGACCTGCTGGCAGTTTGAGAGATTTCCCTCCACGCTGCGCCCCGTCCCCTGGCCGACTTTTTTCCCCTCGCGGTCCAAACCATCGAAAAAAAAAAAAAAAATACCTTCCAGGAATCGCTCCTAATTTGTGTTCGACCTTGAGCTTCTCCGGCAGCAGCAATTGAGGTGTGCTCTCCACAATCTCTCTGTCGACGACGTTCTTTTGCTCAATCCCCACCTGGACCTCCCAATCAAGCAACCATGGAGCGCGATGGGCTCCTTCCCGCGAGGGAAATCGACGCCCTGATCGCCAAAGGCCACATCATTGTCATTTTCGAAGATTACGTCCTCAAGCTGGACTCGTGGATACAGAAGCACCCTGGTGGTCGCCTGGCCATTCTGCACATGGTTGGCAGAGATGCGACAGATGAAATCAAAGCGTGAGTATTTCCAGTCGCATCCCCAAAAATCGATTCATGACGCTGTTCATTCGCAAACGGAATATCAATGGCTCCGTTCCCGCCGGGTTTCCAACTTGTGCAATGACGGGATGCAGGCTGACATGCATGCAGATCCCATAAGGAGGCGCAGTGGAAAACCATGAAAGCCTTCAGGATTGGCCGGAAGATGCCAGGGATTTGGGACAACAGAACCCCACCAATCAGGGGCGGCGTGTTCCACGATGATGACGACGACGTGCCGCAGTCGCCCGTCGACTCTCTCGACTCGTTCCAGGAAAGTGCTCTGGGCGACAGCATTGGCAATGTTTCTGAGGTCAGCTTCCCGACTTCAATATCGTCAATCAGCAGCGAGGATTCGCCTGGCAATACCACTGAGGGTTTTCTTGGGAAAAGATCGACTTTCATCTCATGGGCCGAGCAGCAAGACATTGCTCGAGACAATGTCACCTACCCACCAGTCGATGCAACCACGCAACACTCCATCGCCGCCAAGTACAAGGCACTTGCAGAGCGCGTGCAGGCGGAAGGCTTCTACGAGTGCCGCTACATTGAGTACGCCAAGGAGGCCACGCGCTACTCACTGCTCTTCTCACTCTTTGCCATCTTCCTCTACAACGAGTTTTACCTCACCTCGGCCTTCTTCCTCGGCCTCTTCTGGCACCAAGTCATGTTCACGGCGCACGACGCCGGGCACCGAGCGATTACCGGCAACTTTGAAATCGACTCCATGATCGGCATCTTCATTGGCGATTTCTGCTGCGGTCTGTCCATTGGCTGGTGGAAGCGCAGCCACAATGTCCACCACCTCATCACCAACCACCCGGAGCATGATCCCGACATCCAGAACGTGCCACTTTTTGCGACCACGCCGAGCTTTTTCCGCGGAATTCGCTCGACCTACTATGACTTCAACTTTCCCTGGGATAAGGCGGCGGACCTGATCGTCCCACTGCAGAAGTGGACCTACTACCCAGTGATGGGCATTGCTAGGTTCAACCTCTATCTTCTCTCGTGGCTCCACGTCTTGTCTGGAAAGTCATCTGATATTGGTGGGAGCACTGCGTGGTGGATCCGCCCGGCGGAAATCTTCGGCATGTCCTGCTACTGGTACATCTTTGGCTACCTGCTGCTGTGGCGGACGCTGCCGACGTGGAGCGTTCGTGTGGGGTTTGTGCTCGTGTCACACATTGTCACCATGCCGCTGCATGTGCAAATCACCCTGTCGCACTGGGGCATGTCAACGTCGGATCTGGGCGAGAGCGAGTCATTTGCTCAACGCCAGCTGCGCACTACCATGGATGTGGACTGCCCGGCGTGGCTAGATTGGATCCACGGAGGGTTGCAGTTCCAGGCGGTTCACCACCTGTTTCCACGCGTGCCGAGACACAACTTGCGAAGGCTACAGGTCTTGGTGAAGGAGTTCTGTGCTGAGACCAAGATTCCCTACACCTTGCTAGGGTTCGAGGATGGAAATCGCAAGGTGCTAGGAAGGTTAGGGGAGGTTGGCGAACAGGTGCAGCACTTGGTGAATTGTCAAAAGTATATGGCAAAAAATGGCATCATGGATTTGCATTAGGGCATGGGCTGGAGTTGGTAGGTTTGGCTTTTTACATGTCTAGATCTCATTTCTTTTGTGTCTTGTTCTAATTGTAGTCTTTCTTTCCTAAGCTCAGTCGAATTCGGTATCTCTCGCCTATTGTCGAAGCATGGGAGACAAACTACCTAGGCTCCACCTCACGGGTGTCATTTTGACCTTCAGCCCTCCCTCACATTGGTTCGCTAAGTGCTTTATTTGTAACGGATGGTTATTCTGCCTTCCAGATATTGACATGGCGTTTCTCCTGGCGGACTGATCCCCCAAGGCATGTATTAGTTAAATATCAACCGTCCTGCCTGATGAGCTGTCAACAAAATCGACTGATTTAGATGAACGTGATTGGTACATGTAACCTCATGGCTCAGGTATGCCGTATTAAGCCAAATGGACGACGCCCTCTACCCACCTCAAGTTGGATACACCTTTACCTTTCTTCTTCACTCACCCACCGACAAACAACTCTTCAGTCATTGCCTATGGAATCAGATTTCTGTTACAATTACTATCCCTGGGAATCCAGTCACCAACATGGCTACGGATGTTGCTTCGCTGGGGAAATATAAGTTCATAGCGAACCGGCATACACAAACCTTCGGCCACGTGCCAAGGGCTGCATTTGCTGTGCTGCCAGGCGGCGCGTCCAGATCTCCTTCATTCATCGAAGGCCTTGGTTGTAGAGAACCGTATCAATCTCGATAACTGCCTCTGCCGCCCGGATCAATCTCAACACGCCATTGCCACAAAGTACCTCGGAGTCCACTTTCAATACTAACAAGTAAGTGGTTGCGCGTTATCACCGTCTTCGATCGCCGCCAGATTCGCGCTATTTATTCATGTTACATGTAGCAGTCCAAAAGTGCGTTTTACTTAGGTACCTTACCTATCTTAGCACAGCTCGACATGACATAACCTGTTTCTGTTTGAACCCACCAAAACTGGTCGCTTTCGATAAATTTACCGCTGGTAACCATTTCTGTTCCAAACGTCCCAACAATTGTGGATCCAACTTTAACTGTTGAAGTTTCTGATGGAACAACCACATTCCTTCATGTTTTGCGGCAGATGGCGGGAATGGTGGGAATAGTGGCGATCTTAGTTCCAGCGCCAAGATCGCGTTGGGTGTAGGTATCGACATTGGATTACCAGTAGCTATTGCGGTGATTGTAACATGTTTCCATCAGCTAGGTAGATGATAAAAACGGAATGAGATGAATGAAATGACCCGATTTCAAGGTTCCACTGTTGCATTCAGTGTCCAAGATCCAAGACAATAGTTGGCAACGTTGCCTGAGACTAAAGGTTTAGGACAGTCAACTAACAAGGAGGCCTCTAGTTAAGTTGGCTTGAGTCGTTGGTAAACTAGTTGCAAGTTCTGTATCTGCCTCGCCAAGGGACAAACATAGTGTTCATTAGCCACAGCTGAGGAAATGTCACTGCCTGATCTCTGGCGGTGTTGCACTGGATGGACGATCAAGCGGAACTGTTAATGCAGGATATAGAAGCAACATATTCTGTTAGTGCTAATGGGGTTGAATAGCCTAAATCGCTAATGGCAAAGTAAGATTGCCTAGCGTACTCGCCACTCTTTTGGTATCCACAATGCACAGCTTACAGTGCCACAGCCACAATCCTTCAGGCCGCCCACAACATCGCATTCAAAGGCTCGCATAAAGTCACATGATTTATCCGAGCTGGGGTTCAAAACGGGGGGTTCGCGCCGTTCGCTCATCGGATCGCAGCCTGTCAGAGTCTCGAGACACAGCCAGTCGACACGCCAACCGCATATCGCACGCAGCAAGAAACACAATTTGTGCAGTCGGAATGGAACCGCAACTGGCCAAGCGCACGTTTAAGTTTCACACCAAGGTTCGGACGGGATGTGCCACCTGCAAGTAAGCATGCCGGAAAATCCAGTCAAATACGGGAACTACCAGACGCCCGGTACTTTTGCACCGTTTGCTAACACTTGTCCCCCACATGAAGAGCCCGAAAAGTGAAATGCGACGAAGCGAAGCCCTACTGCAATCGTTGCACCAACACGAATCGGCAATGTGGCGGCTACACATCCCGCACCCCAAGCCCGTCCCCCGCGGGCATGCTATTCATCTCTCCAACCGGGTCCGGCCTGTTTGCCTCAGCGGCAGAAAAGCGGAGCTTCCACTACTTCCAGTCACGCACCGGGAGGTCACTAGGCAAGCACTTTAACCTGTCCTTCTGGGGGCGAGAAGTTATGCAGGCGGCCATCTACGATCCAGCCATCCGTCATCTCGTCATCTCACTCGGCGCAGCCTACGAGGCTTTTGAGGCTGCCCCTTACGATTCGCGCCAGAGATTAGAAAAGACCTACTTGGAAAGCACCGAGTTTGCGTTGCAACAATGTAACCGCTCTATCCGCCTGCTCGCCGCTCCTTCGGGTGTTGGTCCTGGTGGCCATCAAGAGCCGGCCGAGAAGGTATACCGCCTTCTCACCGCGTCCATCCTTTTCATCCACTTTGCGAGCATGCGAGGTCATCTCGCCGAGGCCATCCAGCATGTCCGGTCCGCCGTCAAGGTTCTGCAGGATTTCGAAAACCGTGCAGAGGAACACAGCCCTAGCCCTGGTCACAGCTACCCCATCCCACTCTCACATCTCCGGGCGCTTCTTGCGTCATCATACGGCCAGCTCCGGACCATGATCAACCTCACCGCACTCGAGGCAGGTTCACAAGACCTCCTCGCATGCCCAGACATCAAACCCGCAACCGTGTTTACCTCAGTAGCCGACGCCCACAGCTACGTCGAGAAACTCTACAACGCCCAGCTCGCCTTCCACCAAGACGCCGAGATCAACCCACCCACCACTCCCGAGCGGGTAGACGAGATTGTTGCCCGCCACAGCACCCTCTGCCGCGCCCTCATCAGCAGCGAGAGTGCCCTCGAAGTATTTGCTGCATCACTGACCGAGCAAGACCAACAACAACAACAACAACAAAACCAACACCGAAAATCCTCATCCCCCGAATCGGGATCCGACTCGGACAGTCATTTGAACCCCAAACCCGACGCCCACACCAACACCGACACCCACAAAGCCATCCTCGTCCTGCGCGTCTACCACATTCTCATCTCCGTCCGCTCTCGCCTCAACGCCGCTCTCCGCCCGGAACAACGCGAATCCGCGTTTGACGAATTCGAATCGGATCTCGACAACATGCTCCACCACTGCGAGGAGATTCTTTCCGGAGACCAAACCCAAGCTACGTGTTTTTCTGGATTAGGGTGTGTCATGCCCTTACATACCATCACCGCACGATGTCGGAACCCCCGGATTCGACGTCGGGCCTTGAATCTCCTCCTGGGAACATCCCGAAGAGAAGGACTCTGGGATAGCCAGTTGACGGGACGAATCGCCGCGCAAACCATGGAGATTGAAGAGGAATTAGTCCGCGCCGCACAACTACAAGGGGAAAATCGCGAAGCCGCGGCGAAAAAGAGGTTAAGGGAAGTTAGGCTGGAATTGGCGGGCGAGAGGGGCGCCTTGATTCGTTTCTTGACGGTCGAAGATTGGGAAACGGGGAGGGAGGGGATTCAAAAGACTTTTCAGTGGTGATTTTACCTCGTATAAGGGAGAGAAGTACGGAGAGAGAGAGAGAGTAGAAAAATACCCGGCGGTAGGATTTGAGGTCTTATTTGTGCGATGGCATCTAGAGAGAGAGAAAGGTTATGTGGACGGTTTAAGATTTGATATACGGCAGATCCCTCTTGTATTCTTGGATGGGCAAAGCGTCAAATGGTAATCTGGGCATGCATGTATACAACTATACAGAGATAGAGTCCCGACTCACGGCAACATGATCGAGAATGAGAAATGAATAATTGAGAACCTAGGTAACCAAATGATTTCTGTCAAATGTGGAACACCTTCATTTCTACTAACGAAAGCCAGTTTCGTTTGGTGAGAAGTGTGTACCTACCGCACTTGCAGTTCAGACAGTTGGGTTTGTGTTCATTGGAGGCTCAAGGCTACTAGAATACGTATGAATTCGCGGCTGGCGTCAAGTCAATATGTGGGATGTTGCACGCAGTTGTTTGTGGCATAAAGATCTGCCTGTCACAAGTCATTGACCAGTAAAGACATGGCACGCGCAACGGTTATGGCATCAGTTTGCATGCGGGGAAAATAGATGTACATCACCACGCGAAAGGCATTGTTAGGTAAAACCCACGACACGACAAAGAAGATGGAATAGGTCGGTTCTTTGTGAGATAATGATGGATGCACGTCTCTATTGTTTTGGCATGTGTGCATGTTATCACAGTCCCCTGTAATGCCCGTGGGCAAACAGGATTCCAAGTTTAGGCCAAGCTTTATTAATGAACGGGAACCGACTGCGGGAACGGCATTGCATCAATGCAACGCAACGCAACCACCCTCACCAAACAAGCAGCCCCAGCCCCAGCCCCTGGCTCATATCGCGGGGGAACAGCACTAGAAATAGTGTAGGATCATCAGATGGATGCAAAGAAAAGAATGCTGGTTAGATTGAATGAAGCATCACAATGAGAATTTGCCATCACCGGTGCTGACGAAGCGGAAAACGATGAAGATTTTTCGCTGAATTTCCGCAAGCAGTTTGCGCCCTGGAATCGATCTGTGGCCCCCCTGAACTCGGCGTGTTAAGATTCGCAGGTTATAGCGGTTTTTCGCAGGACGGATCCGATAAGCCGGAACCGGGACGGGGGAAATTGATTGCCTGGACACCATCCCACAATTTTCTTCCTTCCGCGCCAAGTCATTTCAACCTCCAACGTCCAGTCCCGGGAATCGATATATGCTCGGTTGGCGTTCAATGGAATTGGCATCACACAGTCTATCAGGCTGGATTGTGAAAGATAACAAGGTTTTCAGTGGCGAAATTGGCACTGTTTGGTGTGGAGGGACGGTATTTTCCGTCACATCACTGACTGCCTGCAGTGATTAGCGCCAACTGCAGTGGACACACGACTGGTGGACGCTCGGGCGGCCTGCATTTCTCCCCTGAATTCCCCAGCATTCGTGCGCGGTGCGGTGTGCCCAATTCCCGTCAGTTTCGCTTGCCGCTGGTTGGACATGACATGAGATGAGCAGTTAGGAGGGCAGAGAATGTGCTTGCTTTCGGATCGTACTTTGAGAAGGGTGAACATTGAGTAGAAAACGGCAGAGAGCTAACTGCTGTCACCAAATTCCTCAGGTTTTAGATCCAAAATCACGGTCAACATTGAATGCCGCGTGGGGCCCAACCGTGCCGCTCCTGTGATCTTGCGGGATCAACAAGCCTTCTGAAAAGCTGCCAAGCGATCTCCCTCAACCAGCAGTCAGACTGGTCGAAGAATTGCAGAGGTCGGGACTGCTGGATGCGGGTGCCGTAGGATTCCCATGTCCGAAGGATTGCCGGAAGGCGCGACGCGCTTCATCCTCCCTCGCCGCCTGCCACCGTCAGGCTGCCAGGCAAGAACGATTGCCATCAGGCCAGTGGCGTGCAGCGCTAGTGCTTCAATCTCCGTGCAAAATTGGTCAATGATTAGGAAAAAAAACTTGACCGTCAGCAAAGAGTCAGACGGTCGACAGATTGGAAGCACGTGGAATTTCATTCCAACGACGAATGCCGTCTTTCGTAAACCGTGATGACCAGGCAGTCAACCAGAGAGTGCCGCGGATCCGAGCGCAACCTTGGATTCGCACTTGGTCGATGGTCGCTAAATCTGCACGCCCAGGCTTCAAAAAAGCTTGTGTGGTTCCACCCACGCAGTAAACCAATTTCAGAATGGCACCGTAACACGGAACAGCACGGAACAGCACCGCCTTCCTGGAAGCGCGGGGTGAATGGCGTCGCCGTTGCTCAACTGTTGTGTTTCGCCCTCCTACCAAATGCGACAAAAAAGAAAATTGAGGCCCGTGGCAGACCCGCGAAAGGAGACGACGGGCATATCAACAGCATCAAAAGCGTTTCGACCTAGGCGAAAAAGAGACGAGAGCATGGACGCGCTATTTCAGGGGGCGACGATGCTGATTCGAGGAGTGGATGGCGATTTGCAGCGGCTCGACATGGTCTCGTGGCAAACACGAAGTTTTGGGCAAAAGATGGACGCCACGCCGGGGTTGTGAGTGGCCTCGGACGTGACATCATGGCCTGCGGCTGACAGGAGCTCATTTCATTTCTGAGCGCCCTCGCGCCAAACTTGGCAGGCCCCAGCGTCTCCCCTGCAGTTGAACCCGGTAAGGGACAAGAGAGACCCCTGTCGCAGAACCGGGGTGGCAGCAAGGGTCCAAGCCAGGGGTTTGTGGGGGGCTAACATGCTTTCAGGTCTTGTGGGGAGCACATCGCTGCACAACCTACTGCACAGCTGCTGAGACGGTGATGGGGATCGCCAGAACGCGGCCAATTTCCACGCATTCACGGCCAAAAGACGACCGACCAGAGAGAGGGTCCAGCCTTTTTTCTGTTGGATTGCGGACGCTCCCAACCATGTGCTCCATGTCGCCCCTATTGCAGCCCCCCCTGCGTCGACATGTCTCTGTCCTCAAGCCTCATTGCCGCATTCGGGGGGGTCTGGGGATGGCATGCCAGGCCACTCCAACACTGATAAGAGATGCAAGTCCGCCGCTCCTGATGTTACCTTTTCCTTCTCTCTCCTTCATCAACCACATCGTCATTCCTTTCAGTCACTCGTTTGAGATTGGGGTGAGCGAGAATCAACCAACTATATTCTATCTTTTTTCTTCTTCTCGCGTTCATTTAATACTTTAGTAATAAGTGTACACACCTGCAATGCTCAAGTCACTCGCTTTCTTGGGGGCCTGCTCCCCGGCCCTCGCGGCCCTAGTGCAGAAGAACTGGGACATTGGCTGGGTCAACCGCTCACCCAACGGCGTTGCCCGCCCCGTCATTGGCATCAACGGCCAATGGCCTCTGCCTCTCCTCGAGGCCACCGTCGGTGACACCGTCCGGATCACCGTCAACAACAAGCTCGGCAACGAGACCACGGGCATCCACTGGCATGGTCTCCACCAGATCGGCAGCAACGAGATGGACGGCCCCGCCGGTGCCACACAGTGCCCGATCCCGCCGGGAAAGAGCTTCACCTACGAGTTCGTAGTCAACTACCCCGGCACCTACTGGTATCACTCCCACGTCGGCACCCAGTACCCCGACGGTCTCCGCGGCCCCCTGATTGTCAAGCACGGTTACTCTCACCCCGATCCCTATGCCGGCAAGTACGAGAAGGAGTACCTCATCACTCTGTCTGGTAAGTTTCCATTCTTGGTCTGTTAGCGTGACAGAATCTCATGCGTAGCCTAGATTGGTACAACACTGAGGTCCCGACTATCCTCGACACTGTCGTCTTCAACCCGAGCTTGGGTGGCCGCCCGCCACCGCCCGTCGCTGGCCTCATCAACGACGGCGCGGGTGCTACCTACGATCTTGTGCCCGGCAAGAAGTACAAGTTCCGCATCATCAACATGTCTGCCCTGGCTGGTTGTATCTTGGCTTTTGGTGACAACGATGTTGAGATTATCGAAACCGATGGTGTCGACACCAAGTCTACCAAGGCTGAGATGCTGTACGTCACACCCGCCCAGCGTTACTCGGTCATCGTCACGGCCAAGAGCACCAAGGAGAAGAACTACGCCATCACTGGTATCTTCGACGTCAACCCCAACTTCCGTGCCAACCCGCCCGTTGTCGGCTTCCCCTTTAACGTCACTGCCCAGCTCCGCTACGACTCGTCCAAGCCGGCGGCCACGCAGGTCCTTGTTAGCAATGCCGACTTCAGCAAGATCACCAACGACTTCACTCTCCGCCCCTACAAGCAGGTCACTCTCGGCAAGAGCGACATCAAGCTGACCATGGACTTCAACATCAATGCCGACGGCACCAACCCGCCCCGCGCCACCATCAACGGCAAGACCTACATCCACCAGAAGGTGCCCACCCTCTACTCGGTCCTGTCGACGGGCAAGGATGCCTCTAACCCGGCCATCTACGGCGAGGTCAACCCCTTCATTGTCAAGAAGGATCAGGTTGTCGAGATCATCCTCAACAACTTGCACCCCGCCCACCACCCTTTCCACTTCCACGGCCATCATTTCCAGGTCTGCTCGCGTGGCGCTCCCCAGGCTGGCAAGGCTCCCGCTGTTGAGTGCAAGGACGACGCTCTTGTTCGTGATGTTATCAACGTTGAGGGTGGTAGCTCGGCCATCATCCGCTTCAAGGCTGACAACCCGGGTGTCTGGCTGCTCCACTGCCACATTGAGTGGCACGTCCCTCTCGGCCTGTCCGCCACCATCATTGAGGACGTCAAGGGCATCCAGGACACCATCAAGGTGCCCAAGGAGCACTTTGAGATCTGCAAGGCCCAGTGCCTGCCGTGGGAGGGCAATGCTGGTGGCAACACCAAGGACGTGACCGACCTCTCGACTGCCAACAACAAGCCCTCGGACGAGGAGCACAGCGCCGTCTACAAGCAGAAGACCTGCCCTGCCAACCCCTCGACCACGGCCACCACCAAGACGTATGGCACCAAGACGTCGACCTCGACCAAGACCGGCACTGCCAGCACCAAGAAGCCCACCGGCAGCCACTCTGACTATCCCTCCGGCTACCCCACTGGCTACCCCAGCCCGACCGTCTCTCTCAGCACCTCGACCCTGTACGCGACCTCGACATACACGGTCACGTCGTGCAAGCCCACCGTCACCAACTGCCACGCGGGCGCTGTTGTCACCGAGGTCGTTCCCTACACCACTACTGTGTGCCCCGTGACCGTCACCCCGACCTACACCTACGTCAAGCCCACGGGCACTGTCGTTCCCAAGCCTGACTACGACCACGATGATGACGATGAGTATGACACCGAGTACAAGCCCATTCCCGGCTCTTCTTACGTCCCGGCTACCACTTTCGCTCCTGTCGTCACCCCTGCCTACCCCTACCCCAGTGGTGGCAGCGGCAGCGGTTCTGGAAGCGGCTCCGGCCCGTACCCCTCGGGCGGTTCTGGGTCGGGATCGTATCCCGACGACACCCCCGGCACCATTGGGTACAAGCCCACGGCCACTGGCCCCGGCAAGACCCTAGTCACGGGCGCTGCTTCGGCCAAGTCGGCCAGCCTCGCCCTGGCTGTTGCCGGTGTGGTCGCGGCTCTGCTTTAAGTCTTCATTTGTTCATGTTAAGCGATATGGTATTAGGAGTTAGGACTGGCACAATACGGCCGGGGTGAGTTGATGGAGTACATGAAAGCCATGCTGCGCTGCATCTACCGTTTTCTGGATTTCATGCGAGAGAACTGGATTCAGATCTTTGTGGGTATAATTCATGAGAGCGTCTACTTGTACTCTAGAACATCTGCCTTTCCTATACCATAATTGAATTTTTCGCTCCCGAATCTTTTGGTTCCTGTGGTTTAAGATGTGTGCTTGGTGATTTGATGCTGGGATAAGTATCTCGCTTCTCTTTGCCTGATTTGACAACACAGTTCCCGAAATCAAACCAATATTTTTGTTCCTGTTTTCTTTTTTTTCTCCATGCAGATCCATGTTTCGATGTGAATACAATGCCCCCACGC